>Ga0265319_1000783_pt1 | contig 20624 bp, 19 predicted proteins | sample 4824metaG_FD_192443 | JGI IMG/M metagenome (GOLD analysis project Ga0265319, IMG submission 192443) | Rhizosphere microbial communities from Carex aquatilis grown in University of Washington, Seatle, WA, United States - 4-8-24 metaG | ecosystem: Host-associated > Plants > Roots > Rhizosphere >...
CATCGGACCGCATCGAACGGAATTTGTGCATCTTAAAGAGCTTGCCATCCTTTCCAACGCGTTCCTGGCTGTAAACAACCGGTCCAGGGCTGTCCAGTTTTATCGCGATTGAAATTAAAACCCACAGAGGCGAAGAGAAGAAAAGAATGAAGAGCGACGCACAAATGTCTGTCAGCCGCTTCATGCTTTGTTCCCACGGCTGCATGATCTCGGGCATTATTTCTATGAGCGGGAATCCGTAAAGCTGGTTCGTCCGCGCCTGTCCGCTGATGATATCGTACATGTCGGGGAGGATTTTCATGCTCACATCGTGACTATTGCAATGCGCAATAACGTCCAACAGTCTATCATGGTCGGCGGACTCCAGGGCGATGAGAATATCTTTCACCGTGTGCCCTTCAATGAGAGACTGCAGATCGTCGATAGATCCGAGCAATCGTGTCCCCTTGTATTCAATGCCGCTTTTGCGCTTATCAAGCTTTACAAAACCGACCACACGGTACCCCAGCGCCGGATGGAGCACGACAAGATCATAGAGATTTTTTGCCTTATCATTCCAACCGACAATGAGAGCATTCCTCCCGCCGACGCCCGCAGCCAGCAAGCGCCTGCGCGCAGTGCGATAGACCACCCTTCCCGTCCCGGTGGTGAACACCATGATCCCCCAATAGACAAGGATGAGCATTCGCGAACTGATTTTTGTTTTGACAACACCAGCGTCATCAACAAAGATCACAAAAAATAAGATAACGCAACCGAAACCGACTGCTTTCATCAACGTGGTCACTTCATCCGTGCGCGACGCGGCGTGCCAGGGGCGATAGAGGCCGAAAAACAGGAAAATGACGAGCCAGTAAAGCCAGACAAAAAACATCGGCATCCAAAAATCGGGCTCGAGACCAATCACGACGACGCCGCTGCGCACTCTGAAGTAGTAATAGAGTACCCATGATATGTTGATCGTGAAAAAATCTATAGCAATATTTTTTACGTCTAAACGCTTTATCATTGAACCGTAGGAGTCCTCAGGACTTGATGATAGATTGTATCCAATCTCTCAGCTATAATTTTCCAATCATATTTTTTTCGCACGATCGATTGACCGTTGGATCCAAGGGACGTCTGAAGCAATGAGTCATTCAAAACCCGAATCACGGAATCCGCGAAGTCATCTGCCGAGTCAGCAATGAGAACATCCTTCCCGTCAATAATGGGGAGCCCTTCAGTTGCCACCGACGTCGCAACGACCGGAATGCCCAACGCCATCGGCTCCAGAATCTTATTGAGAGTTCCCGCTCCGAAACGAATTGGGGCCACCGCAACGACGCTTTGGAGATACTGCGCCCTGATGTCGGGAACAAATCCTGTTACAATAATATCGTTGCCGCTCATTTTTTTCAATGTTGACGGGGGATTCTGCCCTACAATATAGAGCTTTGCATAAGCAATCGACTTCTTAATTTTAGGGAATATTTCATTAATAAGAAAGAGAGCCCCGTCGATGTTGGGATAGTACGACATGTTGCCGGTGTAAATGATCCGCCCGCGGTCCGGATGCGCCGCGCCGCTCACTGAAAAATATTCAAGGTCAATACCGTTGTAGAGCAAGTCGATGTTGGCGCGAGGCGATCGAGAATGAAGAACGTCCGCGTCGACTTCAGAACAGACTAATGAGACATCGAACCGGTCAAGAATCTGCTCATAACGCTTCAACCTTCCCAATTCCATCTTCAAAAAGAGTCTCCTAAACGGATTTTTTGTGCTCTTGAGAAAGCGCTCTAAGTAAAGAGAACCGGCGTCGGTAAGGTCAAGCACACGTTTCGGCTCGACGATCTCGTCCCCATATTGGGCCATTCGAATTAAGTGCACATGAAGAAGATCATACTTGTGTGCTGCAAGCTCATCCGAAATTAAGCGCCTCATTCTTCCTGACGAAAAATATAATACTTGAAAAGGGAGGGAAGAAAAGAGGCCCAGCAAGCAATTCGATATTGATGTAACAGGGGGCAACAAGATCGTTTTAACAGATGAGCAAAAATCCCGCAGGCCCTTAACGTTTTGCTCATCTTTGTCGGCGGCGATAAAGGAGATAAGGTCGATCTCATGGCCTTGCCGCGACAATTGCTTGATCAAATTATAGATCTTGAGCTTGTCGCCCCGGTGAGGAGGATATGGAAGTCGAGAGGTTAAGAAAAGTATTTTCATTCATTCAACTGGGGTGATATAATCATCTTTCCCGGTGAGACATTATTTGATCATCATTTGATCCCAATACCTTGACATATAACTACGGCGTGAATAAATGACCTTAGCTTCCTAGTGAAAGAACTTGTGGATCGCACAACGCACTCTCGCAGTCCAATGATCACAGAATCTCCCACCCAGCAGCACTCCGGTGTCGAACAAAATAATGGTCGTGATGAATCCAAAGACGAAGACGTAATATCTCAATTGACCAACGGGGTTGAGAAAAGAAAGCTGATCAATGGATCCGGAGTCACTCCTTGATGCCAATGCCATAGATACACCATCCGTATAGGTTCCAAAACGAGGAAACAACATATGACCGTTTTCCGTTAAGTAATCCTAAAAATATAATGAGGAAATCGAACGGCACCCTTATCCAACTCCGCCTCGTTTTTACTTTTAGGACTCGTAGGCCGCAGTTTTGGAAAAGAAATTCGAATAGGCCGCCCTTACTCCATGGCTTGATATGAGTCGGGTCGTCGTAAAAATTGAACGGATAATGCTGTTCCCTGTGGAAGCCAAATGATGGCACTAAAACAGTGGTCCAATTCGGCGTTTCAACATAGAATAATGCCTTCGTTTTCATGACCCGGTTAATCTCTCTTCCGAAATGTAGCGGCGATCGAAGATGTTCGATAACATGTGTAAAAACAACAGCATCAAAAAAATCAGAGGGAAAGGGCAATGGGGCATTGTCGATATCGATTATCTGATAAGAGTAAAAACTTGGCACATTCGATGCGGGCAAAAGATCGACCCCGTAAAGATCTATCGAAGGATAGAGTTCTTTCATCGCAATTCCGTTCACCCCAGTTCCACATCCCAGGTCAAGTACTTTTGCAGATCCGTGGAGCATACGAAAAAATTTCCGTCGAACGTCGAATCTTCGAACAAACTCGCTGATCATTTTTTCCATGATTTTCTCCGATGTGGCACAACCAAGCGCCTAGATCGTCAAACAACTCTCATTCGGAAAAAGCATTGAGATACACCTAATGCTATATTCACGCTATCCTGAAAACCAAGAATACTCATAAGGATTAATACAAAACCCGTAGACGGTGATGCCTTAGAGCTTTTTTATTTGACCACGGCGATAATCTCGGTGGCACGGAGCCTCAACTAAAAATATAGGCTGCGGTCATTCAACAAGATTCATCTGATTTTGGCCGCTGCCGAATTCAACCATTAGTAGTTCAACTTCAAAAATGCGGCAAGGGAGTCTCGCCAATGAGGCATTTGATTAATCCCTTCCTTCTTCAGGAGACCGTTTTCGAGGACAGAGTACATAGGCCGCTTCACCTGCGAAGGCATTCGCGACGTTGTCGTTTCGTACAATGGTGTCTTCAAGCGCAACAAAGCAAAAATCTCATGAGCAAATTCGTACCATGAACACTCCCCCTCGTTGGTCATGTGGTAGACCCCGGGGTTAGGCTCCCGCTCCGTCAGAATTTGTGAATTCACAGCGATATCGATGGTGGATGTTGGTGTGAGGATCTCATCATTCACAACTCTCACTTCTGGTTTCTCTTTTGCCAAGCGAACCATCGTGGTAATAAAATTCCCCCCTTTGGCTCGGCAAGGAACTTTTCCATAGATACCCGAAACACGAATGACATATCCCCGTTCAGAATAGTTGCATATGAATCCTTCACCGGCAAGTTTTGTTGCAGCATAAACATTCAGAGGGTTGGTCTTATCCTCTTCAATATACGGTTTCGCCTTCGCCCCATCAAACACATAATCAGTGCTGTAATGTACAAGCATGAAGTCAAGCTCATTAGATGCCTTTGCGAGGTTCAATGAGCCCACGCCGTTAACCAAGTACGCGTTCATTGGATCCGCTTCGCATTTCGGCACATTGTGCGCCGCCGCAGTATTCAGAACGATGTCGGGCTTCACGGATCCCAATACGCTAAGCACCTGCTGAGCGTTAACAATATCGATGTCGGTGTGCGTTAGTCGAATTACCTCATGCTTCTGCGAAAAGACTTCTGAGAGATCGCTGCCGAGCTGACCATTAGCGCCTATGATCGCGACTTTCATGAATTACACCGTGATGGACAACTGAATGTTTTTGAATATTTGAATATTGTAATAGTTTGGGTTCTGAAAATCCTTGAACTTATCATAGTTCGCGGTAAGATTGTCCAATATTGTATCCACATCATGTTTCGGTTTAAAACTGAGGATATTCATTGCCTTTGCGACACTTACTTTGTAATTACGGAAATCTTTAATATGCTTGATGTTCAGCACAATTTTCTTGCCAAAGTTTTTTTCGACCGACGCTTTCACCAAATCTGCGACTTCGCCTACCGTGTAATTTCCCGACGTAATATTGAATACCCCCGAGATTTTGGGAGCCGCCTCAATAGCTCGTACGTATGCGTTGGTTGCATCTTCAATACTCAGGATGGGGCGCCAGATGGAAGGATTATTGATGACAATTTCATTTTTCTCCAGCGCAGTCTTAAACATGGTATTGACAATAAGATCGAGCCTCATCCGCGGACTATAACCGCTCACGGTTCCTTGTCTGAAGCAGATTACTGAAAAATTATCGTCGGCCATTTGCATCACTGCCTGTTCCCCCTGAAGTTTGGAAATGCCGTAGGGATAGTTTGATACCGCGGGGCTTTGTTCATCATACAGTTCATCGACCGTATAACCGTAGACGGAGCACGACCCGGCGTAGATATATCGTTTCACCCCTGCGCGCTTTGCCAAGTATCCTAAATATGCGGGGGCTGCTGCGTTGAAGATGAAATTCAAACCGGGAGAGAATTCCGCCATCGGATCGTTGGAAACGCCTGCTAAGAAGATCACGTGGTCGTAACCTTTAACATCTTCCTCTCTCAAAGCAAAAACGTCCTTTCTAATGACACGGACATCGCTCGGCAAATAATTTCCGAACCAAAGGAGATCAACAATGTCCGTCTCGTATCCGCGTTCCAAGAGCTTTGGAACGAGAAGAGAGCCAATATATCCTGCTCCTCCGGCAATTAAGGTTTTCATTTTTCGTCCTTCAATGAACTAATAAGTGAATTGGTGTGATTCAGGCTTCTGCAGCCATTGTGATAGAGTTTGCGCCTTCATATCCTTCGATGAGAGATTCGGCAATTGTATTGGCCATCGAATGCCGATTTCCAGATCGTTCCAGAGAATTCCAGACTCGGCCTTATTGCTGTAAATTCCTGTGCATTTGTACTGAATCTCGGCGAAGTCAGATATCACACAGAAACCCCGCGCAAACCCTGCAGGAGCAAAAACTTGAAGTTTGTTTTCCGCGGACACTTCTCTGCCGTACCATTGACCAAGCGTCGGAGATCCTCTGCGTATGTCGACAGCTACAAGAAATGCGGTACCAAAAGTTACACGCATCAACTTTCCCATAGGAGGCTCCCATTGGAAATGCAGACCCCGCAGAACATTCTTTGCCGAACGAGAATGATTATCCTGTACGAATTCCGTTGGCAGGCCAAGCTCTTTGAATTGGTCAACCCGATATGTTTCCATAAAAAAACCTCGATCGTCCTCAAACACATCAGGGATAATCACCTTTACACCATTAAGATGTTCAGATTCCACATGAAGTTGCATACTATTCCTTTCAAAGTTTCGATTTCAGAAAATACAATGCAATCCCAATTGCCCTCCGCTCATGAGGCGGCGTCTAGACCTTTTCGAATATTCCATCGATCAATCCCCTCAGCCAAGCGATAATGGAATCAACTCCTCTTCGGGCTTTAAGAATTTGCCACGTTCTGAAAAGGGTGTAGACGGTAAACTGGAGAAAGACCCCATACCCCCCTCTAACGATAGAAAATCTTTTGCGCATCAAGATCGCAGTGCTTTTTGCCAGATGATACAGGACGTACGGCGTCGTTCTGTCTACGGCGATATCCTCAACTTTATGCCACACTTTTGCCGTTGGAACAAAATACAAATTCATTTTGGCTTCTTTTATTCGCAAGCCATAATCCGCATCTTCTCCATAAAAAAAATACGCAGGATCAAGGTAACCGACTCTTTCAAATGTTGCCACTGGAATCAAGAGGGCGCATCCGGTCAAGAATTCGACACTGGTCACATCTTTTGCAATGTCTGAATACATCATTCCTTTGTAAGGAACTGCGACACCCATCCTCAATCTGTTAAAATAACCTCCAGCCTGCCAAATCTTGTTCGGGTTAGAATAATACATGATTGCCGGTCCAACGGCGGCAGCTAATGGCATTGTCTCAATGACATCATACAAATTTTGTAGACAGTCCTCATCGACCACTGTATCATTGTTGACGAGAAAAACCAATGTTGCACCCATTCCGATCGATTTTTTCACTCCCTTGTTCATTCCGAGCGCAAATCCGTAGTTTTTTTCGTTGAGCACCACAATGACCTGATCATCACCTTCATACAAGCTTCGAAGTTTTTCATAAGAACCGTCTTCCGATGCTTGATCAAGCACAACAATTTTCTCAAACGGTAATTTGCTCTTTTTCAAAGATTCAATGCAAGGAACGGTAACAGCGAGTTCATTCCAATTTAGCATTAGTGCGAATATTGAAACATCCGATTTCTTGTTAAGCTTTCCGGATTCGAATCTAGATTCCATATCGACGGTTCTCATCAACTGCCTAAAACTTCTCAATTAGATAGACACCCGCGTTCAGAGCACGATGGTGAAGAATGCTTCGGATCTCCCCGCTATTTCCATCTGTATCGCCGACAATCACTCGCCTTTGCATAAACTCGAGGCCGGGAAGCGGCCGTTTGAGCCCGTCGGTATTTTCATCGGTGGAACCGTTCACAACGATACTGACGCTTAAGTAACGAGGTTGACCTGCCATAGTGAGCACAGGCAACGCTGTTCGTCCTCAATATTATTCCTCCTAAGCATCACGACGATTACTCTTCAGCGTTTAACATTTCCGGCAGATGCCTGTCTAGATAAAATCAAATCCCTTCCCTCTGTAAAAATCTCCACGGAAGTAATCCATCAAACCTGTAAGGGCCGCTCGGTAGAAGAGCGGTTTGTGCAATCTCCATACAATGAGTTTTAGGACGATCACCGCCAAAAAATAAATACGGGCAACATCTTCGATTACACCCGAATTCATAAGTCCAATCAGCAATAAACGATTCCTTATTGAATAATAAAGCTTAAACGGGCTTTCGGTCTCACCCAGAGCTTTATGATAAATGATTGCCCGCGGAACGTACAACAGGCGAAATCCCTTCGATAGTATCCTGGCGGATAACTCGATATCATCTAAATACATAAAGAATCGTTCATCCTCTCCGCCGATAGTTTCCAGCGCCGATGACCGGAAAAGAATGCAACACCCCGTGAGAAATGAGACCTCTCGCTCGCCGCCTAGCAGCTCCGGATCAAGATGATGACCCTTGTGATCGTGAACTGCCAGACCTCTCCAATGAATCATACGCCCCCCGGCGTACCAAACCTCTGTTCTATCGTGGTCATAAAAAATTGTTCCTCCTGCTGCAGCGGCAGATTTATTTCCTTCCATTCCGTCAACGAGCCGATTTAGAAAATCACGTTCAACAATCGTATCATTATTCAGCACAAGAATGTAATCAGCGTGCTTCTTTTGAACATGCTGAAACGAGAAATTCACTCCGCCCGTATAACCGAGGTTTTTCCCAGTTGAAACCACTTCGGCGTTCGCCAATTCCTGTTGAAGAAGCCCGAGAGATCCATCCGTGGAACCGTTGTCGATGACAACAATCTCTAAAGGATTGAAATGACAGGCACGAAGCGATTGCACACACTCAATCGTATCGTGCGCTCGATTGAAATTGAGCACTGTGACAACTACGGATGAACTATGTTGTGAATTCATGCAGACTCTTATAAGCTCTCAATCCTGCCGGATGCAGACGTGGACGGCAGGGGCGCAATAAAATGGTGAACGACCACTATTACGGCGATCACAAAAACAAAACTCAACATCGTTAATGGATTTGTAAAGAATGAAATTGCCATGACATAGAAACAACAAGCGTAGACGACCGTGGCAGAGAGGCCTGCCGTAGCACGCATCTTGTAGTAGAGATACCTGATCGTTATTCCCAGCACCAGGGGAAAAAGTGCAACGCCGACGAGACCGAAATCTACCAGGTAATAGAAAATAAAGGGGAATGTATTGTAACCGCTTGTTAAGTACTCGGTCGCGGAGAGCCCAAAATAGTCCGCCATCCAGTGCTTCAATCCCGTCAGCGCAAGCAGAAAGTCGAATGTGTAGTATCCATACGTATAGCTCTGGATATTGTCCGCAACATGAGTGAAGTTCTCGAGATTCATGACAATGTACATATAAGGTCCTGTGAAGGAAGCGTAGGCCCGGGAATATCGCATTTGAGAAACAACATAAAGGTAGTTCTCAACATACCGGGCCTCTCGAACTTGCACCGCAATCGTGAACATCGCAGCGACCGAGGCGAGCACGAGGATGACATTGCGGGGACGCAAATGATTGCTCTTGTAGTATGCTACTGCAAAGATCATCGCGACCGCCATCACATAGACAAACCGTACGAGCAGAAAGAAAAAACTTCCTACGATCCCAAAAAAGAGAAATACCAAAACGTATTTTTTTGCTCGCCGGCCCGGGACCAAAATAAGGTATTCAAATATCAGGAGAAGCACAGCGGGCATTCCCGCTACAAAAAGATGCGTTCCAAAAAGGCCAAATGCCGTCCGTGCTCTTTCGGGAGCAGCGCTAAAGAGCGGAAGGCCTCCGGCCGCATACGTTTCAGCAGCGAGACACACAAAGTACAGAACCGACAGGATAATGATAGCAATAAAAAACTGCGGTTCAGACACTCCCTGTGTGCGTCCCATCATTCGGATCTGCTGTATGGAATATGTTCTCTCATTTGAAGTGAGGACTGAGACGGCAAAATTGCCGACAAGGAACGAACCGATCCCGAGGAAAATAGCGACCCAGGAAAATAATGACCATTCATGCTGAAGCCGGCTAAACTTAAGGTCTGCAAGACCTATGGAAAAAAACCAGATGAAGGCAAAGATCCTTGCAGGAGAAAAGATATCCGCCTTCCTCGGCAAGCAGGAAAGCATGATAAAAACGCATACGAGAAAACAAAAGCAAGAGATTATGCTCATAATTTGTTGTGTAATGCCGATGCGATAATTCCCGTAATCGTTTCCCCGCGCTTTTCCCAGGTGTTTGAGGAAACAAACTTCCTGCGCTCCCCCGGATCAGCCGTCGAACGAATCTCTTTCTTTATAACCTTGTGAAGAAAAGCGAAATACTCATCCTTGTTCGCGTACAGCGTGACGTAACCGCCGAAACGTTCCGTCTCAGGGTAGCGGGGGGCAATAGCCGGCTTGCCCGAGTAGATATATTCGTACAATTTCACAGGATTTACCGACCGGATGAGTTCATTGACCTTAAACGGCATCACTAACGCGTCCGACAGACCCATGATTGGAAAAACAAGGCTGTGCTCAACAGGTCCAAAGCTGAGAATGCGGTCATGTTTCGGCATAGCCGTTTCGACCGCTCCGAAAAAAAAATATGTTATCTCCGAAAATTTCTCCAAACTTCCGAGAACGATACCCCAGTCCATCCATTCCGAGATCGTCCCGATATACGTTACAGCCCTGCTCGCTTTTCTAAATTGTGAGAGAACCGGCTCTGAAATATTCTTCTCCAAAGGAGAATCCGTCGACATTGCGCTACCGAGATCAAGAGCATTGTTGACCACCGTTATTTGTTTGATTTCGCCGTATCGCTGAATCAACTTCTCTCTAAGATGTTCGGAAGATGCGAGAACAACGTCGGCGCGCTGAACGAGAGAATTTTCTCTTTTCCGCAAATTTTCCATCCGGGAAGGATTGCTTCGGACACCGGGAAATTCCAAAATGTCGTCCATGCAATCGTACACAACAAGCGTATTCTTGTTGCGGATTAGTTTTTCAATGACAACGTACATATTCGGATGCGTAATCCAAACGATATCATTCTCATGGACCTTCACTTGAAAACGCACTGCCAGGTTGTTTTGTAAGACGAAATCGTATCTTCCATAGGGGAACAGAAGAAGTTTCTTCACTCTCATCCCTCCTGGAACCGCATTTTCAACCAGCTGCATCTTCTTGAAACTATTCTGATAAAAGAGAGTAATATCGTAGTACTTATTAAGCTCCGCCGCTAAGAAATGAGGGCGCTGCTTGATCCATCCCCACGGAACGTGCATGAAGTAAAGGAGCCGTCTCCTCTCAACCGATTTCATATATCCTTTTTCACGCATCGTATTTCCACATCCATTTTCGCCTATTTTCCTGAGACACGCTTTTGCAGAACCATTCCGTTTACTGCAAGATGATAACGCTGAGGAAGTGGATGCCTCTTTCTTCCTATAACCGCCTTCACCATCTGTTTTGCTAGAAACCAGGGTACCGATGCGCCATCCAAATTCTTCAGCGGATAAGGTCCGGCCTCTGAGAATAACACGTCTGCGGGATGCACCGTAACATCGGGATAATATGCATCAAAATATTTCGCCAAATGAGACCGGAGATCCTTGAAGTGCTCGACGCTCAATTCAAAATTGCCAAGGAGATCGAGATCAAACGTCAGCAGAAAAAATCCTCCACGGACGAGAACCCGCGATATTTCATCGATAAGGTCTTCGACCTTGTCGACGTGCTCGAGCACGCTGATACTGTACACGATATGCACGCTTGCGTCTCGAACAGGAAGAGCATTACCGTTCGAACGCCTGAATGTTATTTTTTCTCTTGGAGTAGCAAGAAGTTGAATCGCTTTGTTCATGTCAGCTTCACATACCGGGTCGTTATCGATACATCGGACGTTGAATCCCTGCTTTGCAACGGTAAACGGAAAGAATGTCACTCCGCAGCCGACGTCGAGTACAACCGGAGATTTCGTTCGAGAAAATCTCCTTTTGAGCCATCTCAAATGGTGCGTAATATAGGGATATTCCCATACTCTGCTCCATGTATGCAGCGGATCGTTCGGCCATGCATATTCCCCGCCTTTGAAAAGTTTTTCCTGCCCCAGAAACCACTGCTGCTCTTTTTCAAGCGTTGTGAAAATCGTTTTCCACTCGTCCGTCGCAAGATCGCTTAAGGCAGCCAATCCATTTCTGTCAAAAATTGAAGCTGATACTTTCATACTTCTTTTATCCCCTTATTCTATTTTCTGATCTTCAAACAAGAAAACTTCACTCCAGCGAAACCGGCATTCAGGTAGATCCCTTACGCCAGCGACTTCATGTGCGGTCGAATGAGAACTGCGTATGTAAATAAACCAATGAGCAAAAGATGAGCCGAGTACGCCACGAGATTCGCAATTGCAATTCCCAGTGCCCCGCGCTCTATGAAAACGTAGGTAGTGACGATCAAGAATACGGCCCATACGAAATTGAGAGCAAAACCGATCCACATTTTTCCAGAACTTGCTATCGCTCCGCCAAACACGTTCGCCACCGCGGCGAGGACTGCGGAAAATGAAAGAATGGTCAAGATCAGTCCACCCGAAGAGAAATCCTTCCCGTACGAAGACATGATCATTGTTGACAGAATGGAAATCCCTCCCGCGAGAACAATCGTGATGCCTCCATTGAAGAAAACATTGTAGATGAGAACTTTATTATAATGGCCTTTTTCCTCAGCGCCTGCCAAGTTGGACAGAATTGGCAGAACCACAGTCGCAACAGAAGTCGGAAAGAAAAGTATGATCGCTCTCCACTGGTTTGCCGCGTTGAAGATCCCCATCTCATCGTATCCATGAGGACGGTTGACCAGCATCGCACTGCACACCCAGTTCACCGGACCGACGAGAATCCAGCTGAGTATCGCAGGAAGGCTGAATCGAACGATCACTCTCCATTCCCGAAAATATGATTTATCATCCAGAAGAACTCCAGCGTTTGCGGCAACCAGCCTAAGATAAAAATGATTTAAGAGCAGTGTCATGACCATGGAAACTACCAGGGCGTAAACGACTCCCCGCAGCCCGAACAGGTACACTCCCGCGAGTGTTAGCACAAAAGTAATCCCCCCCGAGATTGCATTAATCTTCATGATAGTCTTGAATGCCTCGAATCCGGCCAGTGACCCTGTCTGCGAGCTATTGACTGCCGCGCAGAACAGCAGCACCGAACCAATCCGAAGCAGTCCAGCAAGATGAGGAGCGGACAAAAGGTTCGCCGAGATCCAGGAAGCGCCGAAAACAAATGCGAAGGTCAACACAGTGCCAAGGGCGACGGAAACTATTTCGGCGAGCTGTATGATCCTTCCGGCTCTCACGCCGTCCTTATTCCGCAGTTCAGCGACATACTTTGCTGTCGTAGAATCCATTCCGAATGCTGCCAGGGCTCCAAATGTTCCGACAGTAGCCTGAATAATTCCCAATTCCCCGAACTCCCTTTTCCCGATCAATCGCGCCACCATGATTGCGGCGAGCAATGTCAGTACGCGTGCAATCGCAGAGCCGGTAATAGACCAGAAGGCCCCCTTTGCGAGACGGTATCCAAGCGGAGATGACTTGATCTTTTCAAGGTACGTATGCTTCAGCCGTCGCAAGCGATTCAAAAGAGGTCCGCCGGAAAGGATTACTGCATGTGATGTTCGTGGTCCACGATGAGTGGTTGGATTATCTGCGTTTCCACGGATAGGATACCCAGCCCACGCGCAGCATAGCAACTAATTGCCGATATTTTTCGGGAGCCGCCATGCGTACACGGTCGCGCGCGTCCAGCAAGAAAATGACAAAGAGACCGATCATCGACGAGACCACAAAAGCCATTAGGGCGTACAGCGTCGTTTTAGGTTTGGCTTTCAACTCAGGAACCGAAGCATGATCAAGGACGACAACCGAAGGTGTGTTCCTGTTTTCTTCAACTTTGGCCTGTTCATAGAGAGGGGCGATGAACTGCAGAATTTTGTACTGAATTTCCACGTCCCTGTAACGCCGAAGATATTCCGCACCAAGTTCTGGCGTATCTTTGAAGGGAAGAAGAATTCTCATATCACCCTCTTTCGACGAGGATCCTTCGTTCATTGCGTGGAGTCTTTTTCGTAATTCCTGGACCTCCAGAAGTTTTTCGTCATACGACGGATGCTGGGTGCTCACCGTTCTCTCCAAAATGGCCAGTTCGATCTCCTTCAAGTTCAGTTGCGCGCTGAGGTCCGCTGCTACTTTTATAGAAGCCTCCACTTGTTCAGGAACGGCAACAACACCCGTCCGGATCTGAAATGTCTTGAAGGAATCCTGAGCTGCCTCGATATCATCAAGGTTCTTGTTGTAGCGTTGTTCAATGAATTCTCGGTTGCCCTTTGCATTCTGTACATGCATCTCTGAATTGATGTCGTTCAACATTGTAACAAAATAATTTGCCATGTCCGCTGCACGCTGTGGATTTTTGTCGAAGACGGATATCTCAAGGCCACCCTCTTCCGATATCTCAAAATTGACGTTAGCAAGGAGCTCCTTCATCGTGGATTCCCGCTGATAATGTTTGACTCCGTAGACGTTTACAAGATCGAATTTCGCGATTACGGCGGTCAACGCCCGCTCGCTTTTAAGGATGGCAACATAGCGGTCCAGATCTGAACTACCGGTCAAAGCAGAAAGCTTCTTCGCCGGGGAGATAGAACTTACGATTGAGGAAAGTCCGCTTAATCCTGAAAAAAGATCGGTGTTCTCCGCAGGAAAAACCGTGGCTGTCGATTTGTACCATTTCGGCATGAAAAAGGTAACAGTGCCGGTCAGGAGTGTCACGCCAAGAACGAATATGACAAACGGCTTCTTTCTTCTCGCGATCACGGAAAAGAACTCGACAAAAATTTCTGCTGTTGATTTCACGGCAGCCGCCGAGGTTAATCCCTCCGATGGGCCGTTCTCGCGTTCAGTTGAGTTCATAGGATTTCTGAATTCATCATTATTTTTTGAGTTGCACTACTAGGATTACTAGGGTCGCCACGGTTCCTATAATGCCGAATATCTGACTGTATATCTGAAGATAATATGATAAGGGACGGTAGGGCTCTGCCGGTACCCATACATAATCGCCTTCCTCGACAGTCGTCTCCCCAGGGGACAGCCATTGACGCGTGCTTGCTTTTAAGATCCGAATATCCCCTCTGACTGCGCGATCGGTCAATCCGCCGGCTTTGTCAATGTAGTAAGAATAATTCTGACCTTTGACAAAAGAAACATGCCCGGGGTGCACAACCTGTCCGAAAACATAAACAGTTTTCCTTTTCGAGCCGATGACAAGATGATCGCCATCGTGAAGATAAACATCTTTGGCTTTATCGTTTGAAGCGAAGAGACCCATAAAATCGACCGAGACTTGTTCCCGCGTCAATCGTCTTTCATTCTCCGCCTTGAAATAGGATGTGTCTTCCTGACCTGTCACGCCCGCTTGAATGTCAAGTCGTTCAGTGTACATATCTCTTTCCGGAACCGATGTGCGGAACAGCCGTGAGGACTCCAGCGAAGCCTCGGAAGTAAAACCTCCCGCTTCCCGCACAACATCGGAGACCATCGTCGAATCGCGCGTTATAGGAAAGAACCCGGGATACACCACTTCGCCTTCAATGTACACTTTATAGTTGCGGCGTAATGACGATTTCTCTCTCACAACAACCCTATCGCCTCTATGGAGCGGGATGTCGGCGGATATTCCCGTGGCGATAACAGATATGTCCGCCAACATGGTGTGGACAATCCGGCCTTGATCGTCAGACCTCTCGATCTCCACATGCTGACTGTCGGCAAACGCCGTCAGACCTCCCATTATTTTTGTCACTGTAAAAAGACTGTCGCCTTGGACAAATTCGATTGCACCTTCGCTATTAACACCGCCATAGACTCCAATAAAATCTCTTTCGAGTTCTCTTTTCGGCACAATCACGACGTCCCCATCCTGAAGGTACGGATTGAGCTTTGAATCCCTTTGAACGAAATATTTTTCCAGGTCTACGTTTGAAATTGTTCCATCTCGGTGCCGCACGACGATTTTCCGGCGGGACCCGACAGTGTCCTGTTCCGGAATTAAATTGATATCGGATGCCCAGCGTCTCTGCCGCTCATCAGTTTGCCCATTGGGAGGGTAGGCCTTTTCACGCTTGTTGGCGAGCGCAATTGCAGCTTCGACCCGCTCGGTAGACTGAAGGAACATAGAACCCTCGTTCCACACTACTCCTTTGACGGCGATCAATACCAGCCTCGGCGTAAGCAGCGTGAAGCTTGCTCGGCTCGAGATATATCGCTTGTTGACCTCGCCGACAACCTTGTTCTTCGCATCCTCCAACCGAAGGCCGGCGACGAAAATCTCGCCCACTGTCGGAATAATTATCGTCCCTTCCGGCGTGACCGGAAGCTGAAAATTCAGCGGCGGGCTTATCCAAATATTAAGACTGTAAATGTCTCCCGGACCTACGGTATACTCTCTCGGATCGACTGGCCCGTCCATGATCGGAATGGTCACCGTTTGTTCTTTGAGTTCCTCGGGAATGAAACTCTTCGGAGTTATTTTTTGCTGCCCCTGAATTTGATACGTTCCACTCCGATTCGTCTGGGTCTCGTCTTTGTCGAGTCCTTGCGCAGCAGCCGATTCGCCGGCAATAACGGCACAGAGAAAAATAAAGCGCAGTGTTTTTGGCGTCATTTCGATTAACTCAGTTCCTTGAGATATGTTGGAAAATGATCTCCGTAATTCTCTCCGCAGCTTTTCCATCCCATAATTCAGGAATTATCCCTTTTCTGTAATTCCCTTGGAATACCCCCTCAGCTTCGATAGAGCACTTTTCGTAATCGAATCCCATCAACGTATTCGTCCCCTCAGAAACCGTGATCGGTCTCTCGGTGTTTTTTCGCATTGTAAAACAGGGTATTCCCAGGTACGTCGCTTCTTCCTGAATTCCCCCTGAATCAGTAATAGCGAGTGCCGACGATTCCAGCAGGCAAAGAAAATCCAGGTACCCCAGAGGATCGCAGAGAATCAAGTTTGCGTTCGAAAGCAGCTTTTCACCCAGCATGAATTCACCGATCATCTTGCGGGTCCGGGGGTGGACAGGAAAAACTACCGGATGACGTTTTGCAATTTCCCCGAGCATGGAAAGAACGCGCGCAAGGTTCTCCGCGGCATCGACATTACTCGGCCGGTGCAGAGTGACGACTGCGTATCGTTTTCCCTCAATACCGAGAGTCCTTCGTATGGTCGAACGCTCTGCTTTCTCCTTAAAGTGGATCAGGGAATCGATCATCACGTTCCCGACAAAAAACACTTTTGAATCCGGGATCCCCTCGGTGTGCAGATTTACCAATCCGCTTCGCTCAGAAACAAAGAGAAGGTCTGCGATCGAATCCGTAATGATGCGGTTGATCTCTTCCGGCATCGTGCGGTCGAAACTCCGCAGACCAGCTTCAACATGGGCAATAGGGATGAGGAGCTTTGAACAGACAAGCGAACACGCTACTGTCGAATTCACATCCCCCACGACGACGACCATGTCCGGTTTTTCCGCAAGCACGATCTTCTCAAATTCGACCATGACTTTTGCGGTTTGCACTGCGTGCGACCCTGAGCCTATGCCGAGGTACACGTCGGGATGCGGCAGTTCCAGGTCGTCAAAAAATACTTTAGACATGTTCGGATCATAATGCTGGCCGGTATGCACGATGCGATGTGATATCGACGGATACTTTTGAAACGCTTTGTGCAGCGGAGCGATTTTCATGAAATTCGGACGTGCGCCGACAACACTAAGTACTTTTCGGGAAGTGGTGGATGTGTTCACGTCAAACCAGTTCCTTTTTTAACCGCCCGGAATATTGTTTTGAATAATACTGCTGGTATTCCCCGGAGATGATCCTCTGCCACCACGCCTTGTTCTTAAGATACCATTGTATCGTCTCATGGATCCCCTTCTCGAACGCATGCCCCGGCTCCCATCCCAGATCTCTTTTGATCTTATCGGCATCAATCGCATACCTGCGGTCGTGACCCAGCCTGTCTTCTACAAAGCTGATCAACGAATCCGGCTTGCCCAGCTCGAGCAGGATCATCTTGACGATTTCGATATTTTGCTTTTCGTTGTTGCCGCCGATGTTGTAGGTTTCGCCGTTCTTCCCGTTGTGCAAAACTGCGTCAAGAGCGGAACAATGGTCTTCCACGAATAGCCAATCGCGCACATTCAAGCCGTCGCCGTAAACGGGAAGTGGCATGTCGTTGAGTGCGTTGGCGATCATAAGGGGGATCAGCTTTTCGGGAAACTGGTACGGTCCGTAATTATTCGAACATCGGGTGACAGTGACTGGCGTTTGAAACGTGTGAAAATACGCCAGGGCTAACAGGTCCGACGATGCTTTGCTTGCTGAATAGGGGCTGTTGGGGTGCAGCGGCGTCGACTCGCTAAATTTTCCGGACGTGCCTAACGAGCCATAGACTTCGTCCGTCGAGACGTGAACAAACCGTTGGACGCCGAATTGCCTCGCCGCTTCGAGCAGGATAGTTGTGCCGAGAACATTGGTTTGGACAAAGACTGCCGGGCCGAGGATGCTCCGATCGACGTGAGATTCCGCCGCAAAATGAACGACAGCATCGATCGAATATTTTTGGAAGATTTTCCCAACGTTTTCCTTGTCGCAAATATCCCCTTTCTCAAAGTAATACCGGGGACTCAGGTCAACACCCTTTAAATTCTCAAGATTTCCTGCATAGGTCAACGCGTCGTAATTGACAATGCGGTACTCAGGCCAGCGCTGCATCAAGTAATGGATGAAATTACTCCCGATGAAACCCGCTCCGCCTGTCACAAGGATATTCTTCATCCGATCAATCAATCTAATTGGAATACTGTGTCGGTGCGATTTTCGTGCCGGATCTCGTCAACCCGCTCTTTCTTTCCTTTGCCGGCAAAAAGTCTGTTAGGCAAATTCACAACCGTTCCGTCGACGGCCCCGATGTTTTTATAGGCGTGAACAACCCCCGCGGGAACGATCACGGATTTCGGCGCATCTTCACCCGCGATAAATACAAATTTATTTTGAAAGGTCGGCGAGTTCTTTCTGCTGTCCCACAAGTAGATCTTGAAATTTGAGGGGCCGATAAATGCAAACATGTCAGCCTGATCCGCGTGTTCATGCGGCCCGCGGGCAATGCCGGGGCGCGTCACGGAGATGTACGACATCACGGGCATGAATTGCTGGTCGACTTCGTCTTCGCGAAACAACTCTGCCAGCCATCCCCGGTCATCAACAAATTTTTTCAGATCCCGGATGATGACGTCATGAATTTTTCCTTCCTGAAACATCATTTCCTTACCGTATCGTATGGACAAGAAGTACGCCGACCTCTCAACAAGATAAGTGTTAATCTACGAAAACCGTCGTGAAAAATCAACGAACAATGACGCTAAGTCGTTAATAGATAAAGCGATCGTGAAATTGAAGCGCACTCGATTATCGCGCTTTATTCAGATGAGAAAGGCCGAGAAAAAAGGTAGCATTTGAGATGGGACGTTATTCCTCTTGAGTTGGAGATGCTGAACAAATATACACATCGCCGCGGACAGAATCAACTTACATTTTCTCGGGCGCTGATACGCCCAAAACGGCGCAGCCATTGGAAATGACGATTCGCGCCATCTGGCAAACGGCCAGCCTGGCCTGCATCAGCGCCTTATTGTCGCTGATCACACGGTGCAGATGGTAGAAACGGTGAAACGTTTCGGCAACCTCGCGAAGATATGTCGTCAAGCGATGAGGCTCGTACGAGGCTGCGCAGCTAAGAATGACCTCCGGAAAATCCAAAAGAATTTTGAGCAGGCCGATCTCTTCCGGCTCTTTGAGAAGTTCAAACCGCGACGTTGTGAGAAGAGATTGCAGATCGTCGACCAGAACACCCTGTTCGGCTGCAAACCGGAGTATGCTGGCGATGCGGGCATGCGCATACTGGAGATAATAGACGGGATTCTGTTCAGACTGTTCCTTGGCAAGTGCGACGTCAAATTCAAGGTGTGTGTTCGCGCTCCGCATGACAAAGAAATAATGCACCGCGTCCGTTCCGACTTCGTCGATCAATTCGTCGAGGGTATAGACCTTCGCGTTCCGCTTGGACATTTTCACCACTTCGTCCTTGTCGACAAATGACACCATTTGATGGATGATCACTTTCACCTTGTCCGTATCGTACCCCAGGGCTTTCACTCCGGCTAGGACGTCGGGAATCGTCGCGATATGGTCGGCGCCGAATATGTCGACAACAAGCTGAAACCCCCGGCGGAACTTTTCCCGATGATACGCGATGTCAGGCAGCCGGTAGGTTGGTTCACCCGTCCTCTTGACGATGACCCGATCCTGATCTAAGCCGACAGCCGTCGCTTTGAACCAAACAGCTCCTTCGCTGTCGTACGCCAGTCCGCGTGCACGGAATTCTTCCACCACCTCTTTTATTTTTCCCGATGTATAAAGCGAGTCCTCATTGTAGAAGACGTCATGGGTGACGCCAAGACGTGCGAGCGTCTTTTTAATTTTGTCAAAACACCATGTTTCGCCGGTTTTCTTGAAATACGATCTTTCGGCGTCTGTCTCCCGCAGCGACTCTCCTTTTTCTGCTTTGATCTCGAGCGCGATATCTTTGATATATTCCCCCTGATACCCTTCAGCGGGGAACGGATAATCATCGCCTAGAGATTGCCTGTACCGGGCATAAATGCTTTCTGCCAAGTTGCGCATCTGATTGCCGGCATTGTTGAAATAATACTCGCGAGTCACGGCGTGCCCGGTCCATTCCAGGAGATTGGCGATCGTAGCGCCGAGGATGACCTGACGTCCATGGCCGCTGTGCAAAGGACCGGTAGGATTCGCGCTGACCCATTCGACATTCGTCTTGATTCCGCCGGCGCTCGTTGACCTCCCGAAGCTGCTGCCTTTTTGAAGTATCGTCTTGGCGCTGTCGATGACATAGCTGTCGGTAAAACGAAAATTGATGAATCCCGGGCCGGCGATCTCGGTCGATGAAATTCTCGCCGGGTCAATGCGCATAGTCTCGACGATCGCCTGAGCGATCTGGCGGGGGTTTTGACCGGCCGATTTTGCGACGACCATCGCAACGTTCGTCGTCAGGTCCCCGTGGGCAGCGATTTTAGGTTTGTCAAGTATGATGTCGGCGGCAGGATACTGGAGGGAAGCGAGAGCGCTGGCGATCGTGTGATGCAAATACTCTTTCATCGATGGGCTGTTTTCTTTGCCACTCGGGCTTTTCTTCTTGCCGGTGCGGCTGCGGGTTTATCTTCGATGTACTCGAATTTCGCATCGCCCCACAATTTTTCTAAATTGTAAAACGAGCGG
>Ga0265319_1000784_pt1 | contig 20582 bp, 19 predicted proteins | sample 4824metaG_FD_192443 | JGI IMG/M metagenome (GOLD analysis project Ga0265319, IMG submission 192443) | Rhizosphere microbial communities from Carex aquatilis grown in University of Washington, Seatle, WA, United States - 4-8-24 metaG | ecosystem: Host-associated > Plants > Roots > Rhizosphere >...
GTAAATGCCATCTTTGGCGAAGGTGGGAATGATGCGGCCGGTTTTGGCGTCAAGGCAGACGATTTGGAAGCCGGGGGTGACGAGAATGATGCGACTGTCATCTTTGCCATCGCTCCAGTAGGCCAGACCCCGGTTTTGAGTCCGCACGGCGCGATCCCCGCGTTCACCTTCGTCCAAGCGGTACATCCAGAGGGTCTCACCGGTCGCCGCATCCACAGCAACCACGTCGCGACGGGAACCCGCTGTGAAATAGAGGACTCCACCCACCATCAAGGGGGTCACTTCCCAATTGTAATCGGGACGCGGGCCAAAGTTTTCGGCCTTCCACCGCCACGATATTTCCAATTGCTTCACATTTGAGGCGTTAATCTGGTCCAGTGGCGAATACTTGGTGCTTCCGGCGTCGCCACTAATATAGCGCCATTCGCCGTTCGTGGCGCCTTGCTGGGCCTGCGCGCGGCCAGCGAGCGCCAGCAGCAGGAGCGGCAGGATTAAAAGGCGGACACGGCGGGGTAATGAGTGGAGTTTCATTTTTTTGCCTCGCTAAGGTTTGGACTCGGCGATTTCGGCTCGGCCACGGAATCGCTCTTGCCGGCGGCGAGCCCTTGGCCGGTTGGGGCACTGGACGGGGTTTCTTTTTTTGCCTCGATGAGAATCAAATTCTGCGCGTCCGGATCGGGCCCGAGCTCGCTTTTGCCCACTGGGAAGCCATTGGCGTTGAGCAAATAGGCCGTGATATCGGTACATTGCTGGCGGCTCAACTTGCCGGGGCCATCCGACGGCATGGTTTTTCGCGTATGTTCGATGAGCGCACCCACGGACTTGCCCTGCCATTTATCGAGAAAGTCATTGTCGACGAGCGCCGGCGAATCTTCCCCCCCGAGCAGGTTTTCGCCATGGCAGCGGGCACAGAGGGAATTAAAGGCCTTCGTCCCGCGGCTGGCCTGTTCAGTTGAGTAGACCCCATCCCAAACCGAGAGGGTCGTAGCGTCTTTGGGCGCCGCGGTGCCGGCGCTTGCCGGAGCCGGAGGAGTTTGCGCCCCGGAGGACGGGGCATCGGACTTGGCCGCCGGAGGGATGGCTGCCGCCGGAACCTGCGTTACGGAAGTTTGTGCCCCGGAGCTTGGCGCAGCGACCTTGGCTGCGGGGGATGCGGTGGTGGTCGGCGCCGGCGCGGAAGTTTGTGCCCCAAGTGGAACGAGACCGAGGAGCAGGCCCGTGAGCATAACGGCGCGAGGTCGTGTCATCCGATTGGGGATGGCAGGTATATTTTTCATGGGGTATTGCCGTCGAGGGGATCACCAACGGCACGCGGAGTATGGGGCGTTGTTTAACCCTGTTCACCAACTCCCTGCAACCTCAAAAAGCGAGAAGCAGCCTCTGAGGCGCTGGGCCACTGAGGCGACGGCGGCGACTGGCGTAAAGGCTGAAGAATGAAATCAACTCTGGACGACGAACATCGAACGCCAAACGTTCTACACTCAATTTCGAACCCAAAATTCCCGCAGTTGTGTAGATTCCGGCAAAGAACAGCCCGCATCCGTTCAACCCGTCCCACCGTTCGTAAATTAGCCGCATAAGTCTGCAATGGACAATCCCGACCCGGCCCGTGAAACTTCCCGCCGTCTCGCAAAGCCCCTTTCGCAAAATGCCCAAGAAACCAATTCTGCTCGTCGCGGGCATCATCGGCCTTGGATGGGTGATTTGCCTTGTGATGCAATCCTCCCGGCCCGCTCTCGTACCGGTCGGGTATCCGAACACCGGCAATGCCACCGCCGATTTGGCCGCACTCATGTCCGCAGTCAATACCAAGGTCGACGCCGGCCAGAAATTCGAGGAGTCCATGGCGGCGGAGTTGCAGCAGTTCGACGTCCTCCTGTCCGCCCATGCGGGTGACAAAAGCAATGCCGTCGCGGAAATTGCCCTGGCCCGCGCGAAACTACTGGCTACCTCCCTGCATCAACCCGTCCGGGCCCTCGACTTGTACCGGCAAATTGTGGCCGACTATCCCGGCACCGCCGTCAGCCAAGAGGTCGCGGCCGCCTTGCCCGCGCTGGAGAAAAAAGTCGAAGACGACCGCATCCACCGCTCGCTCGCGGTCGGCACGAAATTTCCCGATTTCTCCGTGACCGATCTGCAGGGCCAGCCGCTATCGACCACTAATTACCGCGGCCGGATTCTTTTGGTCGAGTTTTGGGCCGCATGGTGCCCGGACTGCCGTGTCCAGATGCCCTTGATTATGGCCACTTACCAAAAATTTCATGCCCAAGGATTCGACATTATCGGTGTCAGCCTGGACCAGGCAGACCGAATCGTTCTTACCACTTACTTGAAGGAAACCCATATTCCCTGGCCGCAATATTACGACGGAAAGTATTGGGACAACGCGCTCGCGGCGAGCTACGGCGTCCACTTCACGCCGCAGAATTACCTCCTCAGCCGCGACGGCATTATCCTCGCCAAGGATTTGGACGGCGCGGCGCTGGCGCGCGAGGTGCAAATAGTGCTTGGGCACCAAACAGGAAACGGGGGTAAGGAGTAACGAAACCGGAGGGGGAATGGCAAAAATCGAATAATGTAATTCGAAAGGATTACGGCCGCAGGTCTTTCTTCCTTGATCGGGTCCGTTCCATGGAAGAAAATGGGGGCGACGGACGTTGCTGAAATGGATTGCGCTCATAAGCGGCTCCCGGACGATGTAAATCATCCAGCGCTCGCCGAGAACCAACCCCCACAATCTTTGCGGCGCGTCGGCCGGGCGCAATTCCACCGGCACATCCATGAATTGGGACGATTGTTATCTAAATGGTGAAGTATTTTGGGACAAGGGCATGCCATCCCTGCCCATGCGGCAGTATCTCGAGCGCCATCCAGTGAGCGGGCGCACACTGGTGCCGGGCTGCGGGCGCGGTCACGAAGTGGTTCTGGCCGTGGCCCATGGGCTCGGTGCCATCGGCTTGGATATCGCGCCGACCGCCGTCGCCGAGGCGCGTGCCCTGTACCCGCACTTGGCCGAAAGGTTTGTGGTAGCCGATTTATTTGATCCACCGCCAGAGATGCGGGGCTCCTTTGATGTCGTGCTGGAACACACCTGCCTGAGCGGCCTGCCTCCCGCGTTGCGGACCAGTTACCGTCAAGGCATTGACTTGGTGTTGCGCCCCGGCGGCTTGCTCATTGGCGTGTGGTATATCAATCCGGGTCTCGATCCCGGCGAGGAGGGCCCGCCTTTTCCACTCCCTGTCGCCGAACTGACCGCCCTCTTTGCCCACGGCTACGAAATCATCGAGGACTATGTGCCCGATGTCGCTTTTACAGGCCGCGAAGGCCGCGAGCGCGTAAGGGTGCTTCGACGCACTGAATAGTAGTCCAAGGGCGACCCAAAGTTTCGGCTTTGTTGAGTTGGATTTTTGAGGGTTGCCGGGTTGCGGAGGAGGGGATTTAGTGCCCTTCTTGGTCATCACTTTCCCCAAAAACACCCCTCACCCCTGAAATTCCATGTTTACGAAAGAAACCACCGCCTTGCTGGCCGCAGTAGCGCTGGGAATGGCTTTGGCTGCTCGGCCGACGTTCGGCGCGGACGCCGCGCCGGTACATGTGCCCGCGGCCGCACCCGTGCCTGCTGCCCCTCCGGTTGCCGTGCCTGCAGCCGCATCGGCATCGGCGGCCAAGGCCGCGCCAGCCACCGAAGTTGACCCGGCGGATTTGGTGCCGCACTACCGCGGCGGGCCGGCCACCCCTGCTGACTTCGCGGAAATGGCCAAGCTCTCCACACTTCCCGAGCTGGCGCCTGGCGCCGGTGAGGGCGATTTTCAATTGAAACCGCCCTATGCTCCCGCCTTGGAGCTGAAAGTGCGACCCGAGGTGCCGAAGGGCAAGGTGGTGAAGTTCACGATGCAGTCGGCCGAAAGCAAATTTTACCCTGACACTGGCCTGCGCGACTGGAAGTCCACCCGCGTGGTGACGGTCTACATCCCCAGCCAATATGTTCCCGGCACGCCAGCCGCATTGTTGCTCACCCATGACGCGATGGGCTCGGCCAACAACCAGCTCGCCACAATTCTCGATAATATGATTGCCGACCACCGGCTGCCCGTGATGGTTGCGGTGATGGTTCCCCATGGCGGCGGCGACGCCCGCGGCAGCGAGCGCGGGCTGGAATATGACACCGCTTCCGGCAAGTACGCAGAATTCATTGAGGCGGAAGTGCTGCCGCGAGTGACCAAGGAATTTGGTGTCACGTTCACTAAAGATCCGGACGGCCGCGCCACGATGGGCGGCAGCTCGGGCGGCGCGGTGGCCTTCACCATGGCCTGGTTTCATCCCGAGTGGTATCACCGGGTGCTGACCTACTCCGGCACCTACACCAACAACGAGACTCCAAAGGACCCCAAGTTGCCGAACGGCGCCTGGGAATATCATGAGCATCTCATCCCCCAGAACCCCGCGAAACCCCTGCGCGTCTGGATGGAAGTCGGTGCCAACGACAACGGCTCGACCAACACCGCCGCAGACCTGCACAACTGGGTCATCGCCAACGAGCGCATGGCGGGCGTAATGAAAGCGAAGGGCTATCACTACCAATTCGTCTTTGCCCAGGGCGCCGGCCATGTGGACGGAAAGGTGGTCAATCAAACGCTCCCGCGGGCCCTCGAATGGCTGTGGCAGGGTTACACGCCGGCGAAGTGACGGGCCGGCGCTGACGCTTCACGCCCGCCACGGGGTGAATCTTCCCCCGACGCCGCGTCCCAGATCGTGACCTGCCCCGCGCCGACGAGCGTCACTGTCCGCGTTTGGGCATCGTTGTATTCGTTGAAGAAGAAATAAACTTCGCCGTCCTTTAGGCTGCGGTGAATGTATTGGATGGACGGGCACGACTGGTCGAGCTTCGGCGCGGCGCTGGCAAGGGCCGTGCAATTGGCGCTTAAGTAGGAGACAGTAGACAGGAGTGAGGAGGGGGACTCAATATCGCAACTCCCGGCCGAAGCTGCGGTAATGAATCGCTTCCAGTAACTGGAGGGCTCCGTGGTTGTCGGTGCCGCCGAGGTCGGCGCTGGTGCGGGCGTTGAAGATATGGTCGTTCGGATGGGCCGAGCGGGGAAGGAGTGGTTACTATTTGCGACCATTAGCCAAATTTTGCCGACATTGTTTGCCGGGCACAAAGCCACCATGTTTTCAACTTGTTTTTGAGCAACAGGTTAGACGAAAGGTTGCCCTTGTGGCACAGTTACTGCGATACGCGATGCTAAAGAAGGTGATTTAACCCTTTGCCTTTCGGCAAAATGCGTCAATAACTGATTCAACCGCCATGCCAAATTGCGTTCCAGCCCGTCCATTGCGTGTGGCGTTGATTTCTCCCAAGGGGCCACTCTACCGCCATCGTGGGGGAATCTGGAAGAAGTCGTTGCGCTACCAACCGCTGACCTTGACCACGCTGGCCGCGCTGGTTCCTCCGGAACTGCCCATAGAATTGCAGCTCATTGACGAAGGCATCGCCGACGTTTCGCTCGATTTGGCGGCGGATTTGGTCGGCCTCACGGTTATCACGGGCACGGCGAAGCGGGCCTATGAACTGGCCGATCATTTTCGTGCGCGCGGCATTACCGTCGTCCTCGGCGGCCCGCATGTGACGCTGATTCCGGATGACGCGCAACCTCACGCCGATGCCATTGTGGTGGGCTACGCCGAGGATACTTGGCCGCAGTTGCTGCGGGATTTCGCCGCGGGCCAATTGCATCCGCGCTATAATCAGCAGCCGGGCCTTGACATCGGTGGGCGGCCGTTCCCGCGCCGCGACTTGCTACCCTCCGAAAATTATCTGACCAACAATGTATTTGAGGCAACCCGCGGCTGCGTGCATGCCTGCGATTTTTGCGTGGTGCCGACGGCTTGGGGGCGCAAACCCTTCCACAAGCCCGTGGAAGAAGTTATTGCGGACATTCGCCAGCACGGCGCGAAAAAACTGATTTTCATCGATTTGAACCTGGTCGCCCATCGGGGTTACGCGCTGCAGTTATTTGCGGCCCTCGTGCCTTTGCGCGTCCAATGGTATGGCCTGGCCACGGTGTTGCTCGCGGATGACTCGGAGTTACTCGAACTGGCCGGGCGTAGCGGCTGCAAGGGCCTGCTGATGGGGCTTGAATCCATCTCCAAACAGAACTTGCGTGACAATCACAAAGGGTTCAATTCGCCGGAAGACTATGTCCGGGTGGTGGAGCGGCTTCATGCACACGGAATTGCGCTGCAAGGCTGCTTTGTCTTCGGCTTGGATCATGACGAGTCGGATATATTCTTGAAGACGGCGGAGTTCGCCGTTCAGGCCAAAATAGATTTACCGCGATTTGCCGTGGTGACACCGTTCCCGAATACTCCGCTCTACAAGCGCCTGCTATCAGAGGGGCGAATTCTCACCCATGATTGGTCGCTCTACGACGCCCAGCATGTGGTGTTTCAACCGAAGAACATGACCGTGGATGAATTGCAATGGGGCATCGAGGAGGCGTGGAAGCATGCCTACAGCTTTCGTTCGATGGCCCGGCGCATCTGGCATTCTCCTGCGCCTTGGCCGGTAAAACTCGGCACCAATCTCGGCTACCGTTTCTATGCCCATCGCTTGAGCCAATTCTATAATTGCGATTGGATCATCGGCCGCGCGCCAGCGTCGCCACCGACCCCGGCCAAACCGCTGGCGCCGTCTCTTGCGCCATGAGGGTGACGATCATCCACCCGTGTATTGGCCGAAAGCCCGGTCAGCCCTACATCCGCAGTTGGCAGATGGAGCCCCTGCCCGCCGCCACGCTGGCGGGTCTGACGCCGAAGGATATCGAACTGCGTTTCTACGATGACCGCATGGAGGACATCCCCTTTGATGAAGCAACGGACCTGGTCGCCATCAGCGTGGAGACCTACACCGCCAAACGCGCCTACCAGATTGCGACAGAATATCGCAAGCGTCGCGTACCCGTGGTCATGGGCGGTTTTCATGCGCAATTGTGCCCGGATGAAGTCGCCAAATATGCCGAAGCCGTCGTCGTCGGCGAAGCCGAGAAGCTCTGGCCGCGCGTTCTGGATGACGCCCGCCACGGGAAATTGGAAAAATTCTACCGCACCGAAGGCCGGCCTTCCCTCGCCGGCTTGCGGCCGGACCGCTCAATCTTTCGCGGGAAACACTACCTCCCCATTGGACTGGTCGAAGCCGGTCGGGGCTGCCATTTTAAATGCGAGTTTTGCGCTGTGCAGACGGTGTTTGGCTCGACCCAAACCCGCCGGCCCATCGATGAAACGCTGGCTGAACTCGCAGCCTTGAAGGGGACCCGCAAGCTGTTCTTCTTTGTGGACGACAACATCACCTCGAATCTCGCGCAGGCCAAGGAATTTTTTCGCGCCCTCATACCGCTAAAAATTCGATGGGTCAGCCAGACGAGCATCAACGCCGCCCATGACGACGAATTCCTCGATTTACTCGTCCGCAGTGGCTGCCAGGGCGTGCTGATCGGTTTCGAGAGCCTGAACCCCGCCAACCTGAAGTCGATGAATAAGTCCTTCAACACCATGCGCGGTGGTTTCGACCAAGCCCTCGCCAATTTGCGCAAGCACTGCGTCCGGGTTTACGGCACGTTTATTTTCGGCTACGATGGCGATACCCCAGAAAGCTTTCCCGAGACCGTGGACTTCGCCAAACATCACGCCCTCTATATTGCCGCGTTCAATCACCTGACGCCGTTTCCCGGCACGCCCCTTTATCAACGCCTTGAATCCGAAGGCCGCCTCCTCTACAAGGCGTGGTGGCTGGACGAACGCTACAGCTACAACCGCATCCCCTTTCAACCGCGCGGCATGAGCCCCGAGGATTTACAAAGTAATTGCCTGGGCGCCCGGCGCGATTTTTATGCGTGGCCGAGCATTCTGCGCCGGAGTTGTGACACGGTGAATCGCGGCAACTTCTTCATGTGGCGCAATTTTTTTCTCATCAACGCGATGCACCGTACGGATGTCACCATGCGCGACCATTATCCCCTGGGGGACGAATCATGGCAGGGACCATTGTTGACCGCCAACTAACCGGGATCAACCGGGCCGGCCTCCGCTTCGCGCTTGCGACCGAAGCGGACGACCCCGCCATGCGCCGGCTCCTGCGCAACAATCCCATGCGCGGCGAAATCAGCCTGTCGTTCGAGCGCGAACCCCATTATTTTCTTGGCACGGGCATCGCCGACACAGACGATCAAACGATTCTGGCCTTCGAAGGCGACCGGCTTTTGTGCATGGGGCGGAGTTCCATCCGGAGCCGCTACATTAACGGCACCATTCGCCGGGTGGGGTATTTGGCCGAGCTTCGACTCGATGCTTCGGCCCAGGGGCGCTTCGATATTCTGCGCGGCGGCTACCAGTTTTTGCGCGAATTGCATCGCGATTTTCCCGCGGACTTTTATTTCACCAGCATCGCGGCAGATAATCAGCGTGCGATTCGTCTGTTCGAGCGCGGTTTGCGGGGATTGCCGAACTACCGCTTTTTGGCTGAATTCGTCACCCTGGTCATTCCCGTGTCGCCGCGAAGGTTTTCCCGTGTCGGGGCGGAATCTTTGGCTACCGGATTAAGGGTGGAGACGGGCTCGGAGCATAGCTTGCCGGAATTGACGGTTTTTTTGAACGCCCAAGCAGGCCGGCAGCAACTTGCCGCCCATTGGTCCGAGGACGAGATTCGCTCCCTGGCCAACCACGGTCTGGACCCCGGGCATTTCCAACTCCTGCGCGACGGCGGGAAGATTGTGGCATGTGCCGGACTATGGGACCAACGCGTCTTCCGCCAAACCGTCATTCGAGGATACGGGACCACCACCCGTTTAATCCGACCATGGGTAAACTTCGTTGGGCGATTTCTGTCTGTGCCGCGCCTGCCAAATCCCGGCTCCATTTTGGCGCAAGCGTTTGTGTCCCCGTTTGCGACGGCACCCGGCCACGAACCTTGTTTGCCGATACTGGTTGAACTTTTCGGCCAGGCCGCCGCGCAGCGCGGCATCGGATACCTCACGCTGGGCTTGGCGGCAGGCGATGCCCGCCTGGCTCTGCTGAAAAAGCAGTTTTACTGCCGCTCTTACGGGAGCCGCCTGTATCGCGTGAATTGGCCCGATGACGCCGATGTGCTGCATGACGAAGGTCAATTTCCCTGCCTGCCGGAGGTCGGGCTCTTATGACTGCAAATCTCATGCTGACCGGTCCATACGCGTTGCCGCGCTCTGAGATATCGGAAGGGCAACGCGATGAAATGTTTGCCTTGCTCGCGCGATATTTCGACGGGGTGAGCCGCCCGCAGTTTGATACCGATTTGGAAGAAAAGAACTGGGTGATCCAAATCCGCCAAAATAACCGCCTCGTTGGATTTTCCACGCTTCATGCCTACGAATCGGTCTTTGACGGCGACCCCGTGAGCGTCGTCTATTCAGGCGATACCATCGTTGCCCCCGAAGCGTGGGGCACCCCTGCGCTTGCCCGCGCCTGGATTGCGACGGTTAACCAACTGCGCCTTGAGTTTCCGCGAGGCCCATTATACTGGCTCCTTTTGACTTCGGGATTTCGCACCTACCGGTTTCTGCCGGTTTTTTGGCGGGAATTTTTTCCGCGCTTTGGCGTGGACATCCCGTCCCGCCAAAAACGCCTGCTCGATCAGCTCGCGGGTTCCCGCTTTGGCGGCCAGTATGATTCTGCGACCGGCATTGTCCGGTTCGCGCGTCCCCAGCGATTGAACGGGGCGTTGGGCAAGGTTCCGCCGACCCGCGTGACCAACCCGCATGTCGCCTTCTTTCTCTCCCGCAATCCCGGTCATGGTGAAGGGGACGAATTGGCCTGTTTGACTGAATTGTGCCCGGGCAATCTCACCCCAGCCGGTCAACGCATGGTTGAATTCCCCCCACCATGAATTTGACGGCCACCATCGCTAATTCCGCGTGGCTCGCGTCCAGCCTGCCAGCGCATAGGCGTTTTTGTAGTGCTCTCCTGCACCCGGCGAAAGCGCAGAACCGCTTGCTGCGGGAAAGGCTCACGCGCCATGCCGGGTCCGCTTACGGCAAGGAATACGGTTTCTCAAAAATCCGCACCTACGCGGACTTTGTCGAAAACGTGCCCTTGATTGACTACGACGATTTGGCGCCTTGGGTTGAACGCATTCGGAAAGGTGAAGGACAAATTCTCACGGATGACCCCGTCAGCCATCTAATTCCCACCAGCGGTTCAACCAGCGCCCGCAAACTAATTCCATTTACCTCCGGTTTGCAACGGGATTTTAACGCCGCGATCGGCCCGTGGATGGTGGATTTGGCCCGTAGCCAGCCCGCGATTGCCTTTGGCCCGGCCTATTGGTCCGTCACTCCGGCGGTGCAACCCCGCGATCCTGAACCCTCGGCCATCCCCATCGGCTTCGCTGAGGACAGCGCTTACCTCGGCGGAGCGACCAAATGGCTGGTCGACGCGGTGATGACCGCACCCGCAGCGCTAAGCCTCGCCCCCGACCTCGACCAATTCCGCTATCTGGCCTTGCTTTGTCTGTTGCGGGCACGGGATTTGCGGCTTATTTCGGTGTGGCATCCGGCGTTTTTAACCCTCCTGCTCGACGCCCTGCCCGCCAATTGGGATGCCCTGCGGGACGATATTCGCACGGGTCGCTGTCGCCATGAAGAAGCATGCCCCATGGCGTTACTGCGCGCGCTTCAGTTGCGCCCGCAGCCCAGCCGGGCCCGCGAATTGCGCGGCGCCGATCCGCACCAGCCGGAATCGATTTGGCCGAATCTGAAAGTCATCAGTTGCTGGGGCGATGCTCAGGCCGCAGGTCCCCTAGGGGAATTGCAGCGCCGTTTTCCCGGCATTTGGATTCAGCCCAAAGGCCTCCTGGCCACCGAAGCCTGCGTAACCATCCCGTTTGCCGGTAAACATCCCCTGGCCATCTACTCCCACTTTTTTGAGTTCCTTGACGACCGGGAAAGAATTCATCTTGCCCACGAGTTGCGCCTGGGTGAAGCCTACGAAGTCGTGGTCACCACCAGCGGCGGGTTGTGGCGTTATCGCCTGGGGGACCAGGTGGAAGTTACGGGTTTCGTCAGCCAGACACCTTCGCTGCGCTTTTTGGGCCGGGCCGGCAATGTTTCCGATTGCTGTGGGGAGAAGTTGTCGGAGGCGTTTGTGGCGCAAGCCATGGGCGAGGCTTGTGCCGGCATGGCGGTGCCTCCGCGCTTCGCCATGTTGGCGCCGGACAACGATTCCGCCAGTTGGCATTACACCCTCTATTTTGAAGGGCCGGCACCCGGGAATCTGGCTGCACAACTGGACGACATTCTCTGCCGCAATCCGCATTACGCCTATTGCCGCAAATTGGGGCAGTTGCAACCAATCCAAATTTTTCTTATTGGTCATGCCGGCTTCGAAACTTTCGCCAAAGTCGAAATGGCGGCCGGCCGAAAATTAGGTGACATAAAACCGCGGGCGCTATCCCAACAGCCGGGCTGGGCCAAACATTTTTCCGATATGGCGCCGGAATCCACGCCACCTGCCGCCGCGCAAAGAAACTAAACCATGAGCTTCATGACCGCGTATCTGGTTTTTGGCGGTGCGGCCGTCCTCCTGGCGGGCGCGCTGATCTTTGGCCCTGGCGGGCGCCCCTCGATATTGTCACCCGGCGGGGAGGCCGCACGGCCGGCATTTTGGGAGCGTATTTCGGTCCACTTGATCATTTACGGAGTTTGGGCCATTGGGTTTGGATCAATCCTTGTGCGTGGCCCTCCGGCGGGAGCCTGGGATGTACACTTCTCCTTTGAAAACGCCTGGCCAGTCGTCGAGCCTGCGGAATGGTTTTATGCAAGCATTTATCTGGTTCCCCTAGCCATGCCGTGGCTGGCCCCCACGCGGGGTGCATTGCGGCGTTACGCCCTGGGTCTGTGGTTGCTGCTGGCGGTGAGCACGGCCGCTTTTTTGTTGCTCCCCATTATTTCGCCGCCGCGGCCGTTCACCCCGTCATCGTTTGCCGGTCAATTGCTCGCTTGGGACACGTCGCGTGGGGACTTCGCCGCCGCGGCCTGTCCCTCTTTCCATACCTTATGGGCGATGCTGTGCGCCGATTTGCTTGCCAGCCGCGGCCCACGCTGGGCCTGGGCCGGCTGGCTCTGGGCGCTGGCCGTTATGGTGAGTTGCGTCATCACGGGGGCCCACGCCCTCGTGGACGTATTGGCCTCGCTCGCACTTTATCCACTGCTGCTCTCGCGGCGTTTGCGTTTTTGGCCGTGGTTTTACGCAGCGGCCGATCGTTTCTTCAGCAAACGGCCAAGGAGCAAACCGACCACGGCACCGATAGCCAATCCACCCAACCCGTAGCCCATTTCGGTTTTCTTGATGAAATAAAGCACGACGCTGTTTTGGAAGGGATCCATGGTCACTTGCGAACGCACGAGTTTCCATTTACCGTCCACCCGGCGCAATACCGCGGTATATGTGCTGGTGTAGGTGAATTCACCCGCCGCCGTTTTGACGAATTCATCGCAAGTGCCACGGGCCACCGCGACGTTGCCGTAAAGCTGGCTGAGGACGGGGTGCAACGTGACCTGGTAAACCACGCCGGGAAACGACGTACGGAACTTTTCAAAAACCGCCTTGAGTTCGGCAAACGATTTAAACGTCTCATTATTTACGGTCACCCCGCTGGTGTCGGCATCGAAGAGCGATTCCAGCGGCGAGAAATCACCGCTGCTGACGGCTTTTTCATAAATAGGCGTTAACAGGCGCAGTTCGGCATGAAGCGTTGCTTCATCGGGAAGCACCTCCGCCGCGCGGGCCGAGGGAAGATTCGAGAGCAGAACGGCCGCGAAAACGGCCGCGGCGGTGGATGGTAGTCGGGACATGGTGGATATTTTCATGATGCGGTGGATGATGGGTTGGGAGAATGGTCGTCCTCGTCAACGCGCTGGCCATGGCGCCAGCGGGTGAAGGGCGCGCCGAAAAACAAGGCTTCCGTCGCTTGGTCGGCTTCCACGGTACAGCCCGGCGCGAGCATCGCGCCGCCTCCGAGGGTGGTGCGGTCGCCGAGGCTCACCGGGCCGAGCACCAGCGTGACCCCGCCCTGCGCGTCCAGTCCGCCGAAATGGCCGGCAAGGCGCGCATCCATGCCGAGCACGACATCATCCCCGATCTGGAGGAGCGGACGGTCGAAAATTCGCACGCCGGGCGACCACAGGGTGAGGCGGCCCACGCGCGCCCCCCATAAGCGCAGCCAGAAGGAATAGAGACCCGGTACCAAGCGCATGAGTTCCTCAATCCATGGCAGGCGATTAAACAGCATTTGCAACTGCCAGGAGATCCACCATCGGAAGAAAGGGCTTGAAGGTATTTTGGCGGTGCCGACCGGGAGGCCAGTGCCGATAACTTGGCGGCAAAGCAACGGAGGCGCCAATAAAGTCCATGTCCCCGCTGCGAGTCCGCGCCACCAACCAGACCATGGTGGCAGCACGGCCAGGACCATGACGCCAGCCAAGTGCGCCAGGGGCCACGCGTTTATCAGCAGCAACAACAGTTTCTGCCGCGGCGTGAATACGGCGGCTTGCACTTTCACGCGTACGCGCAGAGCACGGCGCAGGCTGTCAACTGATACGGCGGTCGGCATGGGGGTTGGCGACATGGTCGGGAGCGGGGCGGGGACCGCGCCATTGGCGGAGCCAGGCCTTGGTCATGGACTCGCGCGGTGCGTCGGAGCCATTATCAAGATTAGGCAGGTGAATCCAAGGTATTTGCGACTGCTCGTGGTGGCGCCGGTGCCAGTTGTGGTTCAGCCAGAGGCTGTCAAGCCAGCGCCAAGTCCGCAAGTTAAGCGCACCCTTATGCGGATCGCGCTCAGTTCCATAGTGGTGCATATATTGCATCGAAGACCAGGTAACGCCAAATGCGCCCACCATCACGACCCAGTGCAATAACGACACGCCGACGACCCACACGAGACTGGCATGCAGCGTCAGGATCACGATTGCTTCCAGGCGAATCAGCCGATCATAGCGTGGGTTGAGTGACTCGATCAGTGCTGCCGTGGGCCGGTCAAACGCCGCGGCTTTGGTCGACCAGAGGCGTGGTCGAAAGGGTAGAATCAGGTTGCTAATGGCGATGCAAAACCAAAACCCACCGCACAGAATGTTGTAAAAAGCCCAGTGCTTCCAGAGGACGCTGTCGCCCTCGAAATAATAATCAAACGCTTCGTCATCCGTACGGTTGCGCACATGATGGCCGAGGTGCCCCTGCCGCAGCAGGTGAAAAGGCGCCGGAAAGAAAAGCGCGAGCAATATGCCGATGGCGTCATTGACTCTTTTGTTTGGATGCAGCATCCCATGTTCGGCTTCGTGGAGCATGAGGTAGGCGGAATTCATCACGAGCGCGTAGAGCACGGCGAGCACTGGCACCCAAGGCCAAAATGGCACCCATGCCGCGAGCCCAAATAACGTGCACAGCACTCCCAATTGGCTGGCGGCAATAACCAGGTTCAATCGCCCTGGGATCGCCCGCGAGCTGGCCAGGTCGTGTCTGAATTCGGGCTTAAGCGGTGTGTTCATGGGTAAGCCAGGTGTTCACGAAAGCACCGAGATCAGGTGCCATTGACGCTTGTCTCCATGTCCGCGGCACGGCATCGCGTCCGAATACCACGCTGCGGAAATCAGCTTGATGCGCAAGGGAACGGAGCGCGGTTTTCAGGCGCGCCGGTGGCACCGAGAGGGCGGGAAGGTCATTCGCCAGGGCGTCGATCACCCGCAAGGCGGCGCGACGGGGCAGGGCAATGTATTGACTGAGCATCCCATTAAGCAGGTGGGTATTGATCCGGCGCAGCCACGCCGGTGTCTCGCCCCAGAACTGCTTGATTAACGCCTGATCCCATTGCACATGGCCAGCCTCATCCGCCAGGTGTTGTCGTTGGACGCCAATTATCGCTTGAGGAAAGAGGGCCGCATCCAGCAAATAGAGCCGGCTTGCAAACATGGTGCGCTCCTCCAGCAATTGGACGAGCCAGATTAAAAAGGGAAACACCCGCGGGTGGCGCACCATTGCGGCCAACCCAGCTTTGCCGACCGCCCCGGCCGCCACGAAGTGCCGCCAGTCGCGTGCATACCATTCCGGCCGCAAATCCGCCAGCAACGTGTGAAAACGCTGCGAGTGCGTGTTCTCCTCGGCGATGAAGGTGTCCAGGGATGCTCGTAACGCCACGTCGGCCACGTGGGGATGGGCGGCGCGCAAGAGCGGCACGATCATGGTTTGTTCAAAAAAAATGATTTGCTCGTGATAATAAAGACCGTGCAATTGATTGTAACGCAATTGCTCGGCCGGTTGCAGCTCGTGCCACACCGCCGTAAACGGCAGCGGCGTCAGTCGTTCCGGGATGAACGGTCGCTGCCAGGTGGGGTCGGCGGTGTTCATGGTTGGGTGGCCAACCCCGGCTGGCTGCGGCGGGTAAACCAGTCGGCATAAAAACGCCACAGGCTCGGTGAGACCAGACGTGGGTCAATGCGCGGTGCCACCTCGCGTTGGTGCAAAGCCGCCAGCTCGCTCCAATGCAGGGCCGGCCGCAAATGATGGGCAGTGTGGTAACCGATGTTGAAAAAGAACCAGTTAAAGCATCGCCCGGTGATGTTGCGGCTGTTGTGCCAGGGATCGTCGCCCGCAAGATCCTGATGCTGGAACAAGCCAAATGTGATCAGCCACCATTGGCCATGCAACCAGGGCAGCGCCACGTAGAGCAGCGTGGCCTGCCAGTTGAACATGAGCAGCACGGAGAAGGTGCCCCACAGCGTTGCCTGTTCGGCGAGGCCGCGCCAAAACAGCCGACGATTCGTGCGCCACCAAATGCGAAAATCAAGCGGCTTGCGCACATGAAGTTCCCATGCCGCCCGTGAGAAAAAATAAAGGATGTTGCGCCACTGCGAGCGGAAGCCAACCAGGCCGGCGCGCACAAAATCGTCCTCCTCATTGGGGTGGCCATGATGCCGGAGATTGTGTTCGCTGATGATGGACGTGGCGGTGGTGCCCGTCAGCAATCCGAACCAGTGTTCCAGCAGAAGGTTGGGAAGAGCGCGGCGGAAAATGTGCCGGTGCATGTGATTGTGCTTCACGTTGGTCGCGATGACCGCCAGCCACGCCACGGCATACCACGCGAATATATTGCGAAACACCCCCGTCCACAGCCCGGCCATGAGCAGCGTCTGCACGAGCAAAAAACCCAGCGCCCGGATATCGGCAGGGTGCCGCAGGCCGAAAAGCGGGGTGCGGTTTTTCGTGGGCGGCAAGTTTAGATGCGTCGAATCAACGGTAATCATGGCTGAGCGGCAATCGGCAGGCTGCGCCGGGTAAACCAGTCGTAGTAAAAGCTCCACAAGGTCGGCGCGACAAGGCAGTTGTCTATGCGGGGGGTCACTTCGCGGGTGTGGAAAGCGGGCAGTTCACTCCAGTGCAGGGCGGGGCGCAGGTGGTGCGCGGTATGAAACCCACTATTGAAGAAGAACCAGTTAAACCAGCGCCCGGTGACGTTGCGGCTGTTTTGCCAGGGATCCTCGTTGGCCAGATCTTGGTGTTGCACGAGATTGAACGTCAGAATCCACCAGAGGCCGTGCAGCCACGGCAGCGCCACATAGAGCAGCGTGGCTTGCCAGTTAAGCATCAGCAGTAAACTGAATGTGCTCCACAGCGTAAACTGTTCGCCGAGGCCACGCCAAAAAAGCGCGCGGTTGGCGCCCCACCATACGCGGAAATCGAAAGGCTTATGCACGAAAAGGCCCCAGACTACCCGTGGAAAGAAGCAGAGCAAATTGAGCCATTGGGATCGGTAACCAACAAGGCTGGACCGCACCAGATCGTCGTCGCCGTTAGGATGCCCGTGATGGCGGATATTGTGGTCGGTCAGGATGGACGTGGCGGTTTTGCCGGTCATCAGACCGAGCCAGTGATCGAGCAGCAGGTTTGGGAGAGCCCGGCGAAAAATGCGCCGGTGCATGTGATTGTGCTTCACATTGGCTGCGATGACTGCCAGCCAGGCCACGGCATACCACGCGAAGATATTATGAAACGTCCCCGTCCACAGACCCGCCATGAGCAGCGTCTGGACCAGCAAAAAACCCAGTGCCCGTAGATCAGCAGTGTGTCGCAGGCCAAAAAGCGGGGCGCGAATTTTCATAGGCCGGAAGGTGGGGCGCTCGACAGGTGGACAAAGGTACGTTTACGAGATAAGCGGCGGACAAAAACGATAATGCGTGAGGCCCGTCGCCAACCGCCAAACTGGCCTCATTTAGGGAAGCCGTCATCATTGCCCTCCCGACCGGAGTTGTCCACTGCATATCCGCGAATTCGCAAAAAATACGCCTTTGGCAATCACCCGGACATTAATTGTTCCTTCCTGTGAACGTTAATTGCTGGTCGAATGCGCTTGGGCAGGCGAGTCTCAAGGGATCGAGTCACCATCGAGCCTGACTTTTTCCGGAAATCCAATCTCTCGATGACGGCCCTGAATGCTTCTGTCGATTGAACAGCGCTCGATCCAAACGGCGGTAGTTGGATGGCATCCACCAAATGCGGCGCCTCAAAGCCTTTGGTTCCCGCCAAATCGGTTATTGTGCGGATTATTTCTGAAACGCGGTAAGGCACCGCTTTGGCTTCAGCTTGGGTGCGGGGACCGTAGCGCCCTTCATTTAACCCCCGGCGGCAGCGCCTCCACCACGATGAAGCGCGCTTCCTGGCCCGCGAGCGACAGCGGCACCGTGACATGCCCGGCCGCAGGCGTTACGCCATCCGCGGGGTGAATCGCGCCCGAGGCGGCGTCCCAAACCGTGACCTGCCCCGTGCCGGCGAGTGTCACCGTCCGCGTTTGGGAATCGGCGGATTCGTTGAAGAAGAAATAAACTTCGCCGTCCTTCAGGCTGCGGTGAATGTATTTAAAGGACGGGCACGACTGGTCGAGCTTCACGTCTGGCGGCGGCAGCGCGGCAACGACGCGGTCGGTGATATTCGGTGACGGCTCCACGAGCGTCGCGAAACTCAAGTCCGGCGGGCCGCCGGCATGGAGAAAATTCCGGTCCACCACGAGGGTGGGGGTTCGGCCGACGAAGATGACTTTGCCACCGGCGGTGGCGAACGCGCGCAAGCGATCGAGCACGGCCTTGGTGATGACGGTGGACGTCGGATAGATGACTGCGCGGTAGGTTCCGCCGCTCAAATTGACCAGCCCGCCGCCCTTTAGCTGAAGGACCGACGCCAGGGCGTCCGAATCCACATGGTCAAAATCTATTTGGTGTTCGAGCAACTGGGTCACGAGGTTGTCCTTGGGCCGGGCCAGCACGTCATCGGACTCCTCGTCGCCCAGCCACATGCTGTCGGTCGGGTGAAAATAGGCGACTTGCGCCGCGGGGCGGCCGATGGCCAGGAGATATTGGGAGCGGCTGACATAGGGGCCGATGGCCGCACCGCCTGCGGTGTTGAGTCCGCGGATGTTCATGTAGTTCACCCCGCGCACGAGCTGGTAGTCGGCGATGAATTTCCCGTTTTGACCCGTACCGCCGCCGGATTCCTCCCAGACTTGCGGATGCCCGTTAACGTGCGCGGCGGAGACGGCGATCTTCGGAAAATCGGCGATAATGCCTGGGCCAATCTGGTTGAGGTTGTCAATGCCCGGCACGCCGACGTAGCGCATATCGCGCCAAAAGGAACCTTCGTTGCTGATCATGCCTTCGCCCCGGCCCAGCATTTTTTCCTCATGGTTGAGGTGAATCATGAATTCCATGTTGCGCGAGATGCACCAATCGGAGACCCGCTTGTAGAAATTGTCGCGGAAAATTGCGCTCCACACGTCAAAGTAATCGGCGCGGGCGCGCTGGGCCTCGGGCGTCAACGCCCCGCCGCCAAAAATCAGCGGAATATAAGGTTGGAAATCGTACCCCTTCATCGACTGAAACGTTTCCAGCAGTTTGGGCGTCCAAGGATTGACGTTGGTGAAATCGGTCTCGTCGGCGCGGAATCCGAGGACGGTTTTGCCGAACTCGTCGCCGACCGCCTTTTCATAGGCGCCGTAAATGGTTTTCAAATAGGCATCGGTGGCCGCGGGATCCAGGTAATCAATCAGTGTGTAGAGCCCGTCCTTGGTGGCGCCGCGGTCCGAGCCGGCGTCGTTCCGCGTGGGCGAGGTGCGGTAGGCGTGCCGGATAAACGTGAGTTCCCAGGAGCCATTGCCCGCCGGGGCTGTCCATTTGAGCTGTTTGCCGGCGGCCATGGGCACAACTGTGGGTGCTGCCGCTTGCCCGCCACCGCCGGCGCCCGCGCCACGTGCACCCCGCGCGCCACCCCCAGCGGGGGCCGATACCAGCGTGATGCTTTTGGTGTCGGCTGGTACCTGAATCGTGAATGGCTCGCCCACGGTCAGCGCGTACCGTACCTCGCCTGCGGGCAATTGGACCACCAAGGTTCCCGCGCCACCCCGCGGCACCGTGTATTGGAACTTGCCGTCGGCGGGAATCGGGAAGGCCTGGCCGGCGGAAAGGTCGGTGGCCGCCGCGGCGGTCGGGCGCGAGTTGGCGACAATGCCCAACGTGTCCGGCGGCAGGGGAATATCGAGCGTCTGCCCGGCGGCGACGGTCGCGTGCGCGTCGCCGACAATTCCCTGCATCCCCAAGAGCGGAAAATCCCGGCCGATCATACCCCCGGCGAAACCATCGGGATATCCGCAATCGCCTTCAATCCACACTTTCATGCCGCGTTTTTTGCATTCCTGAACCACAAATTTCACCAAGTCCATGTATCCGGGCGAAAGGTAGTCCGGCTGCACCCCGCGCGAGTTGTTGATCATGTAGGCGCCGCCGCCGCTGGCGTAAATATTTTCAATATCCGCCAGGATGCGTTCCTTCGTTTGGGGGCCTCCCCAGATGGCCCAATGGATGGCGCTGTATTCCTTCGGCGGCTGGGCAAATGCCGCCGCGGCGTCGGCCACCGTCGGCGTGGTGATTTCTTGAAACGGTTGCGCCGCGAACACCGACAGCGACAAACCAAAACCGACAATTAATTTTGCAAAGGATTTCGGAGTATTCATGGAGGGGGTAATTGGGGGGGGACTAACGGGAAAATGCCGCAAAATTTACCCTGAGTCAACTCCGGGGCCAAGCCGCCGCACGCCAAAAAAAATTGCCGACCCAGTCGTGAAAGAAAAAATTTACGACGGAGATTTTCGCCGCAACAAAAATATCACGAGAAGAATTGCGATGGCGAGGGTAGCGCAGGCGGCGCCGATACCGGCTGCATGGGAGCCGGACTGGGCGGGAACCGGGGAGTTGGCCGGGGCGCTCCGTCCGCCCGCCGCCGGGAGATTGATTTCCCATGCAAGCTTGTCCGCGGTCTGTTCGCCGTAGCCGAGGAAGTTGCGGCTCTCGTTCATGACGAGAGAGTTCATAAACCCGACGTCCATCTTTTTGACGAAGATAGCGGAGAGGTGAAACTTGGTTCCGGCCGGTCGCGCATAGAGGAAAGTGAATTGCAGGTCCGTTTGCTCCGCCAGGGAAACCTCAACCTGCCGGGGTTCGAGCTTCACGCCATCCACGGTT
>Ga0265319_1000786_pt1 | contig 20577 bp, 32 predicted proteins | sample 4824metaG_FD_192443 | JGI IMG/M metagenome (GOLD analysis project Ga0265319, IMG submission 192443) | Rhizosphere microbial communities from Carex aquatilis grown in University of Washington, Seatle, WA, United States - 4-8-24 metaG | ecosystem: Host-associated > Plants > Roots > Rhizosphere >...
CGCACTGCGTCATCGAATAATGGGTTCATGTTCTATTCCTTTTGTGTCATGATTGTGTCCATGAAGTCGCAGTGGCGCCCGTGGTCTGCCATGCAGACGAAGTCAGGGGTCACGAGCCCGTTAGGCGACAATGAGTAATTTCGTTCGTCCAGACGCAGCGTCTGCCAGCAGTGGCACCTCGGGCACTTCACCTCGAGCACGCCGAGCGCCACGTTCTTCCTGAGCGTCGCAACGACGAATCCCCTTGCAGGAATCCCATCGCGGCCGTCGCACTCCTCATCGCGCCTCTTGCGTGGCCTTCGTTTCGCCATCGCGCACCTCCGCATTAGCTCAATACTGCCGCATGCGCGGCGCGGTCCGGTAATCTCCCTGGAAGTTTGCATTGCCGTTCCCTCGCGCCCCTTGTCCCATTGAGGTGCCTAGCGTTGAACCCACGGTGTTGTTAGCGCTGCGCGCTGCGGCGTCGGCGAGCAACGGATTCACCGGTTTTTCGCCGCTTAAACGCGGATCGGGCGCGTCGCTTAGGAATCGAGGCTTGCCGCCACCGAGTTCCTTGGCGCGTTGCGAATGTTCTGCAGCCTTGTCAGTATGTTCGCCCGCCTTGTCGTAATGCTGCGAACGCTTGTTGTCGCTGTCGGTCATCGAAGCAGTGCCTTCGTGCAACTCAGCGGCCTTGCGATGCAACATCGCTGCGTGCGCGTGGGTCCCGTAACCGTCCTCGGCGTCCTTGGAAGCTTTTTCGGCTGCGTCCGAGGCGGCTTGTGCGTTGCCCGCAGTATACTGATTTGCGGACGATAAATTGAGCTTGCGTTCGCCTTCGATTTTCTCAGCGCGATGCGAATACAACGACGCCTTTTCGTCGTGTTTCGCGGCGAGGTTAGCGTGTTTTACTTTGATCGCTACCTTCGAGTGCATGTTCGCTGCGTCCATGTGAGCGTCGGATGCTTTTTGATGCAAATCGGCCGAGTCGCGATACGCTCGCGGCGTTGCTCTGTCGTTGTCGATGCCGTTTTCGTTGTCGTAGCCCTCGGCTTTTGCAGTCGCCGAATGCGCTGCTTTGCTTTGAGCATCTGCGCCCTCGAGTTTCGGGAACTGCTTCTCGCCTTCGCTGTCGCCGCTCGTGTACTGATTCGGATGCGCCAATCCCATGCCGCGCAGTTTGCGCTTCGCTTCGCCCGCGAGCGTGCCTTTGCCTTCTTCGCGTAACGCTTTAGCGAAGCGCTGCATCTTTGCGGGATCGCGAATCTTATCGATACGATTACGAAGGCCGTCTGTATTCATCGTCGCGATGCGCATATGTTCTTTGCCGACCTTGTCGACCTTCATTGCGACCTTGTTCTCGCCTCGACCAAAGTTCTGCACGACACCGGGCTTTGCCGCCTCGGCGTTCATGGCTCGCGCTGCCTTGCCGTGTAGGGCAGCGGCGGCGTAATGATCTTTCGCTGCGTTTAGGTGCGACGCCTCGTGCTCCTTCGACACGCCTCGCCCCGCCATCGCGGTATGCTTGTCGCCCGAGGCTTCGTGGTTCGCGGCGGCGCCTTCGTGAGCCTTCGCAGCGTCGGCCATGTTCTTGTGATCGATTTTCTCATCGATCGAATTGCTCGCAGCGTTGGCGCGTTTGCTATAGTCGACAGCTGTTCGAACGCCCGAACCGCCGTGAACTTTCGTTGCCATCGTTGATTCGTGTGCGCCGCCAGATGCCTTTCGAGCAGCGGCCGAGGCCTCGCGAGCAGCATCCGTCCAAGCAAGTTCGAGCGCAATAGCCATAATGTCGTCCTTATCCTGTAATATGAATTCTGGGTTGCGTGGTTACAGCAACGCGAATTGGGAATAGCTTATGAACGACGTAGCCCGCCGCGTCCGTGATATGGCCCGTGTCGCCAAAATCATCGGGCTCGCGACTGCCTTCTTTATAGGCTCTGTTTCGCAAATCGTTCAGCAAGTTGATGCATCGCGGATCGATGAACCAACGACGTTCTCCCGCTGCGTTTAGCAGCAAAGCGTTGCAACATGCAAAGCGTTCCACGACTCGCGGGTTGGTTCGAGGATAGCGAACCACTGCGCCTTTGTCGCGAAAGCGTTTATCGTTAAGTATTTGCGCGTAATCAGTAGTGCTTGCTGACGTCTTGCGCGCCGCGCTCGATGCGTCGCCATAAAACTCGAACGTGCTTTGGTGGTGCTGACCGTAGCGCTGCCACAACACGTCGAGCGCTCGATTCGTATTGCTGTCTCGTAGCCACAATTCGTCGAACGTTTCGAGCTGTTTGCATTCGCCGTATTCGCTCACGACATGCGATATCGTCCAAGCCATCGGGTCAACATTGAAGTCGCTGCCAATGACGAGCGGCCTTGTGGGGTCGTAATTGCACGCCCGCACGTTACAATCGAAGTCCATTGAGTAGAAAATCTGACCGCCAGCCGTTTCCCAGCGGGCGTCATATTGCTCGCGATAATCTTTGACGTCAAGCGTTTCGCGTGCGTGCTTGCATTCCGCTGGGTCCAGAATGTCGCTTGCGGGCCACGTAAATGCTGCGCCTTGTGGATATTCGCCTTTAGCACATTTTTCATAAAAGTCTCGGTATTCTGCTGCGCCGCAACCAAATCGTTTCGGAACGCCGATACGCCAACACCAACCTTGTCTGTCACTCAACGACGGCCGAATGCTTCTGTCAAACGTCTTGGGTTTAATGTCGCTGCTCTCGTCGATGACGCAGCCATCCCACGGGTCGCCTTCCATGCGCTGCGGCTTGTCGAGTCCAACGACCCACAATTCGCTGCCGAATATTGTTCTAATGCGCAGGTCGCTTTCGTGTATACCGTTCTTCGGAATCCACTCGCGAGGGATGAACGCGATCAGCCTGTCCCACGCAACGCGATGCGCCTGCTTGTGCGTCGGGCCCCCGTAGAAGTACCGAGTGTTAGCAGTCAGCGGCGACTTCCACGGTAAGTGGCGAACGAGGTAGCGAAGCGCGATGTCCGTTTTGCCTGCTCGTCGACCCGCAGCGCACGCGACGAACCGAGCGTTCGTTGTCCACAAAGCTCTTTGGACAGCGTGCGGGCGATGCGGCGTCCACGCTCGTGTTAGTGCCAATATGTTACCAATTCGATTTGTCGTTCATGTTCTCGGCGCGATCACGATGTTCGCGACTACGTTCGTAATGATGTTCTGCCATCGCGCTGCGATTTTCAGCGTGATACTTGTCGCCCGCGGCCTCATGCGCATCGGCAGCAACGTCATGCGCTGCCGCGGCCTTCATCGCTCGCTCGTTGTTCGAGCAATTCTGCTTTTTCAGAGGCTTTGTCTGCCGCATCAGATTCTTTGTGGTAGTGGCCGCCGTCCGCTGCGTCGTTGTTTTGTTTCCCGCCGCTGCCCGCCGTGTATTGGTTTGCGTGCGCGAGCTTGACGTCGCCTTTGGTTTTGTGGCCGTTGACAGTCGCGGCTTTGTTGTGCGCCTCGTACGCTTCCTCGTGAGCATCAGCCGCAGCGCTATGATCTGCAGCCCCCATTCCATCACGATCGGCGCGGGACTCGTGTTTATCAGCGAGCGCTGCGTGTTCCATCGCGACCGCGTGATGTGCGGCGCCGATTGCAATTGCGTTGCCGCCTTTGTGCGCTTCGCCAAGTTTCGCCTCGGCGGCGTTTAGCTTATTCAACGACTTCGGGTTGTCCTTCCCTGCCACGATGCTTGTTTCTTCTTTGGCAGCGGTGCTTGCCTTGCGGGCTGCGTCTGACCATTCGAGCGATGTCGTTGGCGTTCGAGCAGCCAACGACATCGAACGTTGAACAGCGTTGGTGTTGCGCCGCGATTCGGCGTCAATGTGCAGCGGGTTATTTGTTTCGGATGCCATCGTCGTGTCCTTCGCGTTGTTGTACGCCGAGCGAGGCGTCGGCGGTCGTTGTGAGGTCGCCAAGAGTGCTTTGATCCATGAGCGCCGTGAGGGCAGCGGGCTTCATCACCTCTTCGCCACTATCGCTCGACGCACTTGGGAATTTAACTTCAGTTCGAATGAACTTTTCGATGCGCTGCGCTGCCTCGTTGTCGTCGGGAAACGCTTTGTAGATAGCGCGAACGACTTGTTCGACGAACAACGATAAAACATGCAGCGATACTTTGTCCTTGGCCGCGGCTTCGATTTTGTTCACTGCCTCGCAAAGGTCCTTGACGTCGTCGAGCGCTTCGCGTAGCATGTTGCCCGCAGCGATACGAGTCTCGACCTTGGCTAATGGTTTGCCTTCTTCGCTGACCTCGTGCGCGATGCGAAACATTTCAACGCAGTCGCAGACGGTGAGCCTAGATAACGACAGCTCTTCGTATAGCTGCGTAAGCTCGAGATGCGACATGCCTGTGAACTCGTCGAGGCGTTGTTGCAATGTTTTTGAAAGGTATGCGCGATACATCAGCAATCCTTTTTCGCCTCGGGCCTTGAGCCCTTTGCGTCCTAGTTTCTTGCCGCCATGACGATAGCAAAACTTCGAATCCTTGATCGCCCACTTCTTGCATCGTTCGAGCGTCATACTCGAGCGTCGCTGACACCGCCTGTCGAGCGGCGGTGGGTTGTAGAAACCACACGGCTTTTGTTTACGCGACATCGCGAGTCCTCAGTATATAATAGGCTCTTACTTTAATTGTGTTCACGCATTTCGTGCTCGCGTCAGCGCTTCTTGAACCATCACGAACACTCGCGACTTTTTAACGCCGAACGCTTCGCCGATTTCAGCATACGACTTGCCTTGCCAAAAATGCATCGCGAGGATGATGCGATCGCGTTCGTTGCATTTCATCAACAGCTTGCGCGCATCGATACGAGCGTCAGCGACTGTTTGGCCGCGATCGTATGTCACTATTTCGTGCGCGTGGTCCAACGATTGGTGTTTACGCAGCCTCGAGATAGCGCAACCAAACGAATAGCGTAACGAGCGCCACGCGTATGCGTCGATCGAAGATTGCGACACGTCGTGCTGTCGAAGTATGCGAATGATAACAGGCAAGCCCACATCGCTGATTAGCGCATCGCGGTCACCCGCCCACTGCATCTTGCGCAACACTCGCTCTGCTATTTTAAGCAAACGCTCGATCGAGGGCCACGCGTCGCGATGCTTCGACAGCCACTCGTCCCACGCGCAACTATGTTTGCCGTTTTGTAGCGTAGCGCACGTTATGCAATGAGCGCAATTTGAATCCCTAAACATGACGGTTCCTTCCGTATATCTATGTGCAGTGAACGCGGGCAATGTCCACGTTCACTGCACATAGATGTATACACTAATCGCGTTTAACTTCGATGCCTACTTTCGCCGCGACCGTGATCGCTAAATCTTGCGCCATCATCACGAGACGCTGATCGCGAGACGCAACCTTATTCAACGCTGCGCTAACGTCGTTGCCTTCAGCGTTCATGCTGCCGATAACGTGCAACTCGTCTTCGCGAGCGTCCGTCGCAATGCGCCACGCTTCGGCGTTCATGGCGATACCGTTCATCATCGCCATGAAAATGTTATTGTAAATGTCCTGCGGGCTTGGCGCTTGCTGCGCGCCGATTAGCGGAACGCCGTTGCCGGGAATTTGAATTCGAGGTCTGTTGCTCATCGCAAGTCTCCTTTAGGTTTAGTAGTTTGCGTATTCGCGTAATCGCGCTTCGGCGGATTTGCTGTACGCCTTGGAAAGAAACGCCTAACACGTCGCCGATAAGTCGAAGCGCGGCGCCTTGGCGCACTGCTACGATTACGAATCGCTGCCTCGGCGTGAGCAACGATAACGTAGTATCGATCATACGCGTTGCGTATTCGTCGTCGAGTCGAATGTCAACGAGGATTTGTTCACACGGCACTTTGGGCTCGTTGTACTGATCGAAATGCCGAATCTCGCCGAGCGCTACTCGAGCCTTGCTAACTGTCTCGGGTAGCAAATCGCGATCCTTGCTGGGCCGATCGAGCGCTGCAGCTCCCGCGCTTGACGACATGTGCAACACGGTCGAATCTTCGAGCACGTAGCGCCACGTCTTCGAGCGTATCGTTCGTCCAACGATTGTAGTTAATGTGCCGCGCAAAGGGTCGAATGCTTTACACGCTACGTACGTCGCCTCGAGCGCGAGGCACGTCGCCTCGCACATGTTGAGTCGGTGTTCGCTGTGCAACTGGCACAATTTCGTAGCGCTCTTCAACGCCCACGGCAACACGCTGTTCACGAGCGCTTCGACGCATCGCTTACCTTCGACGCTGTTCACGCCATGTTGATCGCGAAGCGCCGCCAATTTGCTTTGTTCCGCGGGCCGAAGCGCGACGAAATGCGCGCGTACGTCGCTCATTAACACTTGTATACAGTCCATTGTTTCGACTCCAGGTTCGCGCTTAACTAATTAAGAGTTGCCGCATAAACGTATTTCGCTGCTCGCTGGCGCGAGTGCAGCGCTTATACGTGACGCGAAATGCGCATTCACTGTCGCTCGCGAACCTTGTAACACACCTCCGTGTTCCGCGCACAAGCCGACTAGATTCGCCTGCTGCGTACGAACAGCCTCCGTAGTCTGCTTAACAGCGCCATTATTGTTGACGCTGTTAAGCTGCCGCGCCGCCGCGTTAATCTTTGACGCGAGGCTACGACGTTGACGCTCGAGGACTTTCTTCAGTCCGTTTTTACGACTCATGTTAAAGGAGCCCTTTCGCTTTGAAAATAGTTTCCTGATCATACGTTAATGTTTCGCCCAATTGCAGGCGCTGAACGCAATGTTGACACACTAAAAAATTATGTTGCCCGTTCGTGAACGCAACGCTTTCGTGGTTCAAAGTTAATAGCTCGCACACTGGGCACTTACGATCGGGCGGAAGTATAAGCTGCAATTTCGATCTGCTAATTTTGTGCGTAACGCGTATTGCGTCACGGGCAGCAACGGAATCCGCAGCGGCGTGATATTTGCGATTACGTGCGTCGGCCTTTGCTCGAGCGTTTGCGACTTCTTTGTTAATGCGCTCATCGCGATCCCAGCCTCGATCATACCAATTACCCTTTTCCATAGCGCAACTTCGGCATATCGCAACGTCCTCGATACCAAGCAGCGCGCGTTGCGCAATTGTAAGTATCACCCACTCGCGACTGGTGAGTTTTAGTCCACCGCACGTTGGGCAAATGCGATCTGTGGGTAGTAGCGCCTGTCGACGCTGAATACGACGCTCCTTTTGCGCTTGCCCGTGAGCTTCCTTTTTGAGAAGCTTATTCGCCTCCTTTTGCTGCTTGCGCCTTTCGCGTTCCTCGAATTTCGCTACTTCCTTTTCAGTAGCCTTAAGCATTTTCGCTTGCTTGCGCAACGCTTTAAACGATTCGCTCGATTTGTCTTTCGCCATGTCGTAGCTCCTTATTTTTAATTATCGTAGTAAAATACTATTGTCCAGAAACATTTGAGTTTTCCGCAAATTTTTCAGAGTATCAAAAAAAGTTACCCCCCTATACGTGTGCTTGCTATAGTTAGTAGTAGGTAAAAGTAGTGTAGTAAGTAGTATAGTAGTATAGACTTAGGGCTATATTCCCTATTTTAAACTTACTCGTTGGTTACCTAGGCACACGTATAGAGTTCCAGTTTCCGGACCCTCTAGGAAATTTTGATAAAAATCTCAAATGTTTCTGGCAGTTAGTATTTCACAGCGCCTTCGATGTTTTCCCAATCGCGCTCGCCGCGAACTTGTAGGTTTAACGCCCACGCAGCGTTCATAATACTCGGATCGACGCCCACGCACTTCGCCACGTGCATCATGCCGTTTAGGTCCTTCGGGAAGCACTTGCCGCCGAAGCCTCGCTTGCCGTCGGGCCCGGGCACATCCCAGTGCGTAGCGCCCAAACGTTGATCGTTTTTCAATAACGTAGCAACGTCTTCCCAGCTCACACCGATTTTATCGCATACAGCCGCGAACTCATTAGCGAGCGCAACCTTCGTTGCGAGGAACGCATTGGTCGCGTACTTAACGAACTCAGCCTCCGTGCCCGTACAACGCAGTATAACGAGTTCAGAGCCAAACGCGCGTTCGTAGAGCTTCGCCGCATTGTACGTGGCTAACATTTCGCCGCCGAGTATCGTATACGTTTGCGAATCGAAATCCTCCTGCGCAAAGTTCTCGCGCAGAAACTCAGGGTTAAATACGATGCCGATGTCCTGGTACGCTGCTTGCCACACGCGGCAGCTTCCGGGCGGCACAGTGCTTTTAATAATTACCGTGGGCATCGCCTCGCCCAGAGGCCGCGCTCGGGCTGCCTCGTTGAGCTTCCACAGCACCTCGTTGACGATGCTCGTGTCGCACGCGCCATCCGCCATATTCATCGGCGTCGGGACGCACACAAAAATCACTTCGCAATGCTCGACGAAGTGCTCGCTGATGTTTTTTAAGCCGTCGCATTGAGGCAGCTTGTCGTAGCCCGCCACGTGCCATCCGCTAATAACGTCGTACGCCATGCACGGTTGGCCACGTTTCAAAAACCCGCGAGCAACGGCGCCGCCCACAAACCCGTGCCCAACGATACCGATATATTCTTTGCTCATTATAACCTCGTTCGTATGTCGTTAATCATTTCAGTAAGCCCCTCGTTCAGCGCAACTCGCGGCCACCAGCATAGGGCAGCGTACGCGAGCGAAATATCAGGCCAACGACGAACCGGGTCGTCGGCGGGCAGCGATTGATAGCAAATCGAGCTTTGCGAACCACATAGCGCGATGACTCTATTCGCGAGTTCAAGTATCGTGATCTCACCATACCCGCCGCCAATATTTACAGCACAATGCTCAGGTAGCAGCGGGTCGCGTTCAGCGAGTTTAATCAGCGCGTCAACAGTATCGCCGACATAACATAGCGACCGCGTTTGCGAACCGTCACCGTATACAGTTAGCGGGTCGCCGCGTAGCGCCTGTACAATGAAATTAGTCAGCACTCTACCATCGTCGATGCGCATCCCGGGCCCGTACGTATTAAAGATACGAGCGATGCGTACGTCGACATTAGCTTTGCGCTTGTAATCGCAGCACAATGTTTCCGCGGCTCGTTTGCCTTCATCATAGCAGGCGCGCACGCCCGTGCACGAAGTGTTGCCACGGTACTCCTCGCGCAATGGATACGCACCGTGATTCTCGAGAATCGGATCGCCGTATATTTCTGAAGTGCTCGCTTGCACCATACGACAGCCGTTCATGTACGCGAGCTGCAAACAAGCTACCGTGCCTTCGACGCACGTCATCAACGTCTGCACGGGATCGCGCTGGTAAAACTTCGGAGACGCAGGGCACGCAAGATTATAAATGCAGTCGAACTTATCGTCAAACAATTCACGATCTGCATCTTTCACATCGCGGCGCACGAGACGCACATTGCCGATGTCGAGTATCGATTCGAAATCAGCATCGCAGTTCGAAGAACTGAAGTTATCGAGCACAGCTACTTCGACGTCACTGCTTACTAATCGGCGAACGAGGTGTCTGCCGATGAATCCAGCGCCGCCCGTTATTAAAATCTGCTTCGCCATTATAAATTGCCCCCTTTCGCTCCTACGTAGAAGTGTAGGTTGCCGCAAAACACGACGCCGCGATACACGTATTCGCCGACTGCTGCGCCCACGCGCCGACATATTTCGCTGAACAGCGGCACGTCCTCCTTGAAAATTAGGTCGACGTCCTGCGACCGTTGAAACACTGAAGCTACGAGGCAGCGCTGCGCGAGCTGAATTTGCATCGCCACCGTGCACTCGAGCTTGTTCGCCACATCGAATTGAACTACAGCTCGTCGACTAAACGGAGCTCCCGCGTTCAGGATTTCAACGCAGCGATTAATCTCGTCGTGATACTCGCGTATCATTCTGTTTACGTATTCGTGATCGACCGTGTCCTCGTCGTACTTCGTCGTGTCGTCGAATTCGTATTGCACATTCAACAACTGCTTAACCAACCCGCGCTCGCTACGCGCAGAGGCGCCGTATGCCATTACCATATCATAGGCACTAGTAGCGTCCATGATCATAATCTCCTTTCGCTTAGTTTAGGTTCACTCGTTTCGCGACGTGGGCGCGACATAACGTCGCGGCTGCGCCTCGCAGCGGGTCAAGGTACCTCGCTATCTTGTCCGTGACATACTGGACGTCTACCTCCTTACCCGTCGCCAGCGAGCAGTCTGAGGTGTCGCTGTCAAACCCATAGCGCACACCCATGCACTCCAGCGCCGGGCCGCGCTCGGAGTCGACATGCTCGCCCATGGTGAGGACGTACTCCTTCATGTCTCCCGTGATGCTACCCATTGCGCTCGCTCTCCTTCCTTGTCGTGGTTTCGCCGAGGACGAACTCCACGTCGATGACGTCGCCGCTCTTGAGCTCATGCCAGTGCTGCATGACGTGGTAGTGAGCTGCCCGCATCGTCCTCCCACCCCAGCACTCCGGGTCGTATTCAGTCTTACGCGTCCCATCGATGTAGCCGAACACCACGAGTGACAGGCCGTCAAAGCCGCTACGTCGCAGCAAGTATCGCTCTTGTTCGGTGGCATGCGAGTCAGTAGCATCAAAGGCGAACGCGCCAATGTGCGTGCCCTCGTCGCGCACTTCAAATAGTTTCAAAATCATATCGTGTCCTCCCACGTGCTGATCGGCCGTAACGGCGTCACGCCATCTGTATCAAAGAGGTGGAGCTGCGTTCGCGTCTTGTCGTGCAACGTGAACGCATTCACCTCCTCACATTTATGCTTCTCGTCACGAGCATAAATGCAGTTCGCCGTGTAGCCCGGGCGCTGATGAAGACACTTGCCCGCGTCGCACGCGCTGACGAACTTGGCGCGCAAGAATGGAAAAATGCTGCTTACTGCATTCTTCATCTGTTCGCACATCACGTTGAGCTCGGGTGGCTCCTCTTGCGTGTCAGTACGCTTCGCATAAACCGACAGCAGCGTCACGAGGCTCACGCTAACGTAAATCCACGACGGTATTGTTTTCGGCAGCGCCAACCGCGCATCGAGCTGTCCGATTTCGCCGCTGTCGAGCATCGCGGCATAGATGCGCTTGCCCTCCTGACACCATTCGTAGTATTGCTGCAGGAGTTCCGGCGTCTTTTGAAACGCTCGCGGCACTAAAATCGGTTCGTGACGCAAGTCGCTCACCGCGAGGCTGCGCTGCATGTACGCAATGCCGATGCGATTGCGAACCAAGCTATGCGTGCCGTGTAAGTTCAGCCCGCTGACGCGAAACAGGAAGTGCGCGTGTTCCACGGCTTGCCCAAGCGTGTTGCCCGCGAGCACGTTGTCGATCGCTACGCTATACTCCTCGGGCGTCAGCTCTCGTTCAGCGTTCTCGTACCACGAGGCGTGCGCCATGTTAATTATCGCTCGACACAGTCGATCAACGTCGGGCCAATCAACGAGCTGTACTTTTACAGCCTCGATGCTGTCGACGAACGTCGTACGCGGCTCCTCGCCGTGTTTAATCCCAAACTTTTGTTGTTCGTTACTCATCACAAAGCTCCTTGGTTAGTAGTTTTCGCATGCTGGCTGAAAATTTGCGCGAAGGCAATTGTACTTCACCTGTAATTTCGTATGCTTCCATCTCGCGGTCATAAATATTCGACACGACTTCGCGAAACTTAAAGCTCTTCAAATGGCGCAGCGCAGCCGCGTTACTTAATACTCGTCACGTCGTTTCGTTAGGCTCTCGCCGAGCTTGCGATCAGCAAGGCCGATACTCACGCGAATCGTTTTGGTCATGATGTTTGCATCGTCTTGATCCAAGGATGTAGCGCGTCGTGCAGCGGTTCCATGAGCTCCCGCATTTGCGGATGCGCCTTTTCGTGGTCGCGCAGCTTAAAAATATGCTGCCACTCGCGCCAATCGCACGTCATGTACAGTTCAGTTTTCAAACACGTGGGCAATACGCCGCGGGCGATTTGAGGCTTTACGCCCTCGCCAATTTCTGCATCGTACAATGCTTGCGTGTCCCAGAAGTGCCGCTCGCGGCGTGACAGCTGATACGCGCTTAATCCTGGCGGGTGGATGAGCGTGATACCGTTGCTGCTTAAACAACCTTCAGCGTAGTTACAGAACCTCGTAGACTCCTGCGAGTACGCTACGAGGCGATGACGAACGATTTCATGCGAGACGCCGCGATCGCAGACAATGCGCACTGTTTTTACCCACTTGTCTGCCCATCGAACGAGTCGCTGCGTATACACGTCGCCGCTAAATAGCACATCGTCGAACAGCGTCGGGCTTAGGCTGAGGAACCCGCCCGCCCATTGCTTACTATACCACGGCGCACGAAAGGCGTCGCGCCACATTCGAGCATTGCCGAAACTATGTAATTGGCTGCCCAAACCGTATTCGCGAATCAACGAATTACAAGGCGCGGCAACTTCGTTTGCGCAAAACCACGCATGTTCGATAACGCTTTCGTGCCCGCGAGCAATCAACGACCTTACAAACGCATCAGTCGTTACGTTCTCCTTGCTTTCACTTTGGTAACAGCATCGACCGGCGCGCTCGATAATATCGAGGCCGGTTTCAGCGCACACCTCATAATTCTGCTTTATAAAGTTCATCGCATCTCCTTTCTTTCAGTAAGCCCTCCGCTGTGAAAAACTGCATACAAATACTTCGCATCGCGCTGACGTAAGCCATCGCGGGCGTGTGCATAGTGCACGTCGTTAAAAACTGTTGAACGCAGTCGGCGAGCCCGCAGTATAAGTTAATCCCGTCGAGGCGCTGCTCGGGCGAGAGTTTAACTGCGAGATCAGCCGCCATCGTGCCCATCATTTTCACGTGCTCCTGAATACAGTCGATTGAGCCTCGCGGATCGAGCCCGGGATGGCGCAACATAATGTCGAGCTGCCCGATGATCACGTTAGCGCATTGCGTAATGTTCGTGGGCATAATTAGCTCCTTAATAATTTCGCAACGTCGCGGTACATGCCGATAAGCACTCGCATGTGAGGCGCCAGTTCTTTAATCGGCGGGTTCGCTTCCGCGTATGTTACGAACATTAAACCCAGCGCGCTATTAACGCCCGCGTGCAAAACTCTGCCTGCGCGTTTATCGCTGTACGCAAACGCATTATGCGCAGTACCGCCGTCGAAGATTTCTATTACCGCAGCGTGTTCGAGCATTTCGCCAATCAACGTATCTACTTTTACACTCATTTCTATATTCCTTTCGCGTGGTGGTCGCCGTCGTCCGATGCAGCGAAATGCTTCGTCGGGTGGCAGCCTTCTACGTATTCTAATAGCAACATGTTCGCTGCATCAACGAGCGTTTCAGTATTGCCCGTGTGTTGATACTTACGCAGCCTCAGTATCGCGTTCTCGATTCGATCGTACTGAGTTTTGTTATGGGAACCCAGCAACCCGTAACGCAACGCGCCCACGATTAACCTCGCCCGCATAAGCTCCTCGAACTCGCTACTCCATTCAGTTTCACGAAGCTCAAGGCTGTCGGGCAGGCGATGCGCAAGACTGTGCTGATGAAACCCAGCAACAGTAATCGCATGTTCGCGCAGGTGGTCGCTAACCCTTTTCACGATGTAACCTCCTCCACGTACGCGTGCAATACGTAGCTGCCTTCCTCGAACATTGCTACACCGAGATAGCGCATATTCGTAGGCAGTTCCTTGCCCGTTTCAACGAGCGCAAAGTCAACGCAATCGGTCGCGGGTTCGCGCGGGTCACATTCGAACCAAAACCCTACGCTGTGTTCGCCTTGCTCCCGCGCCGACAAGAACTTCGAGCCTCGAGGCACTTCAAAGCGCCCAGCGTGCGGGAACGACTGCACCGCTTCTTTCCAAATGCACTTAGTCATTTTTCAAAGCTCTTTTTTTGGCTTGCAGCGCGAAGCGTTCCTCAACGATTTGACTTTTCTCGTTGAACAGCTCGACGAACTGCGTCGGGCTAATGCCCCACGTGATTAGTATGTTGAGCAAAAACTTCCACACGTCGATGATTTCGACTTGGACGTCGTGAACATTAATGAGTTTACGATCGCGATGAACTTTGTAGTTGATCGCGTTCAGCACTTCACAGCACTCGGGAATCAAGTGCATTACCATGTCCTTCGTAATCTTCTCGCGATAGCGTTCATCAACGAGCTGATTATAATCGAAGAACTTCATGCTGAATTGCATTTGGCGAGCCCACATCGTTCGCAGTTCGATATCGTTTAACGCCATTTCGATAACGTTGCCGATTTTAACGCGGTGGTCCCATTGCGCAAGTCGACCGCAAAACAGCGTGTTGCGCGGTGGCACGTTATTCAGCTCAGTTCGAATCACGCTGCGAGGATTGATCCAGTACTTAAGTAGCGAGGCTGCGCCGCCGGGTAAGGCTTGAGCGCAATCATCACGACGCTTCGCGCCGGGAAACTCGTACAAAAACTCTGGCAAATTGTCCTTATGTGATACACGAACGTACGGAACTTCGCTGTCGATAAAATACAGAATCGCAGCATTATCAATATCGAAGCCCGGAGGCGCAACATTAGATACTGCGAACGTCGTAGCGCTGTACTTTAATTCGCGAGGCTCGGGCAACCGGCGCAATTTCCAAAACACATCTGCGGGCACTGTTGATACCAATGTATCGTACGCGTAGCTAGTTTTGGAAGTCGTAATCGTCGTGTCGCTAATACGAATCGCAGCGTCGGGAATAATCTCGAGCTCCTTCGACAGCTGTTCGATGAGCTGCTTGAAATTGAACTCGTACGTGGTGATAAACGAATCGTCAACAGCGTTGAGATTCAAATCACGAGGTTCGTGTAGCGGGTCATCGAGCTTTTTACGGATCAACGCGAGCTTGTCAGCGGGCGCTAAATCGTCAACCACCTCGCCGCCTTTGACATACAAAGTTCTTTTTGTCACGACCTCGTAATAAATATTAAGGTCGTCAAGCAAGCGCTTCGTAGGAGGATTGGCATGCGCGAACATCAATTGCGCCATATCGCTATACTGCCCACCGATATTTGGCGAAATGACTTTGTATTCGCTATTATACGCAGCGAATATCAACCCGCTAAGGCCTCCGCCGAGCACATATTTCCTAGACCTGCGCATGGCACGCTCCGATCTGCGCCACAGCAGCTCTGACGAGCTTGACGATCGTCATCGCATCGTCGAGGGCTTCGTGCGCTGCCAATTGTTCGATGCCCGCTCGTTTGCAGCAAGTCGCCATATCGGGCAGCTCAAGGTCCTCGGCCGGATTCCACCACAGCGTGGCGGGATCGAGCATGCGATGCTTAAAGCGGACTTTGTACTTCCACGACTGCACTCGCTTCAGGAATTGGTAGTCGAATACAGCGAAGTTCTTGCCCGCGGGCGTGATTGATTTAGCGCAGTAACCCACGTCGTTCTTCAGCCATTCAGCGAAGGCGAGCGCTACGTACTTGGCCTCGATGACGTCTTTGCGTTGAGGCTGTTCAGCGAGCGCGTACAAGCACCGCGAATTCATCGCAAGCGCATATGGCTGTCCCGTGTACGTTTCGTGCTTTACAAAGCAGCGCCACGTGGGTAGTTGATCAAGCGGCAGTTCAGCGCCGCCTCCGGGTTCGAACACAGCCCCAATCTCGAGAATTTGATGTTTCTCGTCGTCGAGCCCAGTCGTTTCGATGTCGATTGCGATATACGGCATCATAGCTTGGGCGCTCCTTGCTTCATGGCACGCTCGAGGGCGAACGCGCTGTAGTTAACAAGGTCGCGAATCGAATCAAGATACGTTGTGTCGCTCGTCGCGTTCAACACACGGCGCAGCTTACCTTGAATCTGCGAATGAAGCTCAGTGAACTCCATATCAACGTAGGTATCCGCGTACTCCTCGCGACGATCGATACGCACTTCGACGCAAGTCATAAGTGCATCCCAGTAATTTTCGCCTGCCAATTCACGCAAATTTCGTTCAACGGGTTCGCCAGCCATAGTAGCTCCTATTAAGTGTTCGCAAGCGCTTTTGCTAATCGCAAAAGTTCATGCTTTTGGTTAGAAATTTTAATTTTAGCGCAATGTTCTGCGCTCTTCTTTAGCCTTTTTCGCGCCTTGCTCATGTTTGCGCAATGTTCTTTTGAAAGTTTTCGGCCTTTTAATGCAACGCGATTTCTCGCTCCTATTTTAGCTCGAGTCGCTGCGCTGCGCTTTAAGCCCGCAATGCCTTCGCCTCCTCTCGTTAAATTGTAACCGCGAGGCGCACGCGTATGCAGCATCGCGATTAAAACAACTTCATTGCACAATAGCGCATCATTATCGCTGCTTTCAAATAATATCGCCCATTCAAAATTCTGAACTTCATATTTAACTAACGCGCGGTGAAATAAGGTTGAAGCATCCATAAAAGCTTCGCGTACGTGCAGCGCAGCCCTATGTTTCAACGATAAAGTAGTTTTACCCACATACAGTTTGCCATTTACTTTATTTCGCGCTAAATAAACGAAGCCCATAAATATCTCCTAAATGAAAAACGGATCGCTTGGCGCCGGAATATTCCCTGCTAGCGCCGCCAGGGTTTTATTGAGCTCGTGGTTCTTGCAGCAGTGTTGACAATTATCAACGACTGCGACTCCGCCATGAATCATTTGGCTGCGCATCGTGCCTCGCCAAATTTTATCGAACGATTCCTCGCGAAGGTTGCCGAATGTGAAAGTGCCTTCGCCAAAGTGGTAAGCGCATACGTCCACGTCGCCGTTGTGCCAAATAAACGGCACAAAGTGGTGACCGTAGCATATCGGATAGCCGTGTGGCTGCATGCAATCCTGCCACTTATACTCAGTCAGGATGATGCGCATGCCTCGACTGCTGTGTTCGTGCAGCCATCGCGGGCATTCAACGACTTCCTGTTGCGCCGCAGTGGGAGCCAACGCAGGTCGAATTTGCAAATACGCGACATGCGCTCGATCGGCTTGTATTACGACTGATTTGAGCTTATCGAGATTGCTCGCGCATAGATTAAAGCACACGCCTACCTTCGTCGCTTGCGCATACGCAGCAACTTGTGCGGGTAGCACATAATCTTCAGTAATCGAAATGCGAATCCAATCAAGCAAGTGAGGTTCGACGATCGCTTTGCGAGCGTTCGTGAACATGCCCTGCCGAAACCCGAGCTGGTGTGCATTATAAATTAGCGCTTCGATTTGAGGATGCATCGACGGGTCGCCACCGCCGGTCCAGGATATTGCTTTAACGCCCATATGCGACATCGTTCGCAGCGCTTCAAGCATCGTATCGTAAGGTATTTCAACGCGGCCCTTCTTTGCATCGTTGTCAGCATAAAAGCACCAAGGGCATTTGGCGTTGCACACGCTCGTCGGGCTGATCTCGACGTGAACGGGCGGCGCCATCCAATCGTCGTTTAGGAACTGCTGTATTTGCCGTGGGCAATGCAGAAACTTCTGTGTCGGCGCAAATTCGTTCATCGCTTAATAGCCTTCCATACTTTATCGGCGACAGCTTTGTCAGCCGTGGTTAAATCGGCACGAATTAGTTTGAACTCCTTGCCCTTCGCATCTTTAACCCACACGAACACGAGCGAGATGCGAACGAGCTTCGCTTTTACTTTTGTGTCAGCGTCGACCTGCCACGTTCGCGTGGCGCCGTTAATTTTGTGCGACACCATGTCGTCCCACGCGTCGTTGACGCCGGAATCAGTAGCGTACGCTACGGTCACGGGCTGTAACGGCCCAAACGAAACGCTGATCATTGAGAGCAGTAAACCCGTACTAATCATTTTTCGCATCATATTTCCCTTTTACGTTAGCGATATACTCTGACAGCTCGATGTGAGGCTGCCAATCGAGGTCGGGATTAGGCCACGAAAGCGTTGCTTCGTCCTCGCCGGGCTGTCCCGGTTTGTAGTAAATGCGGCCGTGCGGCGTGAACATACGAGCAATTTCAGCAATACTGTGCGGCTCGCGTGAGCCCAAATCGTACGTACGATACGATAGCGGCTCTTCCTTGTGTGCAATCGCCCACAACCCTGCGCAAATGTCCTCGACGTGAATAAAATCTCGAGTATGCAAACCGTTGCCTGTAACAGTGAGCATTTTGCCTTCGCGATACTGTTTTTCAAAAATGCCAATAACTGAAGCGCATGGCCCATCCTCGTGCTGTCTCGGCCCGTACGCGCTGAATAGCCGCGCGATGCGTGTGTTAACTTTGAATAAATTGTGCCATTGTAAACAGCAGTTTTCGCATAGGAATTTTGACATCGCGTACGGGCTACGCGCAGGGTTCATCGCTACAGGGCTGCTCGCGAATACAAGCATACTATTATGCTGCCGCGCAAGCTGCAACGACTGCGTAAGGCTCGCGATCGCGCCCGCGACGCAGCGCTCGGGTTCTTTCATCGAAGGTTGTACTCGACTTACGCCCGCTAAATGAAATATCGTGTCGATGCTTGCTGCGCCGAGCGAAGTAACGGGATGCGCGTAGCGATCAGGCACGATATCAGAGCGAACCCAATCGTGCCAAAGCTTGACGTCGCTCGCAACAACGTACGCGCCATTTTTCTTACAAAAATCTATCAAGTGGCTGCCAATAAAGCCACCCGCGCCGGTGATTAAAATTCGTTTCACCATTCCTCGTTCTCCTTTACGGTCGCGATCCAATGCGCGCAGCGTTCGCGAAAGTCACAATACTGGCACAGCTGCGAAGGCGTTACTGAAGCTTTATCAGTGTTTCGAATGACGTCCGCGCATTCAACGATATCAGCCATCGCGCTGTCGAGTTGGCGTTGCGTAAATACAACGCTGTCAAGCAATTCGCCCTGCAGGAAGCCCAGCGCGCACGTAACGCGTTCAGCTCTGATATCGAACTGTTTACTGATTACAGCAGCGTAGGCCTTGAGCTGCAATGACGACTTAGCGGGCTTGCGCCATTTGCTTTGTTTTGTTGTTTTGTAATCGAGGATAAACGCCTCGCCTTCGCCCGTGCGCAAGAAGTCGATATAACCCACAAAGGTTAAGTCGTCGCTGAGTTTATGCTCGAGGCGTCGTTCAACTTCGTAATCGTAGCTTGGGTCAACGAACAAGCTGCGTAGCCAACGCGTAACTGTATTTTGGTCTGCAGCCCATCGCGCTGCGAACCCGGGAGGATATGGCGCATCGCTTTGCCACGTTTTCGTTACAGCGTCCTTGGGCCTCGAAGCGGATTCGTTTTTCATGGCGCCGAGCTTCAATGCTTGTTTTTCAGCGAAGTCGTGAATCGCGCTGCCGTATAACAGCGCATCGCCTTTTAGTTCAGGGCGTGGGCTGCCGTCGTGGCCGAGATACCATTTCATTTGGCAATCGCGCCACGTTTCCACAGTCGAGGTTGATACGTATTCGAGTTTCATTCGCTAATCAGCTCCTTTAGCTTGGCGATGAGGTCGCCCGCGGTTCCGTCCCATTCGGAATATACACGCCCCTCTTCGTTTTCGATAAAGCCCATCGGCCACGACTTGCCCGGGTGGCGAGCGACGAACGCGTTCACGCCGCGCTTACTATTTTCACGTATCCACAATTTCTGTTCGGGTTTACACAAGCCCGTTTCGTCTTTGAATTCGACCCACACGCCGCCGGGCAAATAGTTATGCGCGATGTGTCGATCGGGCAAACCGGGCTGCTGGTACGCTCGAGCTCCTTCGTCGAATTGGCCGCGATGCGCGCCACCGTGTAGCACGGTTACGAACGCGTTGTGTTTCCGCAATTCTGCGCACAAAATTCGGGTTTTTTCTGATTCGCTCATTCGCGTAAAATGTTAAAATAGGGTATTTAGCTGGAAACGCCATAGAACGTGGTTTTTAGCGTTTCCAGCTATTTTATTGAATTTCCCCAATCGTCTGGGGCCCGTAAAATCGCGTTTAAACCGGCCCTGAGAGGCTAGAACGCGCGTTTTCAGGGGCCCTCAACCGGGCCGTTTTCGGGCTCGATTAATTCCCACCTATTTCCTTCGAGTTTTCGAAATAAATTTTTGCGTTTATTCAATTCGATCGAAACGGCCGTGTACGACAGGCCTAAATCGGCGCGAATCGTAGCGACTTTCGCGGGCCCGCTAACACGCAAATACTCAACGATTTTCTGCCACGCGGTAATACGAACTTTGACTTCCGCGTCAGTCGCCGCGGTCGCGTATTTGATTTTCGATAATGACAAAATTTGCGCCGCCGTGCCCGTGACGATGCGACCATTTGAGTCTTGCGCCACCGCGCAATCAGCTTTGCGCTCGGCAATTTTATCGACGATACGTTCTGGCGTGAGCTCGAGAAATTGTTCGAGCTTCGCCATTTGGCGTCGGCGTTCGTGTTGCTGCGAATCAACGAGTGCACACAGGTCACGCAGCTGCGCAAGACGCGCTTGTACTTCGGACCGCGCGTCACCGTTAAGCAGCACTTCAATCGCTTCGCTAATATGTGATACTGTCATTCTGCGGGTACCTCGATCACGTCGGCTGTAGTTTTGTCATCACGCCACCGTTTAAACCGCGGGTGGCGAAGCTTGCCTCGCGAGCCCACGTATTGATATTCGATTTCGCAAATGCGCCCAAGGTCTGTACCCTCGTCGATCATCACGCGAGTCATGTCGTTAAAGCCGCTAGCGTTGGCCACGATGCGCCCTGTTTCGTCAGCCA
>Ga0265319_1000787_pt1 | contig 20567 bp, 16 predicted proteins | sample 4824metaG_FD_192443 | JGI IMG/M metagenome (GOLD analysis project Ga0265319, IMG submission 192443) | Rhizosphere microbial communities from Carex aquatilis grown in University of Washington, Seatle, WA, United States - 4-8-24 metaG | ecosystem: Host-associated > Plants > Roots > Rhizosphere >...
CAACCTGGAATTTGGCACCACCGGCGACGCTCCCGGCCGCGAGACGATCTGTGGTCTGGGCAATCAGAAGAACAGCCTCTTCAACCGACTCCTAGAGGTCGGCGTCAAAGTTTTCGATTCCTCAATATCCCTCGTGAGGGACCTGCGAAGCAACGGGATCAAGGTGGGCCTCGCGACATCCAGCAAGAACGGGGCGGCAATCCTCAGCACCACGCGCACGACAAGCCTATTCGACACGGTCGTGGATGGCAACGTCTCCGAGATGTTGGGGCTCAAGGGCAAGCCCGAACCGGACATCTTCAAGGCAGCTTCCGACAACATGGGCGTCCCCTACGGGAGGGCCGTAGTCGTCGAGGATGCCGCGACGGGGGTTCGGGCTGGTGCGGCAGGCGGCTTTGCGCTCGTCATAGGGGTGGCTCGGTCCAACAACGCCGGCGAATTATTTGAGCACGGGGCTGACGTCGTCGTTCGGGACCTGGCCGAGGCCAGCGTCGATCAGATTGGCCGCTGGGTCCGGGACAGGCGCATCTCTGGCAGCGCGCGCCTCCAGGGCGATCCGAGACGGAGGGAAACACTGTGAAGAAGAAGCCGATCCTGAGTTTCTGGCAGCTCTGGAACATGAGCTTCGGCTATGTGGGCATCCAGTTCGGCTTCGCGCTTCAGAATGCCAACGTCAGCAGGATCTTCGAGACGCTCGGCGCAAAGGTAGATGACATCGCGGTCCTGTGGATAGCCGCCCCGGTTTCGGGCCTGATGATACAGCCCATCATCGGGCACCTGAGCGACAAGACCTGGAACCGGCTGGGGCGCCGGAAGCCCTATTTCCTGGTCGGGGCCATCCTCGCGTCGCTCTCGCTGCTGGTGATGCCCAATTCGCCCGGCCTGTGGTTCGCGGCGGGCATGCTGTGGATCATGGACGCCTCCATCAATGTCACCATGGAGCCGTTTCGCGCGTTCGTGGGGGACATGCTGCCCGACGAGCAGCGGACCACGGGCTTCGCCGTCCAGACGTTCTTCATCGGGGCGAGCTCGGTCATCGCATCAATGCTGCCGTACATTTTCGCACGCTGGCTGCATTTGGCCAACACGGCGGCGGCGGGCGAGATTCCCCCCACGGTAAAATGGTCATTCTACCTGGGAGGCCTGGTGTACCTGCTGGCCGTACTGCGCACCATCCTGACGGTGAAGGAGTATTCGCCCTCTGAGCTCGAGGATTTCAACGGGGCCGCGGGCCGTTTAGCCGGCAATGAAGGTGCCGCGATCAAGCTGAATGTGGGGCGCTACCTGACCGAGGGCTCGGTGCTCATATTCATCGGCTCGGTGTTCGCGTATTTCGTGCACTCCCAAGGGTGGGACAAGCCGCTGTACATCCTATCCTTTGGCATTGCCGGCTACGGCGCATTTCAGCTTCTGGCCGCGCTCCGCTATTCGCTGGGGAAGGCCGACGGGTTGGTGGAGATAATCCACGACTTGAAGAACATGCCGCGGACGATGACCCAGCTGGCTCTGGTCACGGTCCTCACGTGGTTCGCTCTCTTCGCGATGTTCATCTACGCGACCCCGGCGATCACGAGCTATCATTTTGGCAGCACGGATGCGCGCTCCGCTGCCTACAATGACGGGGCCAACTGGGTCGGCGTATTGATGGCGGTCTACAACGGGGTCGCCGCGTTGGTGGCCCCCTTTCTGCCGTATATGGCGAGAAGGACCGGCCGCGTCCGCACCCACGTGGTCTGCCTGATCATCGGCGGCCTGGGTTTGATCTCCATGTACCTCTTCAGGGATCCCAAGCTGCTTCTCGTCTCGATGACCGCGATCGGCATCGCCTGGGCAAGCCTTCTCACGATGCCCTATGCGATCCTGAGCACGGCTGTGCCGCATCGAAAGATGGGCGTCTACATGGGCATGTTTAACATGTTCATCGTCATCCCGCAGATCCTGGCGTCGGCGAGCCTCGGGCTGCTGCTGCGCACGGTGTTCCACGGCCAGGCCATCTACGCCCTCGTGTTGGGCGGAGTGGTCATGGTCCTAGCCGGCTTCGCGATGCTTCTCGTGAAGGACAAGGCGGGACTGGGGGAAATCACATGAAGGGCCCCTGGATTGTCAGCACGGAGTCGTTCGTCAACGAATCCGAAAGCATCATGCGCAATGGTAACGTGTACCAGCTTGCGAATGGCTACATGGGGTACCGGGGGACCCTCGACGAGTTTGGCCCCAAGGAGAAGGTGGGGATAACGCTGGCCGGCATATTTGACCAGGTCGGCGGCGCGTGGCGGGAGCCGGTAAACGCACCCAACGGGGGCTACACGGTGGCCGCGCTTGACGGCGCAAAGCTCACCGCGCGGGGCAGCCGAATGAGTCACCACAGCTCCCGGCTGCACCTTGACTGCGCGCTTTTTGAGCGGATCAGCAGGTTCAAGGTCAAGGGCAAGTCCGTAACGGTCTCGTCTTCCCGCTTCCTCAGCGCGGCAACGCCGAACCTGGGTGTCATCAAATACAGTGTCTGCTGCGACCGGACGGCGAAGATCAGCCTTCGCACCGGGATCGACTACAATATCTGGGATCTCAACGGACCCCATCTGGTAAACATCAAAACCGCGGTGCGGGGCCCCGTGTTGGCGGTCCAGGGCGTGACCCACGAGATGCGCAAGCGGGTGGTGGTCGCCGAGGCCGTGGACCTGGCGTTCGGAGAGGAGAGGCACGAGGTGAGGGACCGCCGCAATCTCCGCGTGGTGACGTTCACGGCAGAGGCGGGGATAACCTACACCTTCCACAAGTATTTTGCCGTATTCACGGATAACGACCCCTTGAAGGGTTCCGTGCTCGAGGCCGCGGCGGAGACCGTCCTCAGGGCCAAGGCGCTGGGCTACCAGGATTGCCTGGCTCAGCATCGCTGCGAATGGGAGAAGAAATGGCATCGGTGCGACGTCGAGATCGAGGGGGACGACGAGGCGCAGCGCGCCCTGCGCTACAGCATATTCCAACTGCTCATGGTGGCGCCAACCGAGGGCAGCACCAACTCGATCGCGGCGCGCGCATTGTCGGGCCAAGTCTACAAGGGGGCGATCTTCTGGGACACCGAGATGTTCATGTTCCCGTTCTTCCTGCACACCTATCCCGAGAAGGCGGTGGAGCTCATGCGCTACCGCATCAGGACCCTCGACGGCGCACGCCGCAAAGCCAAGACCGAGGGACCGGGCTACCGGGGCGCATTTTACGCGTGGGAGAGCCAGGAGACGGGCGACGATGCCTGCTCCTACTTCAATGTCGGCGACCCCATGACGGGCCGGGACCTTCGGACCCACTTCCGCGACAAGCAGGTCCACATCAGCGGCGACGTGGCCATCGCGATGTGGGATTATTTCAAGATCTCCGGCGACGACCGACTGCTCCTCGAGGGGGGCGCCGAGGTGATCCTGGAGTGCGCCCGTTTCTACGTCTCATACGCGTACTTCAAGAAGGACAAGGGACGGTACGAGATCCTCGACGTCATCGGTCCAGACGAGTACCACGAGCGCGTCAACAACAACGCCTTCACGAACATGGTCGTGAGGGAGACGTTCGCGGTGGCAAATGCGGTCGTCGAATACCTGAAGCTCCGCCATCCCGACTACCTTGACCGACTGGTTGAGAAGATCGGCATAGAGGCTGAGCTGGCGGCTTTCGCCGAGGGATCCGAAAAGCTCTTTCTGCCCGGGCCGGATTCCAGGACCGGGATCATCGAGCAATTCGACGGCTACGGGCGCCTGAGGGATGCCACTGTCTCGGAGCTCAAGGCCAAGAAGCTCCACCCCAACGAGTATCTGGGGGCGGGCCAGGGACTGGCCGTGGAGACGAAAGTCATCAAGCAGGCGGACGTGGTGATGATGCTCAACCTGTTCAGGGACCGCTTCTCGACCGAGGTCAAGAAGGCGAACTGGGAATATTATGAGCCGTTCACCGAGCATGGCTCCAGCCTCAGCGCCTGTGCCTACGCGATGGTGGCCACGGAATTCGGAAACCTCGAGTTCGCCTACCATTACTTCCTCAAGACCGCGAAGATCGACCTCGAGGCAAAGTACAAGATGTACGTCGGCAATGTCTTCACGGGCGGCTCGCACCCGGCCGCCAACGGCGGGGCGTGGATGACGGTTGTCTTCGGCTTTGCCGGCCTCCACGCCGACGAGACCCGCGTCGCGATAAGCCCGCGGCTGTTCTCGAAGTGGCGCAGCCTCAGGTTCAAGCTGGCCTACAAGGGGGACCTGTTCCAGATTCGGATTACGAAGTCGTCCGTCGCGATCACCCCGTCGCTGGATAACCGGCAAGCGCGGTTGTTTGTTGTGGCCGGCACCAGCGTGAATTGCGCGCCGGGAATACCCCAGACCATCGACTATGACATTGTCCGCCGCCCCCAGCCTAAGCCCGCGACAAGCCGGACATCGGCCTCGCAAAGCAAGGCCGGACGTCTGGAAAATGAGCCGGTTCACAAGTGATCTGGGCGGGCTGCTGCCCGCGAAGGGGCGGATCCTTGCGCTGGGTGTCGCACTGCTGGCAAACAACCTTTGTGCAGGCGTCGGCGCGGACACCCCTTGGACCACGTACGAGGCCGAGGCGATGCGGACCACGGGCGCCGTGCTTGGCCCAAGGTATGACCCGTATCAGGTCGAAACCGAGTCCTCCGGCCAGAGATGCGTCAGCCTGAAGGCACCGCAATATGTGGAGTTCACCGCGGAGGCGGCGGCAAACGCCATGGTGGTTCGCTACAGTCTCCCCGACGCCCCGAGCGGCGGAGGAACGTCCAGCGCCATCGAGGTTTCGATAAATGGTAGGCACGTAGCGTCGCTCCCAGTCACCTCCCGCTATTCGTGGCTCTACGGGAACTATCCGTTCACAAACAATCCCGCCGATGCAAAAGCGCGCAACTTCTACGACGAGGTGCGCGTGAAAGGCCTGGGAATAGCAGCGGGCGACATCGTTCGCCTGACAAAGGGCGGCTCCGATGCGCTGCCTTGCGTGATCGATCTGGTTGACCTCGAGGCCGTCCCTCCGCCTCTGGCCGCGCCTGCCGGGTCGATGTCTGTGCTCGATTTTGGCGCCACTGGAAGCGGGACAACCGATGATACCAACGCGCTGCTAAGATGCGTGGAGGCCGCTCGCAGGAAGGGGAAAACCGTTTGGGTCCCGCCCGGGATATACAAGCTGACCCGTGACATCGTCCTCGCGTCCTCGACGACCATCCAGGGCGCGGGAATGTGGCACACGACCTTCGTCGGCGACCCGGAGCTTTACGGGGACGCCTCCCGCAGGGTGAGATTCAAGCTCAAGGGCGGCGACATCCATCTCGCGGACTTCGCGATCGTTGGAAAATTGAGCTACCGGAACGACAGCGAGCCCAACGACGGCATCGTGGGGGCGGGATGCGCCGACTCGTCGGTCGCGCGCATCTGGATCGAGCACACCAAGACGGGCACCTGGATCTACAACGGATCCAATTTGAGAATCTCGGGCTGCAGGTACCGCAACCTGCTCGCGGACGGCGTGAACCTCTGCGTCGGCTCGTACGGCACCGTCATCGAGGATTGCAGCGCGCGCGGCACGGGTGACGACTGCTTTGCGATCTGGCCTGCGGCGTCCGACCAGGGATTCGTCGGTCCGTCCCACAAGCCGGGGCACAACATCATCCGGCACTGCACGGGGCAGCTCCCTTTCCTTGCGAACGGCGGGGCAATTTATGGCGGTGAGAGCAATAGGATCGAGGAATGCCTGTTCACCGACATCACCGCGGGGTGCGGCATCCTGGTCAGCACGACCTTCCCGACGTCCGACGAGGCCCTGAAAATCGACAATAACTTCAGCGGTGAAACTGTGATCGAGTATTGCCGGCTGCTGCGCTGCGGCGGTTACGACCACGACTGGGCCTGGCGGGGATCATTGCAGGTGTGCCTCGACCACCGGGACATCTCCGGATTGACCATCCGCCAAGTGGATATCCGCGACAGTTTCTCGGACGGAATTTCAATAGTCACGCCCCCAGACAGGGGCGCACATCCCTCGCTTTCACGCGCGCTTTTCGAGAACGTCACCGTTTTCGGCTGTGGGATCGGGACATCCCCTGGGTATGGGCTGATGATTGGTCGCGACGCCGCTGGAGGCCTTAGACTGGTCGGATCAGATGTGGGGGTCATTCACAGCGATTCTTCCTCGTTCTCGATCCAGAGAAACTGAGGCCTCTCATAGGGAGGCCATTCACCCTTTGCATTGTACGCACGCACCTGGTGTGTCTTTGTGAACTGGAGTTTGCTGTGCGAAGCCGTCAGTATGCGAACCCACGGTCGAGATGTGGGCTCGGGAGAACGCCCTGCTTTCTCACCCAATCCGTTGACCACAAAATCTAGCCCCCTGTCTGCAGTCGCTTCGGCCATTGGCCTGGCCGCACTTTTAGGCGGTTGCCTCGCACCCGGCGCCTCGTCCTCGGCAACGCCGTGCATGGCCCAGCTCGCGCGATTCACCGCGCCCGATGTGCCCACGCTCGGTCCCGCTGAGATCGAGTCGCCGGGAGGAAAATGGACGAACGCGGACACTCCCGCCGGCCTTCCCGGCAACGGGCTCGCCCAGCACCCGATGCTCTATGTCGGGGAGAATTACACCAAGATGTTCCTCGTCAGCGACGGGAGGGTGATCTGGACCTACCAGACCGGCCCCGGCTACGAATACGACGACATCTGGATGCTCTCCAACGGCAACATCCTGTTCACCCGGATGCAGTATGTTGCCGAGATCACGCCGGACAAGAAGGTGGTCTGGCGCTACGACTGCAACAACAGCAAGGGCCCTGATCACACGGAGGTTCACACCTGCCAGCCCGTCGGGCTGGACAGGGTGATGTTCGTCGTGAACGGCCTGCCGCCGCGGCTGATGATCGTCAACACCAGGACCGGCGCGGTGGAGGTGAATCACGAGGTGCCCAGCGCCGACGGCCTGCCGTTCAACCCCGCGAACGTTCACGGTCAGTTCCGCCGGGCGCGCTACACCGCTCAGGGAACGTATCTCCTCTCCTACCTAAGTTCGGGCTACACGGTGGAATACGGCAAGGATTTCGGCAAGATCTGGAGCTATCCCATAAGGTCGCCGTGGGCCGCCATGAGGCTCAGAAACGGAAACACGCTGATCACCGACGAGCAGGACAATCTCACGCGCGAGGTGAACCCGAAGGGCGAAACGGTCTGGGAATTCAAGAACACCAATTTGCCCGAGGCCTTCCGCTTCGTCCAGGCGCCGCAGAGCTGCACGCGTCTCGCCAACGGCAACACGATCTTCACCTCCCGCGGCGGCGGCGGCAAGGGCCCGCAGCTCGTCGAGGTCACGCCGGACAAGAAGGTCGTCTGGGTCCTACAGGACTGGAAGCACCTCGGGGATGCCACCGCCGTGCAGATCCTGGATGATCCGGGCTTTCCTGAGATCCCCGGCGAATCACAGCACTGAGGGGAAGGATGGGTTGGGACCTGGACATCGGTCTTGGGGTCACTGGGTCGAGCTGCGGGCGGGAAATGTTGGGAACTTACGACCACTTCCGCCGCCGCCCAGCGTTCGGGATTGGGGTGAGGCCCCAATCCTTGGCAAACGCCCTCGGCGGTCTATCGGCCTCGATGCCCATAATCGTCTCTTACGAAGGGCATTGTGTCATTGGGTATCCGATTGGCACGGAGGAGGCAATGAACGGGAATGATCCAGACACCCCGCATGAACGGCACCCGCATGATAAGACTGGCCTGCGTGCTCGGTTCCGCGGCCGGCCTGACCGTCACCGCTGGCGCCCTCAACCTGACGGACTCCAACGACATCACGGCGGTGAGCGGAAGGACGAGCCCCGACTATGTTCGCAGCCGCCGGGCCGACGGGTCGTTCGCGCCCGAGACCTACGCCTTTGGCAATGGCGGCGTCTGGGGGGGAGGGACGAAGGATGGCTCGTTCGACAAGATGAGCTTCCTGGACGTGGCGCACGTGATTTCGCAGCCTCTGGCGGACAGGAATTATCTCCCCATAAAGGACCCCAAGGGCGCCAAGCTGCTGATCATGGTCTATTGGGGCACAACCCTCGCGCCCGAGCACGCGTCCAACTCGGACGCCTACACAAGGGTGAGCGCCCTCATGGGCGCGGAAATGCATCCGCCGCCGGCGCAGTCCATGAGATCCACCGGCGCCAAGCTCAAGGGAACCCCTGCGTCCGCAGGCGAGATGGCGGCCATGTCCGCGATCGAGGCCGAGAATCGCATTCGCGACAAGGCAGATGCCCTGAACGCGGCGATGCTGGGCTACGACTCGTGGTGGTTCTCCACGGCCAACTACCGCGACACGCCGCTCGACATCTTCAGGAAGGAGATGCTGGAGGAGCTCGAGTCCAACCGGTATTTTGTGGTCCTCATGGCCTATGACTTCCAGCGCATGTGGAAGCAGAAGACGCACAAGCTGCTTTGGGAAACCCGGTTCAGCGTCCGCCAGCGGGGCCACAACTTCGACGAGGACCTCGCCGCGATGGCCCGGTCAGCCTCCAAGTATTTCGGGCAGGACAGCCAGGGCCTCGTCCGCACGTCGGTGCCCTTCGCCCGCGTGGACATCGGTGAGGTAAAGTCCCTCGGCGCGGTCCCCGAGAAATAGGGAACGTCCAACCAGGGACCCATTCCGCCCGGCCGAGCCGCCGGCCTGTCAATGGGCTTCCTGCCTCGACCTTACCTCCTGCCTGCCGAGGGCGATATCCAGGTTGCGCCGAAGGTTGGGCGTCTCGGGGCTGATCTCGAGCGCCCGCCGATAATGCGCGATCGCCTCGTCAATAAGCCCGTCGGCCAGGAGCATGTTGCCGAGGTTCGAGTGCGCGGTCGCGGAGCGCGGATCCAGCTCGAGGGTGCGCTCGTATTCACCCTTCGCCTCGGCGTTGGAGCCGACTGTGTGGAGCGCATTCGCGAGGTTGAAGTGGGCCTGGGCGAAGTCATCCCGGATTGCGAGCGACCGCCTGAAGCTGGCGATGGCCTCCGCCGTCCGCCCCTTCGTGACATAGACCATGCCGAGGTCGTCGAGCACCTTGAATTCATTTGGGCTTAGCTCCAGAGCCTTCCTGTAGTTGAGGATGGCCTCGTCGGCCTCGCCGACCTTGAACAGCGCGTTCCCGAGGTTGACATACGATGCCGCGAGGTCGGGCTGGAGGGCGATGGCGGCGCGGTACTCGGTGATCGCCTCCTCCGTTCTCCCCTCGTCCGCGAGGGCGATCCCCAGCGAGACCCGGGTCTCCGCGTGGCTCGCGTCCATGGCGAGGGCCTTCCTGCACAGGGCCTCGGCCTCCTCCGTGCGGCCCTTCTGCAGCAGGTACGTGGCGAGGTTGTTGTAGGCCATCCAGCTTTCCGGGCTGCGCTCGATGTTCGTGCGCCAGAGAGTCTCGAGGTTCCGGTAGGTCGCGCATTGCAGCGACGTCATGAGCGCGAGGCCGGCGATGACGATCAGGGCCTCCGCGTCGGCCGCGAACCGGAGGAGGCGCGACGCCTTTGCGCGCCACAGGGCGAAGGCCGCCGCCGCCGGTGCGATCGCGCCGATGAGCGCCAGGTGCTCATAGTGGTCCGAGACCAGGGAGTAGCGCATGAAGTAGACATCCGTGAATCCCATCACGGGCACGAGTGACACGCAGAAATATCCCCATGCGAAAAGAGGCCCGCGCCCCCAGGTCTTTCGGGCCTGCCAGAGCACGGCCGTTAATCCGACAGCCGCCGCCAGGGGCAGCCACCAGAGCGGATCCGACACCCTAATCTTCCAAAGCGGATAGACAAACGACAGGTGGATCGGAAGGAACGCCTTCCCCAGGTAGAACCAGACCGCCGCGGCCGCGCCCAGGAGCCTCTCAACGAAGCCCGCATGGCGGGCTATGCTCTCCGCGGAGTGCTGCGCGAACCTGAGGTTCACCAGAATCAGCGCGGCGCCCGCGGCGAAAAAGGGCGTCATCCGCAGCACGTCGCGCCGCGTGAGGGGCCTGCGCCAGGCCACGATGCCGAGCAGCACCACGGGCAGCATCGCCACGGAGCCCTTCCCGAGCATCGCCAGGATAAACGCGACGAGGCTCAGCCCGTGCCAGGCGCGCATCCGACCCTGGGGCGGTGCATCCTCCGCATTGATGAAGAAGTGGATGGAGAGCAGGTAGAAGAGCATCGCGACGAGGTTTTTCCTCTGCGTGATCCACGCGACGGATTCCACATTCACCGGGTGCACCGCGAAGAGCGCCGCCGCGAGGAAGGCCCCGGGAATGCGAAGGCGCACAAGTATCCTCCAGAGGAGCACCGTCTCCGCAGCGTGCAGGAGCACATTGGTCACGTGGTAGCCGAGCGGATTGGGGCCCCAGAGGCGCCATTCGAGCCACAGGGTGGTGGACGTCAGCGGCCAATAGTCGACCGGCTGCCCTGAAAACCAAAAGCGGCGCAGGCCGTCGGACACCCGGATGAGGTGGTTCTCCGTGAGGAACGAGTCATCGTCCCAGACGAACCCGGCATGCCTCACCGGCGCGTAGGAGACGAGAACGGCAAGAATGAGAAGCACGCCGCGGAGCCAGTCGCGGGCCGAGCCGGGCTCCGACTCTTCTTGCGGTCCTTGGGGCCCCTTTCGGCTCATTCGATGAGCACAATTGCGGCTGAGGCTCCTTTATCAAGCTTCGCCAATTCTGGATTTCGGCGTGAATTCCCGCCCGCCAAGATCGAGGACAGTCAGGCCTGGATTCTGCAAGAGGGCGGGCGTCGCGGCGCCAAAATCTAGGCATAAATCGCATAAGAAGATGGATGAAATGACCTAACGGATGTCAGTTATTGAGACTGAGATTGGTTTTCATTATTCGCTTGATTCGCGACAGAGTCTCAACAAGAAACCGGCCATCAACCCGAACCTCCCATGCTGCTCACAATTCCCGACGTACTGAACCCCGAGCAAGTGGCGAAAGCCCTCCAGGTCCTCGAGGCCGCCGAATGGGTCGACGGGAAGGTAACAGCCGGCCCGCAGTCCGCCCAGGCCAAGGACAACAGCCAGATCCCCGAGGGACATCCGGCGGCGCGTGAGCTTGGGGGTACCATCCTCGATGTCCTCGGCCGCAACGCACTGTTCCTCGCCGCCGCCCTTCCCCTGAGGGTCTTCCCGCCCCTGTTTAATCGGTACTCGGGCGGCCAGGCGTTCGGCACGCACGTTGACAATGCCATCCGCCAGGTGCCGTCGACGGCGTACCGGATCCGGACGGACATCTCGGCGACGCTCTTTTTGTCCGCGCCCGAGGAGTACGACGGAGGCGAGCTCGTGGTGCAGGACACGTACGGCGCCCACACCGTTAAGCTGAGGCCCGGCTCCATGGTGCTGTATCCGGCGGGCAGCCTCCACCACGTGACCCCGGTGACGAGGGGGACGCGCCTGTGCTCGTTCTTCTGGATCCAGAGCATGATCCGGGACGACGGCCAGCGCTCCATCCTGTTCGACCTCGATGTCGGGATCCAGCGGCTCAACCGGGAGATGCCCGGGCACGCGTCGATCGTCCCCTTCACCGGCGTCTATCACAACCTCCTGCGCCAGTGGTCGGAGATGTGAGGGCTCAATATTCCTCAGAACCCGTCGATCCATGAACGAGCCGCACCCGGGGAGTCCCGCAGCGAACCCCGCCGCCGACGCACGCCCCCCGTCCCCCGGCCTGAGGCAGCGGGCGGGCCTCGCCGCGATCGGGGTCGTGGCGGTGGGAATACTCGCAGGTCGAGCCCGCGCCCAGGAGGCCGCGAGCGCCGGCCCACCCGACGGCGCCAGCCCGGTGCCCCAGCCGGCCCAGGGAGGCTCGGTGATGAACCTGCCCGCGATCGAGGTGACGGGGACGACGACGCTCCTGCCCCGCGACATGCCCCAGTCCATCCTGACGGTGGGCCAGAGGGAGATCTCCGAGCAGGCGGTCAGCAGCATGCAGGACGTGCTGCGCAACGTGCCGGGCATCACGATCAACGCGGGGGAGGGCGGGGCGCACGGCGACTCGGTCAACCTTCGGGGCATCTCCGTGCCGGACAGCTTCTTCCTGGACGGGCTGCGCGACATCGGCCTCTACCAGAGGGACGCTTTCGACGAGGAGGCGGTCGAGGTCCTGCTCGGGCCGTCGTCGGTCCTCTTCGGGCGCGGGTCCACGGCCGGGGTCATCAACCAGGTGACCAAGCAGGCGACGCTGGCGCCCCTCGAGGACGCCAGCCTTGAGGTTGGCAGCGCCGGCCTCGAGCGCGCCACGGCCGACGTGGACTTCGCTGTCGGCGACCACGCCGCCGCACGCGTCAACCTGATGGACCAGCGCCACGGCGTGGCGGAGAGGGACGACGTCCTCATCAAGAGCTACGGCGTCGCGCCGACGCTGGCGCTCGGCATCGACACCCCGACGACGCTCACGCTCAGCTACCTTCACCAGCACGAGGACGACATCCCGGACTACGGGATCCCGTTCATCGACGGGTCGCCGGCGCACGTCAGCCGCCGCAACTACTACGGGCTGGTCAACTACGACCGTACCCGGAACGACGTCGACATCGGAACGGTCCGGCTCGAGCACAGGTTTGGCGACCATGTCTCCCTGATCCACTCGGTGCGGTACGGCCACTACGACTTCGCCTACCTGCTGAGCGCCCCGCACCTGGGCGACGACTTCATCGATCCGCCCGCGCCGGGGACGCCGCTCCACGACATCCAGGTCTTCAGGGACCAGCCGAGCAGCGCCGGGACCGAGGAGGAGCTCGTCGACCGCACCGACCTCACCACGAAGTTCGAGACCGGGGGCGTCTCGCACACGCTGATCACGGGGATCGAGCTCAGCCGCGAGCGCTCGGACATCACGAAGTACATCAACGGCATCGACGTCATCCCGCCGACGCCGATCCTCAATCCCGTCCCCTACGATTTCCCGCCGACGGCGCTGGATGTCGACACGCAGCCGGACACCTATGGCAGCGACGTCAGCTTCAGCGCGATGGACAGGGCCCGCCTCTCGCCGCGGTGGGACCTCGATGCGGGCCTGCGCTGGGACCGGTTCAACTCCCACTTCAGCGAGGCGGTCACGGGCACGGCGTTCGCCCGCAACGACACCGAGCTCAGCCCGCGCGGAGCGCTGGTCTACAAGCCGGACGCCTGGCAGAGCTACTACGCCTCGTTCGGCTCCTCCTACAACCCGGCGATCGAGTACCTCTCGTTCGCCCCGAGCAACGAGAGCATGTCGCCCGAGAAGGACAACACCACCGAGATCGGGGCCAAGCTCGACGTCCTCAACCACTCGCTGTCGGTGACCGGCGCCGTGTTCGACACGCTGCTGGCCAACGCGCGCCTCGCCGACCCCGACGACCCGACGGTCCAGCAGCTTCCCTTTGACCAACGGGTCGTCGGGGTTGAACTGGGGGCGTCCGGCTACATCACGGATCAGTTCGAGGTCCACGCCGCGTACACGCACCTTGACGACCGCATCTCCGCCTCGACTGACGGGCCGGCCGTGGGAAGGCGCACGCCGAACATCCCGAACGACTCGGGGAGCCTGTGGCTTACGTTGGAGCCCGGCCGGACGTGGAAGTTGGGCGGGGGTGCGGTCTACATGGGCCAGCGCTTTGCCGACACCTACAACAAGGCGGGCGTGCCGGGCTACGTGGTGTTCAACGCGATGCTCTCGTACCGCGTGAGCGCACACGTCGACCTGCAGCTCAACGTCAACAACATCGCGGACAAGCTGTACTTTGGCGGCATCTACTACACCGAGCCCGCCGAGAGCCACGCGGTGCCGGGCCCCGGGCGCACCCTGCTCCTCACGGCGCGGGTGCACTTCTGAGGGCGCCGGCCGACCGGCCGGCTACTCTGTAATCTCGACCCGGGCCGGGGCGCCCTGGGTGGAGTCCGGCGCCACCCATACGTAGAGGGAGCCGGGCTCGGCCACGTCCTTCATGTCGAGGTTCCAGAAGGACAGCTCGTCGCGGCCGAGCGTGAAGGTCACGCGCCGCGTCTCGCCGGCCCCAAGGCGCATCCGCTCAAACCCCTTCAGCTCCCTGACGGGCCGCGCGACGCTCGTCCCGCGCAGGCGGATGTACAGCTGCGCGACCTCCGTCCCCGCGCGGGCGCCTGTGTTGCGGACGTCGGCGCTCACCGTGAGGCGCGCGGAGCCGGCGTTGAGGGCCCGGGCGCTGATCGCCTGGGCGTCCACGGTGACCGGCGAATAGCTGAAGGAGGTGTAGGTGAGCCCGTAGCCGAAGGGGTAGAGGGGCGTGTTCGCCTGGTCGATGTAGCCCGTGACGTAGTAGGGATCGGGCTTGGTCGAGCCGAGGCCGATGGGGTCGGAGCGGGGACGGCCCGTGTTCAGGGAATTGTAGTAGATCGGGACCTGGCCGACCGAGCGGGGGACCGAGACGGTCAGCCGCCCCGCCGGGTCGCTGTCGCCAAAGAGGGCATTCACGACGGCGGGGCCCGCCTGCAGGCCCGGGAACCAGGCCTCTAGGATCGCGGGGACGTGCGCCGAGGCCCAGGTGATCGCGAGCGGCCTGCCGCTGAAGACGACCAGGACCACCGGCTTGCCGGTGGCCACGACGGCCTCGAGCAGCTTCTCCTGGCTTCCCTCGAGCCCGAGCGTGGAGCGGGCAGAAGCCTCCCCGGAGCTGTGGGCGCTCTCCCCGAGCGCCATGACGACGATGTCGGCGCCCATCGCGGCCCCGGTCGCCGCGGCAAAGCCTGTCTCCGACGCGCCGTCCAGCCCGGTTCCCGGCGTGTAGGACAGGCGCATCCCCTCGCGCGCCGCGCGGGCGGCGAGCGCGGAGCGCAGCGTCACGACCTCCTTGGGGTCGGCGGCACCGTCCCACGCGCCGAGCATGTCCCCGGCGCTGTCTGCGAGGAGCCCGATGAGGGCGATCCTGCGTCCCGGCGCGGAGGAAAGCGGAAGGAGGGGGGCGCCGTTCACCCTGCGGTTCTCGAGCAGCACGAACGACTCCTCGGCGGCGCTCCGCGCAAGCTCGGCGCCCTCCAGGGCGGCCTGGCCTCCGATGCCGCCGGGCTCCGCGACGTACGGCCTCTCGAAAAGTCCGAGCGCGAACTTGATCCGGAGTATCCGGCGGACCGCCTCGTCCACGCGGTCCGCAGGCACGGCGCCGGAGCGGACAAGTGCGGGAAGCCCGGGGAGGTAGAGGCTGCTCTGCATGTCCATGTCCACGCCCGCCATGAGGGCCTTGCGCGCGGCGGTGGCCTCGTCGTCGGCGATGCCGTGGAGCATGAGCTCCCGGATGGCGGTCCAGTCGCTGACGACGAAGCCCCGGAACCCCCATTCCCCGCGAAGCACCCCGGTGAGCGTGAAGGCGTTCGCGCTCGAGGGAACGCCGTCGAGGGCGTTGAACGCCGACATAAGGGTACCCGCGCCCGCCTCGACCGCCGCATGGAACGGCGGCAGGTAGACTTCCCTCAGGGTGCGCTCGGAGATCTCCGTCGTATTGTACTCCCGGCCTCCCTCGGCGGCGCCGTAGCCCACGAAGTGCTTGGCGCAGGCGATGACCGAGTCCGGGGCGTCGAGGCGCGCGCCCTGGTACCCGCGGACGTAGGCCCGCGCGAACGCGGATCCGAGGAACGGGTCCTCGCCCGCGCCCTCCGTGATCCTTCCCCAGCGTGGATCCCGCGCGATGTCCACCATGGGGGAGAAGGTCCAGCGGACGCCCTCGCTCGAGGCCTCGAGCGCCGCGAAGCGGGCCGTCCGCTCGACCAGGGAGGGGTCCCAGCTCGCCGAGAGGCCGAGCGGGACCGGGAAGAGCGTGTGGAAGCCGTGGATCACGTCGAAACCGAACAGGATCGGGATGTGCAGGCGCGAGCCGTCCACCGCCTCGTGCTGGTAGGCGTTTGTTTCCGGGGCCTTCACGACGTTGAAGAGGCTGCCGATGCTGCCGCCGCGGACCAGCGCGTCCAGGCCCCCGGCGGACTGGCCGGGGCCGGTGAGGGAGTCCGCCGCGAGCTGGTTCAGCTGGCCCACCTTCTCCTCAAGGCTCATCTGCGCGAGGAGCGCGTCGACTCGGGCCTCGATTGCCGGGGTGTCGAAGGCGGCGGGCTGCGCGGCGCGGGCGCCCGGGGGCATCATCAGAGGCAGCAGCAAACCCAGGAGGGCGCAGCGGAGTGGGGTCACGGCAGAACGCTAGCCCAACCCGAAACCCCTGCAACGCCCGAGTGCCGCGCGCGGTCAGCGCCGCCGGATCCTGCGCTCCGCGGCCTCGAGGGGCTTCAGGGCGACGAGGTAGACCAGGGGGATCCAGAAAGGAGCGACCACCGCCCAGCCCAGCATCGCGTGGAGCCCGGTGACCCCGAACTGGCGCAGGAATTCACGGGGGTGGTGGGTGAAGAGCGCGATCATGACCGGTATGTCCAGGTCCGACCTCGCGCTCCGGGAGAGGAAGTCCCCCAGGCGCACGAAGGCGTAGATGAGCGGGAAATAGATGAACGTGCAGAGCGCGTTGACACCCTGGATGATCGGCTGGTTGAGCCCGAGGGCGATGCCCGCGATGATGCAGAGCGTCGTGGTCGTGCCGAGGATGGGGAAAAGGGCCAGCGCGCTTCCCACGGCGATGCTGAGCGAGATCTTCCTCGGGGTGACGCCCTGCGTGAGCTGCCGCATGACGGGGTCCACGAGCCAGCGCTGCCAGAAATGGCGCCTGCGGGGCGCCGCCGGTGGGGGCTCGGGGACGGGGGTCAAGGGTCGGGGAGGGAACTACCGCTCGAGAAAGCGCTTCTCCCACGAGGGATCGGCCAGGGGCCGCGGTTTGTACTCCCCGAAGATCGCGTACCGGGTCCTCGAGACGAGGGTGTAGAAGGGGTCCCTCAGGAACGCGGGAATGACGCGAAGCCACGCGGCGGCGCGCCACGCGCCGCCCAGCTCCGCGAACGCGGCCAGGGCGCCGCTCGTGCGAAGCAGGAAGGCGCCCGGGGCCTGGTCATTCCAGTCCGGGACGAAGACGAGGGTGCCAAAGTCGGCGGTCGGAAGCCCCTGCGCCTTCAGGTAGGCCTGCCCGGGCGCGCTCTGAAGCGACGCGAAGTGCAGGCGGCCCGCCGGGTCATGGCGGAGGAGGAAGCGCACGACCCCGTTGCACAGGCTGCACTCGCCGTCGAAGAGGAGAACGGGAATGCGTGGTTCCGGCATCGACGGTCATGAAGCCACACCCGCCTTCCCGCTTCAATGGCAACGTGAGCCGACGGCCTACTCGGTCCTGCCCCGGTACCCGGCTACGAACTGCGCCAGCTCGTCCCCTGGGATTTCGGACACGGCCATGTAGTTGAGGCCGCCCTGCGACCAGGTGAGGGCGCTGTAGCCGTCCTGCCGCCCCCGGCGCTGCGCGACGGCGCCGCCGCCAGCCTGCCAGATGAACAGGTTGATGACATGCTGCCTGCGCTTGTACACGAGCGCGGCGGCGCCCCTGCCGTCCAGGTGCTCGAGGCGACCCCCCACGAGAGGGAAGCCGGCGTCGGCGAGATCGGCGACCGGCGGGGAGAAGTCGAGCCTCCCGATGAACCACGGCTTCACGGTGTGCTGGTCGGTCGAGGCGACATCCATGAGGTGGCTCGCCTGGAGGGAGCGGACATGGTCGGCGACGGCCTCGCCGAGGAGGGCGTCCCCCCGGGCGTGCGCCCTGCCCAAGGCGTACCCGCCGATCACGGCGAGGACCAGCGACGCCGCGACGCCGACGGCGTTCCAGACGGGCCAGATGACGCTCGCGCGCCGCGCGGGCCGGGACTGGCCGGCGCCGAGCGAGGCGCGGATCCTCTCGACCAGCTGCGGCGGGGCCGTGAAGCGCGGGAGCGCCTCCCGCAGCGCGTCGCGGCGGGCGCGGGCCGCCTCGGCGATGCGCGAGCAGCCGGGGCACGAGCGCAGGTGCGCCCCGAGCTCGAGGTGGCGGATGAGGTCGAGCTCGCCGTCGGCGTCGGCCTCGAGGAGGGCGCGGGATTCGCTGCAGTTCATGAGGGGGCCCTTCCCGTCAGGGTGAGCAGCTCGGCCTGCAGCCTGCGGCGCGCGCGCGCGAGGCGCGACATGACGGTTCCTATCGGGATCTCCGCGACCACCGCGATCTCGCGGTAGGGGAGGCCCTCGATCTCGTGCAGCACGACCACCTCGCGGTACTCGTCGGGGAGGCGCTCGAGCGCCTCCTTCAGCATCTCGCCCTTGGCCTCGCGCCAGGCGGAGGCGTTCGCGTCCGCGGGGTCGTGGGTCGAACCATGGGCCTCGTCCTCGAACGCCTCCGTCGCGGGCTCGCGGCGCCTCTGGCGCATCCGTGAGTAGCACGTGTTGCGCACGATCGTGAGGAGCCACGCGCGGCCGTCGCCGCCGCGGAAGCGGTCCAGCGACGAGTAGGCCCGCAGGCAGGCGTCCTGCAGGGCGTCCTCCGCCTCGTGCGGGTCGCGCAGGAGCCAGCGCGCAAGGTTATAGGCGGCATCCATATGAGGCAGCATGATCGCATCGAAAGACGGCGGCGCGTGCGGCGCGTGGGCTTCCATTTATATGATAACGCCTGCGGTGTTCGTTTTATTCCCGATTTCTCGGGAAATGCCCTTTTTCTCCCCGCAGGGAATAATCCACCCGCTGCGGGCGTATTCAACGGCAAAGGGGCGCTGTGCCCCGGCCAAACGACAACCACAACCTAGGCATCCCCTCCCATGAACGACCACATCACGCACGACCTCAGCAACGACGGCATCGACCGCCGGGGCTTCCTCAAATGCATGGCCTGGGCGGGGACCGGGGTGGTGTGGACGCTGAACGGCGGCATCCTCACGTCGCGCGCGCTGGGCCAGGCGGCCGGCGCCGGAGTCGTGCCCGAGGCCGGCGGGGCGCCGGCCGGCACGCTCAACTTCGTCCAGATTAGCGACAGCCACATCGGGTTCTCCAAGCCCGCCAACACGGACGTCGGGGCGACCTTCCGCGAGACGATCGCCCGGATCAACGCGATGCCGGCGGCGCCCGAGTTCCTGCTGCACACGGGCGACCTGACCCACCTCGCGGAGGCGGAGGAGTTCGACGGGCTGGAGCAGATGCTCAAGGACTGCCGCACCCAGCAGGTGTTCTACGTCCCCGGGGAGCACGACATCCTCAATGACAACGGCGCCACGTACCTCCAGCGCTTCGGCAAGGGGACCCACGGCTCGGGCTGGTACAGCTTCGACCAGAAGGGCGTCCACTTTGTCGGGCTGGTGAACGTGGCGGGGATCTCCGAGGGCGGCCTCGGGGTGATGGGCCCCGAGCAGCTCCAGTGGCTGGCGAAGGACCTTGCGCCCCTGTCCTCGGAAACCCCCGTGGTGGTGTTCGCCCACGTGCCCCTGTGGATGGTCTATCCGAAGTGGGGGTGGGGCACCGACGACGGGGCGCAGGCGCTTGCGCTCCTGAAGCGGTTCGGGTCCGTCACCGTGCTCAACGGTCACATCCACCAGGCGGTGCAGAAGATCGAGGGCAACATGACATTCCACACGGCCCGCTCGACCGCGTTTCCGCAGCCCGCGCCGGGCACGGCGCCGAAGGCCGGGCCCATGGTCGTCGAGGCCTCGAAGCTGCGCTCCTTCCTCGGGCTGACCCGCGTGTCCTATGTCGAGAGCCACCCCACGCTGGCGATCGTCGACTCAACCCTCGCCGACACTTGATCGATGGACGGCACGATCTGGGCGAAGATGCACGGGGCGACCGTGCACTTCCCGATAGCACTGGTTCTCTGCTCGTGGGCCCTCGACGCCTCGGGGCTCCTCTTCCCGGATGCGGGGTTGCGGCGCGGGCTTCACGCTGCGGGCTACTGGACGATCCTCCTCGGTGCGGCCGGGACTGTGCCGGCTGTCGTCTCGGGCCTGGTCATGACAAAGGGCGTCCTCCTCGGGCATGACGCCCTGCGCCTGCACCACCTCTTCGCATGGCCGGCCTTCGCGCTGATCGTCGCCCTTGCGGCGTGGCGCTCGGCCTCGCAGGGCTTCGCGACGCGCAGGGCGCTCTGCGGGTACCTCGCGGTCGCCGCCGTCGCGGGCGTGCTCGTGGCCGCGGCGGGCTACTGGGGCGGCGAGATGCTTCTGGCGAAGTAGGCCATGGCGTCGCTCGACATGCCCCTGATATCGATACGGCCGTGGAAGCGGTGGACGGCCTCGCTCCTGGCCGCGGGCCTCGCCCTCGGTTCCGCGTACGGGCTTTCGGCGGGCCTTCGAAGGGAGGTCGCACGATCCTCGCACCAGCAGGCCACCCCCGAGGCGTGGCTTGAGGCGCCGACCCCGACCTCCCCCGAATGGGTGGCGCAGGGGCGCAAGCTCTTCCTTGCAAGCTGCGCCCACTGCCACGGCGCGGACGCGACGGGCGACGAGGGTCCCGACCTGCACAACGTCGCGGTGAGCGACCGCTACATCTCCAACATCATCACGCACGGCATCAAGCACGAGATGCCCTCCTTCGCGAAGAAGCTGGGGGCGCCGGAGATCGCGAGGCTCACGGCGTACGTGCGATCGCTCGAGGGGCAGGAATAGGGGCCGCCGGCAAATCCGCTTGACGGCGAACTAGGTGTCCTAGTATGCATAGGACACGATGCTTCCCTTTGAGG
>Ga0265319_1000789_pt1 | contig 20550 bp, 17 predicted proteins | sample 4824metaG_FD_192443 | JGI IMG/M metagenome (GOLD analysis project Ga0265319, IMG submission 192443) | Rhizosphere microbial communities from Carex aquatilis grown in University of Washington, Seatle, WA, United States - 4-8-24 metaG | ecosystem: Host-associated > Plants > Roots > Rhizosphere >...
GCATGGCGAGAAAATCAACCCGTCGGAAGATTGTTTCCAGAAAATAATATTTTGCGAATAAAGGAAATCTTGCCTTACCTCAACGGTGAGAATTATATTATTTTGCTTTACAAGCCGATCAACTTGTACATCATTAAGATGAACGTTCTCGCGTGCTTCTTTATCATCCTGTTTTTTGGTTATCAATATAGGAAGGATCCACCGCAAGGCGCATATGTTGATAAGATCATGTTTCTCTTGTTGCTTTACTGCTCAATGGAAATATTCCACGCGTGGAGTTACATTCATGCCGTGGAGTGGGAAGAATTCATGGAACTCTTTGTTATTGGCCAATATGTTAGTATATTTATCTTATTATTGGTCGCGATGTTCTTCGCGCTTCGCTTGCGGTTTGTGACTTCGGTCGCTGGAGAGTTTTATGAGAATGAATTGGTTCATAGCGCTCAACATATTACTCGTTGGCGTGATTGGCTTGATAATATTGTTTTACATTATTTTTTTAACCCGAAAACGGTTAAAGGATTACTTTTTTCACAACGAACCAAAGAATAAAGCGAGTGTTTTTTTGATGCAGATCTTAAATTTTTTTCGAATACGATAAGGGGGATAGGCCGGATATGAAGAATATTAATTCATCTGAATCAACAATGTCTACACATTACCCGATCATCGGCAAAAGCAAAGCGGTCGAGAATGTTCGCAAGCTTATAACCAAGCTTACGCGTACCAGGAATGATATCATTATCGTCGGTGAAGACGGTGTCGGGAAGGGTGCAATAGCCAAGAACATTCATTATCAGAATTCGGACGGCACGCTTGAACTGCCTTTCGTCTCCGTGAATCTTTCTGTCATCGACGATAAAGAGATGGAAGCGGTGCTCTTTGGATTCGAACGAGGCGCTGAACGATTGCCTTATACCTCGAAGCGAGGCATTTTCGAAATTGCCAACGGAGGCACCGTTCTTATCGAAGAATTAGAAGAAGCGTCCTTCCGCAATCAAATGAAGATCATGACGCTCCTGAACGAGCGTAAGACGCGGCGTATCGGCGGGCTGAAATCAGCTCCTGTTGACATTCGGTTGATCATTACGCTGAAAGACGGACTCAAAAATCTGTTCGAGCGGAGAAAAATTATTCCCGAACTGTACGAGAAACTTGCTGAGTTCGAAATAATTTATGTCTCACCTCTGAGGGAACGGGCGGAAGACATACCGTTGCTCGTCAAATACTTTATCGGTGAGATCAGCAAAGAGCTTGGCCTAGGGGATATCGTCATCGACATTAATGCTATCGATGTTCTCGTGCGACAGACATGGCGGGAAAATATCCGCGAATTAAAGGCCGTCGTCGACAAGTCAGTTCTTTTCTCGCAGGGCGGAAGATTTACACTGCCGCCTGAATTGGTCGATGAGAAGACCGAAGTTGTCAAGATGATCAATAACATTATCGCCGGCCAAGAGTTTGTTCTTGACCGATCACTGGATACAATTGAGAGAGGGATAATTGAACGGGCGTTGGATAGATTCTCACTCAATCAGTCGAAAGCAGCCCAATTCCTAGGAATGACTGAGCAGACGCTGCGATATAAATTACGGCGGCTGGGGATTGCCAGCTCACATCAAAGAGTATGATGAACTGAAACGCGGATACAAAAATCCCGTCTTAGACAGACGGGATTTTTTTTGTCAAAAATCTATCAAGAACCCTACGGCGAAGTAGTTGTCTTTCACATTGTAATACTCGCCGTGAATGCTGTACCCCGAAAAATAACTCGCGTATAGATTCAAACCCCTCCCATCCCACTCTCCGATCTTTTCACCCAATTGAACGTTATGCCGGACGGATGTTTCCAGAATCTTCAATACAGTTGCCTGATATGCGATGTACGTGTTTACATTCTTCCACACTTCGCTGTGGTACTCTATTCCGCCGTAGGCAGTGAGACGGGCAAGATTCTTAGGGTCAACATGAAAGAGATAGGTTGCTCCCAGATAGAGTCTCGCATTGCCGTCCATCGACGAAGGTTCCAGGGCGGCAACGCCGTCTAAGAATTCGCGGCTGTAGACGACCGGCGGCCGGCCATCCTTCCATGCCGCGACAGTGTTATCGTAATGGCCGTCGACAAAATGTGAGCTTACGTGGCTGACACGAAGTCGAGATGATAAAATTCCTTCGCTCAAATGCTTCCTAAAATTAAAATTGATTCCAAAAAAATAATCGGAAGCATCGACGGGGAAGTGGAAATTTTGTTCTCCGCGCAGCAAGGTGTACGTGAAGAAATCTGCGCCCATCGTGAGCAATTCGCTCTCTCTCGCGAATCGGTATTGCAGAAGATCGATCGAATTGCCGATGTCGAGTCGCAGCCTGTTTTTGCGGGCTTCTGCCAGGATTCCGACGCGAGGCTCATACGTATTGGCTACCAGCGGCTTGAACAATAATCCGTGCGACACAAATGAGAGTCGATCTGCTGCTACAGAATCTGTCTGTTCCTGCGATACAGCTGCCGCATGAATACAGAACGTCGTGATCATTACGCCGGCGAACATTTGTGCCTTATTCATACGCGCTGAATCCATATAGGATTTGTGTAACAGAATCCCCCTGCATTGCCGACGGCGGGATGTCTTGTAATTCCTTCTAATCGGATGTACGACGATGTAATATAGTGTTGAACTTCTAGAGTTATGGTCATGTCCACCGTGTAGATTTCCGAAAAGCGCCTTCTTGCGCCGATCATTTCATGTTCGTCTCCGATTCGTCCGAAGACTGCTTTTATCTCGGAGAAAGTTCCAAATTCCACAGTGGAATTCCCGAGGATATGCAGCTGCAGTCTGGCGCCGCGAATCTGTTCCCCAATCCCCGCCTTTTCGCCAAATTCATTTACGATGGAAAAAATTAGCAAAGGTCCGTTCGTAATAACAGTGCGTCCATTCTGAAGGGACTTCAGTATTGTCGCCTCTGTCACCACTTCACACGCGACCGCTGTACGCATTTTACCAAATAGCTGCCTAGTGTGTTCGCGAATTGTGAAGAACGGAATACCGACTTGTTTAAAGCGGTTAAAATTGCCGTGTGCATCATTTCCCGCTGCAATGAAAATTCTTCTTCCGCGTAGAAGAAGAGTGATCCATGATTCTAAACCCTCAATAAAAGTCTTATCGGCATCTCCGTTCAGAATTTGGAGTCCCGCAAGACCGTCGCGGCTCATGTCATCTAAATCCCATCGACCGCGCTTAATGAGGAGCCACTGGAAAAACGGCGCCGGTTCTGTCGGATGTCCTGCGTACGCTACAACATCGTATTTCTTTCTTGCCAGCACGTCGGTAATTGAAAATTCTGCGTCGGTTTGGAACCATCGTTCAGCGCTGTCCCCCGACCCTTCAAAATATTCAGCCGTTCCCCACAGGAGCAAGTGAACATTTCGTCCCTTCCGATTGGAACAAGAAACTTCTTCACCGCGCAGAACGGCAAAATCAAGACAACTCGAGTTTATCTCGTCGATTTGCTTTTGCTGCAACTTCCATTTTGGGAGACCGGGGTCGTTAATCAGATAGTCATCAACTCGGTCATCGAGGTCGTACGAGTGGTCGGTAACGCAAAAGAATGAAAGCCCAAGTGCTTTCGACAACTCAACAGAAGCAGCGATCGGGGAACCAAATTCTACCTGATCATCAGTCGACGACGAGTGGGTATGTGTGTCTCCCTGAACCCATCCAGCAATAGAGGGAAGGGGCTGCGCAGACCGATAGACTCGAAAGCTGGTTTTGGACGACGTACGGTGGTTATCATTTTTTGCAGTTCGATGTTCTCCGGCGACGTCGTACTCGAAGTGAACGTCGACATCGATCAGACCATATACACTGCTCAATTGATCAAAAAATGGGACGGAGATAACTTTCCACCAGAGCGGCTCAGCGATGTGGAGAGATAAATGATACTTGCCTTCAAACAATATCTTCCCTGATTGCCGCAGTTCAACCGTAATATCACCGAGTTCGATTGGAAAGTGGTGACTATCCTTTACAAGCAGAAGCACTGGCAGGGCTCTATCGGGATTAAGGCGATGGGGGAGATCGGCAAGGATTTCCGGTTCGGATTTCCTTAGGAAACTAAAAAAATATTTGAATCGGTAATGCGTTTCGGCGTACATCAACGGAAATGAGACCAAAGGCAACGCGATCATCGGGCCGCCGCCATTTGTTTTCGTTCGATTCTGACTAAGAGCCTCTCAATACAGAGATTGAAGTTTGAAGATATCGTATCCTTTGACGCTAGCCCTGGATATCTCTTTGCATCCTCCAACGCTTTGTTCAGAGATAAATGAGCCTGATATTGTATGCAGAATACTCCCTGTCTCTTAAATTCGGCGGCAAGATATTCCTGTTCAGTCTGTCCCGGTGTCGGAATTAGAATCGCTCGCTTTCCCAACTTATCGAGATCCATAATAGTGCTGTAGCCGGGCCGCGAAATGATGACATCCGAAGCGAGCATTGCGTTGTTCAACGATTCCGAATCAAGCGAAGAGACAACCGTCGTCCATTCGGATAATTTAATATGCTGACTCTTTTCCGGAACTCCACGCACAACCAACGTCTTGAACCGACTGGCTTTCAGCTGTTCCATGATGATCGTTTCAAGCGTCGTTCGCTGCGGTTCGGGGCCTGACAGCAGTACAAGGATATCGAATTCTTTTTCGATCGTAGTATTCCTTTTAAATCTCGTCAACGGTCCGATAAACGTTCCATTTTTAGGAAGGGGATAATGATGAGAAAGATTGCCGGAAAGATTTTCTTTATCCGCATAGTCCGGTATCCAGCATTCAGTATATCTTCTAATGATCATTTTGTTCATAAGGTATACGATGCGCGCGGCCCATTGAAGCCCTTTCGGCATCGCAATCTCGATCTGATGTGTCACAAAAATACTCGGTACCTGATTTGAGAACAGTCCGAAACGATTGTCCGATATGACAGCATCTATTTTTAGATCCGTCACGATTGCTTTTAACTCTCGGTGTTCACGAAAGATCGAGAAAATGATTTTCGGGATTTGGCTCACGATTTTCCATGCTATGCGGTTTCCCTCCGGGTAGACGATTGAAAACCCCGGGAATCGAACGAACTCAAGTGCAGGGAATTCTTTTTTCAATAACTCAAAAGGCCGTCCATCCGCGGCAATCACTACATCAGAACCTCTTCCTTGCAACTCCCGAATGATTGGTATACACCGGGTTGCATGACCTAATCCCCAATCCAATGGAGCAACCAATATCCGTTTTGGCCGGTTCACTGCTAATACTCCCGCCCCTTCCATGATACTTTACCACCGAGGAAAACTGCAAAAGGAAGCATGATAACGTAGAATGTATAATAAATTTCAAAAGGGAAAAAATATTTCAATTGTGCGAATTGCCGTGTTCTGATCAAAGGGATGCTGAGCAAGGTGAAGTCGCACAGAATCTTTACTGCAGAGCCAAAGAGCAGGAGCGATAAGTCGAGATGGATGAAAAAACCGATAAGCATGAAAACGTGCATACAAAATGCGATCGCCATGATCATCAATCCGCTTACGGGCATGTCCTTTCCCCCGACGCCCCATCTCCTTTTTTGTCTGTACAACTCAGGAATTGCTTTGCATGCTTTGCTGAATACGAGGCTTTCTTTTTCCAGAGGATATTTGTATCCCCAGCGACCGCTGCGTGTAATAGCCTTGAAGAGGGCAAAGTCTTCTGTTACACTGAATTTGATTCCACGGTATCCGCCGACTTCGTCGTATGCTTTTCTCCTGAATGAAAAATTATTTCCGATGCAGCTGAGCGGATTCTTGAGCGACATAGCCGCTGAAGCTACGGCAAGAATATACGCCCAGTCTAGAGATTGCATACCCGCAAACCAGCCAGCCGGCTGCAGTAAAGTCAATCCGGCAACCACCCCGATGTTCTTCGAATAGTGCCGCACAATTGAGCGAACCCACGAAACTGGAACCATACAGTCTGCGTCGGTCATGAAGATGATTTCCCCCGAGGAGACGTCGATACCCTGAGCGATCGCATTCGCTTTGCCTCGAAGGCCGCCAACCATTTGATTTCCGTTCAGCGCCTTTACGTTCGCATTTCTCTCGGCGAAACCGCTGATGATGGCAGCTGTCTGGTCGGTGGAGTTGTCATCGACAACGATGATCTCAGTTCTGTCCTTGGGATAATCAAGATGCGTCAGCGATTCCAGGCATGCAGCGATGTTCTCTTCTTCGTTTCTAGCGGCTGTGACAATGGAAACGTTTGGTTCGAATCGGACATCCGTTGCATCGCTGAATTTCAACACACCGTACGTAAACAACGTGCATTGAGCAATATACAATGATAATACGACGATGAATATAGTTGTCTCAGGTGTCATTGGATCGCTCCAAACGCAAAGCCTTTCAATTGAATACCCGCAATGACCCGCTCTAACACAGACTCAATCCTGTTTTTGGTCAATTCATTGTCATGAAATACCAAAATAGCTCCTCCGGATAATTTTGCTGCCGCTGTTGAACAAACCTTGTCGTCAGTCCAGCTGTCGCGGAAATCACCCGTCAGCGTTGTCCACATGATAAGCCTGTAATTGAGCATTCGTGCAGCGGCAATCGTATTCCACGAGAAGAACCCGAAGGGAGGGCGGAATATTTTAACAGGCCGAGCTCCGGCATTGACAATGGCTTCTTCAGTGCGAAGGATCTCTTGCATTGATTGTTTCCGTGAGAATGCACCGGATCTTGTATGATTGAATGCATGAACGCCGATGCTGTGCCCTTCCGCTCCGATTTCACTGACCAGCGATCGATTCCTTTCAACGGCTTGTCCGCTTAAAAAAAATGTCCCTCTGATTTTATGATCCTGCAATATCTTGAGCACAGCCGGTGTGGCGCTGACATGCGGTCCGTCATCGAACGTCAGAAAAATATCTGGAGAGTTCATTTTCCAGATTAGCGAAGGGAAAAGAAATTGGTGAATCCTGCCGGTGTGATCGATCATAGAAATTATGCAAAAACAAAATTACGCGTGCTGCGATATCTCCCGCTCCATACGTCTCCCTTTCCATTCGTAACTGCCGAAAAAACTGCCAAATACTGCCGTGAGAATGACCGGGACATGAATGATCTCCGAGACGAGAAAATACTTTCTCAGACCGCGCACTTTTGTGAGTTTCAAGAATTTTGAGATGATAAGGTAATCGACGCAAAACTTCAGGAGGAGGACCACAATCGGCACCGGTACGATCGAGAAATAGAATAACGAGACCGGAGTGAACAGCAGAAGCAGAAGATAGAGCAGGAATGATGTCACAAGAAATAGCATTGTTGAAAATCGCTGGTAGTGCGAAGTTTGCCCCGCCCAGCGCATGCGTTGGTGAAGGAGCTGTGCCCAGCTTGTGACGGGCAGCGTTAAGACATGAGTCTCCGGTTCGAACGCAAAACGCATCTTCCAACGCTTCGTCGCAGCGATCTTTTGAGCCAGCAGCGAGTCGCTCCCCGAATTTAATTGCGCAATCGAGCCATAGCCTCCGACGTCGTCAAATGCCTGCCGGCGAAATCCCATGTTGCTGCCGTTGCAGTTCATGGGGGCACCTATCCCGATGGAGCCTGCGCCACACGCTGTGTTAGAGAAAAAATCGATGAATTGGAATCCGAACAAAAGACGCGGGATGCTTCGTACATCTTCGAACAGCGTCAGACCAGAAATCACTCCTACGTTTTCGTGGAAGTGCCGCACCATCCCTGAGATCCAACCCGGCCCCACAGCGCTATCCGCATCTGTCGTTAGGATCACCTCGGCTGAACTTTGACTGATGGCCTCATTAGTTGCGTTGATGATCGGCGAGACGTCATGGGGCCGGTTCTGAATCTTGAGCAATCTCACGTTGGGATATTTCCTTGCGAACTCGTCCACGATTTCTGCAGTTCTGTCTGTCGACTGGTCGTCAACTACAATAATGGAATATAAGTCTCGCGGATAATCCTGGGCGAGTAGCGCCCGAACGCTTTTTTCGATGTGATGCTCTTCATTTCTGGCCGCAACGATCACATTAACCGTGTATCGCCGCGTACCGGTCCCCCGGCGCAGCCGCGACAATCCATGGATAAATATGAATATTTGCCCTGCATAGACTCCACCGAGGAGGAGAATAACGATCCAAATAAGTATTAGAAAATCCTTCACGCTGAGCGCCTCTCTTTTGCGGACTTCATTCTAAGGATCAGCGCAGAGCCGAGAAGGCTGGGAAAAAGGGTATTCACAAAGAAAACGCAGAGTGATGAGTTAAATGCGGATGCAGCTGAGAATCCCGCCCGCGAAAGGAAAAAAATGGCCGTCGTTTCTCTTATTCCGACATCGCTGAATGAGATAGGAAGAACGACTGATTTAAAGAATAGAATATTTGAAGTACATAAGGAAGATATTCCAAATGAAACCGGCTCAAAAGCGAGCTCAAAGAAATAAACCTGCATTACAATAACAATGTAGAATAGTATGGTCATGACGAGGAGCACGCGAGCTTGTCTGCGGTGAAAGACATCCTTCACAAAGAGAAAAGACGAAACCGCCCTGTATTTTCTAAATCTATGAAGCAGCGCGCGAAGGATTCTCTTCAGCAGGTCCGGATACAGAATTATGATGAGAAATGCAGCAACGATCAACGCTACTGCTCCCGTCAGCCATGGCGTCCAATACTGCGGAAGGTAGATCGCAAAATAGAGCCACGCCCCGATGAGCCCGGCGATGACCGTCACCGCAAGGATATACAATTTGTCGATAATGCTTACTGCCAGCACCTGTACTGCCTGCAACGACGACAGCGTGACCATTCTTCCGCCGTGCTCTCCCACCTGCCCGGGTGTAAAAAAGCCGGCAGAAAATCCTATGAAGAGAGACGAGAAGATATCCTTGTCGGTGACATCACTCGCGATCAGTCTCACAAGGTAACGCCAGCGCAGGAATTGAAGTCCTGTATTTGCCACGACCAAAACTGTCGCGATAATGAGGAAGAGGGGATTTGCATTAAGCAGAGATTTGCGGAGCGCCCCCACGTCAATATAAAGCACGAGCGCAACGATCAGCCCGACGGCTACGATAACTTTGAGAATGCTCATGATCGCGGGATGCACACGCACGTTTCTAATTCTATTGAAAGCCGGTTCTATGATTTGCTTCCTTTCCAGTTGATAGACCCGACAAAGCCGAGAGGGCCGATACAGGAGTTATAGATAACAGAAACAAGTTCCAAAGGAACGACGGATCGCCGCAATCGGGAATCCCCAAAAATGGCTGAGCCTTTGTAAAAGATCAAGCTGTCGATTATGAATTTTGCAGTCAACGCCGCTGCACCGATAACAGGATCGATAAGGAGGAAGAGGACCGCGAGCGCATTGAATGAATGAACTAATCCGAACACGATCTTCATCCTGAGGGGATAGTACGCAGCAGCAGAAAAATGTCTTCGCTGCTGTCTTATAAAAGAGCCGAACGACGGGGGAGGGAGTGTCTCGACAATGCTATCCTTCGACGTCATATAACGAATCTTCCACGCTGTTTCTCTTTGAATAAGCTGGATGAAAAGGTCGTCATCGCCGCTGACGGAGTGTTTTATCTTTTCATATCCGCCGACGTCATGGAAAACCGATTTGCGGTACGCGAAATTTCGTCCAGTACATAAATAGGCATTATGCAAACCAATCGCTGCGGCAGCTTGAACGGAGTTCTTGATTTCAATATACCGGAGAAAGAAATCGGCCCATCGGGCGAGAAACGCCGGGGGGAAACTTTGTTCGAGAGGGGAATAGCCGGCAACGCAGCCGACTTCCGGCAGAAATTCTTTGGCGAGCGACAAAAGCCAATCGGGAGAAGCCGTACAGTCGGCATCGGTGAACGCGAGAATTTCGAAAGCGCTCGCCTTGATCGCTTCGTTCAGCGCGTTTTTTTTCGGCGGCATGTCGGATGGGACACTCTTCACTGTTACCAGTTTCACAAAGGAATAACGCTGTTGATAGTTCCTCACGATCGAGGCGGTTCCGTCTGTCGAGCGGTCATCGGCAACCACAATTTCAAGCAGGTTGACAGGATAATTCTGATTGACCAGCGATTGAATGCAGCGGCCAATGTTCGACTCTTCATTCCGTGCGGCAACGACCACCGAAATGTGCGGTTTTTCAGCAGAAGTTGATCGTTGGGCGAGTATGAGATTTTTAATTCCGCGAAGCACAAGGAAATTCAAGGCAAAGTAGCATATGTAAAGGCAGCACAGCAGCAGGTCCAAAACAATTTCCAAGCTCATAGTATCAAGAAAATACACAAATCACGCTTTCAATGCAATGAATGTTTGAATGGCCGATTTTCTTGCATCTGCGACTGTTTTAAAGTATATTTTCAAAATTTCTGAATGTCTGATGGACCACCTTGTTATTGGAATCGCCGGCGGAACTGGCTCGGGGAAGACAACCGTCACGCAAAAAATACTTGAACGACTTCGGGTGCACGACAATGTCGTGGTTATCCAGCATGACTCATACTACAAAGACATTTCTGAATATCCGGGTCTTACTCCGGATAAGATCAACTTCGACCATCCGGATTCGCTGGAGACGTCGTTGTTGATACGGCACATCAGGGAGCTCAAGAAAGAAAATCCGGTAGACCAGCCCATCTACAATTTCACGACGCATTCGCGGATGAAGGATTCCCGCCGGCTCGCTCCAAAAGATATCATCATTATCGAGGGCATCCTTATCTTTGTGGAGAAGGAATTGCGGGATCTGATGGACATCAAGGTTTTTGTCGATACGGATGCCGACGAACGTTTGCTGCGCCGCATACGGCGCGACATCATGGACCGCGGCCGGTCAATCGATTCCGTCATGAACCAATATGTCTCGACGGTCAAGCCAATGCACCTTGAATTTGTCGAGCCGAGCAAACATTGGGCGGATATCATTGTCCCTCGTGGAGGCGATAATCTTGTTGCTATCGATATGATCGCGGTAAAAATTGAAACCATGTTGCGAAACAAACATAATCTATCTTAAAATCACTTATTAAGGAGAATCCTATGTCAGATGAGATAACGAAAACTGCGGCACCGACTCAATGGAAATGGGTCGCTATAGGCGTCGTAGCCGGGGTCATCATCATCGGCGGTTCGTTCTTTATTGTGGCTCCGACATTTCACAGCACGGCGATCCAATCGTTGGTCGTGTTGATCGGTTTCGTCGTGACGGGCGCTGTCGTCGGCTACTTTTCACCCGGCGTTACTATTCGCGAGGCGTTATTTGCCGGTGTAATATTGATGCTCGTCTTTGGGGTGCTTTTCAGCACAACTTCGTGGGGCGCAGAGCAAAGCACCCAGATGCTCCTGCTTCTTCTTCTGTTTAGCGCAATTCTCTGTCAAGCCGGAGCATGGATGGGAGAGAAACTGCAGGGAAGCTTCGAGAAAAGAGATGCAAAAGGCGAAATCGGGTTCCAATGGAAATGGGTTTTCGCAGGCCTCGCTCTCGGATTGGTGCTTAACGTAATATTCGTCTTCCTCCTCGCTCCACTCTTCAACATCAATCTGAATCTTATCCATCTCGCATTCTCAGTGAGTTTCGTGCTCCTCGGATTTATCATAGGCTACAAATCACCGGGAGTTACGCTTAAAGAGCCGGCCGTTGCCGGCGCAATTGCTGTGATCGGAGACTGGTTGTTCATCCAATATGGAATCCAGTTGCCGGTTCCGGCTGGCTACATACTATTCGGCGTTGTCGAAGGGTTCTTGCTTACGCTTTTCGGAGCGTGGCTCGGCGAACGCTATCAGCTCGCAAAAGAATCAAAGGCACCATCGGCGTAAATCGTATTCAATCGAATCAGCTAGAACTCTTCTTCACAATCCAAAACCGGCATGTACATTTTGGGAGTTGAATTCTATGGCCAAAAAGAAAGTCTTTGTTTTGGTGGGAACGCACAAAGGGGCGTTCATTTTTTCAAGCGACGAAGGGCGGAAGAAATGGAGCATCAATGGACCGCTCTTGAAAGGTGCAGATGTCAATGAAATGATTTTAGATCTGAGAGGAGATCCGACACTCTTCGCGTGCGCAAACTCTTACTGGTGGGGACCGAATGTCCACGTCAGCAGAGATTTCGGCAAGACATGGAAACAATCCGATTCGGGCATCAAATTCGATGAAAAATCCGGAAAGACTGTTGCTCGTGTGTGGCACATTTCTCCCGGATTAAAAAGCGAGCCAAATGTTCTATACGCGGGAGTGGATCCCGGAGCGTTGTTTCGATCCGACGACGCCGGAAAGAGTTGGAAGGAAATAGAAAGTCTGACGAATCATCCAACAAGACAAAGGTGGACGCCGGGCGCCGGCGGACTAATGGTGCATTGCTCTTGTATCGATCCAAACAACGCCAAAAAGATGTTCGTGGGGATCTCTGCCGCCGGAGTTTTCTGCAGCGAGGACGGCGGCGGTTCATGGGAGCCGAGGAACAAAGGCGTGCTGGCAGATTTTTTGCCGGACAAACATCCTGACGTCGGCCAGTGCACTCATCATCTCGATTTCAATCCGTCAAAGCCGAATGTGCTGTACCAGCAGAACCACTGCGGCGTATACCGGAGCGACAACGAAGGAAAAGATTGGATAGACATCAGCGAAGGATTGCCGTCGCGGTTTGGTTTTCCGTTGCAGGTTCATCCCCACGACCCCGACACGATTTATGTAATTCCCGAGGAAGGGGCAGAATTTCGAGGGCCAGTGGGCGGAAAATTCGGTGTGTATCGGAGTACGAATAAAGGCGGGCGGTGGAAAAAATTGACGAAGGGTTTGCCGACCCGGAACATGTACGCGCATGTTCACCGTCAGGGAATGGCCGCCGATCAATGCGAAAAAAGCGGAGTCTACGTCGGCACAAGCGGAGGCCAGATTCTTTTTAGCAGAAACGAAGGAGATTCATGGCATCTTTTGGCTGACTGGCTGCCGGCGATTTATTCAGTACGCACTGCTGTGGTTTGAGCAGTCTGCGGGATATCCGAAATTTCATTGCCGCGTCGGCCACGCGCTTCAATAGATCGCAATTTGCCGAAATGTCCGGGAGGATAATGTGGATAGATATTCGACAGTTTCCCGAAAAGGTTGATTATCTTCCGGAATTCGGTTATATTTGTAGAGATTTAAGTTCAGCCATCATGCCGTCAATCGAATGCCAAACAGATCTCACAAACTTTCTTCAAAAGAAGTCCCCGCTGCATATCAAAAAACTGTTCTCACCAACGGTATCAGGATCGTCACCGAAGAAATTCCCCACGTAAAATCTATTTCCATCGGCGTCTGGATCGACACGGGCTCACGGAATGAGACGGAACTGACGAATGGTATTTCCCATTTTCTCGAGCACATGGTGTTTAAGGGGACGGAACACCGGTCCACTCAGCAAATAGCGCGAAGCCTTGAATCGGTCGGCGGCTACTTGAACGCCTTCACGACAAAGGAACATACGTGCTACTATGCGCGTGTTCTGGACGAGTTCACAGAACTTGCCGTGGACGTACTTTCCGATCTGGTTCAATTTCCCCTGTTTCCGGAAAAAGAGATCGAAAAAGAAAAGCTGGTTGTTCTCGAGGAATTGAAGAATGCCGAGGACGACCCGGATGACCTTATCCACGACTATTTTGAAACCAATATTTACTCTGGACATACTCTTCGCTTTCCGGTGCTCGGTTCTGCCCGGAATGTTTCTTCGTTCAAAAGGAGAGACCTTATTGCCTATGTGCGCGAACGCTACAACGCAGGGAATATTGTCATTGCGGCTGCAGGGAATTTTCCTCACGCAAAATTCGTAGCCTTGGTGCAGAAGTATTTCACGCTCCATCGAAAGCCTTCCGCAAGGGTTCAACACTCGAAGATATCGCGGGTGAAGAAACAAACTCAAAAATTTGAAAAGCCCATCCAGCAGGCACACATTTGCACGGGAACGATCGGGTACAGCGTTCACAGCAAACACCGTTTCCCGTCGCTTGTCATGAACACGCTGCTCGGCGACGGCATGAGTTCCAGGTTATTCCAGAATATCCGCGAACGGTACGGTTTCGCGTACTCGGTCTATTCGTTCCTGAACATGCTGCGCGACACCGGATCGTTTGGAGTGTATCTCGGCACGGACAAAAAGCACATCCAGCAGGCGCTCGACCTGGTCTTCGCCGAGCTGCATTCCTTGAGAACGAAGCCGATCCCCAAGTCTGAGTTGAACCGCACAAAAGCGCAGCTCAAAGGAAGCATGCTGCTAGGCCTCGAGAGCACGTCGGCGCGGATGATGCGGTTGGGGACGGGCGAATTATATTTCGGCGAGTTCACCGAGCTTGAGACGATTTCAAGGGAAATCGATTCCGTTACTATCGAGGACGTTACCGAAGTTGCGCGTCAGCTGATAAATGAGGACTCGTTTTCTACAGTTATTTTTTCACCGACGAACAATTAATGGTTTTACGGGACAGGAATCATGATTGCACTTCGGGATCTGAATTCGGACTTATTAACTGCAGAGTATGCAGTGCGCGGACCCATCGTGGGCAGAGCTCAGCAGCTCGAGGAACAGGGGAAGAAAGTCATATATTGCAACATCGGAAACCCGCAGGCGTTGAAGCAACAGCCCCTCACGTATCTGCGCCAGATCTTGAGTCTTGTCGAATATCCCGAATTGCTGCGGCACAAGGAAACGGCAGGACTGTATCCGGCAGATGTTTTGAAGAAGGCAAAATCAATTCTCGATCGGCATCCTCACGGAACCGGCGCTTATACTCAGAGCGCAGGTATTCCTTTTATTAGAAAAGCAGTTGCTGATTTCATTCAACGGAGGGATGGAATATCAGCGGATAAAGAGCACATCATACTGACGGACGGCGCGAGCAAAGGAGTTCAGTCGGCATTGCTTGCGCTCCTGAGGAATTCCAACGACGGAGTGATGATTCCTATCCCTCAGTATCCCCTCTACAGCGCTACCATCGACTTGTACGGGGGGAAGCAAATTGGTTATTATCTTGATGAGCAGAATCGCTGGCAGTTGAGCGAGAGTGCGCTGACGGAGAGCATTACCGAAGCGATCAGGACCGGAGTACATCCGGTTGCGATTGCCGTTATCAACCCGGGTAACCCGACAGGGGCCGTCCTCTCGTACGACAACATCAAAATGATCATCGGCTTTGCGCGCAAGTATCATTTATCCATTTTGGCAGATGAAGTCTACCAAGAAAATGTATACGGCAAAGGATGTAAGTTTTTTTCATTCGCGAAGGTACTAAACGACGTTGGGGAGAAAGACATCTCGCTCATCAGTTTTCATTCCGTGTCGAAAGGATTGCTCGGCGAGTGCGGTCACCGCGGCGGATATGCCGAGTTCCGGAATGTCCCGGACGACGTTCTCTCGGAACTGATCAAGCTGCAGTCGATCAGCTTGTGTTCAAATGTGCCCGGACAGCTCGCGACCTACGTCATGGTTTCTCCTCCTCAACCGGACGAAGAAAGTTACGACCTTTATGTTCGTGAATTGAACTCCGTGTATACGGAATTGAAATTGAAGGCAGAGATCCTCGGCCGCCAGATAAATGAAATCAAGGGGATGTCCGTGACGGTGCCGGACGGCGCGATGTACGCGTTCGTGAGGTTTGAGCTTCCGCCCGACCGGCACGTAGATCTGCGGACTCTTTCTGCCGAACAGAAACGAGAATACGAAGCGAAGCGGGACACGGAGTACTGCCTTGCGCTCCTTGAAGAAACCGGCATCTGCGTTGTGCCGGGCTCTGGTTTTGGGCAGGTCGCCGGGACGCTCCATTTTCGCACGACGTTCCTTCCTCCGAGAGATGAAATCAAAGAGGTTGCCGAGAAACTGAAAGCCTTTCATGAGATGTATTGGGAAAAAACGGCGCACATCGAAGAAAGAGTCGTCTGATAATAACGGGCAGTTAGAATAAACAGGGATCAATACATAGACCACGATGGCGAAAATTACAATAGATGGAACTCAGTTCGAAGTTGACAACAAGCGGACGATCATAGAGGCCGCCCGAGAAAACGGCATCTCGATTCCGCATTTCTGCTGGCATCCGAAGCTTTCTGTCTCGGGGAATTGCAGAATGTGCCTGGTAGAGGTTGAGAAGATGCCGAAACTGGCGATCGCATGTTCGACACAGGTTGCGGAGGGGATGGTCGTCCACACAAAGAATGACCGCGTTCTTCATGCTCGCGGCGCGGTCATGGAATTTCTTCTGATCAATCATCCGCTCGATTGCCCCATTTGTGACGAGGCGGGGGAGTGCAAGCTTCAGGATTATGCTTATAAACACAGCGCCGGTTACAGCAGGTTTCAAGAAGACAAGGTCCATAAACCGAAGCGAGTAGAGATAGGTCCGCGTGTGATGTTCGACGCCGAACGGTGCATTCTCTGCTCGCGGTGCATTCGATTCTGCGATGAAGTTGCCGGAGTACACCAGCTTCAATTTGTCGAACGAGGCGACCATACGGTGATTGAAACATTCCCGGGCGAAACGCTAGATAACCCGTATTCGATGAATGTCGTCGACATTTGTCCCGTCGGCGCGTTGACGAACCGTGATTTCAGGTTCAAGGCGCGCGTATGGGAAATGTCATTCACCGAGAGCGTATGCCAGGGATGCGCGCGCGGCTGCAATATTGAGATCGGCGTGCGTAATAATGAGATACTCCGCCTCACACCGCGGCGCAACGAAGACGTCAACAGTTACTGGATGTGCGACCACGGACGGATGGACACGTTTAAATCCGTCAACGCCGAGACGCGCATTAAGGCGCCGTTGGTCCGGAGGGATGCATCGTTGGTCCAGGTAGATTGGGACGAGGCGATTGCAAAGGTTGCCTCGGAACTGAAATCGTTCAAAAAATCGGAAATTGCGATTCTTGGTTCTCCATTTGCTACCAACGAGGACAACTTTGCGATGCAGAGATTCGCAAAAGAGGTTTTGGGGACGAAGAACATAGATTTCATGAACCATATTGTTGAAGGGGAAGAGGATAAAATTCTGATCAGGGCCGACAAGACGCCGAATAGTACCGGTGCGAAAGCGGTCGGCGTCGTTCCGGGTGAAGGGGGAATGGGTTTCCAGGAAATCATCCGCGGAATTAAGGAAGGCAAAATCAAGGCTGTCTATGCTCTTGAGGATAATTTCGCCGCCAGCCCCGAGGCCGCCGATGCACTTTCCAAACTCGAGTTCTTTGCTGTGCATGCCTCCAATGAGTCCGCGACGACCGACCTTGCCGATGTCGTCCTCGCCAGTTCATCCTACGCCGAAAAGAACGGCACGGTGACGAATTTTCAAGAACGGGTTCAGCGTATCCGGCCTGCGGTGACGACGCTCGAACAGGACCGTGCGCTGGACGGGTTTGAGACCAGCCGCTGGGATAAGTTCGCCGCACCGAACGACAGCTGGGGCAAAGGCCCGCGGCGCGATGCGCGCCCTTCGTGGAAAATTGTCACCATCCTTGCCTCGCTGATGGGCGCAAAATTCAAATACAATTCTTCAGATGATGTTTTTGGCGATATCGCGCAGAAGGTTGACGCGTTCAAAGGTCTTTCGTATCTCAAACTCGGAAGTAAGGGCGTTCCTCTCAAAACAAAAGTCGGAGTTGCAGTCTAAGATAATATTACTTCAGCAGCAATGCAGTTTCTATGGACATTATTGAACCGTTGGTAAAGATCATTTTCGTTGTTTTCGTCAATCTCACTGTTGTTGCCTACCTGGTGTTGGTTGAACGAAGGGTGAGCGCGTTTATTCAAAACCGAATCGGACCGAACCGTGTCGGCCCTGGCGGGATGTTCCAGCCTGTCGCGGACATCGTTAAACTGTTTCTGAAGGAAGATATTGTACCGAAGGCTGCAAACAAGTTCGTGCACAGTCTTGCGCCCATCATCTCTCTTGTTGTCGCGATGACGACCTTCGCGGTCATTCCATTTGGCAACACGATCCATCTCTTCGGACGCGACATCAAATTGATGATTGCCGATGTCAACGTGGGGATCTTATACCTTCTTGCGCTTTCGTCGCTCGGCGTTTATGGCATCACACTCAGCGGATGGTCCTCCAACAACAAGTATTCTTTGCTAGGCGGTCTTCGCTCTTCCGCGCAAATGATCAGCTACGAACTCTCGATGGGGCTGGCAATTATCGGCGTGCTGATGATCGCCGGGACTCTGCAGTTGAACAAAATTGTGGATTCCCAGGCGCACGGCATGTGGTATTTCTGGCGCTCGCCGATCAGCTTCATCACGTTCGTCATCGCTTCGTTCGCCGAGACCAATCGTCTTCCGTTCGACCTGCCGGAGGCAGAGCCCGAGCTGGTCGGCGGTTATCATACAGAATACTCGGGGATGAAATTCGGATTGTTTTTTTTGGCTGAGTACGCGAACATGATCACCGCGTCCGCAGTTATTACAACAATATATTTGGGAGGATGGCAGCTGCCGTTCGTCGGGTATTTTGGTTTTTCGGATATGGCTATCAGCTTGCTTCAAGTGGGGGCGTTCGCCGTGAAGGTCGGGCTCGTGCTCCTGTTTTTCATCCTTGTTCGATGGACGATCCCGCGGTTCAGGTACGACCAGCTCATGAACATCGGCTGGAAAGTGATGCTTCCCCTTTCGCTGGCCAATATCTTGATCACCGGCCTGTATTATGTTTTGAAGTTGAACTGATCATTAGAGGATAGTACAGGATGGAACACAGTAAAGTCATTCGGAAAAAGGATCTGTCGATTTTGGAAAAAATGTACATTCCTGAAATCGTCAAAGGGATGAGGCTGACGATCGCGCAGATGTTCAGGCCGAAATTTACTGTTCAATACCCGGAGCACAAATTTGCCCCGTCGGCTTCGTTCCGGGGGAGGCCTGTTCTCGTAGAGGAAAACGGGACGGAGCGGTGCGTCGCCTGCGGATTGTGCAGCCGCGTTTGTCCGTCTCTCGCGATTGAAGTGCAAGCGGCCGAAACAAAAGACGAAAAGGAACGCTATCCTGAAAAATTTGAGATCAACATGCTCCGATGCATTTTCTGCGGATTTTGCGAGGAAGTGTGTCCCGAAGAAGCGATCATCATGAGCAAGGAGTACGAGTTGGCGTTTTCAAATCAAAAAGATGCCTTATTTGGAAAAGATAAACTGCTCGTTCCGATCGAAAAAGTTCAGGACCGGCTCGATTTTCTGCGTGCTCATCGGTAAAGGTTCTGTTTCAACGTTATATCTTTTGTTGTACAAGGGGATCCACTCTTTAAATTCCTAATTCTTAATTCATAATTCTTAATTGTTCTTCTGCAGAAGGGGGGCCTTCATGCTATCAGTTGTTCTCAGCAGTGCAACCTTCGGAATTAACGCCTACCTCATAGAGATAGAAACCAACATCGAAAACACCGTTCCGAACTTTTTCATGGTCGGATTGCCGGACAATGCGGTCAAGGAAAGCCGCGAGCGCGTCGCCACCGCGATCAAAAATTCGGGCCTCGAATACCCGAACAGGCGCATCACGATAAATCTAGCACCTGCGGATGTGAAGAAGGAGGGGTCGTCGTACGACCTTCCGATTGCGGTGGGAATGCTCGCTTCCAGCGGTCAAGCGCGCGAAGACATGCTGAAGAAGTACGTCATCCTGGGCGAGCTGGCACTCGACGGGAGCCTGCGCCCCGTGCACGGAGTTCTGCCGATCTCGGTCGAGATCAAGAAAAAAGGATTTTGCGGGATCATTCTTCCGAAAGAGAATGCACGCGAAGCGGCGATGGTGGAAGGACTCGACGTGTTTGGCGTCGAAAATCTCTCCGAAACCGTTTCGCTGTTGAACGATGAACTGTCGATGGCTCCGTTGAAAATCAACATCGACGAGGTCTTCGCCGTCGCGCAAAAGTATCCTCTCGATTTTTCAGACGTCAAGGGACAGGAAAACGTGAAGCGAGCCCTCGAAGTCGCTGCTGCCGGCGGACACAATATTATCATGATCGGCCCGCCCGGTTCCGGCAAAACTATGCTCGCACGCCGACTGCCGGGTATTCTTCCTCCGCTGACATTCGAAGAGAGCATTGAAACCACTAAAATCCATTCTGTCGCCGGCCTTCTGCCTCCGAATTCCGCCCTGGTAGCGACCCGGCCTTTTCGTTCCCCTCATCACACTATTTCCGACAGTGCTCTTGTCGGCGGAGGGACCATCCCGCGGCCGGGTGAAATATCTCTCTCCCACCATGGCGTCCTCTTTTTGGACGAACTTCCGGAGTTTGCGCGAAACGTCCTTGAAGTAATGCGTCAGCCTCTTGAGGATGGAAGGGTGACAATCAGCCGGTCGAAGATGTCGCTCGACTTTCCCGCAAATTTCATGCTCGTGTGTGCCATGAATCCCTGTCCCTGCGGCAACTACGGCAACCCGCACCACGAATGCACGTGCACGCCGATGCAGATTCAAAAATACATGGCGAAGATATCCGGCCCGCTGCTGGACAGGATCGATATCCATATCGAAGTGCCTGCTGTAAAAGTAGCGGAGCT
>Ga0265319_1000791_pt1 | contig 20499 bp, 32 predicted proteins | sample 4824metaG_FD_192443 | JGI IMG/M metagenome (GOLD analysis project Ga0265319, IMG submission 192443) | Rhizosphere microbial communities from Carex aquatilis grown in University of Washington, Seatle, WA, United States - 4-8-24 metaG | ecosystem: Host-associated > Plants > Roots > Rhizosphere >...
ACTTGAATAGCTTACCTTCGCCAACGCAGTCAAGGCTCTCGAAGGCACGTAGCTTCACGAGAGCCTCAAATCCACGCTTGTTGAACTTGCTGAACCTCCACGTGCCGTCAGCGTTGTAGAGCATGTGTTCGAGGCTGTCGAAGGGACGAAGCGACATGAGCTCGGCGACGGCGGCGGCGCCAACGCCTTTACAGGAGAGGAAGGAGGGAACGAAAGTCTTCTTTTCCTTGATGCAGACCCACTTTGATGAGGAGTAGTTGACGTCGAGGGACATCACCTTGTAGCCGAGTTCTTTGACTTGGGAGACTGCGAGAGCCTTGTCTTCGTCAGAGGAGACTGACTCAAGGTAGGTTGCGAGCCATTCAGCTTCGAAGTGCGTCGCGAGGAAAGCACAATAATATGAGTCAATTGCATAAGCAGTTGCGTGACTATTAGAAGTCAATACACCGTTTGCTAAATAAAACTGATGGTCAGGATGATCTACTTCAAGATCGTACGTCTGATGATCACCAATTGGAATGACTGATTTTATGTTTGTCATTTGTTCTTATTATATGCATCTCCAATGAAATGTACACCTGGAGTTGGGTTTTGAATTAACTCAAAAAGTCGTTGAAGAGCTTCATCATTGAACGTGTGTGTTTTATATGAAAACTTTTCATATGAAATTCGTATGAGACAATATTGATTCTCATCCACCCACGCATTTAATTCTTCATCAGATGAATAAACTTTACTAAAGTTTTTGAATGCATCACAAAAATGTTGTCCACCATCAAATTCAACAATCAATTTGTCTTCTTTACGAAAAAAATCTAAAACTCGTCGATGTGTTTTTGTTGTAAATGCCACTTCGTCTTTTATTGATTGATTTCGTTTAAACCCAAATGGTTCAAGAATAGGAAATAATATTTTTTCAGGTATTGATGGCTTACGATTTGTGTGCATACGTAACGTACGGGCTGATAAAATGTCTTCTCGACTTGATGTACGTTTTGCAGTGTCGGACGCTTTTTGACGAGCTTCAGGAGTTTGATTATTAATTCCAAGCTGTCTTGATCTACGTGCACGTTCTTCAGGTTTTGACATTATGGCGGCAGAAACTGCCTTACCCATTTTTTCTTTATATTCACTTAAATCGTCACCCGCATCATTTGCACGTTTAATCCAGTTAAAATTTCCAGTCGATCCATAATTTTTGCTAGTTTGTCGACTAACGGTCAATGCGCCCGGAAATGCTTGTTTGTATTCTTCGGGAGATAAATTGTGTTCTTTACGCAAATGTTGCTTTAGACGTGACGAACCAAGTGTACAAATTTTACATCTGACGTATGTTTCATCTTCATCTTCAGGAGAAAAACGTATGCCACATTGTTCAATGTGTCTTGCAAAGAACGCAACATTCTCTTCGTGAAACATTGATTTACCACGAAAATTACAACCACAATAATCACAGTGAAACGTTGGCCGATTATGATAATCACTCATTCTTACGAATTTATCACTATGCTCATTTTTTTCTTCATTATCAACCATAAAGGTAACATCTCACCGGATTCAACTGTTCTAAACTTGTGATCCATTGTACACCTGACTTTTTCACCAGACGTAAGTTCAACTTCCACGAGAGGTAATATACCATGATCGTGTTTATTTTTCACACGAACCAAAATATCTTTTTTAGATAATTCATCACGCGACAATAAGATGTCATTAAGTTCAACATCAACAATTTGTTTTATTTCTTTTAGCGTTCCATCGTCATTATACGTTTTTACTTTTTCTTGAAAATGTACGGATTTGTTGAAGCCATACCCAGAAAATGCGAGCAGTGTTTCGTACGTCTTTTTTGCCAACGATTCCTCTAACCCATTCTTCATTGCGCCTTTCACGAAGTCGTCTTCCATTGAGGCGGCTTTTTTCTTCGCATCTTCACCGCCAGCAACAGACCTCTTCATGATAGCTCTGCGTATTTCATCACACCTGTCAAGTGGAAATCCACCAACTTTGTTCGCCAGTTCCATCACGGATTCTTGGAATACGCATAATCCACGAGTTTCTTTCAACGTTTCATTAACTAATGGATGTCCCCAGTCGTAGTGATCATGTTCGTGCTTCATCCAGAGCTGATCCACTTTGCCCGCCAAAGGCCCAGGACGATAAATCGATGTCAATGCTGCTATGTCAATGATTGACTTTGGTTTTGCTCGTTTGAAAAAGTTTTGCGCTCCCTTCGAAGTACATTGAAATATTGCACACCACACACCGTCTTCGTAAATGTGTTTATACACTCGTTGATCATTGAGATCGATGTTGTCAACTCCAAGATTTTCTTCAAACCACTTTCGAACATCACTAAACGTATAATTCTTATTTCCTTGCGATTCTAAGATTAGTTCTATTGTTCCTTCGATCAAACGCAATGTTGTTAATCCCAAGACGTCATATTTGATCCAATTTCCAATCTTTTCCAACTCTTTGACGTTCATACCCTCTGTCCACGGACTTTGAAGCTCTCCTCCTGACATTATTAGCGGCATATTTTGAGGAATATTTTCGGAAACCAAAACACCTCCAGCGTGTCGTCCGAGACTTTTATTCTGTTTGAACAAAATTTTCATTGAATTACCAACTTCTGGATGATCTTCAATGAACTTTCTAAATGATGGGCTATGTTCCATGGCAGCATCATAAGTCAACACAAACAAGTTCTTATCATCACCTTCTTTAAGAGTTGCTTTGCGGACTTCATGTTCAACTGTTGCAGTTGCCCGATTTGCTTCGTCAAACGGAATTCCATAAAATTTACTCAAATCCTTAAGCAAACTTTTCGTCTTGAGAAGATTATACGTACTGATTGGTATGACGTTCTCGTTTCCAAATTCTGCACGTAAGACATCAAGCACTTTATCTCTGTTTGAAATGTCGGTATCAACGTCAGGGGCGCCGACTCGGTGAATAGATAGAAATCGTGCGAAAGGAAGCTTCCATCTAATAGGATCGAGATCTGTTATGTCTAAAACATAATTGACTAATGATCCACATCCACTACCACGACCTGGTCCAACAAGCACAACAGTTCTTGCAAGTTCCATCATTTTTGCAAGAGTTATGAAATATTCCGCAGTGTTGTGAAACTTAATTACTTCAAGTTCCTCCTTGATCCTCTCTACGTACTCCCGCTTTCCCTTCAGCCCACGCTTCTTCAATCCTTCAATGCACAGGTACGACAAGTGTTCTATCGGTGTCCTGTCCTTTGGCACCAACTTCTTCGGAAGCTTTATTGTCCTGTCGGGCTGTACGTCTCCTATCTCCTCAAACGCTATGTCATGGCCTCGCTCGACAGCGTCACAAATCAAGTCGTCAATGCTGTCATCGTATAAATCACTGCGTAGCTTTGCTCTCTTGTACTCCTCCCATATTTGTAAATGATTCTTGGGATACAGCTCACACTTTAATTCCTCTCTCGACTTCGGGAGAAGATCAGGAGAGTACATGTCGAAGCTGACATACGCTAATTTCTTGTAGATCTCCCGTTCACGCCAGACGTCAGGGTTGTAGTAGTGAGCGTCGCAGGTGACCAAAAGTTTATTGGTTAAACCATTTCTCTTTGCGAACTCAATGAGAGACAAGTTGATGATGTCCTGCGCGGCGAGCTTGTTGAACTGAAGCTCGAGGTAAGTGTCGTTCTTTCCAAACATGTCGACGAGCATTTCATATGCATTGCCCACAGCATTGACGCAGTTTTCTTTGGTTTGCTTGTCACGAAGCAAATTGACGTCGAGTTCGTCAAACTTGTACCGTTCAAGGAGCTTAAAGATGTTGTAGCCCGGGAGACCGGAGATGCAATTGTGTACCAAGATGTCGTCAGCAAAGAAATTGTGGGTGTCAACGACTTCAATGTCATAGACGTCTGAGTTTCCAACGTGATTTATTGCCGCTACAAAAACAAATTCTACCGTTTCATTGTCTTTGTACGCTTTTAACTCTTTGTGTTGTAACCACTCGGGATATTGCGCGCATGCCACGTTATGACTCGCGCCATTGAGAAAACACGCACAACTACAGTAATTTTCGTACGATTCAAGTCTATAAAGCACCTTATCATCGTAGCGAAGTTCTCCTGCTTCAACCCATCCTCGATCAGTGAACACTCGATGATCATCTGTCAGCTTTATCTTTGCGCCATTATTCAAAACTAATTCAATTATTGGCGTGTTATAACGCGTCTTGTCTCCCCACGTGACTCGCCGGTGAACAATTTCGTGCTTGTCTTCGTCCCACGACATGACATCTACACGTTCATTGTTCTTATACAATCTAACACATTCTTCGATCGTGATCTTACCGCGATCAGTCCAAAGCAACGTGTCCGGATGCAAGCACGCTGAGCTCGCCAACACGTTGCCACGCGTCAGTGTCTCCTTGACCATCTTCACGTCGATGCGGGGAAACCTATACAAACCCTCGAGAAAGCTTCTCGATGTCAGGTGAAACAACTCTTGCAGGCCCTGTGAGTTCTTTGGCAACAGGACAAGGTGGTGACGTCGGTTGACTGGGTTGAAGTGTTTAGTAGATTTACTTTCGTCCTCGTTCTCAATCACAATGGCTGAAGACGTGTCAACGTCAACGATGTCATCGGATTCAGAGCGAGTGATGTTTAACTGGGTTTCAACAGGAGTGCGAGACTTTTTCTTTGCTCCTGTTTTTTCATCATCATGCTGAAGTTTGTCAAGCTTCCATTGTTCTAAATCGGGATGGAAATAAGCTTCAATGCCGGGAAGATAACGGAACTCTTTGCCGGACTTGTGCCAGGATTCGACGAGGAGCTGCGAGCGGGCGTATGATGACATGTTCCCGTGATCTGTTAGCGCATGTCCGGACAATCCGTTTTCTATACAATATGAAAATATGTCATCAGGATATCCCAACGCATCGTTGCACGAAAAATTTGAATGATTATGAAGAGAAATATACTTTTTGGGAGTTCTTTCTGACATTACTTACCTTCCCACGTAGGGATCAACTTCCTATATTTTACCTTAAGTTCACCGTATTGTTTACCCTCAATTAAAATTATTTTAATCTCTGGGAACAATTTTGACATCAGTTCAAGTTGATTTCTTGACCTGTCTATCACTTGTGACATTCACAGCAATCTTTGCATCTTGGATTCACGTGTGCAGTCTTTTCATCACTCGCGAGCGTTTCGTTGTCTTTGAGATATCGTCCACGAAGAAAAGAGTGTCAGTCGTTGCAACACACGGGCTTTTCTTTACCACACATTGAACACTTACAAATAATTTCTTTTTTCATTTTGTCTCCCGTTCACGCATGCGTCACAACGTAGTCAGTGTACCCACACGTCTTCGTTCCTGTCTTCCACATCTTCAAAATTCCATGCTTCACTAACGTCTTGACTACCCTGACACTCTCGGGCGTGCAAAAGTCTGCGGCTCTGCAGTCAGCGGCCGCGTTTTCAACGATTGCCATCACCACGCGTTGTGCACTTGTCATAGTCTTAGTATATCAACAATCTCAGAAAATTACACTTACTTCTTCTTAAACGAATCCATTACCATGTCAATCGCGATCCACAGAACACACGCCAAAAAACACGCGATAACCGTCCATGATAGTATGTCTAAAATTTTAATCATTTTCACTATTCTTTTGATACAATCTAATCTCCATTGGACCCACGTACAACGACCACACATAAGATTTACACATTACCTTGTCATGTCGTCTCCACTCGATGAACCCAATCTGCCATCGTTTGCCGAATGCGATCATCACCCTTCCAAAGAAAAACATGTGACTACCGAGAAATTTTTCGTGACTAAACATTGTTTCCTCGCTCAAAGCTTGTTATCAATTTCCACCAATCTTCTTCACACCACTTCTTGCATTCGTCCAACGTCCCCAAATACACACCGTTGTATCCATGAAGACACCGTTCTGCGACGTATTGGTTGTCAAACTGATGTGTGATCATGTATTGTTTCGCAAAATTTCTTGAATCAATATATTCTATGTCGTTCGTGCCAAACACTTTGCCATCGTAAAAATACGTTCCTGAAATTGTGCGGCCACAACAATCACACCAACGTAGCTTCAATTTGGGTTTATGTGGAGTGATCATCGCATCATACATTTTGTACACGATAAAAATCACAAAAATAATAACAAAAACGTTCATACCTCTTCACCACATTTTCTTGTGCAATCAATACATCAATTACATAATTTTTTATCGTCTTCACAAATTTCAACCTGATAAGGACATCGATGTAAATCGGTTGCAGGTGCACCACATTTACAGTGTTTACGCTGTTTACGAGGTTTTTCAAAGTGTTTATTTTTTGTCATCTGATCACACACTCGCTTACTCGTCTGCTTTCCAATATCTCCAACAACTTTTCACGTGTGTTCAATTCTGGATACTCAGTGACAATCTCGAGTAACATGCGAAGCGCTTCACCAATTTCACGTCCAGGTTTTACGTTCAACACGTTCATCACATCGTTTCCATCGACTACGAGTTGCGTTGTACTTGTGACAATTTGTTCAACGTTCAATTTTAAAATTCTATTCTTAAACTCACTCAAGTGAGCAACACCGATTTGGACTTTTGCGCAACCTTTTCCTACAGCGTCTGCTTTTGCAAGAGCGATCACGTTGTCGACATTGTCTACACCAACTTTGCGCACCCACCTACGGATCGCTGACGCGCTCCATCCTTTGTCATACATCACCAAATGATTTCGCACCAAGTGAGTGACAGCCTTGCGATCTTCGTTTGAGAATTTCAATCGCTCCATGATTGCGTCAGTGAGTTCTGCGCCAACATTTTCGTGATCATAGAACGTCACTTCGCCGGTGAGAGAATTAATCCCTTTTGTCTGTGGCTTCGCAACGTCATGAAACAACGCAGCAAGCCTCAAGTGTAGGTTTGACTTCGTCGATGCCAAGACGTGCATTGTGTGCGTCCACACGTCAAATTCGTGGTATTTGTTTTGCATGCACCCGATGGTAGGGATCATTTCAGGTAAAACTCGTTTCAGAAGTCCTGTAGTGTCCAATGCGCGAAAAAATCGATTGGGATGCCAACCTGTGATTGCCTTGCAAATTTCATCGTGAATTCGTTCAGGTGCAACGTTCAGCGGCAGGTCATCAGTGATTGCGCATTTGGTGTCTTCGTCAAGGTCAAATCCCAACGTTGAACAAAAACGCAAGGCACGTAACATTCGCAAGCCGTCTTCTCGAAATCTGTCTCCGGCGTTTCCAACCGCACGAATGAGCCCTACACGTATGTCACACATGCCGGCGAATGGATCATGCAGACGTTCGTCGATGGGATCGTATGCAATCGCATTGATTGTGAAGTCACGCCTCGCCAAGTCGTCGTCAATCGACTGAACAAACTTTACTTCGTCAGGGTGACGCCCGTCTGAATACGTGCCGTCTGTGCGATACGTCGTGACTTCAAAAGTTTCATTGTCAAGCACGACTGTCACTGTGCCGTGTTGAATTCCTGTTTCAATGACATGATCGAACAATTTGACAACATTCTCTGGACGTGCATTCGTTGCGATGTCCCAATCGTGAGCCTCACGTCCAAGCAAGTGATCTCTTACAGCACCGCCAACGACGTAGGCTTCGAAACCTGCATCACGCAGTATTTTGCAAATCACAATCACGTTATCGGGTACAGAAATAAACATTCATTCTCCGTAAACAATTCTGTTATATTCAGCGTCTGCGTTAAGAAGTATCATGTCGTATTCTTCAGGCGTAATGATGCCATTTCCGCGATTTTGTGATGCAACCATCATCGTGTCGCAAAAATTGTTATGTGCGTTAACGTGTTCTACTTCAGAACACACAAACCTTTGACACTGCGTTCGATTATCAATTTCCATGATCTCAATATAACACATTCTTCAAAAATATTCACTTACCAAGCGAGATTCAACGCTAATAGTAATACTCGATAAGCAATGTATAAAGACACAACGCTAAGCGCGACTGCCAACACAAAACATAAAATACCATCAATACCTCGATATTCAGGTGGCATTAGACGCATGGATACCCTCCTCATTGTATAAAGTCCCAAATCATTGACACGCATACCTTGTCGATCGCATGAACGTCTGGAGACTTCGGGAGCTTGCTTTTCTTTGCGACTTCTTCAAGTGCTGCGTCTTCTTCGCTCGCCCACTCACGTAATTTGTCGTATGACCAAGCACCACTTCGTATTGACAAGAGTTCTTCGGCGTCCGGGCGCTTCACGATCACCTTGCCTGTCTCAAGTATTTCTCTACACATTCGCATCAAGCGAACCAAATGCATTGCATGTTTCGTGTCAAGTCCAAATTTTGCTTCAAGTTCAGCTCGAGCAGGATTTCGATTGCACTTCCACTCCTGATAATTGTCCCACTCACGCTTCTTTGATGCATAGCGTTGTTCTAAATCAAGTATTAGAATGAAGTTGTCATGAATTCCAATCGTCCTTGCGGCACCTTTCCACAATTCATCATTACTCGCAATTTGCAGCTCGGCGAGGTGTTCAGACATCTTCTGTAACACGCCTTCACGCAAGTCTCGTGGCATGTCATCAAGAAAATCTACACTCCATGAGTCAAGCTTCTTTCGCACTGCACTTTGTGCAGCCGCAAGTTGATCTTGAGGTATCAACGTTCTTTCCGGGAGACCAAACTCTTCACGCGTAGGCTTGTGACTTGGTGGATTCTTCAACCAACGATAGTGAGCGTCTATGCGCTTCAACTGCGAGTGTGCGTAGCCTGAAAAGGTGTGTTTTACGCGACGCGTTAGAAACAAGTCGCGAATTTCCAAAAGTCGCCTACCCATGTCAGTGACCTGCAAGTGATCGCTCTCGTCAACGAACAGTATCTCTATCACGTTTGGGTTACACTGCGACGCGAGGCTGATAAACTTCTTTAAATCAAAAATTGTCAAGTCAGGATTGTTACAGACGGCTTGATCAAATCTGTTCAACCCGCCCAAGTAGAACTCACGAGGTGCTATCGCAACGCCCCTGTAGTCTATGTCACTCGTCGGAAGCGACGTGCCGTACGCATGACTGCCATGGTGTGACAAGTAAATCGTGTTATTTTGCAACCAACTCAACCTACCTGTGTATTGTCTCCAATCAAATTTGTTCATTCATACACCTCAACGTGAAGTAAGTTATTTTCAAACGTGTCAAACGTCGTGATGATCAGTTGTTTTACGATGTTCCAATCAAGTCCGCCGCAACCACATCCAAGCTTAGGAATTGCGAGAGATTTCAAGTTCATCTCCCGAACAATTTTAATGAGATCAGTCAACCCTTCAACAATGTATTCGAGTCTCGAAGATTCTCGCCAGTGAGACTTCGTGGGAAAATTAATGATCGCGTACGGTTGATAGGTAATTTCGTCAACATGAACATACATTTTACCGACGCTAACGTCGCCACGTAAACACGCAATTTTATAACTCATAAAAGCACGCGGGAATGTGTTCTTCACCTGCAACGCCAGGCCTTTTCCCATAACACCCACAGTGTTCACAGGATTCACGATTGCATCGACGTTGGCATCTAAAATGTTGCCTTTTTTGAATTCGATCATGATAAACCTAGGTTTGCGACAGAAAGTAACGCTTTTATGAGTTTTTTACCGTTATTAGACAAAACGTACATCTTTTGTTCAAGCGTTCCATTCTCTTCATTGAATGTTGACACTTCAATGAAACCATTAAAGAGAAGTGTTAAATATTCAGCGCTCATGTTGTCTTGTGACAACCAAATATAACCAAAATCTTCAAGTGATAACAACTTCACTAAACACGCGTTTGTCATTTTCATAGTCATCTCGTCTGTTCGAATATAATATCACGCCACTCTTCAAGCATTTCATCTCGCGTTTCATCGTCTATTTGTTCTGTGCCCGTTCCTGAGCGATCACACAAATCTTCCCAAATTGCTTTTGCTGCGCGATATGATCGCTCGTAAACGTCATTCATAATTTTTCTCCTAATACCTTTTAAAGTTATTCATCGTTTTCAATGATTCAACGATTGCACAATGTCCAATAATTGTCAAAACGTAGCCAATGAGCCCGTCTTTTTCACAAACTTTGTTTATGAACGCATTGTCAATGAGCACCTGATGATCAATTTCTTCTCGCTTTGTCATGTAACACACGTCGCCAACTTGCGAACGATCGTAAAAAGAAAGAAGCTTACACGCTCCTGCAACTGACATTGTGTACATGTTCATATTGACCGCAACAAAGTTTGTGAAATCACACGTTCTTTCGCAAGCTCGAACACCTCTACAAACGCTGCAATTTCTTCCTTGCTATACGTGGCAGTTATGTCAGTTACCCGCATGATTTCTTTTTTGATTTTATCAATTTGTTCCAATTGTCAACATTTCATTACCCATGCAGCGCGCTACCATGTGGATGTTTAATTTCAAAATAGACTATTGGACAAAAAACCGATCCAAAAAGAATGCACGCAAAAATTTGTTCAAATGTCATAAAATCCTCAACGCATTTCACATTCACAAATGAACTTATACAACGAAAGTATACCTTCTTCATTTGGTTGTACAACCATACACGTGCTGAGAATTGAAGTTAAATTTTTATCAATTTCAAGCGCTTGTTCTTTCGTTTCGTAACGATCTTTTTCAACGTAGTCGTGCGTGCGCTTCAACAACACATCAACATGTCGATGTCCTTCACTACTTGCTTGAACATAAAACGCATTGATCATCATCTCGACAGAATTCACGATGTTTTTGCTACAATACTTTCGAGCGTATGCCAAATTCAACAACACGGGAGAATCTGAAATCACGTAGTCGACTTTGTTATACAAAACAGTCTCACGTCGAATGCCCTCACCAAGAAAGTACAGTTGATCGAACGATCCGACGCTCTTTCCTTCATACAACCAATCTTTGACGCACTCACGAACGAGCTCTGCACGCTTGCCATTTTTCTTGAAGAGATAATAAAGATATGCTGCGCACGTAGACTTGCCGATAGATGGTCCACCAATTAAATTAACAACTGTTGTCATATAAATTACATTATAATCAATTATACGTAAAGAAACATTATATGTCAGAAAAACCTCATAGAAATGTGTGGATCGATGCGTATGGTAAAATTCCTAAAGATGACACTGGACGTACATATGAAATTCATCATATTGATTTAAATCATAAAAATAATCAACTTGAAAATCTTCAATGCGTGTCAATTGAAGAACATTTTCAAATTCATAAATCTCGTGGTGATTGGGGTGCAGGTGCCGCAATCGCGCGAAGAATGAAAGTTTCAGTAGACATACAATATGAACTAAATAAACTTGCTGGTAAACAAGCAAGAGCACGTAATCTTGGTTGGTTTAATCTTGAACGTTGGCATAAGGCATCAAGTGCAGGCGGGCGCGCCACGAAGGGGTTTAAATGGTATAATAACGGCATAATTTCAACCAGAGCATTTAGCAGCCCAGGTGATGAATGGGTTTTAGGTATATGTAAAAATGGACGTAAATTTGGATACGAACAAGGTAAAAAATTAGGATCATTTTGGAATAAAGATTGTAAAAACGTACGATCAATTGAATCTCCGGGAGATGGATGGATACCAGGACGATATCTTACTGATGTTCAACGCGAACGAAGATCTAATATTTCAAAATGTCCAAAAAAGAAAAATATAACACGAACATGTCCTTATTGTGGGGTAATAGGCCGCGGTGGTGTAATGACACGTTATCATTTTGATAATTGTAAGAAAAAATTGTAGTTGTCACTTCATCGCCTCCCACATGCTTCGAACTGCGTCTTCAAGCGATCGCTTTGCTTTCCACCCAAGAAAGATATAAGCGCCGTGAGGGTTTGCGTATACGGTTGCAGGATCACCTGGCTTTCGTGGGCCGACTTCAAAGGTTATTGTCTTGTTAGTGACTCGTTGAACGATGTCAATTGCCTCAAATATGCTACATCCTTGCCCGGTGCCGAGATTATACGCAGCGTTAGTAAGTCCTTGACATCGTGGCATATATTTCATTGCTTCAACGTGTGCATCAACTATATCTTCAACGTGAATGTAATCTCTTATACACGTGCCATCTTTCGTGTCATAATCAATTCCATTAATGACAAACTTTTCTTTTGCTCCCGTTGCAACATCAAGCAAAGCCGTAAATAGTCGTCGTTCGTTTGGATCTGCTGCGCCAAGAAATCCGTTCTTCCCAACGCCCACTACGTTGAAGTATCTGAACATCGTTGCAGAAAATCGTGGATTAGACTTTACGTAGTCTTTGATCACCTGTTCGCACATTAGCTTCGACGTGCCATATGGGTTTTCAGGATGTTGAGGCGTGTTCTCATCAACTGGTATAATTTGTGGTTGTCCATACGTCGCGCAGGTGGAGCTGAAAATGAGATTGTAACAACCTGACGCTTGCATTGCACGCAACAACGTCATCGTTCCACCAACGTTGTTATCGTAATAATTCAATGGAAAATCAACGCTCTCTTTCACAAGAGCCAGCGCGGCGAAGTGCATCACACAATCAACGTTGTTTTGCTCTAAAATTCTATACAACCACACGTCGTTCACATCACGATCAAGTCGTAAATCGTATTTCTCAAACTTTGCTCGTGGATCGACTGCGTGAATGTCGCCACGAGACAAGTTGTCAAGTGCTATAACGTTGTGTCCCAAGTCGCACAATCGCTTGACTGCGTGACTTCCGATGTAGCCCGCACACCCTGTGACGGCGATGTTTGTCATATCCAACCAGCCCATTTCTTAGCAAGCGTTACAATGTGCGATGGTAATGTTTGTATTCGACGTAAACGTATATATCCAAGTGGATCACCTTCACATAACACAAGTATTGATTCATCACCCCATCGCACAAAGTGCAAATTGATTTGCGCGTCTATACGACTACTATCATATGGTTGATTTGTCATACAGTTCTCACCGTGTAACGCCAACGTCGAGGTTCACATGGGTGAAGAATTTTGTTGTCATCAAGTCGCATATAATGCCCAAAACCCACTACATAACAATCAACGTATGTTCCATGTGTTGTTTCAACGGTGACATACGATTGTTCATATGGTAGTTCGAACCAATACGACCACACATTTTCAGGTATTTTCTTCATTTTAATTCACCACGAAGTTATCAACCACCATGAACTCTTTTTCTGACACGACGACCGCGCGCTGTGATCCCACACTGTCAACAAAGGGTTTGTCAAGCAACACAACGTACATGAATATATTATTCATGACATTTCGTGCACCAACAATTTCACCAACGCCAAAGTCGAATGTCACAACACGAGAACCAATGTTTACCATGCAATCATGGTAACACAAATCGTCAACAATTACACAATTCTCGGCCACTCTTCGTTGTAACACATCGCCGTCGGATCAAACGTTCCCACAAAGTATGGGTAGTAGTCATCAGTGTTTTCAGTACCCACGCTAAGAAGATTTTGCCTGTCAAAACGTCAATAAAGTCAATCACGTCGTTCTTTTCATATTCTCTGTCTTGTCTACGCGTTCCTATTACGTGACACGGTGGAAACATGTTTTTAACACTTGCGACACGATCAACGAACATTTTGTCTAAACTCGAACGATAGCCATCGTCGGGATCTTCAACTGCCGAAAATACACGACCGTCTAAAACGAAGTCAATAACGTTTGCGTCTCCATAAAATGGTTGTTCACCTTTGATAACACCATCAGTGTCACACCCCGATAAGACATGATATCCCAATAATGTTTTAAATTCGACTTCGTGCATGTTTTGTTGATGAATTATATATAATACTTAATAATCTGAATTTATACGCGCACAGTTAATGAACCCTTTTTTCATGTATGCATCATAAACTTCTTCAGGCGTAAAGTCTGCAAAAATCATACTTTCGTTTAAGTAATGAAGCGCGTCAACACACTCTTCCAGAAAGTGTTTTCTGTCAAAACCTTTTATTTCTGTATTTCTATGAGATTTCGAGTTTTTCAAAGCCTGAATCGCCTCAAAGCACTCTTCAACGCATTCGTGCAAATATTCTTTCACTACACGCTGACCTGCTTTTGTTTCCATGTCAATAGGAAACTTTACCTGTCCACGCTTTTCCTGCAGAAGCAACATGAAATCTCGTTGTTGCTCCCACATTTCACGCAACATGTCAGGCTCATTTTCATTGAGCAATGTTTTTTCTACCACGTTCAAATCTCCGTGATGATGCTTGAGCCCGTCTTCTGTGACTTCAACTCTTCAGCGCGCTTCAACAACTCGTCATACTCACGCTTGACATTCTGTTCGTATTCAGACGTCAACACAAGCTTATTAGTATCAAACTCGTCAGGTGTGAGTTCGATGAGACGCATCGCATCGCTGCAATCGCGAGCCAAAAGCATTGATTCTTGAATAATGTTAACAATACGTGCAAGAACTGAATCTGATAACTTATACTTTTCCATGTAAACTCCTGTGTTAAAGATATAATCACTCTCTCAAACTTTGTTCAAATTGTTTTCACACGAGTGCTAACCTGATCTAACTCAAGTTTGCCATGACCCGCACCTACGCTAATGCATCGTTGCATGCACTCAACCTTCTTTTCTTGCGTGACAATGAATTCAACAATTGCAGGACCATATGATGGTTGATACACAATTTCCGGAGTATATCCATTGTCGACAAGTTGCCTTACAATAGGATTATTTATTTGAACTGAAAACGTTGTTTTACAGAAATTTGAAATGTCAGTCATTTGTTTTTCCTTTCACGTTATTTTTACAGTAAACTATAAAGATTGTCATGTTCAAGATGAACGACACTGCCTCGCAAAAGATGCATGACACGTTTGTGCACGTGTTCTTTTGTTCCAGACGACTTCACCAAACACGCAGTCAGTTCACGTAACGCCCACTCGACATACGTATCATTGACTCGCTTCTGCATGGCATCATCGAGCTCGTACGTGTCTTTTAATGGCCGAGAGTTCCTGTATGGCTCACCGTGTAACACGATTGTCACGTCAGGCATTTTCAGACACTTGTAAAGTATTTTAGTCAAAAGCTTGTTTGCACCGTCCGCGTTGCCATAGATCAACCCGCTAAGAGCCCACCTGTCGAGAACAACGACGTCGTGATTACAAAGATATTCGTGCAACGCAGTCAGTTGAAACCACAAGCGATTTAAAAACTGCAAAAATTGAAACAAGTTCTTGTACTGCTTTGCTGCACCGTTGTCCAACGCAAAGCGAGTGAACCAAAAGAATGCGTCTGAATTTCTGATTGGCTCAGCATACGCAGCTGTGAGCCCAATCGAATTGATTCTCTCAACGAGACGCTTCGCCTGGTACGACTTGCCTTGCATGTCGGACGCCTCAAATGCGATGAGCAACGCTCGTTTTTTCATGGTTTAAAGAACCTAAAACACGAATACAAAAATGTTCAAGAGTTCTTTTCAAGAGGCATGTGGGTGACGGGATCGCAGTCAGACGCGTAACGCCAGATGAAACCACCTGCGAAAGGACGTTTTCTACGACAAACTTCACAAATCTTACTACGTGATGCACCTGTGCTTTGTGCTTCTTTTGCAGATAAAAACGTTGCAATAAATACGTAATCTTTATTAAATTGATTAATTGCACCACAATTATTTGTTCTCGGATGATGTACGTCTAATGTACTTTGAACGACATTTTTACAATACGTATCATGATTAAATGGTACGTGTGTAATCGGATCACAATCAAATTTATACCGCCAAATTAACCCATTTGCTACGTTAATATGCTTTGTAAGTATTCTTTTCAAAGTTACAGAACTAGTTTGTGTTTTAGAGGATGCGTCATGTAATGAACAATATGTTGTAATATATGTATCATCTTTCGTATAACAATTTATAGCAATCGATTGATAATTGTTTGATCCACTAATTTTATCAATAAATGATTGTGGTTTCTTTTTACCACGTGTTGTATTTCCTTGTTTTTGTCGATCTTCTAACGAACGTTTTCTTCCAAGAGAAACTTCTCTCATATGTTTTCTATACGCGGGATCTGCTTGTGCTTCTGATGTTCTTTCGGATATTAGTTTACGTTGCTCTGGCGTGCGTTTTTTGCCACGATTTTTGCTTGCAGTTTTTTCAATATCTTCTGGAGACTTTTTTCTATGGGCTGCAAGACTTGCAATTTCTCTTACAAACTCGAATTCATCGATAGTAATATCATATTTTGATTTTTGTAAACCATGTGTCATTTTATGACAAGCATACGCCATTTTTCGCCATTCGTCTGATGATACATTTTAACTAAAAATTGATGTGCTTCAAAATGTTCACGACCCGTTAAAAGAACAATATTTTCTTTTATGTCTAACCCGCCTAACGATCTTGGAATTATATGATGTCGTTCGTAGTACGTCCCGCCTTTTATTTTCTTGCGATTTTGAGATTGTGCATTTTCAATGAGTTGTGAATAAAACTTTCGTGCATCATCAATTGTCATTGATAAATCATATTATACACACGTAATGCTGATTTATTTTTCGTACCAATCCTGTGTTTCAGGATTATAAGTTGCAAGCTCTACTTGTGGATCACGTTCTAATGCAACTACCAATTTATCACCTTCACGAAAAAAAGCAGAACGCTTTTTAATCACAAATGGATCATTTGAAAGTTCAGGAGCAATTTCTCCCGCAACTTCACACCAAGCTGCAACACTTCCAGGATAACGCTTTTCTGCTTCCCACACAGTCAATTCTTCATTTTCATCCGGAACAAACGAAGTATTGAATTGTTTTTTTCCACCGCGCGCAGGACGAAGTTTGCCTGTAGGTGTATCAAAACGTTCATTCAATGCGTTTCGAATTTCTTTGCGAAGTTGTTCAAGCGTGAGTTTCATAACTTTAATTATAGTCTACGAACAAATTATCTGTTGTTCGTTTTCTGCTTCATCGATAACATTGCTAAGTTCGTTAAACTGAACTCCCACAAGAGGTTTCTCCGCAGACTTTTGGATCGTCCTTTTTTAAATGAAGACTTTCCTTGATCCCGGCGACTCACCGGTACATTTTTAAGATTTTCTAATTGTTTAAGCAAGTTCTTTGCTGCATTCTCATCTCTGTCGTGGTGTGTTCCACACACTTCACAAATCCACTCTCGATCTTTTAGATGTAACTTTTCGTATTTGTGTCCACAACTCGAACATAGTTTCGAAGAAGCAAACCATTTGTCTGCGACAAACAAATTTGTCCCATTCCACGAACACTTGTACGAAAGCTGACGTCTGAATTCTCCAAACGCAGCATCTCTCACTTGTTTTTGAAACTTCATTTCCAAGATTTTCAAATCTTCGATCACAATCGCTGACTTGGTTCTCGAGAGCATGTTCGTGATTTGATGAATGAAGTTTGATCTTACATTTGAAATGTCAAAGTGAATTTTCTGAACTTTTCTCTTCGCTTTTTCTTTGTTTTTCGATCCCTTCTTTTTCTTTGACAACTTTCGTTGTGCTCTTTTTAACTTTTTCTCAAATTTCTTAAAAACTTTGATTGGCTCAACTTTTGTTCCGTTTGAAAACGTTGCAAAAGTTTTTATTCCCAAATCAATGCCGACTGAAGTTTCAGCGAGAATTTCTTTTTGCTTTACTTCTTCAACTTCTCTTGTCGTGTTAATTGATACAAACCAGCGTCCACAACGTTCTGAAATTGTCACAGAAAGAATTCGTCCTTCAACGCGCTTGTCAACATTTTTTTCTTTCATACGAATTATTCCAAGCATTGGTAAACGAACGTAATGAGATTGAACTCGAACGCCATTGTTTGCATTTGTAATTCGAAAACTATCTCTTTGACCACGCTTTTTGAATTTTGGAAATCCAACACTATCTTTTCTTCGTTTCCAAAAACATTTAAAAGCTTTGTCAAGATCAAGAAGCGTCTGTGTTGGAACAGTCGACGAAACTTTGTAAAGCCAAACAAGTTCAGTTTTCTTCAAAAGATTAATTTCTCTATTATCTTCAACGTAGTTCGAGAATTTGTCTTTTCCTTCGTTCTCTTCAAATAGTTTAATTCTTTTTGCGAGTGCCCAGTTCCATACAAACCGACGAGCTCCCACATGTTTCCTCAACAATGTTATTGTGACATTGTTTGGATCGAGTTCAAATTTGTATGACTGAATACGTTGCACGTATTTAAATCATAATCAATGACAAACGTACGTATCACACGTGTTGCAAAAATTTCCACAGCTTCGCGTCAAGCAACTCGTTCACTGACTGTTCTAAGTCCTGCATCATCCCGTTTGCCTCTGCAATCGTGTCGCGTTGCTCCTGTTCAGTGAAGCTCTTGTCTGTCAACACGAACTTCTTGACGCACTGTCTCACTTCGTCGACGAACTTGCGCGCGGCTTCCTGAAACATGAAGTTTGGAATACCACGAAGCGCGTCTTCGTTAAGGTTCCTGTTGAGTTCCTCGACAATGATGCGTTGAAGCTGTTGTTTGCTGAGTTTCATTCTTCACCACACATAAGTTCATACAACCTTTTGACAGACGCTTCAACTTCTTGTGCAACGTCATCATACGTTGTGTCTTCTTCATCGTCAATAATGAAGTCAATGCCTTCAATCGCACCTGACAATGTTTTCTTTATTTCTCGTAACATTTTTAGCGAATTGTTGACACACTTGACAACCACGTAATTTGGATCTGAAGAACTAGGATTTTTAACGTTAGTTCCTATTTCACTACCACGAGACATGGCATGTTCATAGTCTTTCAAATATTCAATAGAGTCCTCACGACTATAACCCTGTTTAATGAGATTAGATAACGTGGGTTTAGCACCTTTCGTTAATTCTTCTTTGATAATACTTCTTAACTGTTGTTTGCTGAGTTTCATGATAAGTCTCTTTTTACGCGTGAACCCAACACATCTGCAACTTTGTCAAAACTGACTTTGGGTTCATCGAGCTCAATCTCGTCAACGTCGAACACTTGTTCGCTCTCTAAATAATTTTTTATCGACGGGTACTTTCTCATGACTCCCAGCAACACTTCGTCGCCCTCAATCATGTCTAAGTACTCTTGCCACGTCTTTGCACCCGCGCCCAATTCACCACACGCAACGACGACATAAGCGTCATCAGGTATTGACTTGGGATCCTGTGACACCGCAAACACGTAAGTCTCAGTGTACCAGTCGTCCCACGTCGCCCACACGCTTCCTGGGTGCAACGCCATGAATTTCTTGGCGTCTACAACGACGGTGTCTTGGGCAAGCATGCCAACGATTAATTGTCTCATTAGTTAAATTCTTCCTCAAGATCTGAAACCAATGCTTCAACGCCATCGACTAAGCGCTCTGCAACTGTTTCAGCGTATGTCTCGTCTGCACCAGCTCGCACATTGACACGAACGAACACATTTGCTAAATTCTCAATCGCCTTGTTGATTGCGACATGTAATCCCACGTTTGGGTGTGTCGGATTGAGACGACCGCGATAGTTTTCTTCTTTTGCACCTTGCACGCCTTTTTCGCCAGGCGTAAGTTCTTCCTTAATGATCGATCGTAGCTGTTGCTTCGTAAGTTTCATAAATCTAATTATTCTCCTGTCGTCAACAAATTTACACTTTGTTTCAGCCGCAACGCGAGGTGAGACACCCTTCGCAGTGAACACACCCGTCAACGTACACCAATTTTCCACCGCAGTTTTCACAAGTTCCTGCGTCTTTTCCGTTCGGGATGTACTGCTTCAACACCCTCGCTAAAACAGACGCAAATGACGTCATGTCGCTGTTTTTATCTTTCTTTATCTGTTCAACAATTTCGTACACGTCAACGCCCTTGCGTAAGCTAAGCGACAACAGGCGCGTGAGAACTCCGTGGAGCGGATTGTTGAACATGTTCACGATGTCTTTGAGCAAGATGTTGTCGTCGTTGCCGATCGGAATGCGTAAGTTGTACGTCGTCACACCGTCAGAGTTTTTGCCATTTCTGATCAACGTTGCCTTCTTGACCTTCTTTGGCATCGCAACACACTGGCTCAAACCAGCAAATATTTCATACGGTTTCCCGTCGAGGAACCCAACGAGCACAGTGTACGCCTCGCCCTTCACGTTCGCTCGATGAATTTCACACTCAAGCTCCTTTGGACGACCGGTGAGCTTTTCCTCTTTTTTCTTGTCGGCGTTTACTATCACGCCATCGCGACAGCCATCTCGATACACTGTGATGCCCTTGAGACCCATCTTCCATGCCGTCCTTAGGATTTGGTCAACGACTTCAACGGGTGTGTCTCGATGGAGGTTCAACGTCTTACTTACGGCGTGGTCGATGTACAACTGTAAATTTGCTTGCAGCTCAATTGATTTTTTCCAATCAATTTCTTCACACGTTGCTCCAAAATACGGCGATTGCT
>Ga0265319_1000795_pt1 | contig 20426 bp, 15 predicted proteins | sample 4824metaG_FD_192443 | JGI IMG/M metagenome (GOLD analysis project Ga0265319, IMG submission 192443) | Rhizosphere microbial communities from Carex aquatilis grown in University of Washington, Seatle, WA, United States - 4-8-24 metaG | ecosystem: Host-associated > Plants > Roots > Rhizosphere >...
ATATTAGCTCACAAGTTGTTCTACAAAAGGCCAGCAAAGGCTGCAATATAGTATGCCATCTCGCCGCTGGTTCTGGAAGTCTTGAAACAGCTCGTAAGATTAATGTCGAAGGAACCAGGAATGTTCTCGATGCAGCGATCTCTGCTGGAGTAGAGAAAGTTATTACCTTAAGCAGTGTTGCAGTATACGGTTCGAAAATTCATGGAACAATAACCGAAGATTTCCCTCTCATAAACCAAGGGACGCCATATGCAGTAACGAAAGTTAACGCAGAACAACTCATTGATGAATATAGGGAAAAGAAAAACCTCGATGTTGTCGTTATTCGCCCTTCCCTTGTATACGGTCCCCAATCACCAATCTGGACAATTGCTTTATTTGAACGCATTAAGAACGATCAGATATTTCTGGTGAATTTCGGAGAAGGATTGATGAATCTTATTTACGTAGATGACCTAGTCCGACTTATCATCGAGGCAGCTGGAAATGATCGGAGCAAAAATGCAACCTTTAATGCGAACAATGAAGAGCGAGTATTTTGGGCGCAATATCTTGAGGCAATGTGTACTATGCTTCACAAAAAACGGCCTTTAAGTATCTCTTCCAGACGCGCGTACGCTTTGTGGAAATATTATGAATGGAAATTTAGATTCACGCGGATAGACGGGCCAATAATAGAATCGGATTTGAATTTACAACAAAACGATGCGATATTTTCTGCTCAGAAAGCGAAGCAAATGATTGGATTTGAGCCACAATTTTCATTTCTGAATGGAATGAACGAAACAAATGAATGGCTTAAGAGTGAAGGTTACATCGGGAAACTATTCAATTAATAGGCTCAATAAGATTTTGGCTTGAATGATCTTTAGAATGGAAAGTTCTTTTAACATGGGTAGCCAAAAGCAAGTTGTGTATGTTACTCGGCCATCTTTTTTAGATCTGAGTTTGCTAACGGTTGAAGCCTTATCGGAAATTGTTAAGGTTCATTTTTGTATTGAAATTTCGCCGGAGAGTTGGCAGAGTGGACTTTTGGATGTCGAAAAACCAGAGATCGACGCAGGCGTGCATGATGGAGTTTCTTTTCTTGAGCGTTCTTTCCCCTCCTCTTTTCAGAAATATTGGAATAAATGCGCATCCATTTCGCTTATCGTTTATACCAATCGTAGAAGTATTCATCCAGATACATGGTTAGTTACTCATCAAGCGATGAAACATATCCGAAAAATACAACCTGCAATTGTTCATTTTGATGATGTTTCTTTACGTTTAGCATTAGGGCTATTTGAGTTGAACAACTTTCCTATTGTCTTAAATATTCATGATGCTGAAGCACATTCTGGTGAACACAACTGGCGCAAAGATTTGTCAAGATGGATAGCTTTCCGCAAAACTAAGCGCTTCATTCTTCATAGTAATTTCTCTCGGAAAATATTTCTCGAGCGATATAAGGTTCTTAATAGCAAAGTCACTATGATTCCTTTAGGGATCTATAGCATATATCGCGAGTGGGCAGCGGCTGAAATGCCTGAAGAGCCGAAAACCGTTTTGTTCTTTGGTCGGATTTCTCCATATAAAGGGGTGGAAGTTTTCATCAAAGCAGCAACTCTCGTTGCGGCTTCGACGTTTAATTGTCGATTTATTATTGCGGGAAAACCCATCACCGGCTATTCTCTCCCCTCGCTGCCACAGTTGGAGAATGGAAATAGGTTTGAGATTTATCAAAATTATTTGGAAAATACTGAGGTCGCACAAATTCTTTCTCGATCCTCGTTTGTTGTTTGTCCATATCTCGATGCATCACAAAGCGGAGTTATTCTTACTGCGTATGCTTTCAATAAGCCTGTTATTGCGAGCAATATAGGAGGATTACCAGAATATGTTCTAAACAATGAGACTGGCTTTCTTGTACCACCAGGTGATCCTCATGCCCTCTCAGAAAGCATAAAAGAACTACTCTTAAATCCGTCAAAAAGGTCAGGCATGGTGAGAAAAATAATGCAGAGGGAGAGAAGCGACTTGAACTGGGATGTTATTGCCCGAAGTATTGTGAATGTATACGAAAAGATCGTCTAGTGATATGAAGATACTCTTTCTAATAGATTCTATGCGGTCAGGGGGTAAGGAACGGCAACTAGCGGAACTGTTGAAATCATTACATCACCGAGAAAATCTGTCGTGCGAGCTCGTGATTATGTCACATGAGTTGCACTATAGGGAAATATTGGACCTGGGAATTCCGATACACTATTTCATAAGAAAAAGCAAAAAGGATATTTCAATATTCAGTCAGTTGTATTCGTTATGCTCAAGAAATCGACCGGATATTATCCATGTTTGGGACTCGATGACTGCGGTCTACGCTATCCCGACAGTAGTGCTATTAGGTATTAAATTTGTGAACAATATGATTCAAAATGCACCCGATTCATTAAAGATGTTTGGCAGGAACAATCTCCGGTCGAAGTTGACATTCCCTTTTTCCGATGTCGTCCTGGCAAATTCTAATGCGGGATTGAGGTCTTATAGATCTCCATTAAAAAAAAGTCGAACTATCTATAATGGCTTCGATTTTGGAAGAATTGCAAATGTGATAGTCAAACAAAAGATGACAACTAAGCTAAATATCGATGGTGGTCATATCATAGGAATGGTTGCCTCGTTCACAGAAACAAAGGACTATGAAACATTTATCTCTGCAGGAATTCGATTATTAGACAACAGGCATGATATAACATTTATTGCCGTCGGTGATGGTCCAACGCTACAGCGACACAAATCAATGATTCCACCACAGCATAAAATGAGATTCAAATTTTTGGGGAAACAAGAGGATATTGAATCGATAGTTAATATTTTTGACATTGGAGTATTGGCCACTCACACCGAAGGCATCTCCAATTCAATCATGGAATACATGGCTTTAGGAAAGCCGGTCGTTGCAACAGGGGGTGGTGGCATAATTGAAATTGTAGTTGACGAAGTAACAGGGTTTGTATTACCGCCAAAAAGTTCGAGTGCGATGGCAGAAAAAATAGAGTATCTCTTGAATAATCCAGAGCGCGCAAAGTTAATGGGGAGGGCAGGATTGGAACGCATTAAAAAAGATTTTTCTATCGAAAAAATGACTGTAGAAATGTTATCTCTCTATAACAAACTCTGCGGCGATCAGTCATGACGATCCTCATTACCGGTGGCGCAGGATTTATAGGTTCACATTTGGTCGATTGGATGCTTGCTTCGGGGAATGAAGTAGTATGCCTGGACAACTTCGACACATTCTATTCACCTGAAATAAAAAAAGAAAACATTAAGGCTGCTTCTGGGAATAAAAATTATTCTTTGATTGAGGGGGATATTCGCGATATTGCTACGTTGAAAAAATGTTTCAGTCAGAACAAAATCAATGTTGTCGTTCATCTGGCAGCTCGGGCGGGAGTGCGGCCATCAATTCAGCAGCCGGAATTGTATTACGATGTCAACGTCACCGGGACGCTTCGCTTGCTTGAAGCGATGCTATTATCCGGAGTAAAAAAGTTGGTGTTTGGCTCTTCATCATCCGTCTACGGAAACAACCCTAAAGTCCCTTTCTCGGAATCGGATCCGGTCGATAATCCCATTTCACCGTACGCGGCTACAAAAAAGGCAGGTGAGCTGCTTTGCCACACTTACCATCATCTCCACGGTTTCGACGTCTTTTGTTTGAGATTTTTTACTGCATACGGTCCGCGCCAAAGGCCCGAAATGGCGATCCATAAATTTGCAAAAAACATCATGGACGGCGAGCCCATCACAATGTTTGGCGACGGTTCGACGATGAGGGATTACACCTTCGTTGACGATATCGTGCAAGGGATCGTCGCGTCGACCCAAAACGTAAAGGGGTATGAAATTATCAACCTTGGCGAATCAAAAACAATTTCGCTTAAGAACCTGATCGTACTTTTGGAAGAAAAACTCGGAAGAAAAGCAATAGTCAAACAAATGCCCGAACAACCGGGGGATGTGAAGCTTACAAACGCCGATATTACAAAAGCAATAAGGATGATCGGCTATAACCCAAACACTTCCATTGAAAACGGTTTGGGCCTCTTTGTGGAATGGTTTCTGCGTGAAAGAAAGATTCAGTGAAGATACTTCTCATTAATTACCGATATTTCGTTTCGGGCGGTCCTGAAAGATACATGTTCAACCTGACGGATCTCCTCTCAAAGCACGGTCACGAGGTGATACCATTTTCCATTCGGTATTCTAAGAATGCGCCCTCTGAATACGACAAGTTTTTCGTTAACCCCCTCTCAAACGAAAACGAAGTCTATTTCAAGAATCAAAGCTGGAACCTTGGGAGCGTAGCTAAAACGATAGAGAGGCTTTTTTACTCCCAAGAAGTCTATGATTCCCTCCACGCTTTGATCAAAGAGACAAAACCTGACTTTGCTATTGTCCAAAATTATCTTAAAAAAATGTCTCCGTCTGTGCTTGTCGCCCTGTCGGACAATCGCGTTCCATTTGTAGTGCGGCTTTCGGATTTTTTTATGGTGTGCCCGGCTGTTCATCTCTTTCGTAACGATGTCCCGTGCGAGCTTTGTGTCCACGGCAGCTTGTTGAACAGTGTACGGTACAAATGTGTCCAAAATTCTTTTGCTGCTTCTTTATTGAATTATACGGCTACTCAATACCACGAGTTCAAAGGTTTCTTTGACCTCATACGGTATTTCATAGTTCCAAGTAGTTTCACTAAAAGTATGATGGTCGCTGCAGGATGGAACGATGAATCTGTTGTACACATTCCGACTTTTGTGAACACGCGAAAAGCGACCAATACGAACAAGAAGAACCAAATTGCTTTCATCGGCAGATTGGAGTATATTAAAGGAGTAGAATTGTTTCTTGATGCCCTCGGCATTCTCCAAAATGATAATCCACGCCTGGATTTTTCTACCGTTATTGTAGGTGGCGGCGATGAAGAATATGTTTCGAGACTTACATCTATCGTTGCTCGAAAAAAAATTCAACGTCTGACTTTCAGCGGAAGTGTTGATGCAGGAGAAGTGATGCGGGTAGCTGAAGAATCCATTTTTACGGTTGCACCTTCCCTTTGGTACGATAACTCGCCCAATTCTGTCTTAGAAAGTCTATCGTGCGGAACTCCTGTGATTGCCCCTCGCCACGGATCTTTTCCTGAAATAGTCATCGACGGAAAGACCGGTTTGCTGTTTAACCCTTCGGATGTTAACGATCTCGCGGCGAAGATTGTTTCGTTGGCAGAACAACCTGAGATATGTGCCGCAATGAGCATCCAAGCAAGAGAATTTGTTTCAGTTCACCATTCCGCGGAAAAACATTACGAGAAATTAATGGCTCTCTATCCAACACTTATTTCTTAGGTATATTTATGAACCGTATGACGATTGCTTTCAGCGTTCTCCTCTTAGCGCACGGCGTGTCAGTCGCACAAAAGGATGGTGCCTCCATTGCTATCGACGTTCGTTCTGTTCTTGGGAAGACAAATCCATTAGTCTTTGGGAATAACGTCCTTGCGTACCAAAAGGGGAGCTGGAAAGGCGCTTCTCCCGACTATTGGGATAGAGGTGCGGGAATATGGAACCCTGATTTGAAACAATCAGTGCCGGAAATTGTCTCTTTGGCGAAGCAGGCTGGAATTAGTATTGAACGGTTTCCCGGGGCGCTGCATTACTTCGATTGGAAGAAAGCAATCGGGCCCGTTTCGGAAAGGCCCGATCAAAAATTTGGTATACCCGAATTCTTGCAATTTTGCTCCGACATCACCGCCATCCCCCTATTCACCATCCCTGAATTTTTGGGAACTGCACAGGATGCCGCCGATCTAGTTGAATACTTGAACGCACCAAACGACGGCAACCATCCGTGGGCGAAGCGCCGCGCCAATGATGGGCACCCCGGTCCTTATGGTGTTCTTTGGTTTGAGTACGGCAACGAGACCAACCTTGGAGATGGTATCGGCAAAAAAATGGAGCCACAAGAGTACGGAAAAAATTATCTCGCGTATCGCAGGTCTATGAAGTCCGTCGATCCGCACATTGTATTAGGGGTTGTCGGCACAAATGAATTTCCCCCTTTTGACAGTTGGCTTCGTCCCGTCATGGAAGTTATTGGAAAAGATATCGATTTTGTGATTCAGCATGCCTATATCCCTTCATACCGAGGGGATGATGGAATTCCGCAAGCGAATGAACTCTTCTCAATCGCACTTGCATCTGAATCTCAGATACAAAACTATTATGACAAGATGAATAGTCTAACTCGCGAAACGGCTGGAAAACCGGTGCCGATTGGAGTTACAGAATACAACGGATTATTTGTCCAAGACAAGCCTGTTCCGTATCGCCTTACACTCGGAAACGCCCTGTTGAACGCAGAGATGATTAAGGTTTTTTTGAATCCACGCAATAATATTTCGGAAGCAAACTCGTGGGAGTTTTCCAACGAGTATTGGGGGGCCATCCGTGGATATGCCTACAAAGGGGAGCCAATTGTCAAGCGTCCGCTCTATTATGTCTTTCAACTCTACCATGAGCATTTCGGAAATGAATTAGTCTCGACTGATGTTCATTCTGGAGTATACAACTCTGATGGCGGGTACGGTGTCTTGCCTGCAAAGGGCGCTGGTCAGGATTATAGGTTGCTTTCCGATGCTGTAATTGTCCCGCCGACCTGGGATTTTTCTATTGGTCTCAATTTTTCCCAGCATATTGACGGGGATGCGCTTACTGTCGAGTTTAATGGAAATGACGTAAACTATTTTCACGCTGCGAAGACGATCGATGCGGATCCGTCAACGGGTTACCATGTAACCGCGATGATAAAAACAGAAGGCTTGAGTTCTGCCAATGGAGCATGTATCGAAGTCACGGATGCGCGAGGGTGGAATACTACACATGTTACGAGCGCAAGCGCCAACATTGCGGGCACACATGATTGGCAGAAAGTTAGCGCAGACTTCACTTCTTTGCCGGATACGAAAAAGATTCAAATTCGTGCCAGGAGAATGGGTGGGGGCGGAGCGGTAAATGGAAAGGCATTCTTCCGTGATGTAAGTGTACAAAAGTTTATTCCGCAAATGCTCCCTGCAGTTCAGTACTTGTCGGTGAACGCAAGCCGGGGTATATTAAAAGGGGGAACCGGTACCAACGAGGTATATTTAATGGTTGTAAATAGGAACATGACGTCGTCAATCAGCACGTCCATCAACCTATTGGGAATGAATCCACATACTGCGAAGGCATTTGTATTAACTGGCCCTTCCGTTGATGCAACCAATGAAGTCAATCCAAATAATGTGTCGGTTCAAGAACACGACTACGAGGGAGTCAAGAACGGGTTTATCGTTGTATTTCCACCCCATTCATTGACTGCATTGGAGATAAAGTAATTGAGTAAGTATTGTCATTGCGATCCCGCTCGAAGAGCGGGAGGAGCAATCTTTCGCGTGTACGATTAGGGATTGCTTCGGTCGCTGCGCTCTCTCGCAATGACAACACATTTTTTGGGATTGCGCATTCGCTTTGCTCTCCGGCAATGAGAAAAACCTAGCGATAAAATCATAATAAGAGAAGACGAAAATGGATTTATCGGTTATTACAACATATAGATGCGATTCACGATGTTCAATGTGCCACATCTGGAAGTATCCAACCCATCCGGATTACGAAATTGACTTGAAGACTCTGGAAAAACTGCCGGGTGGATTCGACTACCTGAATATTACCGGCGGTGAGCCGACGTTGCGAAAGGATTTGATGGAAATATGCGACACGTTGTATCCCAAAACAAAAAAATTGGAAATTAGTACCAATGGATTGCATATAGAAGTCCTTGAACCCATCGTAAAAAAATATCCTGATATAAAGATTCGAATCAGTATTGAAGGATTTGAGGCTACTAATGATAAAATCAGAGGTGAAAAAGGGGGATACAAGAAAAAAATCGATGCCATGAATAGGCTGATGGCAGCGGGTGGTACCGACCTCGGATTCGCGACAACATTTCAGGATGAAAACATCGAAGAAGTTGTCGAGCTATATCGGTATTCGAAGAAGCTAAAGCTTGAATTTGCGACTTCAGCGATCCATAATGCTTTCCAGTTCCACAAGAACAATAATTACATGTACGATCGCTTGCGGGTAGCCAAGGGAGTAGAAGAACTCGTTCAGGATATGATCGATACATGGTCGGTGAAGGCTTGGTTTCGCGCATATTTGAATCTCGGCTTGATCTCGAAAATATTGGGTCACGACAGGCTGCACGCCTGTACTCAAGGAACTGATTCTGTATTTATTGACCCGTGGGGTGATGCATATGCATGCAATGTTCGAAATGACCTGCTTATGGGAAATCTACGAGAACAATCATGGGAAGAAATCTACAACGGAGATCGGGCTACGAAGGTCCGAGAGCAGGTGGCAACGTGTCCACAAAACTGCTGGATGGTATCATCCGCAAAGACTGCGATTAGGAACAAGCATATAGCTCAATTGCCAAAAGTAAGCGTTGTCCGCTGGGTTGTTTTGAATAAATTCAAAAGCATATTCCATATGCCGATAACCTTCTCGAAATATGTTGATTATAGCATTGTCTATCATGATGCCAATCCCTCCCCTCGAGTTTCATACCTCGATAATCCTGAAAAGAAAATCTTGCAGCCAGAAGTAAGCAGGCATTACACCCAAATCGGCGACTATTTCAATCGATAATATCAAAATGCTGGTTCTCGGTATTGAGTTGTATATAATATCCGCACAATCCTACTTTCATGAAAATTGCCATCCTTGGAATAAAGACCCTGCCCGCATTTGGTGGCGCTGATCGCGTCGTTGAAAGCCTTCTAAAAAACTGGCCGCACAAAAATAAATACGATATCTACCTGCTCAGAAGTAAAGCTCAGCCGCTTTCATGCACTGATACTATGCACTACATTTATATTCCGGCCTCCGTGGGAAAACATTTGAGACCATTTATTTTTTTCTTGTTGTGTTCGTTTCATTATTTGTTGAAGGGAAATGCCGATATCGTTCACGTTCATAATTCCGATTTCGGGTTATTTGTGCCCCTGCTAAAATTGAAGCGGAATGTGAAAGTTGTTGGGACTTTTCACGGAAATCCCTATGAGAGAGGGAAATGGAACGCATTGGCGAAGTTATACTTCAAGTTTTCAGAGTCCCTTTTTGTCCGTTTTTGTGACGCCCTTACGTCAGTTTCGAGACGAGATTCGATGGCAAATAAGGAAGTGAAATATATTCCAAACGGAGTTGACTTCTTCTCGAAAGAGAATGTGTCGGGACTAGTTGATCTTAGTAAATTCGGTGTCGAAAGGAATAATTATATTTTATTTGCGTGCGGCAGATTAGATTCAACTAAGGGATTGCATCATCTCTTGGAGGCTTATTTAAGTGGCGATTTTGTTGAAAAACTATTGGTGATTGGCGATTTTTCACACGATTTGAATTATGCGAAACAGATCAGGGAGACGGCTAGGAAGTCTAACAAGATCATCGTCCATGACAGCCTGTTGGCGAAGGAAGATTTGATCGAGGTTCTCAAGCATTGCAAAGCATTTGTTTTCCCTTCCGAAATCGAGGCTATGTCTATGATGCTTTTGGAAGCAATATCTTGCAAGAAAGTTATTATTTGTTCCGACATTGAACAGAATGTAGAAGTTGTCGGATCCGACTACAAATACTTATTTTCAATTGCCGAGAAGAATGATTTACTTCAGAAAATGCGCATGGCGTTACAGGATGAAAAACCAGAGGAGATGATGGAAAGGCTTTTTGAACGATGTGCTGCAAAATATAAGTGGAGTTCTATCGCAGAGAAATATATGCAAGTATTCAATGAAGTCGCGTCTCCTGCGTTCTGATGCCACTGTTACACTTCTTGTGCCGTGCAACGACAATGTTTTTTAGAAAAGTAAAAACAGTAATGTCATTGCGAGGAAGTCCCGAAGGGACGACGAAGCAATCCCTCTTGTTTACGGATGAGATTGCTTCGCCCTGATAAAGAACATCAGGGTTCGCAATGACAATCCTTTTTTTAAAAAAATAAGAGTACTGTCATTGCGAGCGCAGCGAAGCAATCCACCCCATTTACGGAGGAGATTGCTTCTCCCGCTCTTCGAGCGTGAACGCAATGACACATCTTTTCTTTATAAAATAAAAAAATAATGTCAGTTCGAGGAGTCACGAAAGGACGACGAAGCAACCCCTCGCGTTAACGGATGAGATTGCTTCGCCCCGATGAAAAACATCGGGGCTCGCAATGACATTATAAGTATAGGGGTATCATGAATGCCAAGGGGAAGCCTGCCGTCTATATCCTCACCAATAAAAACAACACAGTCCTTTACACCGGCGTTACGAGTAATCTCGTTAAGCGGACCATTCAGCACAAGGAGAAGTCGGTTCCCGGTTTTACGAAGCGCTATAATATTGATAAGCTTGTGTATTTTGAGTTCTATACAGACATAAGGGACGCCATCGCACGCGAGAAACAGATCAAGGCCGGTTCGAGGAAAAAGAAGATCGAGCTGATTGAATCGATGAATCCGGAGTGGAGTGATTTGTTCGATGATATTGTGGGATAGAATAAGAACAAAAGGGATTGCTTCGGCAAAGAGCGCCTCGCAATGACACTACTTCATTAATGTACCATCACAGAGTATTGTCATTGCGAGCGGAGCGAAGCAATCTCTCGCGTTTACGGATGGGGATTGTCCCGCTGTACAGGATCCCTTCGGGACTTCGCCCCGATAAAAAACATCAGGACTCGCAATGACACGGTTTTTTAACAGCACAAAAGAACATTGTCATTGCGATCCCGCTCGAAGAGCGGGAGAAGCAATCCACCTCGTCTACGGAAGGGATTGCTTCGGCAAAGAGCGCCTCGCAATGACACTACTTCATTAATGTACCATCACAGAGTATTGTCATTGCGAGCGGAACGAAGCAATCCTTCTCGTTTACGGATGATATTGTCCCGCCGTACGGGATCCCGTTGGGACTTCACCCAGATAATGAACATCTGGGCTCGAAATGACAATTCTCTTTTTTAGTACTACACAACAGTACTATCATTGCGGGTGAAGCGGGACATCAAACTTTAATCGCAACTTTTTTTGGCCTCTCTTATCTAAAATTGCACTTCCTGACCTGTATTTCACGTGCCGAGATTTTCTCATTAATTCATTGAATATCGGCGATAGTTTTTATTATATTAAATTCTACGGTTTGACGAGAAACAAGAGATAAGAAATAAGAGATAAGAATATCGGCTCAGGACTGCGAACTACCGAACCAAAAGAAATGACAGTACCCTTTCTCGACCTTAATATTCAGTATCAATCGATTAAACCGGAAATCGATAAAGCCATCCAAAACGTAATAGATCATTCGGCATTTATCTTAGGGAAAGCGGTTTCCGAATTTGAAAGGGAGTTTGCCGCCGCTCACAGCGTTAAACATTGTATTGGTGTAAGTTCAGGAACCGATGCAAATCATTTAGCGTTATGGTCACTGGGTGTAGGTCCCGGGGACGAGGTTATTATTCCTGCAAATACTTTTATCGCCACAGCATGGGGTGCTACATTGTGCGGTGCGAAACCTATCTTTGTCGATTGTGAACCCGACGGCTATACTATCGATGCAACAAAAGTTGAGCAAGTAATTACGCAAAAGTCTAAAGCTATTGTTCCGGTCCATCTTTACGGGCAATCGGCGGACCTCGATACGTTGGCAGAAATCGCAAATAAAAACAAGCTCTTTCTTATAGAGGATGCAGCGCAGGCGCATCTGGCAGAATACAAAGGGAAGATGGTTGGGGGATTGAGTGAGGCAGCTTCGTTCAGTTTTTATCCCGGGAAGAATCTCGGTGCGTTTGGAGAAGCGGGCGCGGTGACAATGAACAATGACCAATTAGCCATCAACCTAAAGATGATGCGGGAACATGGGCAGTCGGAAAAATATCATCACGAAGTGCTCGGGCATAATTATCGGATGGAAGGAATACAGGGAGCGGTTCTCGGTGTAAAGCTAAAATATCTGAAGGAGTGGACGGAGAAGCGACGTACAGTTGCCGAGAAATATAAGAAGTTGCTGGGGGATGTCGAGCAAATTGTATTGCCAAAAGAGATGCCGTATGCGAAGCATGTATACCATCTTTTTGTGATAAGAGTGAAAGAGAAAAGAGAAAAGAGAGAAGAGAGAAGAAATGGGCTCATGCGGTATTTGAATGAGAACGGAGTGGCGACGGGGTTGCATTATCCGGTGCCGCTTCATTTGCAGAATTGTTTTAAATATTTGGGGTACAACAAAGGGGATTTCCCTGTGTCGGAAGAGTTGGCAGAGTTAGGGCTCTCGTTGCCGATGTTTCCGGAAATGTCCGATGTTCAGATTGAATATGTTTGTGATATTATCACGAAGTTCTTCATGAAGCAGTAAATAGTAAACAGTAAGGGGGTTCTGTCCCTCGGAATCAAGATTCCGGACTCAGAACTAAGGACTCAAAGCGACGAAACACAGGGGGTGTGCGGTGGTCGCATATTCGTTGTCAATCCAGCTAATCGATTGTCACAAAGTGAAGTACTCTCGCTATAAAATTATTCTCGCTTTTTGCGATTTTATCATCCTGCGGCTTTCCTTTTCGGCGGCGCTGCAATTCCGGGGCATAGCGCTTGTGCGTGACGGGCAGTGGGCAACTTACCTCATGTCGCCGGAGTTTTATTTCTTCTTCGTCTACGCCTTTATCGTCATCATGGTCTTTCAATACAACAATCTTTACAAGATCAATATCGTTCTCACACGCTCCCGGCAGATCGTTCTCATCACGATCTCTTTCATCTATTCCATTATCGGCCTAGCCGTGATGGCATTTTTCGTCCATTCGCGCTGGATTGTCGACAGCCGTCTTGCCGTTGCCTATTTTGGCGCGATAGGTTTTTCAGCTATCACCCTCTATCGGATTTTTATTTTCAATCCTCTTTTTATCTTCTTGACACGAAGCCTGGTCATACGAAAGAATCTTCTTATCATCGGCACGAACACGGCCGCCAAAACCTTTGCGATTCAAATCCAACTCGACAATATCTACGGGTTCAAGCTCGCAGGATTCGTTGAAGACGGGGTACCGGCGGGGACGAAGGTCTTCGAGGATTATAAAATTTTGGGGAACGTTTCCGACATTCCTGCGATCGTTGAGCGCTATTCGATCAATGAGATTATCGTGACGATATCCGAGGTGGAACACGAGGAGCTTCTGCGGGTTATCGATGTATGCAAGCAGACGAAGGCGGCGGTGCGGGTTACCTCGTCGTTGTTCGACGTCATTCACAGGAAGGTTTTCTCAGAATCGTATTTCAATATCCCGATAGCGAGCCTTTCAGTTCCGAACGAGATTCCCGGGATGCTTTTTTTGAAAAGGATTTTCGATGTCGTAATAGCGTCCGTTGGGATTCTTTTCCTTTCACTCCCCTTCCTTATCGTCACGCTTCTTGTCAAGATTTCTTCCAAAGGTCCGATACTCTATAAACAAGTCCGGATCGGCAAGGACGGCAGGAAATTCAACTTTTATAAATTTCGGTCGATGTATCCGGGAAGCGATCAGGATAACGAACGCATCGAAAAAGCTCAGGAGTTCATCAAGAAAGGGCATGGGAACGGCAATGGAAACGGTTCCGTAAAGGTCGTGAATGAAAAAATGATCACTCCCATCGGTCGCTTTATGAGAAAGACGAGCATCGACGAGCTCCCGCAGTTTTTTAATGTTTTGAAAGGAGATATGAGCCTCGTCGGGCCGCGTCCATGCCTTCCATACGAATACGACGCGTACGACGAATGGCACAAGCGCCGACTCTCGGTGCTCCCCGGCTGTACCGGTCTATGGCAAGTCTCGAGCCGATCAGAGGTCGGCTTTAACGATATGGTTCTGCTCGATCTCTATTATATCGACAATCTGTCCCCGTGGTTGGATATGCAGTTGATTTTAAAGACGATTCCAGTTATGATATTCGGGCGGGGCGGCAAGTAAAAGAGCAGAGATAAGAAATAAGAGAGAAGACGTGAGAAAGAGCGCTCGTTTAGGCTTTTTCCCTCTCGTTTCTTATCTCTTAAAAGAAGGGGGTGCATGGGGAAAAAATACGCATCCGACTTATCGGAAAGATCAATACAACTTGCTGTGAAGGAATGAAAATATTGGGGGAAATTCACGGTGGTAAAGAACGCGATGTCGTCAAATATCAGTTGTCCAAATCGGCGACGTCGATTGGCACGAACTATAAAGAATCGCAGAGCACGACAAGAAAAGAATTTCCGCCAAAAAGTAGGATCAGTGTGAGACAGGCGTTGGAGCATGAATACCGGCTTCAAACAATCCTGGCGCTCGAGATTTTGGACAAAAGAAGGGTCGAGCGATTGTCAAGAGAAAATGATAAGATTTTCAAAATTCTCAAGACCATTTTAAGAACAACTTCCTCTTTCGCCGGTGCGAATTTTTCCGTGTAAGGGGATTTTTTTTCTCTTCTCTCTTTCCTTTTATTTCTTGATATCTTCATTCCTCCAAAGGCACTTTGCATGAAAATAGGCATTATCGGCCTCGGCTACTGGGGCCCGAATATGGTGAGAAATTTTCTGATGAACCACAATGTGGTATCGGCGGTCTGCTGCGATCTCAACCCGAAACGGCTCGAATCGATAAAACAAAAATTTCCGACCCTCGAAACAGTAACAGACTACAAAGCAATACTAAATAATCCCTCAGTAGATGCCGTAGCCATCGTTACGCCGGTTTCGACGCATTTCAAGCTGGCGAAGGAGGCGCTCGAAGCTGGTAAACATGTCCTGGTGGAGAAGCCGATGACGGATTCTGTGCGTGATGCCCAAGTTCTTATCGGCATCGCAACACAGAAAAAATTGACGCTGATGGTTGACCACACCTTCATCTATACGGGTGCGGTCAGAAAGATCAAAGAACTGGTGCAAAGTGGAGAACTCGGCGACATTTTCTACTTTGATTCAGTCCGAATCAATTTGGGGCTGTTCCAGCATGACATCAACGTCTTGTGGGATCTCGCACCCCATGATATTTCAATTATGGACTTCGTCGTTGCTCGGAAACCTGAATCAGTTTCTATGGTTGGTGCACGTCATTTCAACAATGTGGAAGACATGGCGTACCTGACGGTCAATTTTGCGAACAATCTTATAGCTCATTTTCACGTCAACTGGTTGTCACCGGTGAAGGTACGAAGGATTTTGATCGGCGGGAGCAAGAAAATGATAGTGTATGACGATATGGACCCGAGCGAAAAGGTGAAGGTCTATAATAAAGGAGTTGAAATCCAATCAGAAGAGATGATCCACAATGTGCTCGTGCAGTACAGGATGGGGGATATGTACGCCCCGAACCTTGATCAAACTGAAGCCTTGTCCTTGCTTTGCTCCGATTTCATTGAGAGCATCATGAAAGGGAAAAAACCTTTGAGCGATGGAGTCGCCGGTTTAAACGTTGTGAAATTACTCGAGGCAGGCCAGCGGTCGTTAAAAAACGGCGGGGCTCTGGTTAAGATTGAGTAGGAGATAAGAGAGAAGAGAGAAGACTACGGACTACGGACTAAGGACTAAAAAGACCTCCATCTATGGAATTAAAAAAGATCTCTCCCGATGTCAAACTGGGCAAGAATGTAACGATTCATGATTTCACAAATCTTTACGGCTGCGAGATCGGGGACAATTCTAAGGTAGGCGCGTTCGTCGAAATTCAGAAAAATGTCAAAGTTGGAAAAAATGTTAAGATCTCAACCCATACGTTCATTTGCGAAGGGGTGACGATTGAGGACAATGTCTTCGTCGGCCATAATGTTTCATTCATCAACGACAAATATCCCCGCTCCACGAACAGCGAAGGGGAATTGCAGACGGAGAAAGATTGGAAGGTTGTGCCCACCCTCGTAAAGAAAGGAGCGTCTATCGGAACGAGCTCCACGATTCTCTGCGGCGTAACGATCGGCGAGAACTCGACCGTCGGTGCAGGCTCTGTTGTAACGAAAGACGTTCCACCCAATGCCACTGTAGCGGGTGTTCCTGCAAGAGTAAGAGAGAAGAGATAAGAGTTAAGACCTTTCCTTTCACCTATCTCTTTTGACTCTTTTTCATTTCCTATCTTTTTTCCGATCTCTTACTCAACCTCCCCCCCAACACTCGATCGTTTATAAACAAACGTCGTTTCTGACCCGCCGTTCAATGGAACAAGGAGAGTCAGCGTGAGCGTGTTCTCATTGTTCGAAAAGGAATACGTTCCCGTTGTGACATACGCGGAATCGATGGTCTGAGATTTGTACACACCCTTTATTGAGATAACGCCGTTTTTTGCCGACTCAACATCAAAAGTTAATGACCCCGTTACGGTATCCTGCACCGGTGCGTATTCGAGCTTCCCTCCGACAACGTCAAGATTTTTCATCGCCCCATCAGCCGAGATCTCAAATCCAACTGAATCAATGCTGTTATACCAGACGCCGACCAGCGTTGGATCGACCGCCGGCGGCGTTACAGGATTATTTTTTTTGCAGCCGGAGATCAATGCAAAGGCTGCGGCGAACAGAAAACAAAGGGATATGGAAATACGGGGCATTGTAAGTTAAAAGTGAATTGTGAAAAGTGAGAAGTTAAAAGTGAGCAGTCAAAAACTTGTTCTACCGGCGACTTTGAGTTTTTCACTATTCACTTCTCACTTGTAACTACTTTTCCAGGATCATTTTTTTTGTTTGAACTATGTTCCCGGCTGTCAGCCGGTAGAAGTAAACGCCGCTTGAAAAGGAGCGGGCGTCGAACGTAATGTCGTACGATCCTGCGGGCAATGTGTTCTTCACCAAGCTCGCGATTTCCTGCCCCAGAACGTTGAACACCTTTAATGTCACAAATCGTACATCGGCAATCGTAAATCGCAAATGCGTCGTGGGGTTGAACGGGTTTGGAAAATTTTGTTCGAGAGTAAACTGGCGGGCGATTATCGGCCGTTGTTCAACTGAAGTGATCGTCGCTTTGTCGAGCACTCGCTCAAAACCCTGGAGTTGTGTCGTCGTTACATTGTAGGACGAATCGTTGTTTAAGGGATAATACGTCGAAGGTTGTATCTCTTTTACGAGCCAGTTGTTCTTCGCAATGAACAACGTGTCAACAAGCTTGAAAAGCGGAACCTCATAATGGCCAAAAGGAGGTTGGCTTTTGGGGATGTTTACATTGAGGGCGATTTGAAACGGCGTCGTAGTGTACGTTCCCGCGGGAACCGTGATCGAAGTATCGGAGAGTCTTGCCGTAGTAACATAAATGACGAGGGTTAAAGGGTGCCTCTGGAACGTTACGGTTTTGTTCTTGATGTAAAGCAAGGTGTCTTTAACTCCCGGTGTCAGCGCCAAATTGATGTATGGATACCAATTTAAATAGTCCCAGACAAATCCAAGGCCTAGGGAGTCGACGGGGAGTATCGACGTAATGTGAGGATATCCCGTTACGAACTCGGATATTGTAGAACCCCGAACGTTTACAAATGTGGTGTCGAACTGCTGGTTTTCGCCGCTGAGAAGAAGAAATGCCGCTGTGTCCCTTATCTGTTCCGTGGCTGCGAGGCTGTCGGAGTCGATGGTCTTCGAACTTGTGACCAGGTTCTGAAGTGTGTCGAGAGAGTACCGCTGGTACCTCCAGGTGTTGCGTGGGTTCGATGGGAAATAGTCGCTGGCATTCTGCGCCGCAGCAAACGAAACGGAGAGCAAACATAAAAGCAGAATTCCTCTAAGACCCTTTCTTCGAGAAAACTGTTTACTGACCTCTGTCATACTGATAACTGTTTATTGATTATTGATATACCAAAGCTACTCAACCGTTTACCGTAAATCAAGAAGATCCCAAGATTAAGCTCTCCGATTACTTCAAGCAAGCGGCAAGCCTCATTGACCACATCTGTATGAAGACAGCCAACTTACGGTTGTGATGGATAACATCGAATATTTTCGAACTTGCACTCGGAGAGGTTGCTGCAAAAATGTTCATGCAAAGCCGCAAAGGAAGAAGAGTCAGTTTTAGCGGCTTGGCGTCCTTGCTGGAGCTTTGCTTTTCTTTCGCTCGGCGGCACACTCGAGGTTGGGTAGTGGGCTACTTTGAAGAATAAACTCATTGCGGGGAGCGAACCGACGGACTTCTGCTGTGCGCCATCCCGTACAGCGGGGCAATCTCCATTAAACAGAGGATTGCTTCAGCAAAAAAAGCCTCGCAAAGACCTTTGACCCAATATGACCCTCTACCCGACCTTGCTTTTCTTCGGTTTTTTAAGCTATCTTTATATCATTTTGTTCCGATCGTTTCAAGAAAATTTGTACTATCCTCTCACGATAATTATCTCATGGGACCACGGTTCAATAGACGCGGGTTGCCATGGTTCGCCGTGGCATTCATGCTGACGTCAGCCGCATTTTCATCTCCGACTCCGATGGAATCCCGTTCCGGCTCAATCGTCGGAAGAGTGTTCGACAGCGCCACGAAAGACTCAATTCCACTGGCGACGGTCATCATTGTTGGTTCGACGCTGGGTGCGGCGACGGACGCTCAGGGGCACTTTATCATAAGACAGGTTCCTCCTGGCACATACGAAGTGCAGGCTTCGGCTGTTGGGTATGCACCGCTGGTTCGTAGAGAAGTCGTTGTGCGTGCATTGGAAGAGGCGGAAGTTTCTTTTTTTCTTACAGAGCAGTCCGTTCAGATTGGAGAAATAGTGATTACGGGCAAACAAGTTGTAATCCCGGACCTTCCCGTCAGCACAGAATATCTTTCTTATAAAGAGATCCAAAATACCGCTGGAGGGTTTGACGACGTTGTGCGGACAGTGTCGGGCCTTCCCGGCGTCGTGCAAACGCGGCCTGACCGAAATGACCTGATGGTGCGGGGGGGCGGTAGCTCGGAAAATCTCTTTCTCATCGACAATATCGAGTTTCCCAACATCGATCATTTTGGAACTGAGGGAACAAGCGGCGGGTCGGTGAGTTTCGTCGATCTCGATTTCGTGGAAAACACATCATTTTCAGCAGGCGGTTTCGGTGTGCGCTATGGCGATAAGCTCTCGTCCGTTCTTTCCATTGATACTCGCGATGCACGTACCGATGAGCACCGTGTGAAAGCGAATGTGTCTGCTACTGAAGCCGGCCTCAATCTTGAAGGCCCGGTTGTCGACGGAGGAGCGTATCTTTTTTCTGCTCGAAGGAGTTACCTTGACCCGGTGTTCAAATATTACGGATTTGCTTTTGCCCCATACTACTGGGATTTCTTAGGAAAGGTAACGTACAAACTTGGAAATAACGATAAACTTGAAGCGTTAGCAATAGGTGCGATTGACAGAATCAGATTTTTCAACGACACGCAATCTAATCAGCTTACCAATAATCGAGAGCTCTCCAGCAACCAGGATGAAGGCGTAGGAGGCATTACCTGGCGACACGTATTCGAGAAAGGGTACTCGCTTGTCACTCTCCGTGACTCATACTCAGATTTCAACTATCATCAGACCGGCGATAGGCAGAATCCGCACGTTTCGGACTCATCTATTGAACGCGAGTCATCGCTTCGCTGGGATGTGGATATGCAAGTAACGAAAACAACCGACTTTTCGTTTGGGACTGAAGGAAGAATTGCGCGCCTGAGCACGGCAATGAATATTCAGGCTTTTGAGGTCGGGTTTACTCAAGAACCGGAAGTTTTGGCGATAAGGTTTTCACGGGACACATCTGCTCATAAAGCAGGTATGTACGCCCAGCTCTCGCAGACGATAGGTGATTTAACCATGACGGGAGGCGTGCGTGCCGATTATCTCGATATCATAAAACAATCATTCGCAGCCGGACCCAGATTCTCTCTTTCGTTCGCCCTTTCCCCTGCTACAAAACTCACCGGAAGCGTGGGAAGGTATGATCAAGCTCCTTCCTATATCTGGGTCGTCGGGAATCCCCTTAACCTCAACAGGGATTTGACCTTTTTGAAAATGAACCAATATGTCGTGGGGATCGAACATTATCTCCAGAGCGATCTTAAAATTAGTCTGGAGGGGTACATAAAAGATTATCTTGATTATCCTGCCAGCGTTACGCGTCAGTATTTTGTCATGGTGAACTCGGGCACTGAATTGCGTTCGGTTATTGATGCATATTCGGCATTTGGACTTGACTGGCTTGAAAGCGGCGGAACAGGGTATTCTCATGGGGTTGATCTTTATATAGAGAAGCGGCTCTCAGAGACACCATTGTACGCCAGGTTGACCCTCAGCTATAGTGAGACAATGTTCACAGCGCTCGACGGTGTCAGCCGTCGGAGCAGCAACGACCAGCGATGGAAATTTAATATCGGAGGAGGATA
>Ga0265319_1000797_pt1 | contig 20384 bp, 15 predicted proteins | sample 4824metaG_FD_192443 | JGI IMG/M metagenome (GOLD analysis project Ga0265319, IMG submission 192443) | Rhizosphere microbial communities from Carex aquatilis grown in University of Washington, Seatle, WA, United States - 4-8-24 metaG | ecosystem: Host-associated > Plants > Roots > Rhizosphere >...
AGATGTAGGTGGTTGCGAAGTACGAGGGTGAAATGCTGCCGGTCGTGGATTGCCGTGACGCATACCTCTACGTCCAAAAGGACGGAGACAGGGAAAAGACCGGCATTGACGATTACACGATGCGCCCGGCCAAGGAGTTCGGTACCGGCTTCATTGAGATCAGCAACGTTAAGGCAGACCTCGATCCGCTGAGGTCTGCTTCTGCCAAGGAGCGGTCGGATCCCAAAGCCTCAAATTTCCGCTTCGAAGCGGACATCACGGCCGACCGGGACCTGAAGCCGGTCTTCGCGTTGCTCACCTTCGTTTCCGAGGGTTCGGTGGGAACTTGGTTTATTCCGATCGGCCGCCTTGAGCAGTCGACACTGAAGCACGTGGTCGTTGCCTTTCATGACCGGGTCGATTCGGTCGGCCGCCTCCACGTCTTCGTGGAGGGGGCAGAGCTCAAATCTTCGCAGGTGCGGCAAGCCTACGATGTCCGGGCCTACTACTCCTCACTTGTGCAGAAGGCGGGTCCGTCGGCCCTGGAGCTTCTGAAGCTCAACGAGTCGTTCCCTTACGTCCTCTCGAACGATGGTCGTCTGCTTGCTGCGCTTCGCGACCGCGACACGTACTACGCGATCGTCGTGTACGACCTGGATGGGAAAAAGGTGCTCTGCGAGATCAAGACGGAGGACCACGAGACGACGATTTCGCGCCTGACTTGGGTTTCGGACCACGAGTTGGTCTATCTCTCCGCGAGCGGCTGGGTATGGAACTACGGTTGGTACCGCCAGCGAAGCGAGCTGATGCTGCTCGACGTGAGGTCCGGAAGGACAAGGAAGCTCGACGACAAGGTCTCGCAGATCGTCATGTCGCTTCACGAGCACCCCGAGACCCTCGTGCTGGCCCAAAGCGGCAGCTTCTACAAATATGACATCCGCACCGGGCGTAGCTGGGACCTGGAGAACCCCGACGGCGGAGAGTTCATTTTCGACGAGCAGGGCAACACGCGGATCCACTTCCGGGTCGACGGCGTCCATGAGGACTTCCAATTCAGGCCGCGGGCGAAGGCCCCCTGGGAGGAGATGGATTCCCACGTGAAGACGCCCGGCCTCCGGTTCAACTTCGGGGCGAAGGACGCCCTTGAACGCGTGGCGGATATCCTGGCGATAAGTCCGGACGGCGACACCCTCTACCTCTCATCTCGGTTGAATCGCGACGTGTATGAGCTCGATGCGTTCAGCATGTCAGAGGGGGTGATCAAGAAGACCATTGCGGCCAATCCAAAATACGACCTCTCGGACACCGACTTCGGGCTGACCAGGCTCCTTTTCCGGAAGCACTCGGGAGAGCTGTTGGGGATGATCTACCAGGGCGAGCGCCCGGAGGTGATCTGGCTGGACGCCAAGTTCAAGGAGGTGCAGCACGCGCTCGACGCGGCGTTCCCCGACCACGTGAACCTTCCCTTGGACTGGTCCAACGATGGAGGCACCTTCATCTATTTTTCGATGAGTGACCGGGACCCCGGGACCTACTACATATTCCGCCCGGCACAGGGGATGCTCGCACCCTTGCTTTCGCTTGGAGAGCGCCTGAAGGGCAGGAACCTGGCGGCAACCGAGGCATTTGACTTCCAGGCCAGGGACGGCGCCGCGGTGCACGCCTACATCACCTACCCATCCGCGGCGTCCGGCCCCGTCCCGCTTGTCGTGGACATCCATGGCGGGCCGATGGTGCGCGACACATGGGGATTCGATGCCGAGCGGCAGTTCCTCGCCGCGCGCGGCTACGCCGTTCTGCAGGTCAACTACCGGGGCTCGTCGGGCTTCGGCGCCAAGTACCAGGCGGCGGGCCTCAAGGCGCGCCTCGACACGGTGGTGATCGACGACGTCGCCGACGGCACGCGGCACGTGATCCAACAGGGCAGGGTGGACCCCGCGCGGGTCGCCGTCATGGGAGGAAGCTTCGGCGGCTGGGCGACCTACATGTGCCTGATCCGCTATCCCGAGCTTTACCGCGCGGGTGTCGTCACCTGCGGCGTGGCCCACTGGCGCAACTTCCTGAAGAAGGACCGTTGGCAGGATTCGCGGGAGTATAGTTACGTCTTCTGGAGGGCCTTGCTCGAGGGGCAAGATTTCAAGAATGACGAGCCGATCATAGACCCCTACCTCCGTGCAGGGGAGATCAAGCAGCCGATCTACATCCTGCAGGGCGGAAACGACCCCGTCGTGGATGCCGACGAGGCGCAGATGATGGCGAAGAGGCTGCAGAGCACCAATCCGCAGGTTGAGTTCCTTTTGTTTCCAAATGCCGGCCACTCCGAGTCCCAATGGTCCTTCACCGACAAGGTCCGCCGCCTGAACGAGACTGCGAGTTTCCTGGACCGCCAGCTGAAGGCCGGCGCGGCGCCCTCGGCCGACAGCGCCAAGTCGCCGGGCGCCGCTTCGGCGCCGGCCGCGACGGGGCCGGTGTCCGCCCACTAGGACGACTGAAATGGTGGAGGTGCCGGGATTTGAACCCGGGTGCCCCAGGCCTTTGCACGCCGCGTCTACCTGTGTAGCGTCACATTAGTCTCGCCGGGGTTATGCGTAAACGCGCGCTTAAGCCCAAGCCAACCCCCGGATGAAGATACGGCGCGCAGACCGCGGGTCGCTCCGCGCGCTATTCCTGCTGTCGTCGTAGCGCTCGGCTAGCAGGTGTCGCCGGAACTACGTGGCTGCCTTATTTAGGCTGCCAGGGGCATTTCTTCGTGTGTGCCGCTTGTTTTTTCGAAGGGAGATTTACGAGAGTCCTTCGGCTCTCGACAGGCAGCGACGCACGCCAACCAAGGGTAGAATCCAGAACACCCCCGAAAGTGAAAAATCGTGCGCAATCAAGGAACAGAGGGTGAACGGTACGGAACATGCATCATCCGCGCAAGTTCACATACGGACCTGCCTACGTCCTTTGACAATACACTTGGTTGAGCGGAAAGGGATGGGTTTTGGGAACCGATATCGACTCTGACTTGCATCTTGGACGGGTTAAATCGGAGTTGCAATTGGGTGAATCCGAAGTTTCCTCTCGGCCAAGCACAATGCGGCGCGGGCCGCGTAGGCTTAACACAACAACACAAACTACAACGAGCTATGAAAAACCTCCGTTTACGGAAGTTTCTAGCTGTGCTGCCGCTATTTGCGGCGTACAGCCTTCTGACCAACACCGGTAAGGCCCAGGCAGCTGCGGCCACTACCACCACAACCACGACGACGACCTCCTCCACGGTGGCGACGACGGACAGCGAGCCGCAGGTTCTCGAGAAATTCGTCGTCACCGGATCGAACATCCCGATGGCTGCCGAGGCCCTTTCGATTCCGGTCGCCGTGATCGATACAACGACCATGAAGGAATCAGGCGTCGCGGCGGACACCCTGGACCTCCTGCGCAAGGTGGCCCCGAACATCAGCGGAATCGGCGCCGAGAATGCGCAGATCCAGACAGGCTCCAACTTCGGTGGCGCCTCGGTGAACATCAAGGGGCTGTCCACGCTGGTCCTCCTCAACGGCCGCCGCGTCGCCAACGACCCGGCCGAGAGCACCGGCGGCTCCCAGTTCGTCGACCTCAACACCATCCCGGTGGCCGCTATCGAGCGCATCGAGGTGCTGCAGGACGGCGCCTCCGCCATCTACGGCTCGGACGCGGTCGGCGGCGTGATCAACATCATCCTGAAGACCAACTATAACGGTTGGGAGACGGGAGCCCATTACGGCTTCGCGACCTCGACAGGCCGCTATGAGGAGCGCTCGGGATACTTGGTTGGCGGCGTCAGCAACGACAAGACCTCCATCACGGTCTCGTTCGACTACGCCCAGCACAACTCCCTGTTCCTCTCGTCCCGCCCGTACACGAACCCGATCTATGGGACGTACACGGCGCCGGGTGGCACGATCGAGATCTATGACAACGGCACCGGGTCCGACAACTTCTACCAGCTGGCGAACCATACGGCTCCCCCCCCGGGAGGCAGCCAGTACACGATCCAGCAGCTGGTTTCCCAGGGCGTCTACAACGCAGTCACCCCTGACCAGGACTTCCAGACGTTCAATCTTGCCAACGGCGAGACCCTGATCGGCTCCCTCAAGCGCTACAGCGCGATGATCAATGCGGAGCACAAGATCTTCGGTGATTCGCTCCAAGTCTTCGGCAACACGCTGTTCGCGAACACGTTCACGCGCTCGCAGCTGAACGCCCAGCCGCTCGTTCCGTACCTCCTTGACCCGTTCATCTCGGTCAACGACTACGGCTTCCCGGGCTACCCGCCCCCGGCCGGCGTCAACTACGTGCCCACCACGATCGCCGGGAACCCGTTCTCGCAGAACTTCATCGACCAGGGCGGCGCCGCGACGATCTACCCCGAGTCCGGCCCCGGCAACGCCGACGGCTCCGGTTCGGACGTGTTCGTCCGCGACCGCTACACGTCGCACCCCCGCATCTACGAGCAGACCGCCAACTTCTTCCGCATCGTGGGCGGCCTCAAGGGTGATATCAACGAGGACTACCACTGGGAGGGCGCCGTCAACATCAACCGGTACGAGCTCTCGTACCAGAACCCGGGCCTTTGGGACACGATTGCCCTGAACGCCGCCTGGGCCGACGGACAGCTCAACCCGTTTGACCCGAACCCCCCGGCCAGCGCCTTCACGGGCATTGTCGGCACGGCGTTCGTCAACATGCTGAGCACGCTGCAGCAGTTCGACTTCAAGGTCGACGGCACCCCGTTCGACCTGCCCGGCGGCAAGCTCGGGTTCGCGGTCGGCGTCAGCTACGTCCGGGAGTCCCTCGGCGCCACGCCCGACATCAACAGCCTCCCGAACTCCTCGGGCACGACCCAGGGCTGGGCGAACGCGACGACCTTCAAGGACTTCTCGGCCGTCCGCGACTTCACCTCGGAATATGCCGAGGTCAACGTCCCGATCGTCGGCGCCAAGCAGAACATCCCCGGCGTGCACGAGATCAACGTCGACGCGGCCATCCGCTATGACGACTACAGCGGCAACGTGGGCTCGACGACGGACCCCGAGGTCAGCCTCAGCTACGAGCCCATCGACGACCAGTTCAAGCTGCGCGCGTCGGCCGGCAAGTCGTTCATCGCCCCGACGCTCTACAACCTCTACGGCCCGCAGAGCTCGGGTTCGACCTCCTCGATCACGTACACGCCGGTCGGCGGCGGGACGAAGACCGTCCAGTTCAACCAGACCGGTGGCGCAAACCCGGCCCTCAAGCCGACCACGGCCAAATCGTGGTCGACGGGCTTTGTGTTCACGCCCAAGGCCCTGGACGGCCTGAGCATCACGGTCGACTACTCGCAGATCGACGAGAAGGCCATCGTGGGGACCATCCCTGCGCAGACGATCATCCAGAACGTCGAGACGAACGGAACCTCCTCGCCCTTCCTCGCCGAGGTCCACTACAACACGCCGAACGGCCCCGAGCCGACCGGCCCGGGCGGGATCAGCAGCCATTCGCCGCAGTCGATCTACGTCATCCAGAACCTCGTCAACCTTGCCGGCCAGAAGATCAACAGCACGGACATCAAGGTGGACTACACCAAGAAGTTCGCCGGGATCGGCAGGTTCGACCTGACCTCAACATGGACCTGGTACAACGACTACAAGCTCCAGCAGATCCCGACGGAGCCGTACTACAACTACGCCGGTTCCGCCACGATCAACGAGGGCACGGTCCCGAAGTGGAGGACCTACACCACGCTCGACTGGAAGAACTGGGGTGCTGACGCCTTCGTCGGCATGACCTGGGTCGAGAGCGTGGATGACAACGGCACGGGTGGATCGGGCGGAGCCTTCACGGGCACCGTCGGTTCGTTCGTCGCCTTCGACATCGGCCTGACCTACGACCTGAGCCACCTGCACATGGGCAAGGGCCTCGACGGCCTCACGGTCTCGGTCGGCGTGAACAACGTCGCCAACAAGCTGCCGCCGCTCGCTCCGGACGTGTTCCCGGACACGAACGGAGACGTCGGAACCTATGACGGCGCCATCGGCCGCATGTTCTACGTCGAGGGCAAGTACTCCTTCTAAGGCTGACGGTATAGCCTGGAATCTCGGGCGGCCCGGCTGAAAAGCCGGGCCGCCTTTTTGTGCCCGGCCCCCCGGGGCCGGCTACGCCCCGGGGAACTCGAGCTCCGCCGATCCCGCGTTGCGGGACCAGTCGAGCCCCGGGAAGCCCGCCCTCGGGGCCGCACGGCCGATCGTGCGGGCCCGGGTCCCGGGCCAGCCCCGCGGGTGCAGCACCCGCGGCCCGTTCGTGAGCTCGACCTGGGAGAGGGAGACCCGACCGATCCCGCGGACCGCGATCCGCAGCCGCGTGTCCGCCGAGGGCACCGGGACGCTGAATTCCCTGCGGATGGCCGTCCTCGGGCGCGCGGCCTCCGCCCGGAACTCGAGGGTCATCCGGCCGTGGAGGGTCCGCCACGCCCCCGTGGCGTCGCGGCACTCGACCACGACCCTCTGGAGCGCGGGCTCGGCGAGGAGGACGTCGAAGCGCAGCTGCCACGCGCCGCAGACGGGCGAGGCGAGGGCGAGGCGCGCCGGCTCGGCCTGCGCGCGCTCGAGCCAGCGGCGAAGGGCGCGCAGGCGGGCGGCGTCCCTGCCGACGATCCGCTCGTTCGGGCCGGTGACCCGGCGGTCGCGGGTGAGTCCCCAGAGCGTGCGCGCCGCGCGCCGGCCGGCGCGGATCGTCGCGGCGAAGCCGGCCGCGTGGCCGCGGAGCATCGAGATCCCGTGCGCCACCCGCGGGTCCGCGGGCCCGCCCCGGGCGAGCCTGCGGCGCAGGGAGAGGATGTGCGCGGCGGTCGACCGGACGTAGACGTCGCGCTCCGCCAGGTAGCCGCGGAACGCGACGCTCGCGCGAAAAGGCGCCGGCAGGCCCCTTCGCGCGGCGAGGCGCCGGAAGAACGCGCGCTCGGCCTCGAAGCGGGAGACGCCCAGGCGGGTCGCACAGGTGTCCCAGTGCTCGTTGAGCTCCCATCGGGCATAGCCGACGAAGGCCCGCTCGTCGCACGCGAGCGCCTCCCGGGCGAGCTCCCGGCACCTCGTGCCGCCGAAGACCCGCCTGAAGCCCCGCTCGAGCATGCCGGTGGCGTCGTCGATCCCCGGCTCCAGCCAGAGGCATGCCGCGGCCGCGTCGACAACGGTCGTCATCGCCGCCGCGAGCCGGTTCGGCTCCCACGAGGTGACCAGCATGCCGCCTGCGCCGACCGCATGGCACCGGCGCCACCAGTCGCGGATGTTGGCGATCCTCTCCCCGAAGACGGGAAGGGGCTCGTGGCGGAACGAGCCGTTCATCGGGCAGCCCCAGTACTCGACGCCGCGCGCCCGAAGCGCCGGGGCGAGGTCGTACTCCGCGAAGTTGCGAAGCTCGATCCTCGGCCGGGCGCCGAAGGGGTAGTAGTACCAGTCGTAGGCGACGATGCCGGGGGGCAGGTAGGCCACCGCGGAGGGAAGGAGGGCCAGCATGTCGGCCCACATCCCGAGGCGCAGCCCGCGCCCCCGGGCGACCCCTTCCAGGCGCTGCACGTACCTGCCGAAATGCCCGGCGAGGCCGACCTCGGCGACCTCGGCGCGGCTCAGGGGATGCCGCCCGAGGCTGAACGACTCGTCGAGGCCCACGTGCACCTTGCCGGCTGTGCAGAAGGGGCTCACGTCGGCGATGAGGGCGTCGGCCACCTCGAGCATCCGGGGATGGAGCGGGCACACCTGGCCGGTCCCGAGCGGCGAACCGTCGTCCGCGCGCAGCTCGTTCAGGTCCCGCAGGCCGGGCACCTTGATCAGGTACTGGGTGTGGCCGAGGAGGTTCACGATCGGGACGACGCCGATCCCGACCCGGGCGGCCTCGCCGACCAGCCTCGCCATCTGGCGCTGGCTGTAGGCGTCCCTCCTCGCGACGCCGGGAAGGCTCGGGAACTCGACCGCGTCCTCCAGGTGCAGGTAGAGCTCGCGGTAGCCCCAGTCGGCGTAGCGGGGCAGCTGGGCGACGAGCCAGTCCAGGCGTTCGACCTGCCTGCCGAGGTCCCACTGGAACGCGGCGATCATAGGCCGCTCGCCTTGAGCCACGCCAGGGCGCCGGCCTCGTCGGCGAACGCGCCGTCGAGCTGGGCCTCGAAGGCCGCATCCAGGACCGGCCTGAAGCCGGGCCCGGGTTTTCGGCCCAGGGCCACGAGGTGGCGGCCCTGCAGGAGCGGCCGGGGTGCCGACGCCTCGACGGCGAGCGCCGAGGCGCGCGCGCGCAGGCGGCCGATCAGGGCCTCGATGTCCGCGAAGGGGAGGGGCGGCCGGCCCCTCGCGTCGGCCTCCATGACCAGGGCGAGGTCCTCGATCGTGGCCGGCGCCAGCCTGCGCGCGAGCCGGCGGACCTGCGTGTCGGAGAAGTCGCCGTCCTTGCCGTGGTGGTGGGCGAGGTGGTGGACGACGAGGGCCCTGACGGGCGGATCCAGGTCCAGGGGGGCGCCGATCCGGCGCAGGAAGGCGTCCGAGAGCGGCCCGCCCGCGGCCTCATGGCCGGGGCTCGTCCAGCGCATCGCCCCGCGGCGCTCGGCGTGGACCGTCGTGCCGGGCTTGCCGAAGTCGTGGCCGAGGACGGCGAAGGCGAGGAGCCTTCTGCGCGCGGGCTCGGCCGTCCCCCAGCCGGGGAGCAAGACGAGGGCGTCGAGGCAGAGCGCGGTGTGCGTGAGGACGTCGCCCTCGGGGTGCCACTCGGGCTCCTGGGGCGTGCCCCGCAGGGCCGCCACCTCCGGGAAATGCCGCAGCCAGCCCGTCTGCTCCAGGACGTCGAGGCCCCGCGAGGGCCTCGCCGCCTTCACCGCCCACTTGTCCCACTCGCCCCAGACGCGCTCGACGGGAAGCTCGGCGAAGGCCGGGGAAATCTCCCGGCAGAGGGCGGCCGTCCCCGGGGCGAGGGTGAAGTCGAACCGCGCGGCCAGCTGGAACGCACGCAGGACGCGCAGCGGGTCCTCGGAAAACGCGGCGCTCGTGTGCCGCAGGACGCGGGCCGCGAGGTCCGCCCTCCCGTGGAACGGGTCGATCACCTCCCCGGTGAAGGGGTCCAGGGCGATCGCGTTGACCGTGAAGTCGCGCCGGGCCGCCGCGTCGGCGTCGCCGAGGGCGGGGTCGGGCTGGACCGCGAACCCGCGGTGGCCGGCCCCGGTCTTCGACTCCCGTCGCGGGAGGCTGAAGTCGAACTCGGCGCCGTTCGCGCCGCGGACCTTGATGACGCCGAAGCTGCGCCCGACGACATCGGTCGGGCCGAATGCGGAGAGGGCGCGGCGCAGGCCCTCGAAGTCGACGCCGGCGACCTCGATGTCAAAGTCCTTGGAGTCTAGCCCGAGGAGCCAGTCGCGCACGCCCCCGCCGACGAGGCGCGGGCGCCCCGCGCGGCGCACGGCCTCGAGCATCGCGCGCAGGTCGCCGGGAAGGGGGGGGATGCCGTCCGTTTGCGGCATGGTCAGGCCGTGCTCAGGCGCCCAGCGCCGCGCACGCGGCCAGGACCCAGGCTGAAATGAGGGACAGGCCGCCCAGGGGCGCGACGGCCCCGAGCCAGCGCGGCCCTCCAAAGGCCAGGAGGTAGAGGGACCCCGAGAAGAGGACCGTGCCGAGGACGAAGAGGCGCGCCGCCCACGCCGCGCGCCGGCTCGGGGGCGGGGGCGACGCCCTGAGCCATCCCGCAAATCCCAGCAGGGCCGAGGCATGCACAAGTTGGAAAATGATGGCGGACTCCCAGATGTCATGGGTCCCGGCGGCGATGAGGGCGGCCTTGAGCGAGTGGGCGCCCAGGGCGGCAAGGAGGACGCCGGAGGCCCCGAGGGCCCCGGCACAGGCGAGCGCGGTGCGGTGATTCACGGGGGGATCGTTGCAAATTCCGGCGGGGAACCAAGGCCCAAAAACGAAGGGTTGACACCCCTGTTTGGAGTCAATGGTCTAACCCTCTTTTCCATGAAGACGTACCTCGCGAAGAAGGAGACAGAGCAGCCCAAATGGTATCTTGTTGATGCCGAAGGGCAGGTGCTCGGCCGTCTCGCAGTCAAGCTGGCCAACATCATCCGCGGTCGCAACAAGGCGACCTACACGGCCCACGTCGACACGGGCGACTACGTCGTCGTCCTGAACGCCGAGAAGATCGTGCTGACCGGCAAGAAGGAGGAGCAGAACGAGTACATGGCCTTCTCCGGCTTCGTCGGCGGCGAGCGCTACCGCAGCATGCCGCAGATGCGCGCGAAGCGCCCCGAGTTCGTCATCATGCACGCCGTCAAGGGGATGCTCCCGAAGAACCGCCTGGCCGCGAAGATGCTGACCAAGCTGCGCGTCTTCGCCGGCACGAAGCACCCGCACGAGGCGAACAACCCGGTGAAGATTTCCGTCTGAACATGAGCACTCCCGACACCATCTTCACAGGCACGGGCCGCCGCAAGACATCGACCGCGCGCGTGCGGATCACCGAGGGCAGCGGCAAGCTGACCGTCAACGGCCGCGAGTTCGAGAGCTACTTCTCTCACGACAACTTCGCCAAGCAGGCGTACGCCCCCCTCCTCACGGTCGACCTTCGCGAGAAGATCGACGTGACGGCCAACGTCGCCGGCGGCGGCGTCGCCGGCCAGGCCGGCGCGGTCGCGCACGGGATCGCCCGCGCGCTGCAGAAGATGAATGCCGAGCTCAGGCCCGCCCTCAAGAAGGCCGGCCACATCCGACGCGACCCCCGCGAGAAGGAACGCAAGAAGGCCGGCCAGCCGGGCGCCCGCAAGCGGTTCCAGTTCTCGAAGCGCTGATCCGGCTTCGTCCCCCCCCTTCAAGGCCGCCTCCGCGCAACGGACGGCGGCCTTTTCCTTTATTACTGGATTTTGAGGGCAACTGAACGGATTGTTCCCCACCACCCATGAAAGTCGGCATCGTAGGCGCATCAGGTTACGCGGGCGAGACGCTCGTGAAGCTGCTCCTTGGACACCCCAAGGTTGAGCTGGCGGCCGTGACCTCGCGCGTGCACGCGGGCCATCCGCTCTCAAGGGTGATCCCGTCTGTCCGCGGCATCGACCGCGGGATAAAGTTCGTGGCCTCGGACCCCGCGGCGCTCGCGGCCACGGACATCCCCCTCTTCTTCCTCGCGCTCCCCCACGGCGCCGCCGCCGAGTTCGCGAAGGCGCTGGTCGGAGCCGGCAAGCGGGTGATCGACCTGAGCGCGGATTTCAGGGTCTCGGACCTGGAGGCCCATGAGAAATACTACGGCAAGCACGCCGCCCCGGAGCTCCTGCCGCACGCCCGCTATGTCCTTCCTGAGCTGACGGACCCCAGCTGGAAGACCGGGACGAAGATCGTCGCCTCGCCGGGATGCTACCCGACGAGCATCCTCGTGCCGCTTGTCCCGCTCCTGAGGGACGGTGTCGTCTCGAGGGAGCACATCGTCGTCAACAGCTTCAGCGGCGTGAGCGGCGCGGGCCGGAAGGTCGACGAGGCCTACCTCTTCGTGGAGAGGAACGAGAGCGCCAAGGCCTACGGCCTCGTGAAGCACCGGCACCTGGCCGAGATCGAGGAGCAGCTCGCCCTCCTGACGGGGGCCAGGACGCTGATCCAGTTCAACCCGCACCTGGCGCCCATGCGCTACGGGATCGCGACGACGATCACGGTGCCCGCGCTGCCGGGCGCGACGACGGAATCCCTCTACGCCTCGTGGGGAAAGGCCTACGCCAAGGCACCGTTCGTGGAGATCCTCCCCAGCGGGGAGACCCCGGACACGGCGCATGTCGTCGGGACAAACCGGATCGACATCTCCGCGGTCCACGACCCGCGCACGGGCAATTTCGTCATCACCTCGGCCGAGGACAACCTCGTCAAGGGGACCGCCGGCCAGGCGATCCAGACGATGAACCTCTGGTACGGCTTCGACGAGAAGGCGGGGCTTCGCTAGCGCGCGGAGCCGCCCTCAGCTTCGGTAGTCGGCGTTCTCGCTCACGTACTCGTGGGTCAGGTCGGCCCCGAGGACAACGGCCCGTCCCGCTCCCGAACCGCCGAGGTCGACCTCGATCTCGACGCAGCGCTCGTGGGCGGGGTAGTCCATGGGGGGCGAGAAGACGCCCTCCTTAGGCGCCCCGCTGGCATACATCTCGGCCGCCTTGAGGTGGGCGACGAGCGCGGACTCCTTCGAGGGGTCGAGCGTGAAGGCACCGCGGGAGAAGATCTCGACGCCGCCCATCCGCAGCGTCAGGCCGGACAGGTCGGTCCCCGCGGCGCCCGCGCCCACGTGCTTGCCGATGGCCTGGACCAGCCTGCCCACGTTGGGGTCGTTGCCGGCGACGGCGCACTTGAAGAGCGGCGCGTTGACGATCGCCTTGCCGAGCGCTCGGGCGGACCCGAAGTCTGCGGCGCCGAGCACCGAGACCCGGATCACATGGTGGACGCCCTCGCCGTTCCGGACCACGTCCTCCGCCAGGTCGCGGCACACGAGCGCGAGCGCGGAGCGGAAGGCGCCGAGGTCGGGGCAGGGGACGAGGCCGGACGAGACCAGCGCGACCGTGTCGGATGTGCTTGTGTCGCTGTCGATGGAGATGGCGTTGAAGGTCGGCTCGACGGCCTCCGAGAGCATCGCCTGCAGCTCGCGCTTGGGGACCGCGAGGTCGGTCAGGAGATACACGAGCATCGTGGCCATGTTGGGCTCGATCATGCCCGCGCCCTTGGCGATGCCGACGATCGATCCCGCGCCGACGGAGGCGCGTCGCACCTTCGGGTAGAGGTCGGTCGTCACGATCCCCTCGGCGGCCGGCAGGATGGAGCCGCCCTTCAGGGCCTTCACGGCCTCGGGGAGCGCCCCGATCATCGCCTCGACCGGCAGGCCCCAGCCGATCACGCCGGTCGAGCTCGGCAGGACCTCCGCCTGGCGGCACCCGAGGAGGCGCGCGGTCTCGCCGCAGACGCGCTCCGCCGCCGCGACGCCGCCGGGGGCGCACACGTTGGAGATCTTGTTGTTCACGATGACCGCGCAGAGCAGGGGCTGGCCCAGCCTGCCGCGCCCCACGAGAACCGGCGCGCCTGGAAACGCGTTCTTCGTGAAGACCGCCGCGAAGTCGGGCGTCGGCTTGTCCAGCGCGATGAGGGTCAGCGTCATCTTCGCCGGCTTCGGCGCCTCGGCGGGCGTGAACGCGAGGCGCGCGACGCCGACCCGGAATCCCGCGGGCAGGGCGGCCTGCTCGGCGAGCCATGCGCGGTGCGAGGCGCGGTCCCTGAAAACCATCTGCGTGCTGGGCATGGGACGAGAACTGTGGGCGCGGGGCCGCGGAGTGAAGCCGATTTTTCCGGGCCGGGCGCCCGGGGTTGCCGCCGCCGGGCTATTCTGAATCATCGGCGCGCATGCACCCCCGCCCGGCCGACCCGACCCGCGCGACGTCCCGGGACCCCGGCCCGGCGCCCGCGATCCGGCGCCTTGCCGAGCGGTCGCCGGCGCTGGCGCTCCTCCTCTTCTCGCTCCTCGTCGCGGCGGTCTCGACGGCCTGGCTCGTTGTCCAGTCCCCGAATTTCTTCACGGGGTACGACTTCATGAGGATGCATTTCTTCTACAAGACCTACTACCGGGAGGCGCTCCTCTCGGGAAGGCTGCCCCTCTGGAACCCCTACGTCGGGCTCGGCCGGCCGTTCATGGCCGACGCCGAGACGGCGACGCTCTATCCCCCGAACCTGCTCGTGCTGGCCCTCGGTGTCTACGGCGGCGTCGCCGCGTCCGTCCTCCTGCACCAGGCGGTCGCGGTCTACGGGGGCGTGCGCCTGGGCCAGACGATGGGGGCGACGACCGGCGCGAGCCTCCTCCTCGGCGCCGGCGCCGCGCTCGCCAGCCCGTTCACCGCGCGCCTCGACGTCGGCATCGTCGAGGGCTATTTCTCGCTCTGCTGGCTGCCCGTCGTCCTCTGGCTAGGGGCGCGCCTCCAGGACCGCCGGAGCGCGGGGACGGCCGCGGGGTTCGCCGTCGCCGTGGCGCTGATGATCCTGGCGGGCCAGCCCCCGCTCGCGTTCGTGGAGTTCCTCGGTCTCCTCATCTTCCTCGTCCTTCGGCAGCGGTGGCCGTCGGGACGCGCCGACATTCGCCCTTGCCTCGGCAACGCGCTCGGCGTCGCCGGGGCCGGGCTGGTTGGCGTGGGCCTGGCCTGCGCCCAGCTCCTTCCGTTCCTCGAGCTTGTCGGCCAGGGCAACCGGCCGCTGGAGGCGCGCGACTTTGCGGTCGCAAACGGGATGCCGGCCCCAAGCTGGCTCTCCCTCATCATCCCGACCTCGGGCAACTACGCCCCGAACTGGGAATACGGCGTCCACTGCGGGCTCGTGCCGCTCTTCGCGGCGCTGGGCGGGCTGCTCCTCTGGCGCGACCGCAACGTGCGGGCCCTCCTGGGGCTCGGGCTCGTCGGCGCGCTCCTCGCGGCCGGCGACCGGGCGCCCTTCCTGCGCTGGGCGACGCATGTGCTTCCCGGCGCGGCGGCCCTGCGCATACCCTCGAGGTACGGGATCCTGTTCGCCTTCGCGCTCCTGGGGACGGGGGCCGTGGCCCTGTCCCGGGAGGCGTCCCGCGGGGCCCTCGTGCTCCTCCTCATGGGCCTGGTCGCGGCCTCGGCCTGGGTCGTCTGGCTCGAGCCCTATGTCGTGAGGGGCGGCCCTGGCGCGGGCGCCTACTACGGCGTGCACCTCGGCGCCGTCGGGGCGTCGGCGCTCCTGGTCGCTCTCTGGCACCTGCGCGGCCGGTGGCCGCGCCGGGCGGCCCTGATCGGCTGCCTGCTGGGCCTCTTCTGCGCGGCGAACTGGCTCTGGGCGATCCACCTGCAGGCGCCGGTCTACTCGCCCTACGGCTTCGCGGTGGAGGACGCCGACCTGGGGGCCGCCGCGCGGGCGCGGGGGCTGCTCGTCCCCGGGGGCGCGCCGCCGCGCGTCTCGTTCAGTTCCCGGTACGTCCGCGAGAACAGCGGCATGGCCCAGGGCTACGCCTCGTTCGACAGCTACGTCGCCCCGTCCCTGTACCGCACGTGGGACTACGTGCACGCCGCGACCGGCGTGCCGGTCTCCAAGGCTGACTTCATCCGGCTGCCAGAGGCGGTGAGCGATCACGCGCAGCTCCTGGATTCCCTGAACCTGGTCGCCGACTACGACCCGGCGCTCCGCTCGCTCGCCCTGCGCGCGCACCCGGACCCGCGCGCCTACGTCGCCTATGACCGCGAGGTTGTCGCGGACTGGAGAACCGCCGTGCAGAGGATGGCCGAGCGGCGCGACTTCCACGCGCGGGCCCTGGTCGAGGAGGGCGCCGCCCCGGACTTCGCGCCGGCGCCCGGAGCCCACGCGGGCGGGGCTGCGGTCACCGGCTTCGAGCCGGAGCGGGTCACCGTGCGCGCGACCGCGGACGCGCCGGCGATCCTCGTCCTCGCCGAGGCGTGGTATCCGGGATGGCGCGCGGAGGTCAACGGCTCGCTTGCCGCGGTCTTCCCCGTCAACGGATGGATGCGCGGCGTCGTCATCCCGCCCGGGACGAGCGAGGTCACGTTCACCTTCCACTCGAGGCTCCTCGCCCTCGGCGCCGCGATGAGCCTCGTGAGCGCCGCGCTCCTGGCGGCGCTCGTTGCCCGCCGCGCCCCGCAGTGAGGCGGAATTTTCTCGGCGCGCCCCGCAATTTGTTGTGGAAAAGCAAGCCCACCGTGCTGTAAGCATGGGGGCCGCGCACTTGAGCCCATTGCCGAAAACACCGACACACATCCGTAACCTGGCCCACGCGCCGGCGGCTTTGCCCTGAGATGAACGTTGCCGAGGTTACGCTGAAGGCGAAGGTCCTTCTCGAGGCGCTGCCGTACATCCAGGACTTCCGGGGCTCCACGTTCGTCGTGAAGTACGGCGGCAGCTTCATGGACGACCCCGACCCGGCGATCCGGGCGCGCGTGACGGCCGACATCGCCTTCCTGTCCGCGGTCGGGGTGAACGTCGTCGTGGTGCACGGCGGCGGAAAGGCGATCACGAGGACCATGGAGGAGTCCGGCCTGAAGGCGAAATTCGTGAAGGGGATGCGCGTCACCGACGAGGCCACGATCGCGATCGTGAAGAAGACCCTGGACGAGACGGTCAACCGGGAGGTGTGCGAGGCGCTGTCGGCGGCGGGGGCGAAGCCGAAGGGGATCCCCGGCGACACGGTGCTCGTCTGCCAGAAGCTCGAGGCCGACGAGGACGGGAACGCGATCGACCTCGGGTTCGTCGGGGACGTGACCGAGGTCAAGGTGAAGCTCATCAAGAAGGAGATCTCCGACGGCTTCGTGCCGGTGATCTCCCCGGTGGCCGAGGGCTACGACGGGAAGCCCTACAACGTGAACGCCGACGTCGTGGCCGGGAAGGTCGCAAGCGCTCTGCGGGCCCGCAGGCTCTTCTACATGAGCGACGTCCCCGGCCTCCTCTCGGCGCCGCCCGACCCGGACTCGCTCATCTCGACGCTAAGGATCAGCCAGGTCGACGAGCTCCGGAAGACGGGGGTGATCGACAAGGGCATGCGCCCGAAGGTCGCCAGCGCCGTCCGGGCGCTCCAGGAGGGCGTCCAGCGCGTGCATTTCATCGACGGGCGCCTCGCCCACAGCCTCCTCCTCGAGATCTTCACGGACAAGGGCATCGGCACCGAGATCATCAATGGCTGAACCCGCCTCCATTGTCCGGGCGAGCGCGGCGGAGCTGTACGACGCGCACGTGCTGAAGAACTACCCGCGCGCCCCCGTCACGCTGGTGCGCGGGAGCGGTACCCGGGTCTGGGACGACCAGGGCAACGCCTACCTCGACTTCTCGTCGGGGATCGCGGTCAGCTCGCTCGGGCACTGCCACCCGCACTGGGTCGCGGCCATTCGGCGCCAGGCGGGAGAGCTGATCCACACCAGCAACCTCTTCAGGAACCCGAACCAGGCGGAGCTCGCGCGCAGGCTCGTCGGCTACGCCGGCCCGGGCCGGGTATTTTTCTGCAACAGCGGCGGCGAGGCGGACGAGGCGATGATCAAGCTCTCGCGGCTCCACGGCGTCCGGAAGTCCGGCGTCGAGGGCAAGTGCATCCGCGTGGTGTGCGCGAAGAACGGGTTCCACGGCCGGATGTTCGGCGGGATGAGCGCCACGCCGAAGGAGAGCGTGCAGAAGGGCTTCCGCCCGCTCGTCCCCGGCTTCGTCTTCGGGGACCTGAACGACATCGGCAGCTTCGAGGCCCTCGTGGACGCGGACACCTCGTCGATCTTCGTCGAGACGATCCAGGGCGACGGCGGGATCAACCCCTGCACGGCGGAGTTCCTGGTCGGGCTGCGCCGGCTCTGCGACGAGAGGAACCTCCTTCTCCTCATGGACGAGGTGCAGTGCGGCGCCGGAAGGACCGGCCGGTTCTTCGCGTTCGAGCACGCCGGGATCCGCGCGGACGCCATCGCGATGGCCAAGGGCCTCGGCGGGGGCTTCCCCATTGGCGCCATGTGGGTGGGGGAGCGAGCGGCCGACCTCTTCCAGCCCGGGATGCACGGCTCGACGTTCGGCGGCACGCCGCTTGCCTGCGCGGCGGCCCTGGCGGTCCTCGACGTCATCGAGTCCGAGGGCCTCCTCGCCCATGTGACCCGCGAGAGCGGCCCCTGGCTGCGCGAGCTCGCGAGGATGGCGGCGGATTTCCCGAAGCACGTGAGCGCGGTGCGCGGGCTCGGGTTCCTCATCGGGATCCAGATGGCCTCGGACTCGACGCCCTACGGCAACGCCCTTCGGGAGAAGGGGCTTCTGACGGCCCCCGCCGCGGGCAATGTCATCCGGCTCCTGCCCCCCCTGAACGCGTCAGCCGAGGAGCTGGCGCGCTCGGTCGCGATTTTCAGGGACGTGCTCGCGGCGCGCTGAGGCGCGCCCGCCGAATCACTTTCGGGGCTTCCTCGGCCTCGCCGTCTCCTGGGCCGCCTGCGGCGGCTCCGCGGCCATCTGCACCGCGCCGCCCGACTCCTTGAAGATGATGTCCGGCCGGTCCGAGAGGTCTCGCTCGAGGCATTTCTGGACGAAGGCGCTGAAGGAGAGCCCCAGGTTCCTCGCGCGGGCCTTCGCGTCGGCCAGAAGCTTCGGCGGGAACGAGATGCTCTGGTTGACGTAGGATCTCCCGCGGGTGGGCATCCGGGGATCGTGCGGGATTTCCCGGCCGAATCCAAGCAGGAGAGGAAGGCTTGCACTCCTGTGTTAATAACCGTTAATAACCCGGCTCGCATGCCTGCCTACACCTGCAGCGTCCGGGTGCACCTGCCGCGGCCCCTGTTCAGGCGCCTGATGGCCCGGGCGATCCTGGAGCGGACCGACTTGAGCTCGATCGTGATCAGGGCCGTCGACGCCGGGCTGCCTCCGGAACCGCCGCGCCCGCGCCGCAAGAGGCCGCCTGAACCCGCTGGCGGACAGGCCACTTTCGTCTCGTCGCCCGAGGGGCAATAAGCTAATCGTGTCCGCTTCATTCGATGAAGCACTTCCTAAAAGAGACCGACCTGACGTCCTCCGAGGTGGGGGAGGTCTTCTCGCTCGCCCGCGACTTCAAGCGGGGCAGGGGGAAGCGCGCCACGCCGGTACTGGCCGGCCAGACCTGGGTCCTCGTCTTCGCGAAGTCGAGCACCCGGACCCGGGTCTCCTTCGACGTGGGCATCCACGAACTCGGCGGCCACCCGCTTTGCCTGAACAAGGGCGACATCCAGCTGGGGCGCGGCGAGTCCATCGAGGACACCGCGCGGGTCCTCTCGCGGTTCGCGCACGGCATCGTGATCCGCACCCATGAGCACTCCGACGTGGAGAGGCTCGCGGGGGCCTCCGGCGTGCCGGTCGTGAACGGCCTGACGGACTTCCTGCACCCCTGCCAGATCTACTCCGACGCCTTCACGGCGGCGGAGCTCTGGGCGGGCCCGGACGGCGACCTCCTGGCGGCGCTCAGGGGCCGCAAGATCGCGTTCCTGGGGGACACAAGCTTCAACATGGCCAATTCCTGGATCCTCGGGGCGAGCCTCCTCGGCATGAGGATCTCGCTGGCGGGGCCAGCGGGATTTGAGCCCAAGGAGCGGATCCGCGCCCTCCTGAAGGCCGAGGGCCGCCCCGCCGACTTCGAGTTCACCACCGATCCCATGAAGGCCGTCGCGGGCGCCGACATCGTCTACACGGACGTCTGGGCGAGCATGGGCCAGGAGGGGGAGGCCTCGGCCCGGGGCTCGCGGATGCGCCCCTATGCCGTGACGGCGAAAGTCTTCGCGGCCGCCAAGCCCGACGCCCTGTTCATGCACTGCCTGCCGGCCCACCCGGGCGAGGAGGTCGAGCAGGCCGTCCTGGACAACCCCCGCTCGGTCATATTTGACGAGGCGGAGAACCGGCTGCACGTGCAGAAGGCCATCCTCTCGCTCCTCTCCCGCTCGCGGGGGGAATGAAATTGCGCCGCACGGCCCGCCGCGCGAAACTCGCCCCCGTCCCATGAAAATCGTCCTCGCCTACTCGGGCGGCCTCGACACCTCCGTCATCGTCAAGTGGCTCCGCGAAACCTACGACGCGGAGATCATCACCTTTGCGGCCGACATCGGCCAGGAGGAGGAGCTGAAGGGCCTTTCCCGCAAGGCCCGCAGCACGGGCGCCTCGAAGCACTACACGCTCGACCTGGTCGACGAGTTCGCACGCGACTTCATCTACCCCATGGTCCGCGCCAACGCGGTCTACGAGGGGCAGTACTACCTCGGCACCTCGATCGCGCGGCCCCTGATCGCGAAGGCCCAGATCGAGATCGCGAAGAGGGAGAAGGCCGGCGCCGTCGCCCACGGGGCGACGGGCAAGGGCAACGACCAGTGCCGCTTCGAGCTCACCTACATGGCGCTGGCGCCGCGGCTGCAGATCATCGCGCCCTGGAAGATCGACGCCTTCCGCAAGGAGTTCCCCGGGCGCGCGGAGATGATCGCCTACTGCAGGAAGCACAAGATCCCCGTCGAGGCGTCGGCCAAGAAGCCCTACTCGATGGACAGGAACCTCCTGCACATCTCCTACGAGGCCGGGATCCTCGAGGATCCCTGGTTTGACCCGACGTCGCGGGCGAACAGGGGCATGTTCAAGCTGACGGTGTCCCCCGAGGACGCCCCCGACCGCGCGGAATACGTCGAGCTCGAGTTCGAGAGGGGAGACTGCGTCGCGGTGAATGGCCGGAAGCTGTCGCCGGCCGGCGTCCTGCGGGCCCTCAACAAGCTCGGCGGCAAGCACGGGATCGGGCGCGTGGACCTCGTGGAGAACCGCTTTGTCGGGATGAAGTCGCGCGGCGTCTACGAGACCCCGGGCGGCACGATCCTCATGCACGGGCACCGGCAGGTGGAGTCGCTGACGATGGACCGGGAGGTCATGCACCTGCGCGACTCGCTGATC
>Ga0265319_1000799_pt1 | contig 20306 bp, 17 predicted proteins | sample 4824metaG_FD_192443 | JGI IMG/M metagenome (GOLD analysis project Ga0265319, IMG submission 192443) | Rhizosphere microbial communities from Carex aquatilis grown in University of Washington, Seatle, WA, United States - 4-8-24 metaG | ecosystem: Host-associated > Plants > Roots > Rhizosphere >...
GTCGTGGTCGGTCAGCGCGAGCGCCTGATGGCCGAGTTCGAGCGCCGTGGCGGCGAGCTCCTCGGGCAGTGAGGCGCCATCGAGGAAGGAGTAGGCGGAGTGGCAGTGCAGCTCGGTGTAGGTCATGGTCGGCGCCTGCGCCGTTCATCGCTGGCGAAACCAGCGGCCGTCGGTCAGGTCGTGAAAAACGACGAGGTCGCGTCCGGCGTCGCTGACGAGCTCCCAGTAGCGGCGGCGCAGTGGCTGCTCGGTCCACCAGCGATCTTCGACCAGCCAGGATTCGCGTACGTGAGCGACGGCCCGACCGTCGACCGCCAGCGGCGCTCCGCCGGGGGCGGCTCGCACCCGCGCGGCGCGCGGCAGGGAAACGCGGCGTGATCCGCTCACGACTCGAACGGGCTGAGCATCACGCGCCGTTCGGGAACGCGCGAGTCGATCTCGAGGCAGTGGACGCGCAGCGCCGCGTCTGCTCCGGCGGCGCTGCGCATCTGCTGGATCGCCTCGCGCAGCCGCGCGCGGCTGTGAACGCCCGCCTGATCGAGCAGCGCATGCTGTTCGCCGGCCGGTGGGCCGAAGCGCTCGGCGGCAAGGGTCAACACGCTCGCGGGGGAGGGAAGCCCCACAAGGCGCGGCAGGAGCGCGATCCGCATCCGTTCCGCCTGGGCGAGCGCCTCGCGGAAGGTGACGCCGCTGCGCCAGCTGCCGCCGTCGATCAGTCGTGCCGCGAGTGTCGCCGCACGCAGGGTGCGTCCGCGACGCTCCGGACGTGCCAGCAGGCGGTCGATCAGCACCGTGAGCGCACGCTCGAGCGCCTGGCCACCGGTTGCCTCGGGCAGCTCGAGCGACTCCTGCAGGGGAGTCTCGATGCATCGTGGGCGGGGCGGGTCGTCCTCGCCACATGCGAGCCGGTGCGCCTCCATTCCCGCCGTGCCGAACCGGTCGGCGAGCGAGGCGCGCGGGAACGCTGCGAGCTCGCCGAGCGTCGCGATCCCGAGCCGCTCGAGCGAGTCCACCAGCGGTGCCGTGCGCTCACGCGAGCGCAGCAGCGCGACCGGTAGCGGCGCCAGGTACGCACGGGCGCTCTCACGGACGATCAGCGTGCGCCTGGGGCGGGTCACGAGCGCCCCCGCCAGCGCGGCGAAGCGGTTTGGCGCAGCGGCCAGCCGGGCGGGACGGTCCAGCGCGCGCCGCGCAGCCACCAGCACGAGCTCGTCGCTGCCTCCGTACAGGCCTCGCAGACCGTCGAGCGAGAAGCAGGCGAGACCGGGTCGCGCCGGCTCGACGCCCGCGCCGATGCCCTCCAGCGTGCTCAGAGTGCGCTCCCAGGCGGCGGCGACGGCGATCGGGTCAGCGGCGAGCAGCTCGAGCGTGGGACAGCGCGCGAGCGCCTCGCCCAGCGCCATCCCGCTGCGCACGCCGAAGGCCTGGGCCGCGCCGGAGACCTCGCCGATCGGTTCGCCACGGCCCTCGGGCGCGATCGCGACCGCTCGGCCGGCCAGCGGCTCGAGCCCACCGGCGGCGACCGCGATCTCGAAGCGGGGGATCAGGACGCAGGCAATCATACGAACGTATGTTCGCACGGAAGGTGGGCACGATGCAAGTGCCGGCGAAATGCGTGGCGCCAGCTGGTCTTCTCAGCTCTCAGCGGAGGTGACGCGCACGCGGAACGACCTTGTCAGATGCCTGGCCTACTGCTTGAAGTGCTCGACCGTGTCGGCGGAGCGCAAGCTCGCCTCGTCCGGGTTGAGCCCGAACTCCTCCTGAGCGCGCCGCTGCCGCAGGAGATCCCAATAGCGGTCCAGTGCGACGCGAATCTGGTCGAGACGGGCGCGCTCGTCGATCGTATGACCTCCGTCGCGTCCGGCTGCCTCATAGAGGCGGCGCTCCTCGGCGACGAGCGTTTCGATGTGATTCTGCACCTCGCTGTCGTTCATCCTGCCTCCTGCTCGATCGGCGTGTCGATTCACCAGCGGACCTGGCCGGGCGGCGCCGCGCACCGCCGGCGCGCCAGCCAGTCTCGCAGTGCGCTCTGCCGATGTCGAGCACCCACACGAAGCGAGGCCGCACGAGGCCTGACCGCCGGGTGCTCACCGGCGCGGCTGCAACGATTCTTTCTGCTCCGCAGCGCAGGATCCGTAACACTGTTTGGTGTCATGTGCCACGAATATGTGGAGTGGGGGGTCGGCTGATGACGGAGCCGCCACACGAACCGCCGGAAGGCCCGTTCGAGGAGGAGCCCGAGGAGCCGGAACGCTTCCGCGGGTCGTCGCACGAGCCGGATGACGCCGCCGACGACGACATCGAGTTCGAGGACTCCCACGAGCCTGGTGGCGGCCTCTCGCCGTCCCCCTACGATCGGCACGACGAGGCGGTGGAGCGGCATGAGTCCCACCAGACAGGGGAGCCTCCGCACGACCCGCACGGCGCCCGCGAGATCGGCGGGCGCCCCGAGCCCGACGAGCCCGACCCCTCGCGCGAGCCATACGCGCCCCACCGCCGCGACGACCGCGACGAGACCCCGCGCGGTGCGGATGGCATCGGAGCAGCCCCTCGGCACGAGTCGGGCGAGCCCTTCCTGGATCCTTCGCGCGAGCGAGGCGACGATCTGTTCGCGGGAGCGCCGCATGCCGAAGCGCCGGCGCGCGATCACCCGACCGGCGAGCTCTTCGACGAGGATCTGGAGGAGGCCACCGGAGAGCTGTTCGAGGAACCGGTTCACCACACCTTGGATCCGTATGACGAGTCGCCGTCTCCGCCCACAGGTGAGCTGCTCCTGGATCTTGGCGAGGAGGTTCACTCGACCACCGAGCTTGCACAGCGACGCGCGCAGGAGCGCGCGCAGAGGCGCCGGGCCGGCCGCCAGCGCCTGCTCGTCCTGATTCTCGCGGTCGTGGTGGTCGTCGTGGTGGTCGTGCTGGTGACGAACGGCGGCTCGAGCACGCCGACGTCGACGACCGCCGCCGGCGACCCGCTCGCTGCGGGCGGCACCGGCGCGTCGCATCTCGCCGCCGGCTCCGCCGCGGCGCTGCCCGGCAACATCCTGATTGCGGACCGCAACAACAACCGCCTGCTCGCGATCTCGCCGCAGGGACAGATCGTCTGGCAGGCGGCTCTGACCGGGCCCAGCGCCGCGTTTCGAAGCTCCACGGGCCGTTCTGTCGTCGTCACCCAGCCCGGGGAGTTCGTCGTCCTGGCGCTTGCCGTGTCCGACCGCAAGTCGTTCTACCGCTACGGGCTCAGCCACCACGCGGGCAGCGGCGACAACCGCCTGCGCGACCCGGAGACCGCGCAGGAGCTCAGCGACGGAACGCTCGTGATCGCCGACAAGTCCAGCTGCCGCGTGATCTTCGTCAAGCTGCCGTCGCACCGCCCGCACACCAAGCTCGGCAGGCCCGGCTCCTGTGTGCACGATCCGCCCAAGACGCTGGCCCATCCTGACGCCGTGTTCCCCGCGATCGGCGGCGGCATCGTCGTGACCGAAACGGACCCGAACTGGGTGGACGTGCTCAGCACGCAGAACGCGATCGTCGCCTCGATGCAGGTGCCGGGGCTCGGTGCCCCCGATGACGCCAACGAGTACGCGCCCGGCAAGTTGATCGCGACCAGCCACGCCCACCCGGGCGCGGTCGAGGAGTTCGACACGGCAGACAAGGTGACCTGGACCTATGACCCGAGCAGCGGGCCCGGCGAACTGGACCGGCCCTCGCTGGCCGAGGTGCTTCCGAATGGCGACGTCCTCGTCTGCGACTCGGGCAACGACCGGGTCGTCGTGATCGATCCGCAGACGAAGACGATCGTCTGGCAATACGGCCACACGGGCAGGCCGGGAACGCAGCCCGGCTATCTGCACACTCCGGACACCGCGGTCCTCATCGGCGCGACCTCCTAGCGGGGCGCCTGGGGATTGCGGATCCCCACAAGTCCGATCGCCGCTCCGAGCGCCAGCAGCGCGGCCGCGATCGCCACGCCGAGGTGGAAGCTCGAAAGCGAAGCCGAGTCGGCGGCGCGCAGGATGGCGGCCCCCTGCGCGGGCGCCAACCCCGACACCGACGGGCGTCCGAGGACGAGGTGCTCCGCGGCGGCGATCGTTGCGCGCGCGGCGCCGCCGGTCGCGGCGCCGCGAAGGTGTTGGTGCAGGCTCGCGCCGAAGTGCGACGCCACGATCGCCCCGACCCCTGCCGTGGCCAGCAGCCCGGCGACTCGCGCAACGGCGTTGTTGACGGCCGACGCGATGCCGGCGCCCTCGCTCTCGACGCCGGCCAGCACGGTCGTCGTCAGGGGCGCCACGGTCAGCGCCAGTCCCAGCGCGAAGACCAGCACCGACGGCAGGAGATCTGAGAAATAGCCGGGGTGCAGACCGATCCGCAGCGCCAGCAGCAACCCCGCCGCTGAGATCAACGGTCCGGCGCTCATGAAGAGTCGCGGCCCCATCCGCGCGGACAGCCGTCCCGCGTAGCGTGACAGCGCGAATACGACCAGTGTCACCGGCAGCGTCGCGAGCCCGCTTCGGAGCGGCGAGTAGCCCGCGACCTGCTGCAGGAAGAGGATCAGGAAGAAGAAGAAGACCGCGAGGGCGGCATAGACCGCGAAGGTCTCGATGTTCGCCGCGGCGAAGTTCGCGCGCCGGAATATCGCGAGCGGCAGCATCGGATCGCGTGTCAGTCGTTCGCGAGCCAGAAACGCCCCGAACAACAGCGCGCCGCCGGCCAGCGGCACGACGATCTGCGGTCGCGACCAGCCCAGGCGTGGCGCCTCGATCAGGGCGAACACCACGCCCGCCAGCCCGCCGGCGCAGAGCAGCGCTCCGGCCAGATCGACTCGTCGCCGCGGCTTCGCCGTCGGCGCCTGGCGCGGGATCACCCTCAGAATCAGCGTCAGGCAGCACAGCACCACCGGCACGTTGATCAGGAACAGCCAGCGCCATGAGGCGAACGCCAGGAGCTCGCCGCCGGCGAGCGGGCCGATCACCGTCGCGATCGCCCCGAACGCGGTCCAGGTGCCGATTGCGGCGCCGCGCTCCTCGTCCGGGAAGGTCGCGGCAATCACCGCCAGCGAACTCGGCGTCAGCAGCGCCCCGGCGATGCCCTGGACCGCGCGGGCGGCGGTCAGCAGGCCGATCGTCGGCGCGATCGCGCAGAGCACCGAGGCGAAGCCAAAGCCGGCCACGCCGAGCGCAAAGATGGTGCGCTCCCCGAAGATGTCCCCAAGCGAGCCCCCGATCAGTATCAGCGAGCCGAGTGTGAGCAGGTAAGCACTCGAGATCCATTGCTGTCCGGCCAGGCCGCCGCCGAGGCTGCGCTGGATCGTCGGCAATGCGACGCTCACGATCGTGCCGTCGAGAGCGGCTATCGCCGAGCCAAGGATCGTCGCTATGAGCGTCAGCCGTTTGATCCGATCGGAGGCCATTCGCGGGCAGTCTAGGCGCGTGTGGTCGGGCGGTGGTCGGGCAGGGCGAACCTGGTAGAAAGGTCGTTCAGCCAGGACAAACCCAACCGCCATCAGCGAGGACCATCCATGAAAGTGATCGGCGCAGGCCTGCCTCGAACCGCCACGACGACCACGCTGATCGCATTCGAGCAGCTCGGCTTCGCGCCGTGCTACCACATGCGCGACCTGCTCGGCGACATGGACGGGCAGCTGCCGCTGTGGGAGCGGGTGGCCGACGGCGACCCGGACTGGGGGGCGCTCTTCGACGGCAAGGAGTCCTCGTGCGATTTTCCGTCGGCCTTCTATTACCGCGAGCTGATGGATCTCTATCCGGATGCGAAGGTCGTGCTCAGCGTGCGCTCGGCCGACAGCTGGGTGAAGAGCATGCGCGACACCGTCTGGCCGGTCTATTTCGGCCCGTCGCCGATGCATCACATCTGCGAGGCCCGCCGGGCCGTCGACGAGAACTGGAACCGCTACATCACGTTCATGACCAGGATCCTGTTCGACCAGCAGACGGGCGCCCTCGCCGGCGATCACGAGAGCGATGTCGAGTTCGCGGCGATCATGGAACGCTGGAACGACCGCGTCAGGGCCGACGTGCCCGCGGAGCGCCTGCTGGTGTGGGAGCCGGCCGACGGCTGGGAGCCGCTGTGCGGGTTCCTCGAGGTCGCGGTCCCCGACGGGCCGGTGCCGCGCGTCAACGACACATCCGCTTTCGCGGAGGGCATCCTGGGCGGCAGCCTCGCGGTCGTGAACGCGTGGTGGGACAGGCGCGAGCGTCCGAGCGGCGGGCTGCACGGAGCGCCGCTGGAGTGATCGGCGCCGTCGCGCCCAGCTTTGCCTGCGCAACGCGCTTGTGAGGCGATAGATTTCGGCGCCGAGGGCGCCGCGTCAGCTGGCGCCCACTCGCGCCCGCCGCCCCACGACCTAAGGATCGAGATGAAGCCGAGAACGACGATTGCCGCCGCGCTCGCCGGGATGCTCAGCCTCGCCGCGGTGGCGCTCGCGGCGGCGCCGGTGGCGAGCAGCGCTGCCACCAGTTGCGCAAAGGCCTCGCTCGCGCTCGTCCACGCCGGCCAGCTGACCGTGGCGACCGACGCGCCCGCCTACCCGCCCTACTTCGAGAACAACAAACCGGCCAACGGCAAGGGCTTCGAGAGCGCCGTCGCGTACGCCATCGCCGGCCAGCTCGGGTTCGGCGCAGGCCAGGTCAAGTGGACGGTGGAGCCGTTCAACGCCTCGTTCGCACCGGGTCCGAAGTCGTTCGACTTCGACATCAACGAGATCTCGATCACGCCCGCGCGCGCCAAGGCGGTCGATTTCTCGACGCCGTACTACACCAACCCTCAGGCGGTGATCGTCGTCAAGGGCTCGAAGTTCGCGCACGCGGGTTCGCTCGCGGCGCTCCGCAGCGCCAAGTTCGGCGTCCAGGTCGGCACGACGAGCCTGGCGGCCGTGAACGCCCAGATCCGCCCGACGCAGTCGCCGCAGGTCTTCAACAGCTCCAACGACGTCGTGACGGCGCTTCGCGAGCACCTGGTCGACGCGATCGTCGTGGACCTCGCGACCGGTTTCTACCTGACCTCGGGCGAGATCCCGCACGGCGTCGTCGTTGGTCAGTTCAGCGCCTCGGGCGGAGACAACTGGGGTGTCCTGCTCTCGCACCACTCGAAGCTGACGGGATGCGTCGATCAGGCGCTGGCGAAGCTGCGCTCGAACGGAACGCTGTCCTCGATCACCAGCCGCTGGATGCAGTCGGGCGCGGGCGTTCCCGTGCTGAAGTAGCGCCGCCGTGCACGCGACCCCGACGAGCCGGGCGGAGCGCCAGCGTGCGCGGCGCCGCCAAGCTCGCCGGTCGGTCGTCGTGTCCGCCACCTCGACGGTGGTTGTCATCGGTGGCCTGGTCGCCGCGCTGGTGCTCAGCCCTGGCTGGCGCACGATCCGCCAGACCTACCTCTCATGGCATTACTTCCGCCAGATCCTGCCCTCGCTGCCCGGGGCGTTCTGGCTCGACGCGCGAATCTTCCTGATCGTCGAGGCGGTCGTACTCGCGCTCGGGCTGCTGATCGCCGTCGTGCGCACCGTACGCGCCCCGGTGCTGTTCCCGGTGAGGCTGGCCTGCGCCGCCTTCGTTGACCTGATGCGGGGGATCCCGCTGCTGATCCTGCTCTACGTCGTCGGCTTCGGCGTGCCGGCGCTCGGTTTCTCGTTCCTGCCCACGGACGAACCGGTGCTCGCCGGCGCGGCGCTGGCGATGTGCTACTCCGCGTACGTCAGCGAGGTGTTTCGTGCGGGCATCGTGTCGATCCACCCGAGCCAGCCGGCGGCTGCGCTGGCGCTCGGCCTGACGAGGCCACAGGCGCTGCGTCACGTCGTCGTCCCGCAGGCGGCTCGCCGGGTCGTCCCGCCGCTGCTGAACGACTTCATCGGTCTGACCAAGGACGTCGCGCTGGTCTCGGTTCTCGGCCCGCAGGAGATCGTGCGCGTGGCTCAGATCAGCTCCGACTTCAGCTTCAACTACACCCCCTACATCGCGGCTGCCGCGATCTACCTCTTGCTGACGCTGCCGCTGATCCGGATCGTCGATCGCCAGCAGCGGCGCGCGCTGCGACGCCAGAACGCCGTGGTGATGCTTTGACCGGGACACCTGTGCTTGAGCTGCGCGGCGTGACGAAGTTCTATGGCGAGCGCGAGGTGCTCGGCGGGATCGACCTCACCGTCAGCGAGGGAGAGGCGGTCGCATTGATCGGTGCCTCAGGCTCGGGCAAGTCGACGCTGCTGCGCTGCATCGACCTGCTGGAAGAGATCGACGACGGCGACATCTACCTGGACGGCGTCGCGATCACCGAGCCGGGCGCGGACCCGGTTCCGGTCCGCCGCCGGCTCGGCCTGGTCTTTCAGGCCTACAACCTGTTCCCGCACCGCTCGGTGCTCGAGAACGTCGTGCTCGGCGCGATCCGCGCGCAGCGGATGGCCCGCAGCGACGCGCTCACGGCCGGACATGCCCTGCTCCAGCGGTTCGGCCTCGCTGGGCGCGAGCACGACTACCCGGACCGGCTCTCCGGCGGCCAGCAGCAGCGCGTGGCGATCGTGCGCGCGCTGATGACCAAGCCGCGCGCGCTCCTGCTCGATGAGGTCACGAGCGCCCTGGATCCCGAGCTGGTGGGCGAGGTTCTCGGGATCATCCGCGAGCTGAAGGGCGACGGCATGACGATGCTGATCGCCACCCACGAGATGGGTTTCGCGCGTGAGGTGGCCGACGAGGTGTGCTTCCTCGACGCCGGCCGGATCGTCGAGCGCGGCGCACCTGCGCAGATCTTCAGCCAGCCGGAGAATCCCTCCACCCGGCGGTTCCTGACGCGGCTCCTGGCCGGGGCGCGCGCGTGACGATCGGCCGGCGCGCGCGCGTGACGATCGGGGGGACGCCGTGGGCTGCGCGTGTGATGTGGCTGTCGGCCGCGATCGTGTTCGTCGCCGCGGCCGTGTTCCTGACAGGCATGGCCGCGAGTGCGGCCACCCCGCGCGATCCGGCCGCCGACCTCCCGCTGGGACGGTTCCCGCACGCCTGCGCCGCCGCGCCGAGCGGCACCGTCTGCGAGAAGGCGGCGATCGCGCGTCTGAACGCCGGCCGCTCCGCGCTTGGGCTCGGCCGCTACCGGCTGCCGCGCGATTTCGTCCGGCTCGCGCCGGCGCGCCAGATGCTGATCCTCGCGAACCTCGATCGAGTCGCCTATTCCCTGCGGCCGATCGCCGGCCTGAGCCTGACGCTGGACGCGATCGCAGCACAGGGCGCTCGGGCGCGCCAGGATCCAAACCCGTCCTCGGCGCTCGCGGCGCTGCAGGGTCAGCAGCGGATCGGCTTTGCCTCGAACTGGGCGGGCGGAGCCCCCAACGCGCCGGTCGCCTACTTCGAATGGATGTACGACGACGGTTACGGCAGCGGCAACATCGACTGCCGCAGCCGTTCATCGCCGGGCTGCTGGGGGCACCGTCACTCGGTGCTCGCGTTCGCGTCAGGACCGACGTTGACAATGGGCGCGGCCGCTGTTCCCGGTGAGCAGAGCTACACGCTGACCGTCGTTCAGACCTCGACGCCGGCGTGGCCCTACTCCTACACCTGGGCGCAGGCCGTGGCGGACGGCGCCGGGCGTTGAGTCAGCCGCCGCGCTCGACGAGCAGGTCTCGCAGCGCCGCCAGGCCGTCCCACACCTCGACGAAGCGCGTGCTCAGCGGGGAGAGCCCGACGCGGATGACGTCGGGCGCGCGGTAGTCGGTCAACACGCCGCGGGCCGTGAGCGCCTCGCATAGCGCCGCCGCGTCTGGGTGAGCGAGCGCGACGTGGGCTCCTCGGATCGCCTCCTCGCGCGGTGAGGCCACCGCGACGCCGTGCTCGGTGAGCCACGCGTCGGCGAGCACGATCGCCAGCGCGGTGAGCGCAACCGCCTTCGCCCTGATGCGCTCGATTCCGGCTCGCTCAACCAACTCGAGCCCCGGCTCCATGGCGTGCAGTGCGAGGATCGGAGGCGTGCCCGAGAGGAACGCGCGGATCCCGTCCGTCGCCTCGTAGCCCGGATCCATCCGAAACGGATCCCGTCTACCGAGCCAGCCCCAGACAGGCTGGCGCAACGTGTCCGCCAGTGAACGGCGCACGTAGACGAAAGCCGGCGAGCCGGGGCCGCCGCAGAGGTACTTGTAGGTGCAGCCCACGGCGAGGTCCGCGCCGGCCCCGTCCAGCGCAACCGGCACGGCGCCGACACTGTGCGACAGGTCCCAGACCGTGAGCGCACCAGCGTCGTGAGCCGCCCGCGTGATGGCCGTCATGTCGAGGATCGCCGCCGAGCGGTAGTCCACGTGGCTGAACGTGACGAGCGCGGTCGCGGGACCGCAGACCGCCGCGACCTCCTGCGGGCCTGGTCCCCGGATCGGATCGGCCGGGTCAAGCCAGCGCAATGTCAGCCCGCGCTGAGCAACGAAGCTCTCGAGCACGTAGCGGTCGGTCGGGAAATTGCCGGGATCGGTCACGATCTCTGTGCGCCCGGGCCGGGCGTCGAGCGCCGCGGAAACCGCCTTGTAGAAACACACGGTGGTCGAATCCGCCACCGCGACCTGACCGGCGGCGGCACCGAGCAGGGCGCCGATGCGGTCGCCCAACAGCAACGGCAGATCCATCCAACCCTCGGTCCAGGAGCGGATCAGCCGCTCTCCCCAGCCCGAACCGACCACCCCCGCCAGCGCTTCGAGCACACGCGCGGGCGGCCGGCCGAGCGAGTTGCCGTCCATGTAGACGAGCGGGTCCTCGGTGATCGCGAACTCGTCACGGAAAGCGGCAAGCGGGTCCGCGCGGTCAAGCTCGGCTGCGGCGGCGCGGCTGTCGATCGGTGGCGGCGTCCCCAAGCGCCGACAGCCTATTCGCCGGGTTGCGCGCGACACGCAGACGTGGCGATCCTCGCGCGCGGATATCCGTATTCTCCGCGACGAGAATGCTCGGCGCGCGTGCCTCAGGTGGCGCGGCGGCCGTCCACTGAACACATGGCCAGCCGCGCCGACATCGAGTTCACCTACACGTCGATCGACCGGATCTTTCGCCTGAGCCTGGGCGAGCTGGCCGACTTCAGCGGTGCCAAGTACGACGGTGACTTCTCGCTGACGCTCGAGCAGGCGCAGGCGCGCAAGCACGACTACATCGCCGAGCAGATCGGGATCGGGCCCGGCCGGCGGCTGCTCGACCTCGGTTGCGGCTGGGGGGCGCTGCTGAACTACGCGCGCACCCGAGGCGCCGAGGGAACCGGCGTCGCGCTGTCCTCGGCTCAGGTCGCCTCCTGCCGCAGGCACGGGCTCGACGTGCATCTGCGTGACGCGCGAACGGTCGACCGCGAGAGCTTCGGCCGCTTCGATGCCGTCGCGAGCCTCGGTGCCTTCGAGCACTTCTGCTCGCCGGATGCCTACCGCGCGGGGCAGCAGGAGGAGATCTACCGCTCCCTGTTCGCCAACGCCGCAAGCGTGCTGGACGACGGCGGGCGCTTCTATCTGCAGACGATGGTGTTCGGGCGCAACATGATCGCGCTGGATGAGGTCAGCGAGCACGCTCCGCGTGACTCCGATGCGTTCGTCCTGTTCCTGCTGGGCTGCCAGTTCCCCGGCTCGTTCCTGCCCTACGGGCTCGAGCAGTTGCTGGCCTGCGCACAGCCGCACTTTCGTTTGATCGAAAGCTCGAGCGGCCGGCTCGACTACATCGAGACGATCAACCAGTGGAGCCGGCGGATCGGCGCTCCGAGCCTGCGCAAGAACCTGATGAAGCTGCGCCTCCTGCCACGCTGGCTGCGCAGCCCGGAGTTCCGTTACGCGTTCACCTCCGGCGTGAGCGCGAACAAGGTCTGCTTCGAACGCGAGCTGCTTGACCACTTCCGCATCGTGTTCGAGAAGACCGGGACCGCCGTTGCGCCGGTCCCCGCCGACCCGCCGCGTTAGTGCCGGCACGCCACCATCGCACGGTCGACCGCACCATAGCGATCATGGAGCTTGCCTCGCGGGCGAGGGGCGGAGTCTCGCTCGCCGAGCTGGCGGCACGCCTGTCGGCGCCGAAGTCGTCCATTCAGGAGCTGACGAACGGGCTGCTCGCGGCCGGCTACCTGGTCGAGCGCGACCACCGCTTCCTGCTCGGTCCAGGGGCCTTCCTGCTCTCTTTGCGCACCGCGGGCCTGCCGCTGGGACAGATCGACCACAGGGAGCTCGAACGTGCCCAGCAGTGGGTTGGCCTCACGTTGTTCGTTGGCGTCCGGGTCGGCGACGACCAGGTGTTCGTCGACCAGGCCGGCGAGGACGTGCTGATCGACTTCGTTTCGGCCACCCGTCCGCGGCGACCGCTGCTGACGACGGCGACCGGCAAGATCATTCTCGCGTTCATCCCGCCGGTCGAGCGCAACGAGTTCCTCGGCCGCATGGAGCGCGAGCAGCCCGCGGCGGTCAAAACCTTCCTCGCTGAGCTTGCGGACATCCGCTCGACGCTGCTGGCGTACAACCCGTCGCTGACCGTCCCGGACCGCTACGCAGTCGCGACGCCGCTGATCGATCCCGACGGCGGTTTTCTCGCGGTGATCTGCGCAGTCGGAGGCCCGGACGTGTCCGGCACCCTGCTGCAGGTCGGCGGCCGGCTGCGCGACGCCGTGGCAGCCTGGAGGTTCCCCCGCAAGCGCCGCACGGCGCGTGTTGAAAAAGCACCGGCTCGCGGACGTCCGTAGTTTCCCGCGCCGGACTGCGGGCCGCTACGCTCAATCCGCGGCGGCCGCGGCGCTAGCGTGACGCCATGCTCGGGAGCAGGTCTCGCGACTCACAGGAGCCGTCGACCGAGCCGCTCGAGGTCGTGATCGCGGGCGGTGGAGTCGGGGCGCTCGAGGCAGCCCTGGCCCTTCACCAGCTGGCTGGCGACCGCGTCCGCCTGACGCTCGTGGCGCCGGCCGCTGACTTTTCCTACCAGCCGATGGCGGTGCTCGAGCCGTTCGTGCGCCGAGAGCCGCGACGTCTGCCGTTGGCCCGCTTCGCGAGCGAGCTGGGGATCGACTTCGTGCAGGACTCGGTCACGAGCGTCGAATGCGAGCGCGGAGTCGCGCACACCGGCGGTGGTCGCCTGCTGCATTACGACTCCCTCGTGGTGGCGGTCGGAGCTCGTAGGGCGGCCGCGGTGGCGGGTGCCGTGAACGTCGACATCCCGAACGGCTACGAAAGCCTGCGGCTGCTGTTGGACGAGATCGACAGCGGCGCCGTGGCGAGCATCGCGTTTGTCGCGCCGCGGCCGACGTGGCCGCTGCCGGTGTATGAGCTGGCGCTGCTCCTACGTGAGCATGCACGCGAGAACGCCGTCGAGGTGAAGCTGTCGATCCTGACCGCCGAGGCGCAACCGCTGGCGGTGTTCGGCGCGGACGTGAGCGCCGCGGTGACCGAGGTTCTCGCGGAGGCCGAGATCCTGACGGTGCTGGACAGTGACGCGCAGCCCGCGGGGGACGGTGCGCTGATCGCGCAGACCGGCGGCGAGCCACTGCGGTTTGACCGAGTGGTGGCGCTGCCGCGCCTGCAGGGACCGGCGATCGGCGGTCTGGTGACCGACGCGGAAGGCTTTCTTCCCATCACCGCGCACTGCGAGCTGATCGGCGCCGAGCGCGTCTACGCGGTCGGAGATGCCACCGACTTTCCCGTGAAGTACGGCGCGATCGCCGCTGCTCAGGCTGACGCCGCCGCGGCGTTCATCGCGGCGGCGGCCGGAACGCCACTCGCACCGGCGCCGTTTGACGGTGCCGTGCACGGATTCATGCTGCGCGGCCGCAGGCTGCCGCGGCTCTACTTCAGCGCACGCATCGAGGATGGCGTCGCGCACGACTCGCACGCCGGCGAGGAACCGGCGCACGGTCAGGAGGCCAAGATCGCGGCGCGCTACCTGGGCCCCTACCTGGATGAGCTGTGGGCGTCCGGCGCCCGCTGGCTGTCGGGTCCCTGGTCTGGCTCAGACGTCCTCGGCGGGGTCCCAAGCTAGCGGCCAGATCTGGCCGCCGCTACAGCGGCTGCCGCGCGAAGCTGGGGGTGTGCGAGGATCGGCGCTCCGGCGTCCGCGCGCGGGCACCGGACATCTTGACCAAACCACGAAGGGGAGTCATATGGCATACGGCGTTGTGCATCAGTTCGCGGGCGGCACACGTGAGCAGTACGAGGCATCCGTGGCGGCCGTTCATCCCAGCGACGGCAGTCTGCCGGCGGGGCAGATATTCCACTTCGCCGGTCCGTCGGCCGATGGCTGGACGATCGTCGCCGTGCACGAGTCCAAGGAGAACTGGGAGAGCTTCCGCGACAACGAGCTCATGCCGCGGATGGCGGCCGGCATCGACGGTGGTTTCGGCGCCCCGCCGACCGAGACCGGGTTCGAGGTTTACAACCAGAGCACCTCCTGAACATCCGCACGCCGCGAGGCTACGCGGCACACTGCCGGCTCTCCGCGCTCGCGCGCGCGGAGAGCCGCGGTTCGCGGCCGGGTGGCCGCACGCCGTAGCATGGGGTTGAGCCCCGATGGCATCGCAGCGAGAACCCGAGCTGGAACGCGACCTCGCGCTTGTGGTTTCCGATCGGCCACTCGAGCAGCCGCCGCGCGACACCGAGGGGGCCCCGAGCGTGCCGGCGCAGGCACGAGCAGATCTCCTCGCGCTGAAGTCGGGCGCCAGTTTCGTTTGTACACGACAGGACGGGAGCATCCGCCCGGAACCGGCCTCCGGAGAGGGCTTCTACGCCGGCGACACGCGGCACCTCTCCGAGCTGCGCCTGACGATCGGCGGTCGCGAGCCGGTACTGCTCTCCTCCGTCATGGAGTCCGGCCACCAGGCGGTGATCAACGCCACAAATCCGGCGCTGATGGACGGTTTGGCGTGCGTCCCGCAGGACACTCTCAACCTGCGCCAGACCGTTCTGGTCGCGGACTGCCTCCACTATGGGCTGAGCGTCCGCAGCTTCCACCCGCAGCCCGTCGCGACCGTGGTCGAGCTCTCGTTGGGGGCCGACTTCGCCGACGTGTTCGAGGTTCGTGGCGTCGGCCGGCGCCCGGGCGGGCGCGTGGCGCCACCAAGCCGAGACGGTGATCGCGTGAGCTTCACCTACATCGCGCTGGACGGTCAGCGCCGCGAGACCGTCGTCGAGCTGCGTCCGACGCCGCTGCAGGTGCGATTCGATGACGATCGGGTCTTGATCAGCTGGGAGGTGGCGCTCGACGCAGGCGAGGCGATGGATTTGGAGCTCACCGCGCGCCCCGTCGCAGGCTCGTTGATTGCGCCGGCCGTGGCGAGCACGAGCGGCGCGGCGAGTGCGCACGACTCGGCGCATCGGCTGTCGGCCAGCCACGAAGAGTGGGTTGGCGCCTGCGCTCGCGTGAGCAGCGACAACGAACTGTTCGACCGCTTGATCGAGGCCTCGGTGCGCGACCTGCACGCGCTGATGATGCCGGTCGGCGGCGCCGAGCTGCCGGCGGCCGGAATCCCATGGTATGTGGCGCCGTTCGGCCGCGACTCGCTGCTGTGTGCCGCTGAAGCGCTGATCGTCAACCCCGATATCGCGCGTGGCACGCTGCTCGTCCTCGCCGGTCTTCAGGCGCATGCCGATGACGCGTGGCGCGACGCCGAGCCGGGCAAGATCCTGCACGAGCTGCGCACCGGAGAGCTCGCTCGGACAGGCCAGATCCCGCACACCCCGTACTACGGCACGGTGGACGCGACGCCGCTGTTTCTCATGCTCGCCGGTGCGTACTACCGCTGGACGCTCGACCTCGAGACGATGACGGCGCTGCGGCCCGCGCTGGACGCCGCCCTGCGCTGGATCGACGACTGGGGGGACCGCGATGGCGACGGGTTCGTCGAGTACGAGCGCCGCTCGCCGGCCGGGCTGCGCAACCAGGGCTGGAAGGACTCCGACGACGCGATCGTGCACGCCGACGGGTCACTGGCGCAGGGGCCGATCGCGCTCGTCGAGGTCCAGGGATACGTCTACGAGGCGAAGCTCTGCGTCGCAGACGTGTACAGCGCGTTCGGCGATAACGAGCGCGCCGCGGCGCTGCGGACGCAGGCCGCCAACCTGCGCACGGCGTTCAACGACGCGTTCTGGATGGCCGACGAGGGATTCTTCGCGCTCGCGTTGGACGGCGACAAGCAGCAGGTGCGCAGCGTCACGTCGAATCCGGCTCATTGCCTCTACTGCGGGATCGTCGACGAGGACAAGGCTCGGCTCGTCGCCGAGCGCCTGATGGCGCCGGACATGTTCTCCGGCTGGGGCATCCGCACTCTGTCCAGCCTGTCGCCCGCGTATAACCCGATGAGCTACCACAACGGGTCTGTTTGGCCGCACGACAACGCGATCGCGGCGGCCGGTCTCAAACGCTACGGGTTTGACGCCGCGACGAGCCGGATCGCAGCCGGCCTGTTCGATGTCGCCGCCGGGGCCCGCGACTTTCGTCTGCCGGAGCTCTTCTGCGGCTTCCACCGCAACGAGTCTCGCGCCATCGTTTCGTATCCGGTCGCCTGCATCCCGCAGGCCTGGGCGGCCGCGGCGCCCTTCATGCTGGTCCAGGCGCTGCTGGGGATCTCCGCGTACGCACCCGAGAACCGTCTGACCGTGGACCGCCCACGTCTTCCTGATTGGCTCGGCAGTGTCGAGCTCCGCGGCCTGCGGGTCGGCCGCTCCGAGGTCAGTCTCGCGTTCCACTACAGCGCCGCGGGAGCCACCGGGTTCTCGTTGCTCGAGCAGCACGGTGACGTGCGCGTGACGATGTCGGCATGAGTGCTGGGGGCGGACCGCCCGGCTTGGCCGGCTTCCACGCGCGCCGGCGCCGATGATGTCGACATCGACGAGCGCCGAACTGGCCCGTCAGGAGGCGCTGATCTTCGACTGGGACGGCACCGCGGTCACGGACCGTTCCGCAGACACCGGCCATCTGCGTGCGTTGATCGTCGAGGCCAGCCGGCTCGGGCTGGATCTGGCGGTCGTCACCGGCACGCACGTCGAAAACATCGACGAGCAGCTCGGGGCAAGACCTGCCGGTCCCGGCGAACTGCACATGCTCGTGAACCGCGGCTCGGAGACCTTCCGTGTCGAGCCGGACGGCCTGGTGCTCGTCGAGCGCCGCAGCGCAACGTCCAAGGAAGATGCTGCGCTCGACGCCGCGGCAGCGCTCACCGTGGAGCGGCTGGCCGAGCAGGGTCTCGAAGCTCGGCTCGTGGCGCAAAGGCTGAACCGGCGCAAGATCGACCTGATCCCGCTGGCCGAATGGGCCGACCCGCCGAAGGCGAGGATCGACGAGCTGCTTGTGGCCGTCGAGCAGCGGCTGCGTCAACACGGGATCGCCGGATTGCGCGCCGCCGTTGCGCTTGCGCTCGACGCGGCGGCGGATGCCGGCCTCGCCGACGCGCGCGTGACGAGCGACGCCAAGCACGTCGAGATCGGCCTGACAGACAAATCCGACGCGGCGCGGTGGTGGTTCGATCACCTTTGGCAGCGCGGCATCGCGGCGGAGCAGGTGCTGGTCGTTGGCGACGAGCTCGGACCGCTGGGCGGCCTGCCTGGCAGCGACTCGATGCTGCTGAGTGGCGCCGGGTCGCGCTCGGTCGCCGTCTCGGTCGGCGTCGAGCCGGCGGGCGTGCCGAGCGGAGTGACGCTGGTTGGCGGGGGGCCCGCGGAGTTCATCCGCCTGCTCGAACGTCAGGTGGCTCTGCGGCGCGCCGGCGCGATGCCGCGCGCGTGCCCGCACCCCGGATGGATCCTCGCGATCGACGGCGACGACGTGGAGCACGAGCAGGCTCGCGAGTCGCTGCTCTCGCTCGCCGACGGGCGCGTTGGGACACGCGGCAGCCTGGTTGCGCCGACCGCGGCCTCGTCACCAGCCGTCGTTCTCGCCGGCGCCTATCGCGGCCAGGGGGCTGAGTCGACGCTGCAGCCGGCGCCGCTGTGGAACAGGCTGTCGCTGCGTACGCGCGACGCCGCGCCGCCCACGCGAGTGCTCGATTTTCACACCGGCCTGCTGTGGCAGGAGTTCCCGGGCGAGGCGGAGGTGCTCCAGTTCTCGTCGCTGGCGCGTCCGGGGGTCGTCGTTCTGCGCGCGCTTGGGCGCCGCCAGGCGCTGGAGCGCAGCCCGGCGCTCGTCGTTCCAGCCGACTCTGGGACCGAGGTCGCGCTTGACCCCGAGCGCACCGTGATGCGCGTCGAGTTGCCGGACGGTGCGGTCGAGGCGGCCGCCGCGCAGATCGTCGAGCGGCGCGGAGAGGCAGCGCTGCTCGACCGCGTCGTCGCCTACACCCGGACGGGCGCGCACCAGGGCGAGGTCGACAGGGCGGTCACGATGCTGGAGTCGGCAAGGACTGCCGGGCGCGAACGCCTGCTGATAGAGCACCGCTGCGCGTGGGCGGCGCGCTGGAGGCGTGCCGACGTGCGGATCGGCGGCGACCCGGAGCTCCAGCTCGCTGTTCGGCTCGCGCTCTACCACCTGATGGGCTCGGCCGCCGATAGCGGTGAGGCCGCGATCGGAGCGCGTGGGCTCACCGGCGCGGGATATCGCGGACACGTCTTCTGGGACGCCGATGTGTTCGTCCTGCCGTTCCTGGCCGCCACGCATCCGGCGGCGGCTCGCGCCGCACTCGAGTACCGCGTGCGACGGCTCGCAGCTTCGCTCGAAGCCGCTCGTGAGGCGGGCCGCGCCGGCGCGCGGTTCGCCTGGGAGTCCGCCGCCACCGGCTTCGACGTGACACCGACGAGCGCTCGTGACCGCGCCGGCCGCGAGGTCGCGATTCTGACCGGACAGCACGAGGAGCACATCGTCGCCGATGTCGCCTGGGCCTGCGGCTGCTACGTGGATTGGTCGGGCGATCAGGCATTCCGCAACGGTCCCGGGCGTCGCCTTGTGGTTGAAACAGCGCGTTACTGGGCATCGCGCCTGGAGTGGGGCCCTGACGGACGGGCGCACATCCGCGCTGTCATCGGTCCGGACGAGTACCACGGCCTGGTCGATGACAACGCCTACACGAACGTGATGGCTCGCTGGAACCTGCGCCGGGCGTTTGCCGAGACGACCGACGCCGATACTGAATCGGCCGAGCGTGCGGCGTGGCTGGCCGCCGCCGATGCTCTGGTGGACGGTCTTCAACCCGAGAGCGGGCTGTACGAGGAGTTCGCCGGCTTCTTCGGACTCGAGCCGCTGATCATCGCGGACGTGGCGCCGCGACGGCCGGTTGCGGCCGACCTGCTGATCGAACGCGAACGGCTCGAGCTTGCCCAGGTCGTCAAGCAGGCCGACGTGCTGATGCTCCATCACCTGGTGCCCGAGGAGCTCGCCCCCGGCTCCCTGTCCGCCAACCTGGCCTACTACGAGCCGCGAACCGCGCACGGCAGCTCGCTCTCGCCGGGCATTCACGCCGCCTTGTTCGCTCGCGACGGCGACATGCACCGGGCCCTCGAGGCGCTCCGGCTGACGTCGCGGATCGACCTCGACGACATCTCCGAGTCCACTGCCGGCGGCGTCCACATCGCAGCGATGGCGAGCCTCTGGCAGGCGATCGTGATGGGCTTTGCCGGGGTGCGGCCCGGCGCCAATGGGCTCCAGCTCGACCCTCGCCTGCCAGGATCGTGGGACGTGCTGAAGTTCCCTGTGAGCTACAGGGGCGCGATGCTGACGATCACGATAACTTCGAGTGAGACCCGGGTGAGCAGCGATCGGGCCACGCACGTGAACTTCGCGGGGCGCGGCGCGACCGAGATCGGTCCCGGCGAAACCGTCTTCGCGCTCGCTGGGGGGCCGTCATGAGGTCGATCGTCGCGGCGCTTGGCGACGATGCCGCCGCCCCGGGCGTGGTCGGCGCCGCCGTGGCGCTCGGGCGGCTTTTCGCGGCGGACGTCGAGCTGCTCAACGTTCGCGAGAACGGCCCCCCGGACGCTGCCGAGGCGGCCGCGGCAGCAGCGGGACTTACGCTGGGAACGCGGTCCGGAGATCCGTACGCAGTGCTGAGCGCCGCTGCCGCGCGCGAGGACGTGGTCGCGCTGGTCGTAGCCGCGGGGGCGAAGCACGATCGCGAGGACCGACTGGCCGCCACAACCGTCCGGCTGATCACGTCGGTGTCGCGGCCCGTGGCCGTCGTGCCGGCGAGCTACACCGCGACGGAGGGCATCGCTCGCGTGCTCGTCCCGCTCGACGATACGCCGGCCAGCGCGGCTGCGCTGGAGGGAATCGTCGAAATGGCCGCCGAGGCCGACGTCGAAATAGTGCTGGTTCACGTGCTCGATGTGGAGCACCTGCCTGCATTCAGCGACCAGATCGCGCACGAGGTGCGCGTCTGGAGCGATGCCTTCATCGCACGCAACGCGCCGAG
>Ga0265319_1000800_pt1 | contig 20247 bp, 12 predicted proteins | sample 4824metaG_FD_192443 | JGI IMG/M metagenome (GOLD analysis project Ga0265319, IMG submission 192443) | Rhizosphere microbial communities from Carex aquatilis grown in University of Washington, Seatle, WA, United States - 4-8-24 metaG | ecosystem: Host-associated > Plants > Roots > Rhizosphere >...
CCCGCTAACACCACGAGCCCCTGGAACAGCGAGCCCAGGATCTTGTTGGTGGACGAGGCCTCGCTGATCTGCGGGTCGAAGTCGGACGGCTCATCCTTGTTGCCGAGGTGCAGGACCCGGTCCCTCGTGCCCGACGCGACGAGGGTCTCGTGGCGGCTGCACCCGGAAAAGGCCAGGGCCGCGGCTAGGAAGGGAACAAGGCGTCGCGGCACGGCCCGAAGTGTCGCGCCAGCCAAACGGGCGACGCAAATTCAATATTCCCGCAGGACTCCTTGGGGCGAGGGAGAATGCATTTGACCCCGCCCCCGCCCATGGCCTTTGATCTTCCCCTTCCCCCGATGGTAAGGCTGGTCGTCGGGCTCCCGGAGAGGTGGCAGAGTGGTCGAATGTGCATGATTGGAAATCATGTGTGTCCGCAAGGGCACCGAGGGTTCGAATCCCTCCCTCTCCGCCACTTTCCCCCTCTGAGGAGGAAAAAACCGAGGCTAGGTTGCCAGTTGACGCGGGCAACCTAAGCATGAACTACGAAAATTCGTTCTCCGTCAGCCGGTTCAGAAACCGGAATGGCGTGTTCTCGTTCCGAGTCGACGGCCGCCTCAATGGCGTCCGGATCCGCCGCAACTTCAAGACCTTGGAGGAGGCCGCCACCGAGAAGGCCGCCCTTGAACTTAAAGGGCTGCAATTGGTGTCGAAGCTACAGGCGGTCACTACCGTCCTGGCAGAGGACCAGGTCCGCGAGGCCGAGGCAGCCTTTCGCCGGCTGGCGGGCAACACCCGCACGCTCGCCTTCTACCTCGATTTCGCCCTCGCGAACTATCGCGAGCCGGTTTGCCAAAAGGCTGTTTCGGAGGCGGCTGAGATCTACTTGGCAGCAAGATCCCAGGAGCACGACCGGCAGATCATCTCCGCGCCCCAGCTCACTACCATCCGCAGGCACATTGAAGTCCTGAAGGCACACTTTCCGGGAGCCGGATTGGCCGAGCTCTCGGCGTCCCGCCTGACGGAGTACCTTCAGCACGGGAATCCGGCGCTCAAGACGTACAACAACCGCCGGGGCGTCGTCTCGACCTTTCTGAAGTTCGCCTTCCAGCAGGACTGGATCGCCGTGAACCCGATCGAGAAAATCGCTTACCACCGTATCGCCCACAGACGCGGTTCCGCGCCGACGCTGAGCGCCAAGCATGCCCAGGAATTGATGAGCTATGTGGAGAACTACCGCGGGGGCGCCCTGGTGCCGTTCTTCGCCATCTGCCTCTTCGCGGGAATCCGACCCTGCGTGCGCACGGGTGAGATCCTCAAGCTTCGCCCCGAGCACGTCAGGCTCGATACCGGAGTGATCCACATCGAGCCCGAGGTCTCGAAGGTCCGCATGAAGAGGAATGTGGCCATCCAGCCGAATCTGGCTGCCTGGCTTCAGGCCTACCCCCTAGACCGTTACCCGATCACTATCCCGGCCCTGCAGAAGCACCGAGGCAAGGTCGCGAAGCAATTTGGCCTATCGCACGACGTCATGCGGCATACGTTCATCAGCTTCTTCGTCGCCAAGTTCCGTTCCATGGGGGAGGCCGCCCTCCAGGCTGGCAATTCCGAGGGGATTATCCGGAAGCACTACCTCGACCTGAAAACGCCTAGCGAGGCCGATGAATTCTTCGGTATTCGACCGCACGCTAGACAGAGCGTTATCGCCTTTCCAATGGCGGTCTGACGGGCGCAAGGCCCTCTATTGGGGGCAGGGGGCGCCCGCCCCCAGATAGGCCGAAGGCCGAAGCTCGAAAAATTTGCATAGGCTCACTTGGTCCTGATGGCGAGGGCCGGTTCCATTCACGGCCGATTGGCTTTCGAGGCGAATGCGCTCTGTCGTGCCGGCCCAACACTTTGCAGATGGGAGCAAGCAACTGCAACGAGAGCAGTCTAAGATCAATGTAACAACTTGCTTTCCTATATGATGTTACCGAAAAAAACATGGGGGAATTGATGGAAACTTGGCTACTCCTCGATGGTTTTCTGAACAGAGGGACCAAGACTTGGAGCCCGCCGTAGAAAAACCCAAGGTGTTCGGTAAAAAACTGCGGGCGAATTCCCGAGGATACTGAATTTCGCCCCAAAGGCGGCGCCTTTAATGCCTGTATTCCAATGGCTTAGATTTCGCCTGCCCACCACCGACCCGGCCCAATTCTTCATTGCGATCACACTGGGTCGGGAACCACCGGGAGGCCCGATTTGGCCCATTCTCAGCGTCGCACGACGCTTAGACATATTGCGTCGACAAGAAAACCACACAAAGCCACGGCCTCTTGCCAGTCCAAGTTTACCTGAGCGTTTGGGCACGCACTCACGTTGGCCGAGATCATCTTCCAGACTCCCAGAATGCTCAGCTCGAAATGAAGTCCAAGCTATTGGTGCCGCCACGGGGATAGCCGTATACCGCCATATGCACGCGGCTTGTTTAGCCGGCTAAACACACGTCGAACTAGCAAAGCGTTTTGCGAAGACCGCCGGCTCATCGGGACCAATTTGTTCCGTCCGCTTAAGGGCTTCCTTTCTTTCTCCTGAACGCGACCCTTCCCCATTTAACTAGGCAATGAAACACAATGAAAAGTAGTGCGCCTAAGGCGAACGCTTGCGCATAACCATGCCAATCAAGAGGCCGTCCCCATCCAACGATGCACAGTCCGACAAAGAGCCAAAATGACGCCGTTACTAGTCCGAGTAAGTTAAATTTCATGAGTTTTACTTTGAGCATCTATCGTTGTTCCCTGCAGAAGCTCCGTTCAACATGCTACTTACACCAGACGACCAGGCGGCCACCCCTCCCGTTAACCCGCCGGATGTGGGGCCGGTCGCCATGGCTGTCCCGAAATCGGCATATAGGTTAAATGGAGATTTGTTGCCGTCAGCGTCACGCCACATCATATCGAATTCCTGACTGAAGGTAGGCGAATCGACTGATTGGGTGAAACCCTCTGGGCTCAGAGCGCCTCCAAGCGAAGACACAGAAGCTGCTCCGACAAGTGCTCCACCTGTCAATGCGCCGATGCTGTAAGCGATGTTTGTCCCAGACGGATTCCGCACAACATTGTATGCGGTCATCGCGCCACCAATAGCGCCGCCTACGAATAGCGTCCCTGTGACTACCGCTGCCGGAACGCCGATAGCGACCGCTCCCGCTGCAACCCCCACGACAACCACACCGGTTGCGGCACCAATTGCTAGTCCCTTCCCATATGCCTGAGCTCCGGTGAGCGCCCCAGAGCCTACTGCGCCGAACCACTCGCCGGAATCCAATGCTGTCCCCATGAAAAGCCCCAATGGATCGACGAAGCAAATCGGGCTATTCCCGACGTACCCATACAGATTCACCCCCCCGGCCAGTCCAATTGGATCCGCGTTTAGCCATCTCCTAAGGGCAGGATGGTAATACCTTGCCCTATGAAAATACAGCCCGTTTGAATCCGTCTGCACGCCCCAGGCCCCATTGAAGAGGAAGGGCGTGCTCGTGTTTCCGGTTTGGGTTAGGATTTCTCCGTAAGCGCCGTAAGCGGCGGTCCCGGTCACAGCGCCTGTACTGTCGGTCAGGGCGACCGTGTCTCCGCGCTGGTCGCCGTGGTAATAGCGGACAACCCCGCCGGATGATTCCGAGAGGAGGCCCAAGCCGTAGACGTAATAGGTGCTGGTTCCAGTTGGAGACGTCTTAACCAATACCTGGTCAAGGGCGGCATTTGGATTTATCGCGAACTTTGTAGTGCCCGTCGAATCCGCCACCGAAACGCGGCGGTTTTCCGAATCGTACCCGTAGGTGAGGCCGCCCGCAGACGTCAGCCTGTTGCGGGCATCGTAGGTGTAAGTCGCCGGGGCCACGCCGCTCGCAATCGAGAGAAGGTTTCCGTCCGCGTCGAAGCTGACGGCGCTTCCATTCTGGGTCAGCAGCCGGTCGTCCTGGTCGAACGTCTGTGTTACGTTCGGGGTCACCCCGGTGGTCGCCGGGACCAGGGAAGCGGTTGTCATTTGTCCCGCAACGTCGTAGCCGTAGCTTGCCGAGTAGATCACAGTTGTTCCGTTGGGCGCATAATCAGTGAGAAGCGTAAGCTGGCCCGCTGAGTCATAGGTTCGCACTTGCTTTGTCCCGTTGGGCCTCAATACCTGCGTCATCCTCCTATCCGCGTCATAGGAGTAAGTCCATGTTCCACCCGTAAAATCAGACAATCCCCCAAGGTTGCCTGCTGCGTCGTAGGAGTAGAAGACGCTGCTGCCATTCGGATACTGGAGCTGAACAAGCCGGTTAAGGGCGTCGTAATAGTACTTTATGAGGTTCCCAAACCCATCAGTGAACGACGTCAGGCGTCCCATCTTGTTGTAGACCCTTGTGAGGGTCTGGGTGCCTTCTACTGTCGTCAGAATACGCCCGTCGGCATCCCGGGTCAGGGCAATTGTCCCAACTGGATCCACCAATAAACTCAGGCGTTCGGCCGTGTCATAGGCCAGGGTCGTTGCATGCGCAGAGGGCTGGGTGACCGTCAGGGGAAGCCCGCGCGAATCATAGGAGTAGGTCGTCGCATGGCCGGCGGGAGTCGTGTTCGAGGCTATCCGGTCTCCGAGGTCATAGGTGAACGCTGTGGCCTTGCCCGCGGGATTTGTGATCGAACTCCGGTCTCCGTCATTGTCGTAGGCTTGTGCCGTGACGAGGCTGCCCGGATCCGTGGCGCTGGTGAGCCGGCTGAGAACATCGTACCCGAGGTTGGTCTGACGAGTGAGGGGATCGACACTGGCGGTTCGGCGCCCGAGGCTGTCATTCGTGAATGTAGCCACTCGAATCAATGGGTCAGTAACCCCCGTCAGCAGGCTTCGTGCGTCGTAGGCATAAGCGGTAATTTTTCCCAGGGCGTCGGTCATTGACGTAAGCTGTCCTGCTGCATCGTACCCGAAGGTTGTCACATTGTGCGCCGAATCGGTAATGTTCAGCAGATGCCCCGCGTTGTCATAAACGTTGGTTGTGATTTCAGACGCCGCATCCGTCTTCGTCAGAAGCCTATCTTCCGAATCATAAGTGCTCGCTGTCGGATATCCAATAGCGTCGGTCAGAGTAATCACATTGCCATTTCCGTCATAGGCATAGGCAGTGACGGCTGTGGCTGGATCCGTAACGCTTGTTAGGCGGTTGCGGTAGTCATAAAGGTACGTGTATACTTGGCTCAGCGGGTTCGTGGACGTGAGTCGGTTTCCAGCCGCGTCATATGTGTAGACCGTGAGATTCCCAAGGGCATCGGCAACGCTCAGGACGCGGCCGTCCGCGTCACGGACAAATGCCGTCACAATGCCGTTTGGATCGGTGACATGTGTTAGCTCGCCGGCGGTGTAGGCGTATGTGAACACGCCTCCGCGCGGAAGCGTCTTTGTCAGCGGAAGTGAATTCGAGTCGTAGGTCCAGGTTGTCGTGTGACCTAGGGCGTCGATGTAAGTGAGGAGGTTGTTGTTCGCATCATACGTGCTCGTGGCCACGCTGTTCGCCGGATCCTTGGTTGTCAGCAGGTTGTTGGCGGAGTCGTAGGTGAACGTGGTCACGTTGCTGGCCGCATCGACCGTAGTGAGAACATTCCCATGGGTGTCGTAGGTATAGGAGGTTGCTCGGCTCAGAGGATCCGTGACGGACGTGAGGTTATTCGCTAAATCGTAGGTGTAGCTCGTGGTCTTGCTCAGAGGGTTCGTCACCGAAAGCAGGTTATAATCGATATCAAAAGAATAGACCCATATCTGCCCATTGCGGTCGGTATAGGTCGTCGTCGACGCCGCATTTAATATGGTCTGGTTTGAATAGGCAAATGAGCTGACATGACCCCGGGCATCACTCTGCGTAACGACGCGGCCGAGGTTATCGTTCGTATTGCCGAGCAACCCGAATTCGAGATCGTCGAGGATTGTGGTCAGCTGCCACGTGGTGCTATATCTGAAGCTGGTCACCTTGCCGTCCTGGTTGGTGATCTGGCTTAGCGATGGAAAGCTACCTACAGTTCCGCCTCCTAAAACAACTGCTGCTCCCGTCCCATCTGTCAGGGTACTGAGCATACCTGAAGAGTAGGCCAGAGTGAGTCCCGTACTCGAAACAGGGTCCGTAATACTGGTAAGCACACCAGATGTATATGCCAGAACGAGTTTGCGGCCGTGAGAATCTCTGTCCTCTATCAGGCGTCCATATGCATCGAACAATAGTGAAGATTGGTCGCGGTGGGTCAAAAGCCAGCCGCCCCCCGTCTGAAGTGTTATCGTGTCGAACCGAGCTCCGTCGTCGGCGGAGGTGAGGATATTGGGGTTGCTGCTCGGAGCAAACACGCAGCTGCTCTGCTCAGTCCAGTTTACAGAAACGTCCGGAGTAAGGGGAATCGGAACCACCGTCGCCTGAAAGTTGTGAGACCAACCCAAGGGCATGGGCGTCTGATAGGCGGTGATATTGCGCGCCAACATGGAGTTGTAAGTTAACTCAAACCTCCAGTTCCGCGCTCCTGTGAACGTGAATAGGGTTTGGTGGCGTGATTCAGATCCGGAGCCAAGCTGCACGGGTTCCCCTGTTGTCGTCTGGTCCATACGGCGTTGGCTGCCCGAGACGTAGAGGGGATAGACCGGCGGAGTCAGGGGGATAACTCCGGAGTAGAGTGTTCCAAAATCCGCTCCTTGAAAGTTTACAATGTCTCCAACTTGGAATGTAAAGGCGGCGCCTGCGGGAATTGTCCCACTTCCATATGCCGTCAATGTCGGATGGTACGGATCTCCGGCAAGCGAAAAGGATCCACCGATGCCACCCGCGAGATTGTAAGGCACATGGGTGACCGGATCGGTCGCAACGGCGGTTGTAATGGAAGCATTCCAATTCCAAGAGTTGGTTGCTGGGATATAGCTGGTAACGTGAACAATGCCTTCGCTCCCGTTCGTACCCGTGCCATCGAGCGTGAGTACATCGGCTTCGAGTTTGGGTGCCGAAAGGAACGCCAGAAGTGCAGAGCACGTCAGCCAAATGATGCTACAGCGATAGAGTCCCTGTGACTCTTTGAGGCGTCGCAGCGAAAAGCGTGATTGGTTGTGGCTCATGGTGTGGGAATTCTTTGAAGCCTAACCCGGATCCGTCTGCCGAATGCCCGAGAGCCAATCGGCGTCACGTCATTGACGACAACGGTTGCCGTTGCGCCAATCACGGTCGTGCTGATGTTCGTCGTTGCTCCCGTTCCTGAGCTCCAAGTGATACCGTCGCCCGAAACCTGGACGGTATAGACGATATCCAGCGGAGCTGGATTAGGCCGAGAATAGGCGAGCTCGAGGTGACCTCCACTGAAGTTGGTGATCGAGACCGCGGGGCAATCGCCGGCGAAAGTGGCGGTTGGATTCAGGCCAAATGCATATTTTGCGAGATTCGGGATCCCGTCACTGCCTAGGACAACTGTGTCCGCCCCATTGCCGGTACCATCAGACGGCAGGCTGTTGGCGCTTCGCCATGCGACGATGCCGCCATAGTTGGCCACTCCGGTTATGTTATTCGCGGAGTCGTCGATGAAGTTGACGTTAACGCCGCTCGCATAACTCGCCTTGATTAGCCGCCCGGAGAGGTCATAGCCGAATGTGTTCCCCGCTGCGCTGGGCAATATGGCGAATGCCCGCCCGTTGAAATAGTCTACGGGGTTGTATCCCGAGAGGTAATCCTGCGCTACCGTAAGACCATTTCCATCATAATCTGCATTCTGGTTTATGGAGGTGGTCCCGAAGTATTGCGTCTCCCAGGTGCCCGAGAGTGCCCCCGTTGCGGTCACGACCAGCGTGCTGGGCGCCGAGTCTTCGCTCAAAGCATCAACGCCTACCACGGAGTAGATGTATGTATTCCCAGATGTCACAACCGAATCGGTAAAACTCAGGTAGGACGGTCCCTGAGCACCGATTAGAAGCCCGTTTCGATAAATCTGGTATCCGGTGATGCCGGCGCTTCCGATAGAGGCGGTCCATGCGAAGCTGATTGCCGATCCACTGAAAGCCGTTGCCTGGAGATTTCCGGGTGATGTCAGCGGCAAGTATGTGAAAAAATCGCTTCCGAGCGCCGCGTGGAATCCGGGATTGAAGGTGACGACACCGGCTGTCGCATAGGTGATGCTCGCGCCGCTCGAAACAGTCACATTTGCGCCGGTCGTTATCGAAATGGGATCGGAAACCGTAAGAGTCTGACCAGAGCTATACGTCACATTGAGGATGGAGGTCTGCGCAAAGGCACCTTGTGCAGCGGCACATAGCAGCACGGAGAATATTAAGGCTCGCTTGCTCACGGCTCAGCGGCGCTGACCGAGTTTATTGTTCGTTTCCGCAAGCTCATCGATGCGGCGAGCCTGTTCGTCGAGGCGCCGTTCCTGTTCAATGGCGTGGAGCGTCAGCTCCTCGATCTTCGCCAAGAGAATCGTCTGGATTTCGCCAACCTTTGCCCCGTGATCGACAATCTCCTTTTCGGAGGGAACTCCCGGAAGGTGTCCCTCCACCTTAATCGACGCGGCGACCTCCTCGAGGGGCTCGAGATGGTAGGAGGGAGCCAACACATAGTCCGACCACCCGCTTTGAACGATGATTTCCTTTGCTTCGATGGTTCCGTTTACGGAAAGCGGAAATATAGGGTCCGTCGTGCCGATACCGACGTTTCCGGCGACTAAGAGATTCGAGGTGCCGGGGTCAGTGCTGACGTATGAACTTCCAATGCTAAGACCTCCGCTTCCCCACAGCCGCATCTGCTCCGTGATCGCTGTCGAACCTGTGGCTGTCGTCAGGAATCGGATTTCAGTGTTTGTGTCAGTAGTCGACCACCCACCATTTGTTGTCACACTTATTTGCGCGGCCGGAGGCACAGTGTAGGAGGCCCCATTGTAGCCAGACCAGGCAATATTGCCAAGTGATTCGTTCGCGCCTACCGCCAGGGGGAGCGCGTTCGTACCTTGTGCACGCCTAAATCCAAAGACGCTTGTCCCACCGAAGGTGTCCATGAACACGCGGTTCCCCGTCGCGTCGGGTCCCGTGAGTGCGAGGCTGATTACACCGCCCATACCCTGCAGCCCAGGGGCCGGCCCGCTGGTGTTCAAGTTCACTACAAGGCCAAAGGGAAGGCTCGATGCCCAAGTCGGAGAGCTGCCGGTCCCGATCAGAAGTTGGCCTGCACTCGTGGAGGCTGCAGTGGAGGAATTCGCACTTGAGCTGCTTGTTGCGTAGACAACCCCGTTCGTGGTGTAGGACTGGGCGAAGGAGGCAATTGGTAGCAGGGCAGTCGCTAAAATCAGGAATTTTTTCATGGGAGTCGTACTGTTTGTTCGTGGAAATGATTTTTCCGTCTCAGGGAGCAAAATCGGGCAGCTGGATGGGGCTCCCTCTTGCGAAGGCAATCGTCCTTGGCCTGCTCGAATAGCACGCAGAAAATATTCCGGACGTGTGAACGCCTTCACTACGGCGCTCCTCAGCCCACCCAAATGCATGAAACTTGTATAAGAGGTTAGCCCCGGAAGCCATTGGCTAGTATTTTCTACTTTTTGATTATCAATCTTTTGTACCACATCGCCAACTGACACCGGATTTCCGAAAGTGCCACCGTTCGTAGGCTCCTTTACTGTTTCTTCACAAGGCCGTCACACCGGTTCGGACGTGAAAATCAGCCGCCAATTCACGCAACACGACCCCAAGCCAATGGCATACGACCTCGCGGCGGTACAAAAAGCAGGCCTTCGAAATTTCGGGCTTTCTAAGGTCTCACCGCATCAGCCTCGCGCGAATATGCGGAGAATCATGGAGAAAGACGTATGCAATTCTCCAATACACGGTAATTTCAAGATCGCTTAATTAGCACCCATTGGGGACGAGGTTCATTCGTTCACCACGATCTAGCGCATGTTCGCAGGAAGGCCGCTGAGTCTTTCATAGATTCCAGTTGTTGAATAGGTGTGGGCGCCGATCGCTGCGACGCAAGGTTGCCAAGAGGTTGTCAGAATTCGTGTTTCTGGCTTCACTTCGCAGCCGTTAGATACTTTTATCTTCTCGTTCCAAATCATTAACCTATAACTAAGTTCGCGTATTACAGCGACTTGGCCTCAACTCGGATGGAGGGTTCGAATCCCTCCCTCTCCGCCAATTCCTGCGAGCGAGACGAGACCGGATGGGCGCAGCCGCGGACCGGCCTAATACTCTTGCGACGCAGCCCCATGCTGCGACGACCGCGCTGCCTGGACTGCAGGTAGTTCCGCTGGACACCGTGCGGGGACGCATGTGGAGTGGGAGATCGGTGGGTTCCGACCCCCCTCATTCCCGCCCGGGCATTCAAACCGCAGGTAGCCGGCGCGCGGGTTGAAGGGAATGGGCATCCGCCGGTGTTATACCGGGCAACTCCCCCTACCCATGAAAAGCCCAAGAATCCTGGTTTTAGGCGCGTTGGCCCTCCTCGGCTCGCCCGCCATGCGCGCGATACCCGGGGCCCCGGACTATGTCCCGGTGAAGATCAAGCAGACCGAGGAGGCCGCGTACCCCTCGTCCCTGGTCAGCGTGGGCGTCAAGAGCGGCTCGGCGAGCATCGCCGTGGCCGTGGACGACGCCGGGCGGCTGACGGACTACCTCGTGACGGCCTACACGCACCCCGCATTCGCGGACAGCGCCGTAGCCGCGCTCAAGAAGTGGAAGTTTGAGCCGGCGGAGATCCACGGCTTCCCGCGCAACTCCAAGTCCGACCTCACCTTCAGGTTCCAGATGGAGGGCGTGGTCGTCGTGACGATGACGGCCCTTTCCTACAGCGAGATGCTCCACCTCAAGCTGGCCCCAGGCAGCACCGCCTACAGCGCCTGCACCCTTGGCGAACTGGACAAGATCCCGGTCCCCATAAAGATCGTCAACCCGGTGTACCCGAATGAGCTGGCCCGCAGCAGCCGGGGCGGCAACGTCCTGGTCTCCTTCTACATCGACGAGCAGGGCCGCGTGAGGATGCCCTCGGTCAGCCGCGAGACAAACGAGGCCAACGAGGAGCTCGCCGCGACCGCCGTCGCAGCCGTCGCCCAGTGGCAGTTCGACCCGCCGACCGCAAAGGGCCGGCCCGTCCTCGTGGCGGCGCAGCAGAACCTCCACTTCAAGCCCTCGGCGCCTTAGGGATCACCGAGGCGGGGCCTCCCTGAAGTGGCCGGCCAGCTGCGCGCGCAGGTGCTGGCGGGCGCGGTAGAGGCGCGTTTCCACCCCGCGCTCGGAGCAGCGTGTGATGACCGCGATCTCCCTGTAGGACAGGTGCTCGTAGTGGTGGAGAAGCACCGAGACCTTTAAGTCGTGGGGGAGCGAGTCGATCGCCGCCTTCAGGGCCTCCAGGGACTCGTCCCGGGCGAGCGCGTCATCAGGGCCCCGCTCGCTCGTAGCGAATTCCGAGCCGTCGCCGGCGCGGGCGCCGGGGCCCGCCCCGGGCGGGGGCGAGCCGAAGGCGACCGTCGGGTGGCGCCGCCTCCAGCGGTGGTGGTTGTGGCACAGGTTCGTGAGGGTGGTGAAGAGCCAGGCGGGGACGTTGGTGTCGGGCCGCAGGCTCTTGCGCCGCTGGTAGAGCCGAACAAAGGCCTCGGCCACCATGTCCTGAGAATCCGCCGCATTCTGCAGGTAGCGCTGGGCGAAGCCGATGAGCGGCCTCTGCCAGCGGGCGATAAGGCGGTTCAGCGCCGAGGCGTCGCCTTGCTGCAGCTCGAGCAGGTTCGCACGGTCTGTGGCAGGGTCGTTGGACACGGGGCGCGGGGCTGCGCTCAGTTTGTCATCGGACCGTTTTGCGTGGTGGTTGCGGCGACTATCCCGAAGTAATGCTCGCGCTGGCTCGGGGTCATCTCGCCGGCCGCGGCGAGGACCAGCTGGCGGGTCGAGTCCAGGCACGCGCGGTTCACGCTGCGCCTTGCCTCGACGAACTGCGCGAACTCGATGAAGTCCACTTGGTCCGTGGTGCGGCGCGTGTTCTCAAAGGCGGCGAACTCAGCCTGCATCTGGGCGACCTGCGACGCCAGGGCGAGCAGGCGGGGGCTCGAGGCCTGGTGCAGCTCCCGGATGCGCGCGTACTGCGCGTCGCTCAGCTGGAGCTCGGACCTCATCCAGGAGAGCTGGCCGTCGAGGGTGCCCGGGTCCGGGGGCCGGTGGAGCTGGAAATAGACGACGTGGGAGGCGACCCCGACGGCGGCGCCCAAGAGCAGGACGAGGAGGCCCGGCTTCATGGCTTCGGGGCTCCCGTCTGCGCCTTGAGGAGCGGGTCGATCAGCTGCAGGTAGCTGCGCGCGAGCTGCGAGCTGTGCTCGCGCTGCTGGCGGTTGACGCGCACCTCGGCGAGGAACAGCCCGAGGAGGGCGCAGCTGGCGACGAACATCGCCGCGAAGGGGGGCCGGGAGAGCCAGTCGGAGACCTCCGCCCAGAGGCCCTCGCGGCCGCCAGCCTCCGCCTGCATGATGCGGCGCCAGACCTCGGGCGCGAGGTTGGGCGTGCTCTCGCGGGAGTCGGTCCAGCGGTCTAGGAGCGGGTCGAGGGGATCAGGTGGCGTGTTCATGGTGGCGCGGATGGGCCGGCGGCACCACGCATAACACCACGGCCCTCCGAAGTCCTTCACAAATTTGCTTCTCGGCGCTAACACCAAGTTGCGCCACAATCCGCGCGTCCGGCGTGCCGGACGAGCCGTCCCGTGGCGGCCCGTCGAAACTGCACGCCCCGGGGATGAGCGCGCACCACAAATCATGAAGGCGAAAAAGAGGGCCCTATTCAGGCCGAGGAGCCTCGAGCTCCTGAAGGGCGGCTACGGCCGCCACGCGCTCGTGGGCGACGTCCTGGCCGGGATCACGGTGGGCCTGATAGCCCTGCCGCTCGCCCTGGCGCTCGGCGTCGCCAGCGTGCCCGTCGGGGCGCCGATGCCCTTTCCCGCGCCGGCGGTCGGGCTCTTCACGGCGATCATCGCTGGCTTCGTGGTGTCGGCCCTCGGGGGCAGCCGGGTGCAGATCGCCGGGCCCACCGCGGCGTTCATGCCGATCGTCCTCCTGATCATCGAGCGCTACGGCTACGACGGCCTGCTGCTGGCGACGATCATGGCAGGTATCATCCTCGTCGTCATGGGCCTGGCGCGGATGGGCGCGGTGATCAAGTACATCCCCTATCCGGTCACAAGCGGGTTCACGACGGGCATCGCCGTCTCGATCATCGTGAGCCAGCTTCCGGACTTCCTGGGAATAAGGGCCTCGACGCCTGCCCCCCGGGAATTCCTGGAGAAGCTGCCTTGGTTCTGGTCGCACATTGCGGATATCAACCCGGCGGCGGCGGCCGCGGGCCTCGCGAGCGCCGTCCTCATCTATCTCTGGCCCAGGTTCGGCTGGAAGCGCCTGCCGGGCATCATCGTCGCCATGGTCGCGGCGAGCCTGGCGGTGACGCTCCTCGGCTGGCCGCATGCCCATGCGGTCGCGACCGTCGGGTCCCGGTTCGGCCCGGACGCCGTCCCCTCCGGGCTCCCGCCGTTCCGCCTGCCCGTCGTGACGCTCGAGCGCCTGCGCGGGCTGATCGCGCCCGCCGTCACGATCGCCCTCCTGGGCTCCATTGAGTCGCTGCTCTCCGCGGTGGTGGCGGACGGGCTCATCAATGACCGACACAGCGCCAACACGGAGCTCATCGCCCAGGGGATAGCGAACATCACGTGCCCGTTCTTCTGCGGCCTGCCGGCGACGGGCGCCATCGCCCGGACCTCGGCCAACGTCCGCGCCGGCGGCACCACCCCGGTGGCCGGCATGGTGCACGCCGCCACGCTGCTCATCATCGTGCTGGCGTTCTCGCGCTACGCGCAGTTCGTCCCGATGGCCGCGATCGGCGCCGTCCTCATCATGGTCGCCTTCCGCATGGGGGAATGGCACGAGCTCGCCCGGCTCCGCCGGATGCCGGCCAGCGACGCCGTCGTGCTCGTCACGACGATGCTGCTGACGGTGGTCTTCGACCTGGTCAAGGCCGTCGAGGTCGGCATGGTGTTGGCCGCGTTCCTCTTCATCAAGCGCGTCGCGGAGACCACCGAGGTCTCGGCCGTGACGGCCGACGACGAGCTGGAGACCCACGAGCAGGTGGCCCACGGCAAGGCGATACCCGAGGGCGTCCTCGTCTACCGCATCTTCGGGCCCTTCTTCTTCGGCGCGGCCGAGAAGATGGAGGACGCCCTCGAGCGGGTGGGGACCCTGCCGCGGGTCCTCGTCCTTCGCCTGCAGCTGGTGACCGCGATGGATGCCACCGCGCTCAACGCCCTGGAGAGCATCTTTGAGCGACTGCGCGCCGCCGGCGGCGTGCTCGTCCTGAGCGGCACCCACCGCCAGCCGCTCCAGATGCTTGCACAGGCGGGATTTGTCGAAAAAATCGGCCGCGAGAACATCCGCGCCCACTTTGACGATGCGCTGGCCCGCGCCCGCGAGATCGTCGCCAAACCCCACCTCCGGCCCTGATCCCCACCATGCCCCGTCCCGCCCGCAAGATCCTCCTTTTCCTGTTCGCCTGCGCCCCGGCCCTGACCGGCGCCCTTCGCGCCGACCCCGACGCGAACGCCATGCCCCATTTTGAGGCGAAGGACGGCCGGCATGCGCTCATCGTGGACGGCGCGCCTTTCCTGATCCTCGGGGGCCAGTGCGGCAACTCCAGCGCGTGGCCGGCCACGCTTCCCGGCGTGTGGTCGGCGATCGCTCGCATGAACGCCAACACGCTCGAGGCCCCGGTCTATTGGGAGCAGTTCGAGCCCGAGCCGGGGACCTACGACACCTCGCTCGTCGACACGATGATCAAGGAGGCCCGCGAGCACCATGTTCGGCTGGTGCTGCTGTGGTTCGGGACGTGGAAGAACGGCAGCTCGCACTACATGCCGCTCTGGATGAAGGAGAAGCCGGAAACCTACCCCAAGATCCTGGGGAAGGACGGCGTGCGGGTCGACTCGCCGTCGCCGCACTTCCCGGCGACCCTGGAGGCCGACGCCCGGGCGTTTGGCGCCCTGATGCGCCACCTGAGGGCAGAGGACGCCGCCCACACGGTGATCATGGTCCAGGTCGAGAACGAGTCGGGCGCCTGGGGCAGCATCAGGGACTACTCGCCCGCGGCGCAGGCGGCCTTCGGCCAGCCGGTCCCGCCGGGTCTCCTAGGTGCGCTCGGCCTCTCGGCGAGGGCGGGCGGCGACTGGCGGACCGTCTTCGGGACCGACGCCGACGAGTTCTTCCATGCATGGTTCGTGGCGAGCTTTGTCGGACAGGTGGCCGCGGCGGGAAAGGCCGAGTACGCGCTCCCCATGTACACCAACGCGGCCCTGCGGGATCCGATCTCGCCGGGGCCGGCGGGCACCTACGAGAGCGGCGGGCCGACGGACAACGTCCTTTCGATATGGAAGGCCGCGGCGCCCGCGCTCGACGCGCTCGCCCCGGACATCTACCTCGGCGACGACGCGAGGTACAACAGGGTCCTCGAGCTCTACGCCAGGCCCGACAACCCCCTCCTCGTTCCGGAGAACGGGGGATCCGCCTGGTATGCCCACATGCTCTTTGCCGCCCTCGGCAAGGGGGCGGTCGGGTGGGCGCCCTTCGGTGTGGATAGGAGCCCCGACTCCTACATGGTCCCTGCCGGACCCAAGCCGGACGAGGACCCGCTCGCCCCCCTGAGCCTCGCCTACGGTGTCGTGGCACCGATCATGCGCGAGGTGGCCCGCCTGAACTTCGAGGGCAATCTGCGGGCGGCCGCGGAGCAGGCCGACGTCCACGTCCAGACGCTCGATTTCGGGGCCTGGCGGGCTGAGGTCTCCTTCGGCGTTCCCCGCTTCGGCAACGGCGCGGTCCCCAAGGGGAACCCGGAGCCGACAGGCGGCGCGCTGGTCGGGAGGCTGGGGCCGGGCGAATTCCTGGTCGCCGGGCTCGCGTGCCGCGTCGATTTCAAGCCGGCGAGCCCGGGACCAATGGCCCAGCGCGAATACCTCCGGGTCGAGGAGGGCGCCTACGAGGGCGGCGTCTTCAGGCCGTCGCGGATCTGGAACGGCGACCAGACGGACTACGGGCTCAACCTCGGCTCGACCCCCGTCGCGCTTCGCGTGCGCCTCAGATCGTATTAGTGGCCTTCTTGTCGTAGAACACCCGCAGGTCGGCGGTCTGGCCCGGCAGGAGCTCCTTCGCGCGCTTGAGCGCGTTGCGGGTGGCCATGGTCGCGTTGGCCTCCGCGGGGAAGATGTTCTCCCGGCCGATCTGCCTGAGGAGGCCGCTGTTCTCCAGGACGCGCGTCACCTCGGGGTTGCTGCCGCTGATGATCAGGTGCCGACCAGTCTCCCTCAGGTAGTCGTGGAGGTTCTCGAGGGCCATGACGGTCGACGCGTCCAGGTGGCGCGCATTCTTCATGCGCAGGATGAAAACCCGGATGTTCTGGTTGTCGGCGAGGCTGCGGACCTGCTCCTGGAACAGGTCCGCAGCCCCGAAGAAGAGCTCGCCCTCGACGTGGATGATCGAGATCTCGGGATGGGGCCGCTCCTTCGGGTCGCGCAGCTCGGCGAGCGTCCCGCTCTCGTTGATGGCGTACTCCACGAGGGTGGGGGTGCTGGTCTTCCTCAGGAACAGCGCGAGCGAGACGCCGATGCCTACGTAGATGGCCGTGTCCAGCTTGAGGAACAGGCACGAGCCGAGCGTCACGACGAAGACGACCAGGTCCGACGGGGTGGAGCGGCACGAGATGCGGATCTGGTGGCGGTTGATCATCTTGAACCCGACCCGGATCAGGTGGGCGGCCAGCGCCGCGACCGGGATGAAGTTGAAGACCGGGGTCACGAAGGCGAGGACCGCAAGGACCACGACGCTGCTGAGCATGGAGGACATCTGGGTCCTCGCGCCGCTCTGGTAGTTGACGGCCGAGCGTGCGAACGACGAGGACCCGGGCACGGCCCCGAAGAACGAGCACGCGATGTTCGCGACGCCCATGCCGATCAACTCCTGATTCGGCTCGATTGTCTGTCCGCTCTTTGCGGCGAGGCCCTTGGTGATGGAGACGGCCTCGAGCATCCCGAGGATCGAGATGGCGATCGCGGTCCCGGCGAGCTCGGGCAGCAGGTGCAGACGCCGCGGGCCGAACGGGTAGCCCGCGAACCCGGGGACGACGGCCGTCAGGGCGCCCTCGTCGCGCACCATCAGGAAAGGGGCCCCCGCCGCGTGATAGTGGGTGTAGATCTTGGCGGCCGCCGCTAGTGCCGACAGGCCGATCAGGGCCTCGGGCCACGTGGGCCGGATCTTCCGGGACAACCAGAAGATGCCGAAGGTCAGCGCGCCGATCGCGATCGCCCAAGGGTTAATTCGGGCGGTCCCAAGGTCGTAGAGAGCCTGCAGGATGTTGGTCGAGAAGTTCTGGCCGGAACCCACGCTGTAGCCCAGGAGATTGTGCAGCTGGCTGCCTATCAGGAGGATGCCAATTCCCGTGCTGTACCCCACAACGACCGAACGGGAGATGAACTTGGTGATCTCGCCGAAGTTGAGCAGTCCGGCGAGGAGCTGGATCACGCCGATCAGGAACGCCAGGTAGATCGCGAGCTGCAGGGGCTCAAGTCCCATGGCTGAATTTGAGGCGATCGTCGCCGCGACAATCAGGCTGATCGAGCTCGTCGGACCGAAGACGTGGTGGCGCGACGAGAAGAAGAGCGCGCCCACGAAACCCCCGATGATGACGGACACGATGACGGGGGTGGGGGGAAGCCCGAGGATCAGCGAGAACCCGATCGCCTGCGGGATGGAGACCAGGGTCACCGTGGCACCGGCCAGTAAATCAGCTCGAAACTTGGCCCAGGTGTAGTTGCGGAGCTCCCCGACGAAGGGCAGGCGCACCTTGAACATGTGCGAGCCCATGGCTGCGACCTCCTCGGTGAGTTCCGTAACACTATCCATGGGTTGGGCTTGTTATCTGACGCATCGTCCCGGCGAGCGCGAACTTTTTGCACGAGACGCCATGTTACAGTCGTTTTACGGCTTTGTCACACTGCCGTCACGCGACTGTAACAATGTCCAGTTAGCATGCGGACGATCCAACTAGTCAGAGAAACAAACATCCAACGTAACAGTCCCATGCTACACTATAAATCGAAATGGTTCGCGCTTCTCGGCCTCGCTCTCGCGGGCTCCGGGGTCGCCTTTGCCCAGTCGGCCGACAACCAGGCCCTCATTGACGTCCTCATCAAGAAGGGCGTCATCACCGACCAGGAGGCCAAGCAAATCACGGCCGAGGTCGCCAGCTCCCAGGCGTCCGAGGACGTCGAGACGAGCGGTGACAAGTACATCAAGAAGCTTGTCCTCACGGGCCGGTTCCAGGCCCAGTACGTGGGCCTGGGCACCAGCATCGACGGCACGGCGGTGAATCCGGTGTCGACCGAGCACTTCATCCTGCGCCGCATCTATGTCGGTCTGACGGCCACGTTTGCCGACGGATTCAGCGGCGTCCTCAACTATGACCTGGCGAACACCTCGTTCGACAAGGCGTACATCCAATGGAAACAGAGCCCGATCTTCGCCATCCAGGCCGGGTTCAACAAGGCTCCCTTTGGCTATGAGGAACTCACCTCGAGCGGCGACCTCCGGGCGATCGAGCGCTCCCCGATCACGCGCTACTTCGACGAGCCGAACAACGGCCGCCGCCTCGGCGCCTCCAGCTACCGCACGGGCATCTGGGCGACCGGATCCCAGGACGGGTTCTTCTACAACGTCGCCATCACAAATCCCGAGCGCAATGAGTACAGCGGCGACGGAACGAACACGACCATCCTCGTGAACGGCCTCGGCGGCGTCGGCAGCACGGGCACCGCCGCTACCAACAGCTTCGCCTACTACGCGACGGTCGGCTATGGCAACACCTTCGGCACCGGCGCCATGAAGGGCGCCTACAAGTTCGGCTACGAGACCGGGTTCCTGCCCGACCAGGGCGGACCGGCGGCGACCATCGGCACGGGCCGCAACATCACGCTCAACGGCGCGTACGGCGACGTGACGGTCGGCGGCTTCAACCTCCAGGCGGAATACGAGACCGCGAAGGACGACAGCGGCAGATCCAGCGGCCACGACGCGAGCCCCAGCGGTTACTGGATCCAGCCGGCCTACAAGTTCACGCCCCAGTGGGAAGGCGTTGTCCGCTACTCCTACGTCGATTCCGACGGCCGGGGCGTGGCCCTCTCCGACGGCATCCGCTCCGCGCCAAGCGGCGGGACAATGAACAAGATGGACGAGCTCTACATCGGCGGCAATTGGTACATCAAGGGCAACGACGTGAAGCTCCAGGCCGGCTACATCCACGGCGAGTCCAACGACACCGTCGCGGGCAAGAGCGCCAAGGCGCAGACGGACGGGCTTCGCAGCCAGGTCCAGGTCAACTTCTGATACGCACCCTAATCCTCAGACGAATATTCCCTTGAAAAAGATACTAGCCCTTTGCGCCCTTTCGGCGCTCAGCGCGACGGTTGCACAGGCACAGATGCTCATCAACGGCGCCGGCGCGACGTTTCCGTTCCCGATCTACTCGAAATGGTTCAATGAATACACGAAGGTAGACCCTTCCGTGCGGTTCAACTACCAGTCGATCGGCTCCGGCGGCGGCCAAAAGCAGATCCTTTCCGAAACGGTCGATTTCGGAGCCTCTGATGGCCCGATGTCGGACGAAAATCTGGCCAAGGCGCCCCGAAAACTGCTGCATTTCCCCACGGTTGCGGGTGCGGACGTGATCACCTACAACCTCCCCGGGGACCCGAAGGTCAAGATAGACGGTCCGACAATCGCTGCGATATTCCTGGGGAAGATCACAAAATGGAACGATCCGGCGATCGCCAGCCAGAACCCTGACATCAAGCTGCCCGACTTGGACGTCGTTGTTGTTCATAGGTCGGACGGCAGTGGGACGACCTATATCTTTACCGACTACCTGAGCAAGGTGAGCCCTGACTGGAAGGAAAAGGTAGGCAAGGGTACCTCCGTAAGCTGGCCCGCCGGCCTCGGCGGCAAGGGCAACGAGGGTGTCTCGGGTCAGGTCAAGCAGGTGCCCGGGGCGATCGGCTACATCGAGCTCGCCTATGCGAAGCAAAACAAACTGAGCTATGCCGACATAAAGAATTCCTCGGGCAACTACGTCACCCCGACGATTGAGTCGATTACAGAGGCCCTCGCGACGGCGGACATCCCTGCTGATTTCCGTTTCTCGATGACAAACCCCCCCGGTGCCCAGGCATACCCCATTTCTGGCACCACGTGGTTG
>Ga0265319_1000803_pt1 | contig 20192 bp, 12 predicted proteins | sample 4824metaG_FD_192443 | JGI IMG/M metagenome (GOLD analysis project Ga0265319, IMG submission 192443) | Rhizosphere microbial communities from Carex aquatilis grown in University of Washington, Seatle, WA, United States - 4-8-24 metaG | ecosystem: Host-associated > Plants > Roots > Rhizosphere >...
CTGGGCGCCCATCTGTTCGGCGACCGTGTGCTCGTCAGCGTCACGATTGCGTTCGGCGTGATCCTCCTCGTCGGCTCGGAGGTCCTGCCCAAGAACCTCGGCGTCGTCTACCGCCGGCAGCTCCAGCCCTACGTGGTTTATCCGCTCTGGTGGCTGCGGCGCGTCCTGACGCCCGTGACCTACCTGTGCAATCTCGTCGTGCGGCTCTTCATCCCCGAGCAGGCGCACGTGCACCGCTCGGACGAGGAGATCATCCTGCTGGCCGAGCGCGGCGCCCAGCAGGGCACGTTGTCCATGAGCGAATCCAGCATCATCGCCAACGCCCTGTCGCTCGACAACGTGCGGGTCGGCGAGATCATGACCCCCCGCACCGTGGTCACCGCCCTCCGCCGCAACGCCACCGTGGGCGAGGTGTTCCGCGAATATCCGAACCTGCCCTTCGGCCGCATGCCGGTCTTCGGCCGCAATCTCGACGACATCGCCGGCCTCGTGCGCCGCCGCGACCTGCTCAAGGCCAAGGCGAACGACCACGACCTCGCGCTCGTCGAGTCCCTCATGCAGGAGGTGAACTTCATCCCCGAGACCGCGACGGCCGCCAATGCCCTGCAGCTCTGCCTGAAGGCCCACCAGAAGATGCTGGTGGTCGTCGACGAGTTCGGTTCGACCGCGGGGGTCGTCACCATGGAGGACATCATGGAGCACATCCTCGGCCGCGAGATCTTCGAGAAGGACGACGTCGCCGTCGACATGCGCGAGCTCGCCCGGGCCCGGCTGCAGAAACAATCCCGCCCCCGGCGCGCCGGCGAAAACGAGGAGGCCCCCGCCAGCCCGGCGGCCCCGAAGCCTTGATTCCGTCCTCCCCTTTTCCGCCCGGCCAAATCATCCCGAAATGTTCAGACCCGCCTTCGCCTACCTGGTTGACGACTGGAGCCCATTCCTCGGGCCGCACTGGGGAAATTTCGGCATCCGGTATTACGGTCTCGCCTACATCCTGGGCTTCCTGGCCGCCGCCTGGTTGCTGCGTTGTTACGCCCGCGCCGGCCGTTCGCTCCTGCCCGAGGTGAAGATCGGTGACTTCATGGTCGCCGTCGTCTTCGGCGTCCTCCTCGGCGGCCGTCTGGGCTACTTCCTCCTTTACCAGTTCGATACCCTCCGGGCCGATCCGCTGGAACTCCTGCGCGTCTGGGAAGGCGGCATGGCGAGTCACGGCGGTTTCATCGGCGTCGTGGTGGCGCTCATGTGGTTTTCCCGCGCGGAAAAAATCCCGTTCTTCCACCTTGGCGATCTCGTTGCCTCGACCGCTTCCGCCGGCCTGCTGTTCGGCCGCGTGGCCAACTTCATCAATGGCGAGCTCTGGGGCCGCATCACCGTGGTGCCGTGGGCGGTGATTTTTCCGCGCAGCGCGGCGCCCGACACTCCCCTGGGACATATCCCTCCGCGCCACCCGTCCCAGCTCTACGAGGCCGCGCTCGAGGGCGCGCTGCTGCTGGCCTTCGCGCAATGGCGCTTCTGGCGCAGCGACATCGTCCAACGGCAGCCCGGCCGCCTGAGCGGCGAATACCTGATCGCCTACGCCGTGGTGCGCGCGGCGGGCGAATCGTTCCGCGAACCCGACGCCTCGCTGATCCTGGGCCTCAGCCGCGGAACGTTCTACTCCGTCTTCCTCGCCGTGGCCGGGATCATCCTGATCGCGCGCAGCGGCAAACGCGCCGCGGCCTGAGGCAGACTCACACGGCTGGGTCGTGGTGGACCGTGACCTCCGGGCACCGTTGGCTTGCTCGCAATTGGTTTTGCTAGGGGCCGCAGCTTGACTGCGCCCGGGCATCGTCGAGCGCGCCCTTACCTCCGCCCGCCACCTTCGCCAAGGCTACGGTGCCCCTGCGAATCCCTTGCAGCCCGCCAGAGCGAGAGCGACGGCGGGAGGTCGGGGCCACCCTTCAATTCGGCCGTTTCACTTCTTCGGCACGAACTGGATGACGCCAAACGCCGAGGTGATGTTGAACGCATCGTTCTTAAGCAGCTTGATCGTCTCCGCCCCCGCGAGCAGCACCGGGCCGTAGCCATGCGCGGCCGTCGGGCTGGTGGGACGGTAATAATAGTACGCGAGGTCGAACGCGAGGTCGGTGCCGACGCAGGTGCCCTCGACCTGGCCCTTGGCGTTGACCTTCGACGCCACGGCGTTCCAGCCGAGATTGGCGACCGGGCCGTAGGCCACCGGGCTCACCCAGCCGCGATTGACCGCGTGGGCGATGCAGTAGGTGAAGATCGCCGTGGCTGAGGTCTCCTGATACGAGTCAGGCATGTCCAGCATCTGGTGCCAGAATCCCGTGGGCGCCTGATAGGACGCGAGCCCCTTGATGTGCGCACGGAGCTGCCGGAGCACTTCCGGCCGGCCCGGGTGATCTTCCGGCAGCACGTCGAGCAACTCGACCATCGCCATGATCGCCCAGCCGTTGGCCCGTGCCCAATGGAACTCCGGATGCTCCGGGGCGGACATGCTCCAGCCGTGCATGTAGACCCCGAGCTGGGGATTGAACATGCGCGCGGAGAACTGTTCGATCTGCTTCACCGCATCGTCAAAATACACCCGGTCCCCCGTGAGCTTCCCCATCTGCGCCAGGGCGGGAACGCTCATGAAGAGGTCGTCGAGCCATAGCGTGTCCGCCTGCGGTCGCATCCGCGCCAGGGTGCCGTCGGGAAAGCGGTACTGCTTGTGACTGATCCAGTCGATGTAGGTGTTGATGACGGGCCGGAGATCCGGACCGACCCCGGCACGACCCGCCTTGATGAGCGCCGCGCACATCGAACCGGCGTCATCCAGCGCACCGGGCGCGATCATGGAACGGAGGTTCAAGCCGCCGCGCCCGCCTCCCCGCGCGCCACCGCCGCCCGGGCCTCCCGGCGCTCCGCCGGCAGGGGCTCCGGCGGGCGCGGCAGCCTGGAGCGCGCGCGCCATGGGCAGCGCATCCGAGAGCATTTTCAGGCGGCGCGCCGTGTACTCGTTGAAGCGGGCGTCGCCCGTGGCCTCGGCGGCCAGCAGCATGCCGGCATAGGTCACACCCCACTCGTAGCCGACGGGCTGGTAGGTGATGCCCTCGCCGCGCTCGAACGTGGCGTTGGGATTGGGCTGGGAGAAATCCGTGATCTCCGCGTTGGTCTGGCGGTCGACGATCTTGCCGACCGTGGCGGCGTCGAGATAGCCGCGGATCCGCTCGAGCACTGCGGCCGTGTCCTCGACCGTCGCCTTGCGGTAAGGCGTGATGTACGCGGGTTGGTTGCCGCCGGGTCCGAGATTGCCTCCGGGCACTCCGGCCGGGGCGGCCGCGGGAGGCTGGGCGTGGGCGGCCAGGCCAAGGATAAGACCGCCGGCGACAAAGCACCGGCGCATCACGGGGCCAAACAAAATCGAACGAGGGTAGGTTGGGGTCATAAAAAACAAAGAAACACTCAATGGCGGGACTTCCCGGCAAGACGCGTGAAACCGGCCAAAGTTGTCGCTGCCGCCCGCGCCGCGCTCAGACTTTCGTGCCGGGCGGCAACACCGCGCCCTTGGGCACGACCAGCACGCCGTCGCGGACGATCACCGCGCCGTTCGCATACGTGCCGTCGGCCTTGCCCTCGCCGTTCAGGATGCAGCCATCGCCAATGCGGGCGTTCTTGTCCACGATGGCCCGCTTGATCCGGCAGCCCTTGCCCACGCCCAGATGGGGCCTCCCGTGCAACGCGTTCTCCTTGAGCTGGTCCTCCGTCTCGTAGAAATCGGCGCCCATCACCACCGCGTCCTCCAGCACCGAGCCTTCGCCGATGTAGCAGCGGACGCCCAGCACGCTGTGCTTGATCGTGGAGTCGGTCAGGATCGAGCCGTCCCCGATCACGGCGTAGTCGATGAAACACTTGTTGAGTTTCGACGCCGGCAGATAGCGGTCCTGCGTGTAGATCGGCGCGGTGGGCTCGAAGAAATTGAACGGCGGCAGCGGTTGGGCCAGCGCGAGGTTCGCCTCGAAGAAGGCGCGCACCGTGCCGATGTCCTCCCAGTAGCCCTCGAAGATGTGGGCGAAGAGCTTCTTCTTGCCCAGCAGGCTCGGGATGACCTCCTTGCCGAAATCGGTCATCGTGTTGTCCAGCGCCGCGGCCAGGACCGAGCGGTTGAAGACGTAGATGCCCATCGACGCCAGGCAGCGCTTCTCGGTGGAGGGCGTCTTCAGCTTCGACTCCAGCGCCGGGCTGAGCGTCAGGCTCGCGATCACCGCGGGATCCTTGGGCTTCTCCACGAACTGGTGGATCGCCAGGTCGTTGCCCACGCGCATCAGGCCGAGGCCCTCGACCTTCGAGACGGGAAACGGGATCGCCGCGATCGTCACGTCCGCCTGGTTCGCGATGTGCTCCTCGATGATCTCGCGGAAATCCATCCGGTACAGCTGGTCGCCCGAGAGGATCAGCACGAGATCGTGCGGGAAGGTGCGGAAATGAACGAGATTGCGGCGCACCGCATCCGCCGTGCCCTGGTACCAGTCCGTGCGGGTCTCCGTCTGCTCCGCCGACAGGATGTCGACGAAGCCGCCGCCAAACGGGTCGAAATGAAAGGTGCCCTGGATGTGCCGGTGGAGCGAGGCCGTGTTGAACTGCGTCAGGATGAAGATCCGGTTGATGTCGGAGTTGATGCAGTTGCTGATCGGGATGTCCACGAGCCGGTACTTGCCCGCCAGCGGTACGGCGGGCTTGCAGCGCTCCAGCGTGAGGGGGGAAAGGCGGGTGCCGCGGCCACCGCCCATGATTACTGCCAACACGCGTTTTTGAGTCGTCATACCGGAGGTCGTTCTTTGTCCTAGATGCCGGACCAAGGTTTACGCAGGCCCAAAATTAGGCCAAACAAAATCCAGAAAATATGTGCGGCATCGTCGGCTACGTCGGCAAACAGAAGGCGGCTTCCATCATCCTCGAGGGCCTGAAACGCCTTGAGTACCGCGGCTATGACTCCGCCGGCCTCTGCCTTCTGCAGGGCGGGAGCCTTGACGTGGCGAAGAAGGCCGGCCGCGTCGAGGTCCTCGTCAAGGAGGTCGCCCGCCACCGCTTCGTCGGCACGACCGGCATCGGACACACCCGCTGGGCCACCCACGGCGGCGTGACCGATGCCAACGCCCATCCCCACGTCAGCAGCGACGGCAAGTTCGCCCTCATCCACAACGGCGTCATCGAGAACTACGCCCAGATCAAGGCCTTCCTCCTTTCCAAGGGCTACACCTTCAAGTCCGAGACCGATACCGAGGTCCTCTGCAATCTCATCGCCTACCATTACGCCAAGGAGCCGGGCGACAACGGCGCCAGCCGGTTCCTCGAATGCGTGCGCAAGGCGCTCCACCACGTCGACGGCACCTACGGCATCGCCGTGCTGTGCGTGGATTTTCCCGACGAGCTCGTCGCCGCCCGCAAGGCCTCCCCTCTCCTCCTGGGAGTCGGCGACGGCGAATACATCATTGCCAGCGACGCCTCCGCGCTCATCAGCCGCACCCAGAACGTCGTCTACCTCAAGGATGGCGAACTGGTGCACATCACCGCGGCGGGTTTCACCATCACGACGCTCGACCAGGCGGATGTCTCGCCCGTGGTCGACAAGATCACGTGGACCATCAGCGACGCCGAGCTCGGCGCCCACGCCCATTTCATGGAGAAGGAGATCTTCGAGCAGCCGCTCGCACTGGAGAACACCATGCGCGGACGCTTCTCGGAGGACGGCAGCACGGCCAACTTCGGCGGCCTCAACCTCAACGCCGCGGAACTCCGCCAGATCGACCGCTTCATGTTCTGCGCCTGCGGCTCGGCCTGGCACGCCTGCCTCGTCGCCGAGCATCTCATCGAGCGCTACGCCCGCCTGCCCGTCGAGGTCGACTACGCCTCCGAGTTCCGGTACCGCAACTCGCCGCTCGACCGCAACACGCTGTTCTTCGTGATGAGCCAGTCCGGCGAGACCATCGACACGCTCGCCGCCCTGCGCGAGGCCAAGCGCAAGGGCTACCGCGTCCTCGCCATCAACAACGTCGTCGGCTCCAGCATCGCCCGCGAGGCCGACGGTGGTGTCTACCAGCACGTTGGACCCGAGATCGGCGTCGCCTCGACCAAGGCCTTCACCTCGCAGCTCCTGCTCGGCGCCATGATGGCGCTCTATGTCGCCCGGCTGCGCGACATGAGCTTCAACGACGGCGTGCAGTACGTGAACGCCCTCAAGGGCGCACCCGACCTCGTGCGCAAGGCCCTCCTCCAGGCCCCGCAGATCAAGGCCATCGCCGATCGCTACGCCGGTTATTCCGACATCCTCTTCCTCGGCCGCCTCTCGCTCTTCCCCATCGCGCTCGAGGGCGCGCTCAAGCTGAAGGAGATCTCCTACATCCACGCCGAGGGCTATCCCGCGGCCGAGATGAAGCACGGCCCGATTGCCCTCATCAGCGAGAAATGCCCGAGCGTGTTCTTCGTCCCCAAGGGCGAGATTTTCAACAAGATCGTGTCCAGCATGCAGGAGATCAAGGCGCGCAAGGGAAAGATCATCGCCATTGTCACGGAGGGCTGCGAGCTGCCCGCCGGCCTGGCCGACGAGGTCATCCCGATCCCCGACTGCCACGAGGCCGTCCTGCCTATCGTCGCAACTGTGCCGGTCCAGCTGTTGAGTTACTATATCGCCCTCAAGCTCAAGTGCGACGTCGACAAACCGCGCAATCTGGCCAAATCGGTGACCGTTGAGTAACGACTCTTCGCGCCGATGAACATCCACCCGACCCGCGAGGCGTTCCTGCGCCTCGCCGCGCAAGGCAACGTCATTCCCGTCTACACTGACCTGATGGCGGACTTCGAGACGCCCGTCTCGGCCTACGCCAAGCTCAAGGCGGCCGGGCCGTCGTACCTGCTCGAGTCTGTCGAGGGCGGCGAAAATCTCTCGCGCTACAGCTTCATCGGCTGCCGCCCGCGCAAGATCTTCGCCTGCGGCCCGAAAACGACCGAAATCCGCGTCCCCGGCCAGCCGACCCGGACCATTCCCACTCCACCGGACCCGCTGACTCTGATCGAGGCCGAGATGCGCGGCTTCAAGCCCGTCGAACTGCCCGGCATGCCCCGCTTCACCGGCGGCGCGGTCGGCTTCATCGGTTATGAGTACGTCACGCGGATCGAGCCTACAGTCCCGGTGGCCCCGAAGGACGTGCTCGGCCTGCCCCTGATTTATTTCATGCTGTCGGACTCGCTGCTGATCTTCGACCGCGCGAAGCAAACCCTCCGGCTCTCCGTCAACGCCCATATCGGCCCCGGCCCGGCCGCTGCGACCGACGCGGGGCGAACCGCCGGCGAAGCCTACGATGCCGCCGTGGCCGAATTGCTGGCGCTCTACGCCATGCTCCGCCATCCCCGGGAGCTAGCACCCGCCCCGCTGGTCGAGCCGGGCAACCTCACCGTGCCGGCGGGCAACTTCACCCAGCCGCAGTTCGAGAAGACCGTCGAGGCCTGCAAGGAATTCATCAAGGCCGGCGACATCATCCAGGTCGTGCCGTCCCAGCGATTTTCCCGGCCTTTTTCCCGCTCGCCGCTCGATCTCTATCGGGCGCTCCGCACGGTCAATCCGTCGCCTTACATGTTCATCCTGGAGACTGGCGACTACGCGATCGTCGGCGCCTCGCCCGAGGTCCATGTGCGCCTCACCGACGGCCGGGTCGAAATCCGGCCGATCGCCGGCACCCGCAAGCGCGGCGCCACCGCCACGGAGGACGCCGCACTCGAAAAGGAGCTCCTGGCCGACGCCAAGGAGCGCGCCGAGCACCTCATGCTGGTCGACCTCGCCCGCAACGACATCGGCCGGGTCTGCGAGTTCGGTTCCATCAAGGTTCCGGAGTATATGGTCGTGGAACGCTACTCACACGTCATGCACATCGTGTCGCAGGTCGAGGGCACCATCGCTCCTGGCAAAACCGCCTACGACCTGATGCGCGCCACCTTCCCTGCCGGCACCGTCAGCGGCGCGCCCAAGATCCGCGCCATGCAGATCATTGCTACCCAGGAACCGTCACAGCGCGGCTTCTACGCCGGCGCCCTCGGCTATTTCGGCTACGACGGGAACCTCGACTCCTGCATCATGCTGCGCACGTCCTTGCTCAAGGACGGCCAGATCCACATCCAGGCCGGCGCCGGCATCGTGGCCGACTCCGTGCCCGCCTCGGAATACCAGGAGACGATCGGCAAGGCCTCCGCCCTGCTCAAGGCCGTCTCCATGGCCGAACAGTTTTAAATTCGGGCGGCCCAAAAACGGGAGCTGCCCTAATTCATCATCGGCTCCGATCTTATCGTTCTCGTTCTTCGCTCTCTTTCTCGTTCTCCCTCCTTTCGCCAATCCGGGAACGATAATGATTTGAAGCAGACGCTGCGAAATCGGCAAGCCGCCCAAAATGGTCGAGCGGGCCGACCTCAACTCACTGCATTGGAGCGGTTTCAACCGGATGCATCACGGGCGGTGCACCCCATATTTTGATGCGCCGGGCGTGCGTCTGTGAATCGCTGCTGCGGCACGGTCGCCAAGGTCAAAAGTGGTCCTTGCCACCATGATTTTGAGCCACCGTGGCCGGCAGGCCCTCTCCCTTTGCGCCATTATTGCACGTCACAGGCGGGTGAATTTCCGCAACCACCTCTGGGGTTGATCCGTTCTATTAATGGAACGTTTTACGCTCCCATCGTTCGGAATAAAACACGGCTCCCATCGTTCCCATCAATAGAAAGCACTTACATGCACGCCAAACTCAAGAGCAACCGGGTGTTTGCCGAGGCCGACGACACCGAATCCACCTCCAGCGCGGCCACGACCGAGCTGGCTCCCGCGCCCATGGACGCGCCGCCTTCCTTTCTCGAGAAGCCCGACCGGGCTCCCGCCGAGACCATCGCCCACGGCGAGCGCAGCAACCTCCAGCTTTACCTGCAGGAGATCGGCAAGACTCCCCTCCTGACCATCGAGGAGGAGATCGTCCTCGCCCGCCGCATCCGCCGCGGCGACAAGGCCGCCCGCGATCACATGATCTCCGCCAACCTGCGGCTGGTCGTGAAGATCGCGATGGATTACAAGGATTTCGGCCTGCCCCTCCTCGACCTCATCAGCGAGGGCAACATCGGCCTCATCAAGGCCGTCGAGCGCTTCGACCCCCGCAAGGGCGGCAAGCTATCCACCTACGCCGCCTGGTGGATCAAGCAATCGATCAAGCGCGCGCTGGCCAACCAGTCCAAGACCATCCGACTGCCCGTCCACCTCGTGGACAAGATTTCCAAGATGCGGCGGACCGCCATGGCCCTCACCGAGCAGCTCGGTCGCGAGCCCACCGACGAGGAGTTGGCGATCGAGCTTCAGGTTCCGACCAGCAAGATCGCCCACCTCAAGTCGGTGAGCGTCCGCCCGACGTCGCTCGATGCCCCCATCGGCGAGGACGGTGACTCGTCCACCTTCGGCGAGATCGTCGGCGACGAGAACGCCGTCAGTCCCTACGAGAGCCTCAGCGAGCGCAATCTCAACGACGACCTCGGCTCGATGGTCAACTCCCTCGACAAGCGCGAGGCCGAGATCATCAAGCTCCGCTTCGGCCTCGAGGGCCGCGAGGAGCTCACGCTCGAGGAGGTCGGCAAGCGTTTCCACGTCACCCGCGAGCGCATCCGCCAGCTCGAGTACCTCGCCCTCTCGAAGATGCGCAAGGCTCTCGCCAAGAATGAGGCCCAGCTGACTCGCGACGAAATCGAGGAAGGAGACCGCGTGCGCCAGCGCATGGAGGTCATCCGCGAGTTCATCGAGAACAAGTCGAAGAAGCCCGCGAAGGCCGGGAAGAACTGACTTCGCGTCCATCCCATCCACGTAGGGCCGGTCTCCGACCGGCCCTTTTTTGCACCTAAAATCCCGATTTCGCCTGCACGTGGATATAACTGCCGAGAAATGCCAGGCCGAGTGTCCGTTGGAGCGGCGACCTCCCGGTCGCCGTCCGACGCGACCGGGAGGTCGCATCTCCAACCGGTCATCGCGCGGCCCCAGACTCGTCACCATATAGGTTATACCAACGTCCCGTTGGTTTTTGGTATTATGTCTTGCAGGGTGGCTGCCGACCTCCGGGCGGCGGATTCTGAGTGGCGACGCGCCACACTGCCGCCCGGAGGTCGGCGGCCACCTGTGTCTACTGGCATGCATCGGCCAGTAGGCTAAAGTTCAAAACCTAGCTGACGTTGGTATTACCTCCGCCGAAGATCCGCGCCTCAGCTCGCCGCCGGATAGCTCCCGAGCCACTTCACCATCGGGCAGAATTGCTTCAGCTCGGCCAGGGCCGCCTTCATCGTGGCGTCCTCGTAATGGCCGGTGACGTCGATGAAGAAATAGTAGTCCCACGGGCGCTTCTTGCTCGGGCGCGACTCGATCTTGGACAGGTTGATGCCCCGCTCGGCCAGCGGCATCAGCATCTTCAGCAGCGAGCCGGAATGCGCCGCCGCCTCGTCACCCAGCGAGATCAGGAAACTGGTCATGTCGCGTCCGTTGCCCACCGGCCCGGACGGCTTCTTGCCGATCACGAAGAACCGGGTGGTGTTGTCCGCCTTGTCCTGGATGTTTCGCGCTACGACCGGTACATGGTAAAATTGCGCAGCAAGCTCTCCAGCTATCGCCGCAGAACCGGGCTCAGCAGAAGTAGTCAACACCGCCTGCGAAGTACTCGTCGCACCGATCAGCTGCGCGTGCGGCAGGTGGCGCTGCAGCCAGTTGCGACACTGCGCCAGCGCCTGGTCCTTGGAATAGACCTTCTCGATCTTTTCCAGCGGCGTCGCGGAGATCAGCGCGTGCGCGATCTCCAGGTGAATCTGAGCCACGATCTTGAGGTCGCTCTCGACAAAGCTGTCCAGCGCCTCGCGCACCGAGCCCTCGGTGGAGTTCTCGATCGGGATCACGGCGTAGTCGACCTCGCCTTTTTCCACCGCGGTGAAGATGTCGCTCACCGTCGTCAGCGCCTCGTAGTGCACGCTCGCCCCGAATTTCTTCATCGCGGCCGCATGCGTGTTGCTCGCCTCGGGGCCGAGGTAGGCGATCGACAGCGGTTTCTCCAGCGCGATGGCAGCCGACATGATCTCGCGGTAGATGGCGTGCAACGCCTCCTGCTTGATCGGTCCCTGGTTGAGCTCCGTCACCTTGCGCAGGACCGCGTCCTCCCGCTCGGCCACGTAGATCTGCCCGCCCGCGCTCCGCTTGAGCTTGCCGATCTCCGCCGCGAGGGCGAGGCGCTCGTTCAGCAGCTCCACGATCCGGCGGTCCAGCCCGTCGATCTTTTCGCGTATCGGCCCGAGGTCCATGGGATCAGGCGGTCGGCGTGCCGTCGGCAGGTGCGGCGGCTTCTGCCGGCGCCGCCTCGAGCGACAGTTGCTCGTCGCCGGGCAGGCCCATCTCGGCGTCGCCCAGCTTGGTCGGGTTCATGGCGTTCTGCAGCCAGTCGTCGAGCTGGCGCGTGGACAGCACGTCCGAGGCCGGCAGCTCATCCACGGACTTGATGCCGATGAACTCAAGGAAGTGGTCGGTCGTCGCATACTGCAGCGGCCGCCCCGGCAGGTCGGCCCGGCCGGTGATGTAAATCAGCTCGCGCTCGATCAGCTTGTTGATGCCCGCCTCGGCGGACACGCCGCGGATCGCCTCGATCTCGCCCCGGGTGACCGGCTGCCGGTAGGCCACCACCGCCAGGGTCTCGAGCGACGAGGGCGAAAGCTTCAAGGGCGGCGGCTCCGACCGCAGGATGCGCACCCAGCGCGCGAAACGGGGATCCGTGACGAGACGGTAGCCACTCGCGCCATCGATCAGCAGCAGGCCCTGGTCGGCCTGACGCAGCTCGATCGCGATCTCATCCATCACCTCGCGAATCTGCGTGGCCGTGACCAGCGACGGCACGTCGCTGTAAAGCTCCGGATCCGCCGGCGGCTCCGCCACCAACTCCGCCGCCTCTTCCATCTGAGACGCAGCGCCCGGTGCAGTTTCCGTAATTTCACTCGCCCCTCGCCCCTCGCCCTCGCCACCCGGCGCAGCCGAGACCTCGCCCTCCGGCGCAGCCGCGAGCGGCAACTGGTCTGCGTCATGAAAACGCGTGAAAGCGGCCTGGATATCCTTGATCGCCAGCGGCTGGTTGGAGGAGAAGAGCAGTGCTCGGAGCACCCGTTTGAGGTTGAAAGCCATGCGGTAAAAGCTGGGTCAGTGAATGCGTTGCGTCCAAGCCGAAGCAAACACTAAAACGCCTCCGGCCAGACGGTAAGATTCGGGGATGTTTTCGCGCAGAGGCGCGGTGGCGAAGAGCGAGCCAGCTGAAGAGAAATAGGGCTGGCAATTTCTGGATCGGACGATCCATCAAGACCCCCGAATCCCAAGGCATTTACGTCCCCGCTCTGCGCCCCTGCGCCTCTGCGCGAAACCTGTTCGGGCCTTCCCATCGCCCACTGTACCGCGGCGCCGCGAAAGCACGCTTGCCCGCCGCCGACGCCTTTGGTCTGCTGCGCCTTTCTTTCCTCATGAGTTCCAAACCCGATCCCCTGCGTCCTCACTCTTCCATCCTCACCGACGGCCCCGCCCGCGCCGGTGCGCGTTCGATGCTGCGGCCCGTCGGCTTCTCCGACGCCGATTTCAAGAAGCCCATCGTCGGCATCGCGTCCCTCTGGTCCATGGTCACGCCGTGCAACATGCACCTCGACAAGCTCGCGCTTGAAGCCGAGGCCGGCGCCAACGCCGCCGGCGGCAAGGCCATCGTCTTCGGCACCATCACCATTTCCGACGGCATCAGCATGGGCACGCTCGGCATGCGCTACTCGCTCGTCTCCCGCGAGGTCATCGCCGACTCCATCGAGACCGTCTCCGCCTGCGAGGGCTTCGACGCCGTCGTCACCGTCGGCGCCTGCGACAAGAACATGCCCGGCTGCCTCATGGCCCTCGCCCGCCTCAACCGCCCCGGCGTCTTCGTTTACGGCGGCACCATTCTCCCCGGCATCCATCCCGGCTCCCACAAGGAGTGCGACATCGTCTCCGTCTATGAGGCCATCGGCCAGCACGCCGCCGGCAAGATCGACGATTCCGGCCTCACCCAGATCGAGAAGGCCGGCGTCCCCGGCCCCGGCTCCTGCGGCGGCATGTACACCGCCAACACCATGGCCTCCGCCATCGAGGCCCTCGGCATGTCGCTCCCGAATTCCTCCGCCCAGATCGCCATCGGCGAGGAGAAGAAGGCCGACTGCCGCAACGCCGGCGCCGCCGCCGTCGCCCTGCTCAAGGCCGGCATCAAGCCCCGCGACATCATGACGAAAAAGGCGTTCGAGAACGCCATCACCGTCGCCATCGCGCTCGGCGGCTCCACCAACTGCGTACTTCACCTCCTCGCGATGGCCCACTCCGCCAACGTGAAGCTCACGATCGACGACTTCACCCGCATCGGGAAGCGCGTACCCGTCCTCGCCGACCTCAAGCCCTCCGGCAAGTACGGCATGGTCCACCTCACGCGCATCGGCGGCCTGCCGCCGCTGATGAAGGTCCTCCTCGACCAGGGCCTGCTCCACGGCGACTGCATCACCGTCACCGGCAAGACCATCGCCGAGAACCTCCGCGACGTTAAGCCCTACCCGACCGACCAGGACGTTGTCCGTCCGTTCAACAATCCGATCAAGAAGGACAGCCATCTCCGCATCCTCTACGGCAACCTCGCCCCGACGGGCGCGGTCGCGAAGATCTCCGGCAAGGAAGGCCTCACCTTCACCGGCACGGCGATCGTGTTCGAGGACGAGTTCAAGGCGCTCGACGCCATCCTCGCGGGCAAGGTCAAGGCCGGCCACGTCGTGGTCATCCGCAACTCCGGCCCCAAGGGCGGGCCCGGCATGCCCGAGATGCTCGCGCCCACCAGCGCCATCATGGGCCGCGGCCTCGGCTCCTCCGTCGCACTCATCACCGACGGCCGCTTCTCCGGCGGCACGCACGGCTTCGTCGTCGGCCACGTCACCCCCGAGGCCTTCGTCGGCGGCCCGATCGCGCTCCTGAAGAACGGCGACACCATCACGATCGACGCCGTGAAGAACGAACTCCGCACGGACGTCCCCGCCAAGGAACTCGCCGCCCGCCGCAAAAAGTGGAAGCAGAAGAAGTCCGTGGAAACCCGCGGCGTCCTCGCCAAGTACGCGGCCCACGTCACCAGCGCATCGGAAGGTGCGGTGACGGATAAGAATTTGTGAGCTATCGTGATTATTCGCCGAAAAACTCTCACCTATTTCCAATTACAGGTCGCGGAAAATGTCGTTCACGTCGACATTCTCGGCGTCGCCCGAATTGTAATCTCGGTCCTCATCTGGTTCGCGCTCGCCAGGTAAGTTTTCATAGATACTTTCTGATTCCCGGGCGAAATACGCTGCAGCGCCATGTAATGTCGATGCAACTGCGCCAGCAAGGCTCGGAAGTTTTGCGAAGCGCTTATAGGTTTCCCCAAGTTCGCGATAGGAGGCGGCCCGTTCCTCAGTTTCAGGATCGGTAGTTTTTCCAAAATCATACCACGTCCTAGTTTCTTCTTCGCCACAGGACGCTATTCGCTCGACGATATTGTTAAGCTCACCGCTTTGTTGCTTCGTCTGATACAGCTCAGGAAAGAAATCCTGCACGATATCGATAAAATCTACGACTGCCGCAGGGGTTGATCGACGGTCATAGAAGATATCAGCGCTGTTCGCCCAATCACCAACCGCTTCTTCGCACGATTGCCAGCTTTCAGCCAAATCAACCTCGATAGGGATACCGACCCCATTGCACACAACGCAGAGCTTCCGAAAGGTTTTACGATCAAAAAACGGTCTGCTATCATGCGCAAAGTTTGAAATAGCATGCGGAAGAATACGCTTGCGCAAAAATTCGGTTATTCTGTCGGCTGCCTTTGCGAGCACACCAGATGTCGAAGCAAGTTTCTTCAATTCTTCGCAATTTTTCCATAAGGAGCTCGCTAGCGATTCATCTTCAACTGAGAGAATTTCGGCACGTGCTTCAAAAATTGCCCAATCCGCTTTGGTGTTCAACAGCGGCAGCTCTCGCAGTCCTTTCGAGCCACCTCCTACAGAAGTGGCCAGGAGAATTCCTTCCGTGGAGCACAGGGAGAGAAAATGTTCACGATCAGCACGATTCGCAGAGAGTTCATCAATTGCCAAGTCGCGGCAACTGGGGTGAATCCAATCGATATCCTTCAGTGTAACTTCCGATGACTTACGGATAAATGCCTCTGATAGTTCATCCAGCACCGCTTCAAATGGCCGGTGATTGGCTGCATGACATAAAATATCGAACCTTTCAGCGACTTGGTCGGCGTCCAAAAAAAGGGAATCTACTTCAAGGAGTGAATATAGGAGCCAGCGATGCTCCACTGGCAGAGCTTTGAAGCTGACACTCATCTGCTTGGTGGGATTCACAAGGGCGCTCTTAATTTGCTCCTCAACGTTGCTGCTCTCATTAAGTTTGGGAACTACCTCATAAACGAGGCGGCGGATTCGTTCGGGCGTGAAGTGCGAGTTTTTAGCGATGACCATGGCATGTTTTCGTATCAATGAACGTGCCTCAACCGACAAGTCGGCCGCCTTTGCATGTCGATAGAGAATCCGCGCCTGTTCGGTTTCCGATAATTCAGCCGCGTTGACCACGACTTCACTCAGTGAGGGGAACCGGTGATTCTGCCCATCAATGTCCAAGTTTGCCTTGGCCATTGTCAGTAGGTGAGCGCGGCTGGTGAGAATCAACCAGTGGGATTGGTCAAGCATAGGGATGATGTGCGCGAGTTCATCCTGCCAGTTGCTGACGCGTTCTGGCTGATATTCGGTCCGGCCAAAAAAATCGTCTGCTACAAAAACCTGCTTCCTCGTTGCGTGAAAGTTACTGAGAACTTCTTGCGGCCTGCGACACTCGAGAGCGTCCCAACCCTGACATACCTGAGTGAGAGCGATTATTCGGCCAATAGTCGTCTTACCCATTTCTGGCGGCCCTTCCAAAACGACGAAAAAATGTTCGTTCAGCTTCGCCCTAGCTTCACGATATGCCGACGTCGGAACGAATGCTCGCGCGTATGATTGCGCCTTTTTGATTGCGGCGCTGCTTCTAGTTATGGTCTCAGAATTAACGGCCTCAGATAATAGCGTTTGGAGATCTCGAATTGACAGAAGTTGCGGGAATCCAAGAACAACATCACGCGCGGATCGAAGCCACGCACATACATCCTCGCCATCGGATATGATAACCTCCGCAGATGGCAGCACTCCGTGAAATGCGGCTTTTATCTTAGTCCTCAAAATAGGATCTGCGGGAGCATTCGTAAATAGCGTTAGGTGTGTTGGGGCGACTTTCCATATCTTAAGGCGGGTTTTGACTAATCCGCATTCCTTTCGAACAGCAGCAAGAACGAGTGCGTCAGCACTCGCTCCCGCTGCGTTTGCTCCCTCGACAAACTTGCATTGGAAAAGGAATGGACCGGATTCCAGTTCCTTGGCCGGGTATCTTAACTGGCCTTCAAAATATGCATCGCGGCCCCAATCTCCGCGACCTCCCCAAGCTTCAATTCCCATTCCAAGTCGAACCTTCAGCAGCGTCTGGATGAGTTGCTCAAATTCAAGCCACCCAAGATCGTCGAGTCGGTATTCGAGCATTTGACTTTTTAGGCTAGAGTTGCGCGTTCGGTCACCAACATTCGCCTGTCCTAACTCTGCGGCTGCGCCGAAAGGGTCAGGCTGGGCTTGCCCCGATTTCTCGGACACGAGATCGGGTTAGTTTAGTTGGGCCGAGCCGAGGGGGTCAGGCCGCCAGAACTATAATCTGCACGGCCTGATCCAGGGGGGCAGGCGCAGATCGTTAGATTTTTGGCCAGCGGTCGGTCTGTTGCACCTGCGGACGTTGGCCCGGGAATCTCATTCTGTGATAGTCGACTTGGTAGGCGCCCGGCCAACTTGCCGCAGCCTTACTCGTTTGACATTTGGGTAAGGCGGCGGCTTTTTCCCTCCATGCCCACGAAGCTACGCATTAAGATCACCGCCAAGCGGCAGGCCACGTTTCCGGCGGCGGCGCTCAAGGCGCTGCGCGTCAAGCCCGGCGACTATCTGGAGCTGACCCAGGACAAGGATGACTGGCGGCTGGCGCCCGCGGGCGTCGATTTCCGCAAGCTCGGGATCCTCCGACCCAAGATCGCCGCCGGCCATCCGCCGTTCGACCTGGCGAAGTGGCGCGACACCCCGAAGGACCATGCCCGCCTACGGGATTGATACGTCGATCTTCGTCCGCCTGCTCACTGGGCTGCCCGTCGCGGACTATCAGGCCGGCGTCAAGCGGCTGGCGGCCATTCGCGCGGCGCAGCCGGAGCACATCACGGTGGCCAACATCGTCATCGCGGAGGCCTACGCCGTGTTGCAGCACCACTATGGCCTGGACAAGGCCGACGCCCGGGCGGCCATCCTCTCCGTGCTCACTAGCGGCCTGGTCGAGCCCGCGCATGGCGATGCCGTGCTCGATGCGCTGCATTCCACCAAGGAACCCGGCCTGACCGACCGGCTCATCGCGCTCGATTACGCGAGCCAGCCCGCCACGGTACTGACACTGGATCGCAAGATGGCCGCTCTTCCCGGCTGCGTAAGACTTTGAGCAAACAGGTCAGACCTCCCCCGGCCGCCAGTTGAGACCGAGCCGAGAGGGTGACGACCGAGCCGAGAGGGTCAGGCCGCCAGAATTATAATCTGCAGAGTCCGGACTCGGACGTGAATCACGCCAGGAATCATCGGCGAACTACTCTGCGTTCTCTGCGCCTCCGCGTGAAATTCCAGGTTCCGAGCCCGACACCCTGCCTTACTCCGCGGCTTTGCGCCTCTGCGCGAAACCCGCTTGGAATGATCGATCCCAAACCGTACCACGACGTGCGGTCCAAAATCCCGGTTCACGCGTCTTGCTGGGGAGTAAACTCCCTGCCTCAAGAATTCCGCCCGTCATGCCGAAAACCATCCCCCTGCCCGCTCTCCGGTCACACCGCCTGCTCCAATTAATTGCGTTTGCCGTCATGACCACTGCCCTGGCGCTCCGTGCCGCCGACTCCGCGCCGGTCGTTGCCAAACCGGCCTCGACCTCGGCCGTCACGGTCACCGAGGACGATAATGTCTTCACCCTCGCCAACGGGATCGTCACGGCCCGCGTCAACAAGCGCACCGGCGAATTGCAGGGGCTGATCTACCAGGGCATCAACACGATGGGGCACGACCAGGGCCACTCCGGGGTCTGGGAGCAGGACCCCTCCGCGGCGGCGAAGGTCGGCGGCCTGACCCAATCCCTCACCATCGACCCGGCGAAAAATGGCGGCGCGCGCGCTGAGGTTTCCATCAAGGGCGTCACCGGCGGCAAGGCGGGCCTGACCCCCGGCTCCCCCGGCGGCGCGGCCGGCGGCACCATGAACCTGGACCTCGAAATCCGTTACGCACTGGGCCGCAGCGAGAGCGGTGTCTATACCTACGCGATCTTTTCGCATCCCGATTCCTACGGGCCGCTCAATGTGCCGGAGAGCCGTTACGTCGCGTTTCTCAACCAGACCTTCGACTGGATCTCGGTGGACGCGGACCGCAACATGCTCGAGGCCGCGCCGACCGACTGGGGTACCGGCGTCGTCGTCCACGCCAAGGAGCAGCGCATCATGAGCAAGGGCGTCTACAAAAACTCCGTCGAGCACAAGTACAGCTACAACGCCGTCCAGTACAAAATCCCCGCCTACGGCTGGTCCAGCACCAAGGACCACATCGGCATCTGGTTCATCAACCCGACCATCGAGTACCTGAGCGGCGGCGCGACGAAGCAGGAGCTGGTCTGCCACTTCGGCGACAACGGCAATCCGGACCCCATCATCCTCGATTACTGGCGCGGCACCCACTACGGCGGCGGCGCCACCGCCAGCGTCGCCGCGGGCGAAAGCTGGAACAAGGTCGTCGGCCCGATCTTCATCTACGTCAACTCGCTGTCCGCCTTCAAGACGCCCACCCCGGCCGACCTCGACACGCTGGCCGCCACGGCAGGCAACCCGACTCTGCCGCAGGCCTGGAAGGACAACCAGACGGCCTTGTGGCAGGAAGCGCTCCAGCAGGCGAAAAAGGAAACCGCGAAATGGCCCTACGACTGGGTCAATGGCGTGGACTACCCGCACAAGAATGAGCGGGGCAGCGTGACCGGCCGGCTGGTGCTCAACGACCCGCAGGCCGCCTCGACCAAGCTGCCCCATCTCACCGTGGGCCTCGCTTATCCGGATTACGTCACAGGCGGCGGCAACGTCGCACCCGCTCCCGCACCGGACGAAGCCCCCTCTCCCGCGGCAGCTCCCGGCGGACCCGGTGGCGCGCCCCGGGGCGGTCGCGGCCGCGGCGGCTTCGGCGGGCCCCGCACCATCGACTGGGTCCACGACGCCAAGCACTACCAGTTCTGGAATGACGGTACCGAGGACGGCAAATTCACGATCACCAACATCCGCCCCGGCACCTACACGCTGCATGCGTTTGCCGACGGCGTGCTGGGCGAATTCGCGCAGACCAACATCACCGTCGTGGCCGGCAAGCCGCTCGACCTCGGCCAGCTCGAGTGGAAACCCGTGCGCTACGGCAGGCAGGTCTGGGAGATCGGCTACCCGGACCGCACCGGCGGAAAATTCTTCAAGGGCGATCGCGAGAACTACTGGCTCTGGGGCTGGGGCCTGCGTTATCCCCTCTTGTTCCCCAACGACATCACCTACACCGTCGGCAAAAGCGATTACCACAAGGACTGGTTCTTCCAGCAGACCCCGCACAGCGAATCCCTGGCCTGGCTGAATCCCGAGGCGAAGGATCCCGCCAACCAGCGCTTCGGCTGGGTCAAGGCGGAGTCGCTCACGGAATATCCCCAGACCAACACCACCGGTCCGTGGAAGATCTACGGCCGTGGCCGCGCGACCACCTGGACGATCAAGTTCAACATGGACAAGGCCGCGCAGGGCCAGGCCGCCCTCCGCATTGCATTGGCCGGCGCCGATGCCAACGGCGGGTTGGCCGTGGCGGTCAACGGCCAGGGCGTCGGGACGATCCGGCCGGCGTCCACCAACGCCCTCCGCTACAACACCAACAAGGGCGTGTGGCAGGAACTGCCCGTTAAGTTCGACGCCACGCTGTTGAAGGCG
>Ga0265319_1000805_pt1 | contig 20119 bp, 22 predicted proteins | sample 4824metaG_FD_192443 | JGI IMG/M metagenome (GOLD analysis project Ga0265319, IMG submission 192443) | Rhizosphere microbial communities from Carex aquatilis grown in University of Washington, Seatle, WA, United States - 4-8-24 metaG | ecosystem: Host-associated > Plants > Roots > Rhizosphere >...
CCGGCCGACGGCAAGCTCGTCGTCGTCTCCGGCGGCGGCTGGGGCGTCGGCGACGTCGAGGGCGCGATCGCGACGGCGCTCGCGCTCGACGGCACGCACGTGGTCGTGATGTGCGGGCGCAACGAGGAGCTGCGCCGCCGGCTCGCGGTCCGCTTCGGGCGCGTGGCGCGCGTCACGCTGCTCGACTTCACGACCGAGGTGCCGTCGCTGTTCGCGGGCGCCGACGCGCTGATCCACTCGACCGCCGGCCTGACGGTGCTGGAGGCGTGGGCCGTCGGCTGCCCGACGATCTCCTACGGCTGGGGCCGCGGCCACATCCGCGCGAACAACCGCGCCTACGCGCGCTTCGGGATCGCCGACGTCGCGCGCGACCGCGACGCGCTGGCCGACGCGCTGCGGCGCGCGCTCGCGCGCCGCGGCTCACCCGTCGCGGAGTTCGCGAGACTGCCGATCGCGGCCGACGTCGTGCTCGACCTGATCGGCGCCGGGACCGACCGCTCCGCCCCCGCCGCCGTCCTCGCTCCCGTGCTGCTCGCCGGCGATCACGTCGGCGACGGCGGTTGAACCGCCGAGCAGCGCCGCGCCGCCCGCGACGGCGCTGATCGCGACGCCGAGCAGGAGCCGCTCGGGCACCGTGTCGGCCCACGGCTCGTCGAACACGAGCGGGCCGGCGATCACCGGCACGAGCACCTGTGCGGAGACGACGACGGGCGCCACGCGCGTGGCGGCGATCCGCTGCAGCGCGCTCATCTCCGCGGTCAGCGCGAGGAAGCCCGCGAGCCCGGCGCTCGCGGCCCAGGCGGCCGCGACGAGCCAGTTGCCCGAGTCGAGCGCGTCGGCGACGAGCTTGAGCCCGATCGCGGCCCACGCGTCGCCCGCCGCGGCGGCGATCACGCGCACCCGCGCGTCCTGCACGCGCGCGCGCAGCGCGAACGGCAGCGCGACGGCGGTGCCGAGCAGCAGCGCGAGCGCGGCGACGCCGAGCGGGTCGCCCGAGCCGCCGACGCCCGGGTCGGCCACCAGCGTCACGACCACGACGCCGCCGACGATCGCCGCCACGCCGGCCAGCTCCCGCCGTCCGACGCGCTCGTGCAGCACGACGCTCGACAGCACCAGCAGCAGCACGAGCCCGAGCGCGAGCACCGGCTGGACGATCGTCAGCGGCGCGAGCGTGAGCGCATAGACCTGCAGCAGCGCGCCGGCCCCGGACAGCGCCGTTCCCGCCACCCAGCGCGGTCGCTTGATCAGCCGGCCGAGCAGCGACGCGCGCAGCCGGGCGCCGCCGCCGGCGCGGCGCGCCTCGAGTGCCTGCAGCACGTATGCGCCCTCGTAGCAGCAGGCCGCCGCGAAGGCGACCGCGATCCCGCCGATCATCGGCGCGCGCCCCTGTGGCAGGATCCGCCGCGTGCGCGCCCGAGTCCCCGCAGCCGCGGCCGGCACAGCGCTCGCGGCGGGAGCCGCGTGGACGCTGCCAGCGCTCGCTCCGCTCGTCCCCTCATTGTGCCGCCCACTCGGGATCCCGCGGACGCTGCCCGGCGACGCGCCGCGCGTCGCGCTCACGTTCGACGACGGCCCGCATCCGCGCGGCACGCCGGCCGTTCTCGACGCGCTCGCCGCGGCTGGCGCGCGTGCGACGTTCTTCCTCGTCGGCGAGCAGGTGCGGCGCGAGCCGGCGCTCGCGGCCGAGATCGTGGCCGCCGGCCATGCCGTCGCGCTGCACGGCGACCGCCACCGGCTGCAGCTGCGCTTCGCGCCGCGCGCGCTCGCGGACGACCTCGACCGCGGCCACGCGACGATCGCCGAGGCGACCGGCGTCGCCCCGCGCTTCTACCGCCCGCCGTTCGGGATCTTCAGCCCGGCCGGGCTGGCACTCGTGCGCAAGCGCGGCTGGGCGCCGCTGCTGTGGTCGCGCTGGGGCCACGACTGGCGCCTGCACCGCACGCCGGCGCAGATCGCCGGCGAGCTGACCGAACGGCTCGCGCCGGGGGACGTCCTGCTGCTGCACGACGCGGACGATTACAGCCAGCCGGGTTCCTGGCAACGCACGGTTGCCGCGCTGCCCGCGGTGCTCGACGAGGTCGAGCGCCGCGGACTCACGACGATCGCGCTCTGACGCGGTCAGGCCCGCTGCGCCGAGCGCCGCCGTGCGCCGACGGCCGTGACCGCCATCACCGCGACGACGCCGACGAGCAGGAAGGCGACCGCCACGTGCTCGCGCGCATAGTGCGAGATGTCGCTGGTGCCGTCCAGCAGCGCCGACCCGATCGTGCCCGCGAGCGCGGCCAGCAGCGCGGCGAACACGCCGACCAGGATCAGCCCGGTGTCGCGCGCGACGCGACGCGCCGACACGCGACGCGGCCGCGTCGCGACCGCGACCGGCGACGCCTCGGCCTCCGGAGCCGCCACCGCGGCGACCGCCGGCGCGGCGGGCGCGAGGTCCGCCACCGGCTCGACAGCGTAGTGCTCGCGGTGCCAGGCGACGTAGCGGCGCAGCCCCTCGGCGAACGGCGTGCGCGCCTCCCAGCCCAGCTCGGACGCGGCGCGCGCGCCCGACACCTCGGCGCCCTTGAAGTCGCCCGCGCGGCCCTCGGTCAGCACCAGCTCGACGTCGCCGACCTCGTCGCGCACGCGCTCGGCGATCTCGCGGATCGTGACCTCCTCGTCGCCGACGAGGTTGTAGGTGCGGTCGGCCGCCTGCGGCACGAGCCCGGCGACGACGCCCTCGGCGATGTCCTCGACGTAGACGAAGCGGCGCGTCTGCAGTCCGCCACCGGCGAGCGTCAGCGGCTCCCCGGCCAGCGCCTTGCGCACGAAGATCGGGATCACGGCGGCCGGCCGGGCGCGCGGGCCGTACGGGATCCCGAAGCGCAGGATCGTGCTCTCGACTCTGTACAGCTCCCGGTAGGAGCGGCAGTACAGCTCGCCCGCGAGCTTCGTGGCGGTGTAGAGGTGCGCCGGCGGCGCGAGCAGCGTCGCCTCGTCGACGTGCTCGGCGTCGACGTCGGAGTAGACCCAGATCGTCGAGGCGTAGACGACGCGGTCGATCTCCAGCTGGCGGGCCGCCTCGAGCACGTTGACCGTGCCGCGCGCGTTGAGCTGCTCGGAGCCGACCGGGTCCTGCTGGACCTCGCCGACGTCGGCGGCGGCCGCGAGGTGCGCGATCGCGTCGCAGCCGTCGGCCGCGCGCACCATGTCCTCCAGCACGCACATGTCGCCGATGACCGTGTCGACGTCGGGGTGGTAGGGCGACGGGCGCACGTCGAGGATCCGCGGCTCGTGGCCGGCGGCGATCAGCTTGTCGACGACGTGCGAGCCGATGAAACCGGCTCCGCCGGTGACGAGGACGCGGCTCATGCGGGGTCGACCTCCGGTCGGTAGTAGAGCGGAACGCACCAGTGGCCCTCGGCCACCCAGTCGCTGTTCGGCAGGTCGTCGCCGGTGCCCATGATGCGGTGGCACGGTTGGTCGTAGACCTTGCCGCTGGACTTCTCGATCGGGTCGAAGACGATGTACTTGTAGAGGCCCGAGGTCATGCCGTCGGGCAGCTGCAGCCGGCCGGGGTGCAGCCCGTCGAGGTGCTCGCGCGCGGCGGCGTTCTTCCAGTCGACGATCTCGGGCATGCGCTCGGTCTGGATCAGCGCCATCGCGGCGGTGAACTCGCTCATGCGGAAGTTCACGCCCGGCACGTCGTAGTCGGGCTTGCCGTAGTCGCGGAAGGCGCGCGCGTACGTGATCAGGTCCTCGTCGCCGGAGACGAGCACCCCTCCCTCTCCCGTCGACACCGTCTTGGTGGCGTAGAAGGAGTAGACGCCCGCGTCGCCGAACGTGCCGGGCTTCTTGCCGTTCCAGTCGGCGCCGTGCGCGTGCGCGCAGTCCTCCAGCAGGAAGACGCCGTTGGCGCGGCAGGCCGCGGCGATCGCCTCGCTCTCGAAGGCGATGTGGCCGCCGATGTGCACGAGCACGCAGGCGCGCGGCTTGTGCTCGGCGATCGCGGCCTCGATCGCTGCGAGCGAGGCGCACAGGTCGTCTCTGCCGCAGTCGACGAAGACCGGCTTGCCGCCGGCGGCCATGATCGCGAGCGGCGTCGCCATGAAGGTGTTGGAGGGGCACAGCACGGCCTGGCCGCGCACGCCCGCGTACTCGAGCGCGGCGATCGCGCCGCCGGCCCACGAGCCCAGCGCGACGGAGGGGGCGCCGTTCCAGGCGGACCACGCCTCCTCAAAACGGCGGTTCATCGCCCCGTGCGACCACTGGCCGGAGTCGATGACCTCGTCGATCAGGGCGTGGAAACGGGGGCGGTCGCGCTCGTCGAAGCCGATCGCGAAGCGGTGGAGGTCGGATTGAATGGTTGACACGAGGCGGAACGCTAATGGTCCGAGCGGCGATCGGTCGCCACCGTGGGGGTGCGCGTCGTCGTGCGTCGCGCCAGATACACCGCTGCGAAGTCCAGCAGCTGGCGTCCCCGATGCAGGAATCCTCGCAGTGTTCGGCCCGTTGCGCGATGCGCGAGCGGCAATTCGACCTCCTCGACGCGAAACCCGGCGCGCACGGCGTCGATCGTCATGCCGATCTCCATCCCGAAGCGCGGCGCGAACGGCATGACCGCCGGCAGCAGCTCGGCGCGCAGCGCGCGCTGACCCGAGATCGGCGCGCTCGCCTCGTAGCCGCAGCGCTTGCGGATCGCCCAGCGCGCGAAGCCGAGCGCCCAGCCGAAGCCGCCGCCGACGCGCCGCTGGAAGGCGGCGACGGCGAGGTCGGCGCGGCCGGCGCGAACCTCCTCGACGAGTTGCTTGAGCGCCTCGGCGCTGGCGGCGAGGTCGCCGTCGCACAGCAGGACGACCTGCCGGGCGGGGTCGTCGGCCAGCGGCAGCAGCCGTTGCGCCGCGAGCGTCGCGATCCCGCCCTTGCCGATGTTGCGCTCGGAGCGCACGACCTCCGCGCCGTTCGCCGCGGCGACGGCCGCGCCGCCGTCGGTCGAGCCGTCGTCGGCGACGAGGACGCGCGCGCCCGGGAACGCGGCGGCGAGCGCTCGGAGCGTCGCCGGCAGGCGGTCCGCCTCGTTGTGGGCGGTGACGATGACGGCAGTGGCGGGGGCCATCGGGGGCGGCGGCTATTCTGGCGATCCGCGGGCCCGGCTGCGGCGCCCTCTTCCCTTTCGAGCGAACCCTGGAGGTCGAGCGTGCCTGACGTCGAGGCCCACATCACGGGCACGGTCTGGAGAGTCGAGGTGGCCGTCGGCGACTCGGTCGACGAGGGCGACACGGTCGTGATCCTCGAGTCGATGAAGATGGAGATGCCGGTCGAGGCGGAGGATCCCGGGGTCGTGAAGGAGATCCGCTGCGAGGAGGGCCAGGCGGTTTCCGAGGGCGACACGCTCGTCGTGCTCGAGTAGCCCGTGGGGACCGTCCACGTCGAGGAGCCGGCGCCGGGCGTCGCACGCCTGACGATCTCCAACCCCGAGAAGCGCGGCGCGCTCGACCGCGCGCTGCTCGAAACGCTGATGGGCGCCCTGGCGTCGCTGGACGCGCGCTGCGTCGTGCTGACCGGCGAGGGCCGCGCCTTCTGCGCCGGCTACGACATCGGCGAGCTGATGCGCGAAGGCTACGACGACGGGGCCGAGTCGAACCACCCCTTCCCCGCCGCGCTGGCGGCGATCGAGGCATATCCGTACCCGGTGCTGGCGGCGCTGAACGGTGCGACGATCGGCGGCGGGCTGGAGCTGGCGATCGCCTGCGATCTGCGGATCGCGGCGGACACGGTGCAGCTCGGGATGCCGCCGGCGAAGCTCGGCGTGGTCTACGCGACAGCCGGCCTCAACCGCTTCCTGACGACGATCGGCGGCGCACGCACGCGCGAGCTCTTCCTGACCGGACGGCGGATCGACGCGGCCACGGCCGAGCGCTGGGGGCTCGTGAACTCGGTGGTGGAGGCCGAGGCGCTGCCGGACGCCGCGCTCGCGCTGGCGACCGAGATCGCCGGCAACGCACCGCTGTCGCTGCGCGGCAACAAGGCCGGCATCCGCGAGCTGGTCGCCGCCGCCGGGGCGCTCGAGCCCGCGACCGCCGCCACGCTCGACGCCGGCCGCCGCACCGCCTTCGAGTCCGAGGACCTGCGCGAGGGACTTCAGGCGTTCGGCGAGAAGCGACCACCCGTCTGGCGGGGACTCTGACGGCACCGGCGTTCTCAGAGATAGGTGGTGTGTCACGCTTCTCCCCGCACGCTGCCAGTCCGGACCCGTCCGGCTGCGGCCCTATCGTGACCCGATCCTGCCTCGGAGGTTGTCGCCGCCATGCCGTCGTTGATCACTCGTGAGGAAGCGCTGCGCCTCGGCGAGCTGGAGGAGCACGCCGAGATCGAGGCGCTGATCGAGCGCGCGTGGAAGGCCCGCGTCGAGCGCTTCGACACCTCGACCGACATGTGCTCGCTCGTCAATGCGAAGTCGGGCGGCTGCGCCGAGGACTGCGGCTTCTGCGCGCAGTCGCGCTTCGCCGAGGCGGACACGCCGCTGCACGCGATGATGGAGCCCGAGCAGATCCTCGAGCACGCGCGCGCCGCCGAGGCCGCCGGCGCCCACCGCTTCTGCATGGTCACGCAGGGCCAGGGGCTCTCCAAGCGCGACTTCGAGAAGGTGCTCGAGGGCACGCGGCTCGTCGCCGAGCACACGAACCTCAAGCGCTGCGCGTCGATCGGCCACATGTCGCCCGCGCGTGCGAAGGCGCTCAAGGAGGCCGGCGTCCAGCGCGTGCACCACAACGTCGAGACGGCCGAGTCCTACTACCCGGAGGTCTCCACGACCGTCCGCTACGAGGGCCGGCTGCGCACGATCGACGCGGTCAAGGAGGCCGGCCTGGAGACGTGCGTCGGCGGGATCCTCAACCTCGGCGAGTCGCGCGAGCAGCGCGTCGAGATGGCCTTCCAGCTGGCCGAGATCAACCCGACGAGCGTGCCGATCAACCTGCTCAACCCGCGCCCCGGGACGAAGTTCGGCGACCGCGACTACATGGACCCGTGGGAGGCGGTCAAGTGGATCGCGATCTTCCGCCTGATCCTCCCGGAGGCGCTGTTCCGCCTCTGCGGCGGGCGCGTCGAGAACATCGGCGATTTGCAGCGGATGGCCGTCCGCGCCGGCATCAACGGCGTGATGATGGGCAACTTCCTCACGACGCTCGGCAACACGCCCGAGGAGGATCGCGCGATGTTCGAGGAGCAGGGCCTCAACGTCGCGCGCCAGCCCGACAACGGCGCCAACCCGCGCCCGGACAACCGCTCCGGCTGGCTGGAGGGCGAGACGCCCGACGTCGTCGAGATGCACCTCGACACGGCCACACCGTCCGAGGGCATCGAGATCCGCCTGTGGGATCCCGCTTCGCAGCTGAGATTCGAGAGCAAGCGGGTGATCCCGCCGCGTCCCGACGGGGCGCCCAACACCGGCAAGGGACGACCGACTCGGGAGGCAGCGGCGCGGCGATGATCGAGATCGAGGCACGACTGGACGAGCTGGAGCAGCTGGGGCTCGCGCGCCGCACCCGTCTCGTCAGCGGTCCGCAGGGGCCGCGCGTCGTGCTCGACGGCAAGCCCGTCCTGCTGCTCTGCAGCAACAACTACCTCGGCCTCGCCGACCATCCGTCCGTGCGCGAAGCGGCCGCCGAGGCGGCGATGCGCTGGGGCGTCGGCGCCGGCGCGTCGCGGCTCGTGTCCGGCACGATGACGATCCACAGGCGGCTGGAGGAGCGGCTCGCGGCCTTCGAGCGCCGCCAGGCGGCGCTGCTGTTCGGCTCCGGCTACCTCGCCAACGGCGGCGTCGTCTCGGCGCTCGCGCGCCGCGGCGAGGTCGTCTTCTCCGACGAGCTGAACCACGCCTCGATCGTGGACGGCTGCCGCCTCTCGCGGGCGGACGTGTTCGTCTACGACCACGGCGACATGGAGCATCTCGAGTGGGGCTTGCGGGAAGCCGGCTCGCGCGGCGCGCTGATCGTGACCGACGGCGTCTTCTCGATGGACGGCGACGTCGCGCCGCTGGTGGACCTCGCGGAGCTGGCCGGCCGCTACGACGTGCGGCTCGTCGTCGACGAGGCGCACGGCACGGGCACGATGGGCCCGGGCGGCCGCGGCGCGGTCGCCGACGCGGGCGTCGAGGACGGCGTCGACGTGATCGTCGGCACGCTCGGCAAGGCGCTCGGCTCCTACGGGGCCTATGCCGCCTGCGACCAGCAGATGGCGAGATACCTGACGAACGCCGCCCGCTCGTTCGTCTTCTCGACCGCGCCGCCGCCGCCCGCGATCGCCGGCGCACTGGCCGCGCTGACGCTGCTCGAAGAGGAGCCGCGCCGCGTCGAGAAGCTGCAGTGCAACGTGCGCGAGCTGCGCGGAGCGCTCGCCGAGGAGGGCTTCGCCCTCGGCGAGGAGGACCGCACGCCGATCGTCCCGCTCGTGCTCGGCGACGCGAAGGCGACGATGCGCGCCTGCGAGCTGGCGCTCGAGCGCGGGGTCTTCGCGCAGGGCATCCGCCCGCCGACGGTGCCGGTCGGCAGCTCGCGGCTGCGGATCGCCGTGATGGCGACCCACGGCAAGGGCGAGCTGCGCGACGCCGCCCGCACGCTCGCGCAGGCGGTGCGCGGCGCCGGAATGCGGCCCGAGGACCTGCAGCCACCCGTGACCGCCCCGCCCGCCGCCGATCCGCTGGAGGCCGAGCCGGAGCCGGCCGCGCACTGGGACGAGGACGGCCCGCCACCGCCGCGCAGCCGCGGCCGCCTGTTCGACGGCGAGCGCGACGACCTCGAGCGCGCCGCGTAGCGCCGCGTGCGCGGCTTCTTCGTCACGGCGACCGATACGGGCGTCGGCAAGACCGTCGTCGCCGCGTCGATCCTCGCGGCGCTGCGCGCGCGGGGCGAGCGCGTCGCAGCGTTCAAGCCGGCCCTGACCGGCACCGACGAGCCGCCCGATCCGGACTGGCCCCCGGACGACGCGCTGCTCGCGGGCGCCGCCGGCATGCGCCCGGAGGACGTCGCTCCGGCGCGCTTCGGCCCGCCCGTCTCCCCCCATCTCGCCGCCGCGCTCGCCGGCGCGCCGCTCGACCCGGCGGCGCTGCGCACCGCCTTCGCAGAGCGCGCGGCCGAGGCCGACGTCGTGATCGCCGAGGGCGTCGGCGGGTTGCTCGTCCCGCTCGCCCCCGGCTACCTCGTGCGCGACCTCGCGCGCGACCTCGGCCTCCCGCTCGTCGTCGCCGCCCGCCCCGGGCTCGGCACGATCAACCACACGCTGCTGACGCTCGAGGCCGCACGGGCCGCCGGCCTGACGGTCGCCGGCGTCGTGATGACGCCGTGGCCGGATGCGCCGAGCTTCATGGAGCAGGACAACCGCGCGACGATCGAACGGCTGGGCGCGGTCGAGGTTGCGGTGCTGCCGCGCATGCCGCGCGCCGACGTCGCGCTGCTCGCTGCGGCCGGGGCGGAGCTGCCGCTCGAGCGCTGGCTGGGCTGAGCGGCAGGCCCCCGCGCAACCGTCAGGCGCGAGGCGCCCCGCCGTCGAGCGCCCGCTCGATGTACGGCCCGAGCAGGGCGGCGGCGTCGCGGGCGGTCGCGCGCGGCGCGCCCTTCGGGACCGTCACGTACGAGATCGCCAGGCGCACAAGCGTCTCGGCGAGCAGCTGCGCGTCGTGCTCGGATGCGTTCTCCCAGCCGTCGCGCATGACCGCCGCCAGCCGCGCGCTCGCCCACGTCACGACCGGCATCGACTGCGTCGTCACGAGCGGCAGCATCCCGCCGGTGCCGTCGTCGCTCAGCAGGATCCGCATCAGCGGGTCCTCGCCGGCCGTCGTGAGGAACACCTCCAGCGCCGCGGCGACGGCCGCGCGCGGGTCGTCGAGATGCTCGCGGACCGCGGCCTCCACGGCGTCGAGGAAGCGCTCGCCCTCGCGGATCACGAACGCCGCCGAGAACTCGTCGCGCGTGCCGAACTCCTTGTAGAGCGTCTGGCGCGAGACGCCCGCCGCGCGCGCGATATCCGCCATCGTGATGTCCGCCCACGCCCGCTGCTGCAGCTCGTCGCGCGCGGCGTCGAACAGCGTGTCGCGCAGCAGCTGGCGCGCGGCGACGGCGTACGGGGTGCGCTCGCGGGTCGGGGCCATCGCCTACATGGTCGCAGCCGCGGCAGCCGGCATCGTCAGTCCGCCGCGACGGCGGCCGGCTCGAAGTCGACCCTGTCGCGCACGCCGCAGTCCGGGCATGCCCAGTCGTCCGGCACCTCCGACCACGGCGTCCCCGCCGGGAAGCCCTCGCGCGGGTGGCCTCTCGCCTCGTCGTAGACGTACCCGCAAGCCGGGCACACGAAGGCGGCCATCAGATTGCGACCCCCGCGCCGGGGCCGCGCCCGTAGCGCTTCATCACCCGCTTGCGCGACCGCGGCTGGATGTTCGCGCGCTCCACGTCGTTGTCGTAGTGCTCGAGCAGCCGGTGATCCATCACCCGCCGCCACACCGGCGGGAACAGCGCCAGCACGATCATGCCCGCGTAGCCGGTGGGCAGCTGCGGGGCGTCGTCCATGTGGCGCAGCGCCTGGTAGCGGCGCGTCGGGTTGGCGTGGTGGTCGCTGTGGCGCTGCAGGTGGTAGAGCAGCACGTTCGACGCGACGTTGTTCGAGTTCCACGAGTGCTCGGGCGCGGTGCGCTCGTAGCGGCCGTCGTCGCGCTTCTGGCGCAGCAGGCCGTAGTGCTCGAGGTAGTTGACGACCTCCAGCAGCGAGGCGCCGACGACCGACTGGATCAGCAGGTACGGCAGCACGACCCAGCCGAACACGGCGATCAGCACCACGTACAGACCGACCGTCATCGCCCACGCGTTGAGGATGTCGTTCTTGTACGTCCACGGCCCGCTGCCGGTGCGGCGCAGGCGCTCGACCTCCAGCTCCCACGAGGAGCGCAGCGAGCCCCAGGCGGTGCGCGGCAGGAACGCCCAGAAGCTCTCGCCGAGGCGCGCGCTGGCCGGATCCTCCGGCGTCGCGACGCGCACGTGGTGGCCGCGGTTGTGCTCGATGAAGAAGTGGCCGTAGCCGCTCTGCGCGAGCGCGACCTTCGACAGCCAGCGCTCCAGCGAGGCGCGCTTGTGGCCGAGCTCGTGGGCGGTGTTGATCGCGATCCCGCTGACCATCGCCATCGTGAACGCGAGGCCGATCTTCTCGACCGTCGAGAGGCCGCCGTGCGCCCACTGCCAGCAGGCGAACACGAGGCCCGCGTACTGGACGGGGATGAAGACGTACGTGCACCAGCGGTAGTAGCGGTCCTGCTCCAGCCACTTGATGACGCTGTCGGGCGGGTTCTCCGCGTCCATCCCGACGATCACGTCGAGCAGCGCGAAGATCCCAAAGACGAGGATCGGCCCGTACCACCAGAAGAGGCCGAGCCCCGTCAGCTCGACGAGCCCCCAGGCGACAAACGGCAGCATGGGGACGATCAGGCCGAGCAGCCACGCGTAGCGCTTGCCGTCGCGCCAGGTGGCGGGATTGACCTCGTCGACAGCTACTGCGCTCATGTCTCCTCCGGCGTCGCGGATGGCCCGTGCGTCGCCCAGGTTTACATGAGTGCCATTCCGTGTCAACCAGGAGGACGAGCCTCCTGATCCTGTCACCGAGCGCCGGGGCGCGCGGCGGGATCCCTACTGGTCCCCGCCGCCGCCCGGGTCGCCCGACGTGTCGAGCAGCTCGACGTCGTTCGCAGTGCCGTCCGGGTCGAGCGTGACGGCGACGTCGTCGCCGAGCGAGATCCCGTCGAGCAGCGTCGGATCGTCGACCGGGATCGACGTCACGGCGCTGCCGTCGTCGGGCTGGACCGTGAGCGAGGAGCCGTCGCCGGCCAGCGCCGTCACGACGCCGTCGATCTCGGTGGTGTCCGAGCTGTCGGCGCAGTCGCCCTGGCTGCTCTGGCCGGTCACGCGCAGCGTGTCGGCGACCAGCCGGTTGCCGGCTCTGTGATACCCGACGTCGACCTCGTCGCACAGCGACGCGGTCGCCGCCTCGAACAGGTGCTGCGGGTCGCCGAAGTGCAGGCCGCTGCCGTCGGCAGTGCCGATCCCGAACGAGCCGTCGCCGGTGTCGTCGGTCACGACGCCCGTGACGTCCAGCTCGCCGTCGCCGATGTTCGTCCCGCCCGGCAGCACCTTGACGGTGATCGCGACGTTGCCCTGCTGGTCGGTCGCGATCGTGACGAGCAGCGCCTGCCCGGGCGCGAGGCCCTGGAAGTCGATCGTGACGCTGGCCGCCGAGGCCGAGGCGCGATGCCCGCGCGGCTTCCCGCCGCCGACGCTGACGGTCGAGCCGTCGCCGAGGCGCACGACCGCGCCGCTGCCCGAGCTGCGCACGACGCGCCCGAGGAACGCGACCTTGCCGACGTGCCCACTGACGTGCGCGTGGCCTCTGCGCACCGTCACGACGTCGCCGCGGCGCAGGCCGTGCGTCGAGGTCACGTGCACGTCGCTCACGCGGTGGGAGCGGTCGACGAGGCGCACGGTGTGGCCCGACGCCGACAGCAGCGTGCCCTGCCCGCTCGGCGCAGCGCTCTGCGAGGCCAGGGCGGCGGGGGCGCTCAGCGCGCACGCGCCCGCGGCGCATACGAGCACGGTGAGAAGACGGCGGGGTCGGGACATGCGGGCATCGGCTCCTGTGAGGCGGACGTGAGCGCCGGTTCGATCCGGCGCACACCGCTTCTCGGCACGTCAGCCTGCGGACTTGCGTCCGCGCCCGCGGCGCTGGACGCCCGCGTCGGGGTTCTCAGTCCTCGTGCGGGACGAAGTCGCGCTTGCGCGCCCCGCAGACCGGACAGAACCAGGTCTCGGGGATGTCCTCGAACGCGGTTCCGGGCGGGATGCCGCCGTCGGGGTCGCCGTCGATCGGGTCGTAGATGAATCCACAGGACTCGCAGATCCACTTCTGCGTCGTTTGCGTAGCGCTCATGCCCGGAACGGTACCGCGCTCCCGCGCGAGACGGCTGTACTACTGTGGGACGTCGATGGAGCCCGCGCAGCCCGGACCTGGCGAGGAGCTCAACACCGGCGCGGTCACGACGCCGCGCCTGGCGACGAGCGTCATCGTCCTGCGCGGCGAGGACCGCGGGCTGGAGGTGCTGCTGGTGCAGCGCAACCCCGCCTCGCGCTTCATGGGCGGCGCGTGGGTCTTCCCCGGCGGCGCGGTCGACGCCGCCGACGGCGAGGGCGACGCGGCGCTGCGCGCGGCCGGCGTGCGCGAGGTCGCCGAGGAGGCGGGCGTCGCGATCGCCGACCCGGCGGAGCTGGTGCCGTTCTCGCGCTGGATCACGCCGGCGGTCGTGAAGATCCGCTTCGACACGTGGTTCTTCCTGTCGGCCGTCCCGCACGAGACCGCCCCTCGCGTCGACGGCGGCGAGTGCGTCGACTGGCGCTGGAGCACGCCGCAGGCGGCGCTCGCCGCGCACGCCGCGGACGAGCTGATGCTCGTCTTCCCGACGATCAAGCACCTCGAGCAGCTCGCCGCCTTCCCGCACGCGGACGCGCTCGTGGAGCATGCGCGCGGGCGCCCGGTGGAGCCGGTCGAGCCGCGCGTCGTGCTCGAGGGCGAGGTCGCGCGGGTGCTGCTGCCGGGCGATCCGGGCTACGCGGCCGTAGCGGCGCCGGCGGAGGCGTGACGGTGGCGAGCGCCGGCATCACGGTCGCGGTGACGGGACCGACCGGCGACGTCGGCCGCGCGCTGATGCGCACGCTCGAGCGCAGCAGAGACGTGACGGCGATCCGCGCGATGGGCCGCCGCGACATCGACCCGGCCGCCGAGGGCTGGCGCAAGACGACCTACCGGCGCGGCGACGTGCTCGACCGCGCGGCCGTCGACGAGCTGGTGGCGGGCGCCGACGCCGTCGTACACCTCGCCTTCGCGATCATGGGCGCCGGCGGCGACGAGGGCCACCGCGTGAACCTCGAGGGCTCGCGCAACGTGTTCGCCGCGACGGTCGCGGCCGGCGTGCCGCGGCTCGTCTACACGTCGTCCGTCGCGGCCTACGGCTTCCACCCCGACAACCCGCCGCTGCTGAGCGAGGAGGTGCGGCCGCGCGGCACCGGCGCGCACGCCTACTCGGCCGAGAAGGCGGAGGTCGAGAAGCTGCTGTGGGACGTGACGCGCGGAAGCGCGACGGCCGTCTACGTCTTCCGCCCGTGCATCGTCGCCGGCCCCGACGCACTGATGATGATCTCCTCGATCCCCTACGTGCAGCTCGGCGAGCGGATGCCGGGAGCGGTGTGGCGGCTGCTCGACGCGGCGCCGGTGCTCAAGCCGGTGATCCCCGACAACGGTGTCTCGTTCCAGCTCGTGCACCACGACGACGTCGCGACCGCGCTGCGCTCAGCCGTGCTCGGCCGCGGCAGACCGGGCGTCTACAACCTCGCCGGCCCCGGCACGCTGACGATGCGCACGCTCGCGGAGGATCTCGGCTGGTACGCGATCCCGGTGCCGGAGCTGGCCGTCGACGCGGCCGCCGAGCTGGCCGGCCGCCTGCCGTTCGTGCCCGAGAAGGCGCAGTGGATCAACGCGCTGCGCGTGCCCGTGCTGATGGACACGGCGAAGGCCGAGCGCGAGCTGAGATGGCGCCCGAGATACGGCGCCCGCGAGACGCTGCGCGCGACGATCGCCGAAGCGCGCGTCGCCGAGCTGCTGCGCTAGCGTTCGCGCCGATGGCGCACCCCACGCAGACGGCGATCGGGACTTGGAGCGGTGGGCGCTTCATGCACTTCGGCGAGCCGCTGGACGACGAGCGGCTGCTGGCGCTGCTGCGGCCGGATGATGTGATCCGCACGGCGATCACGGCGGACGCGTACGGCGCCGGCGACGCCGATCGCATGATCGGGCGGGCGCTGACGGACCTGTCGCGCGACGACTACGTGCTCGTCGGCGCCGTCGGCCACGACTTCTACGAGGGCGAGCGCCAGGGCGCGAAGGGCTTCCCGCGCTTCACCGACCCGTCGCTGCGCGGCCCCGACGCGTACGCGTCGTACCTGCGCCGCGCGACGGAGGCGTCGCTGGAGCGCTGCGGCGTCGACCGCTTCGACCTGCTGCTGCTGCACAACCCGGACCGCACCGGCTACACGAGCGAGGCGGTGTGGGACGGCATGGCGGCGCTGCGCGACGCCGGCCTGACCGACCTGATCGGGGTCGCCCCCGGCCCGGCGAACGGCTTCACGCTCGACCTGATCGACTGCTTCGAGCGCTTCGGCGACCGCATCGACTGGGCGATGATCATCCTCAACCCGCTCGAGCCGTGGCCGGGCGAGCTGGCGCTGCCGGCCGCCGAGCGCCACGACGTCAAGCTGATCACGCGCGTCGTCGACTACGGCGGCCTGTTCGGCGGCGACCTGAACGATTCGGCCGCGCTCGGCCCGCGCGACCACCGCGCCTTCCGCCCCGCCGGCTGGATCGAGGCCGGCCTGGAGCGGATCGAGCGGATGAGCCCGATCGCCGACCGCCACGAGCTCACGCTCCTCCAGCTCGCCTGCCAATGGAACCTCGCGCACGCGCCGGTGCGATGCGTCGCGCCGACGCTGCTGCAGGAGGCCGGCCCCGACGCCCGACTCGTCGAGGACAAGCGCGCCGAGCTGGCCGAGCTGCCCACCGAGATCCTCCTCACCGACGACGAGGTCGCCGAGTTGCGCGCGATCGGCGACAACAGCAACTGCATGGCGCTCAAGGGCGGCGTCCCGGACCACGACGGCCCCGCCCTGGCCGACCGCTGGAGCCTCGACGAGCCGCTCGAGGCGCTCGCCGCCCGCTGGTCGATCGACCCCGCGCGCGATCTCGTGAAAACGCACGCCGCATAGGCGATCTCGCGTCCATGCATAACCCTCGACTTGAGGGTTAGATCACACTCATCAGGCGTCCTCCTCGCCCTCGATCACGTGCATGACCGCGTTGATGAGGGCGAGGTGGGTGAAGGCCTGGGGGTAGTTGCCGAGCTGGCGGCCGGAAAGGCAGTCCAGCTCCTCGGCGAACAGCAGCAGCGGCGAGGCGTGGGCGAGCAGCTTCTCCAGCAGCATCTTCGCGCGGCGGTGCTCGCCGATCTCCTCGAGCGCGGCGACGAGCCAGAAGGAGCAGATCAGGAACGTGCCCTCCTCGCCGTGGAGGCCGTCGTCGGTCTCCTCGACGCGGTAGCGCAGCACGAAGCCGTGGTCGGTCAGGTCTCTCGCGATCGCCTTGACGGTCGCCACGACGCGTCTGTCGTCGGGCGGCAGGAAGCGCACGAGCGGGATCAGCAGCGTCGAGGCGTCGAGCGCGTCGGTGTCGTAGTGCTGGCGGAAGACGCCGTCCTCGCGCACGCCGTGTCTGAGGATGTCGCGCTTGATCTCGTCGGCGAGATCCTGCCACCCGACCGCCAGCTCCGGCTCGCCGTGGATCTCCGCCAGGCGCGCGCCGCGGTCCATGGCGACCCAGCACATCAGCTTCGAGGAGACGTAGTGCTGCGGCTTGCCGCGCGCCTCCCAGATGCCCTGGTCGGGCTGCTGCCAGACCTCGATCGCGCCTCTGACCTGGTCCTCCAGCACCGGCCACAGCCGCTGCGGCAGGCGGCCGCCGTGCTTCGTGTGCAGGTAGACGGAGTCGAGCACGGCGCCGTACACGTCGTTCTGGCGCTGGTTGTAGGCGCCGTTGCCGATCCGCACCGGCTTCGCGCCGTCGTAGCCGGTGAGGTGGTCGAGCGTCTGCTCGGTCAGGTCCGTCTCGCCGTCGATCCCGTACATGATCTGCAGCGAGCCGTCGCCGTTGCGGTTGACGTCGGCGACGAACTGCATGAAGTCGTCGGCCTCCCAGTCGAGCCCGAGCGCGTGCAGACCCCAGAGCGTGAACGTCGCGTCGCGCATCCACGTGTAGCGGTAGTCCCAGTTGCGCTCGCCGCCGGGCGTCTCCGGCAGCGACGTCGTGAGCGCGGCGACCATCGCGCCGGTCGGCGAGTAGGTGAGGCCCTTCAGCACGAGCGCCGAGCGCTGCAGGTAGACGCGCCACGGGTGGTCGGGGAAGCGGCCGTCGTCGACCCAGCCGCGCCAGAAATGCGACGTGCGGTCCAGCATCGTCGTCGCCTCCTCGGCCGTCCTGGGCCCGTGCAGGTCGCTCCCCCACGACAGCGCGCAGAAGCGGCGCTCGCCCTCCTGCAGCGTGTGCCGCGCGCGCACGCGATTGCCCTCGATCCCGAGCAGCAGGTCGCTCGTGAGGCGGACCGTCGTCTCGCCGTCGGTCGCGTCGGCGACCGCGTTGCCGTCGACCGTCTCCCACGTCGTCTCGGCGCGCGCGTAGTCGAACGCCGGCTCGCAGATCATCTCCACCTGCACGCTGCCCTGGATGCACTCGATCGTGCGCACGAGCACGCGATCGGCGTCCATGTCGGTCGGCGGGCGCGTGTGGGCGGCGGGGTCGCTGCTGTCGCGCCACGGGCCGATCGTCAGCGCGTCGCGCACGACGACCCAGCCGGACGGCGTCATCCACGTCGTCTCGACGATGTTCGTGCCCGGCTCGTAGCGCCGCGAGCCGGGGACGGAGATGCCGTAGGGCCCGAGCCGGAAGCCGCCGGCGCCGCGGTCGAGCAGGCAGCCGAAGACCGACGGGGCGTCGAAGCGCGGCACGCACAGCCACTCGACCGTCCCGTTCGGGGCGAGCAGCGCGCCGGTGTGGCAGTCCGACAGGAACGCGTAGTCGGCGATCGGCGGGAACGGCGAGCGCGCCGCCTGGCGCACGTGGCCGCGGGGGTTCGCGCGGGGGCGCGTCCGTCTGGTGGCGGTCATGCCTGCGAATGGTCGCAGGCGCGGTGGCGGCTGACGAGCGTTCTCAGACCGGCAGGATCGTGACGCGCGGCCCGAGCAGACGCCGCATGTCGTCCGGATCCGACGTGGCGATCGCGTCTCCGCGCTCTCGCACGCCGACGGCGATGCAGGCGTCGATGACCCCGGCGCCTGCGGTGTTGCGGCGCAGCGTTCCGGCGGCCCGAGCGCGCGACTCGTCGAGCGGTTCGATCCTGCACCACTTCAAGAGCCGCGCGACGGGCGCGTCCTTGGCGTCGCCGCGCCACACCTCGGCGAGCACGACGGCTGGGATCGTCGTCGTCACGCCTCTGTCGAACGCGGTTGTGATCAGCCAGCGGACTCTCGTGTCGCCCCGCTCGTACGCGATCAGCGCGCCAGCGTCGAGCGTCAATCCCGCCACAGTGCGTCGACCTCCGCTCTGACCGACTCCGGGATCGGACCCCACCGCTTGACGTCCTCCTCCATCAGCTTCCGCCCCCCCTCGATCCGCATCTTGTGCTCGAGCGCTTCGTTCACGAACGCGGAGAGGTTGCCACCGCGCTCCTGCGACAACCGCTCGGCCTCGGCGAGGACGTTCTCGTCAAACGAGATGGAGCGCTTCCGGACAGCCATGGCACAAATGCTACCACGGTGGGAAACAACCCTCAGACGCTGTTCCAGACGTCCAGGCCGAGGTTGCTCAGCAGGTTCTGCGCCTCGACGTTGAGGCGGAAGAACTCGCCGGTCCAGAGCAGGACGCCCATCGCGATCAGCACGACGCCGCCGGCGCCGATCACGACGCCGTAGTGACGTTTCACGACCCCGAAGGCGGACGTCATGCTGCCGAACGCGAGCGAGGTCAGCAGGAACGGGATCGCAAGGCCGGCGGAGTAGAACGCCAGCAGGATCGCGCCGTGGCTGGCGCTGCTCGACAGCGCAGCGGCGCTGAGGATCGCGCCGAGCGTCGGGCCGATGCACGGCGTCCAGGCGATCGCGAAGGCGGCGCCGGCGATGATCGGCCCGCCCTTGCCGGCGCGCTGCATCAGGCCGCTGACGTGAAACTCGCGATTGAGGCGCGTGACGAACGGCGTCGCGAGGAAGAAGAGGCCCATCGCGACGATCAGCACGGCGGAGACCTTCTGCAGCGTCTGCTTGTGGTCCTCGAGCGTCGCGCCGACGGCGGTCGCGCCGAGCCCGAGCAGGATGAAGATCGTCGAGAAGCTCAGCACGAACAGCAGGCTCGGCACGAGCACGCGCCGCGGGCCCAGACCGCCCGCCCCGCGCGCCTGCTCGGGCGTGACGCCCGCGACCGCCGAGATGTAGCCCGGCACGAGCGGCAGCACGCACGGCGACAGGAACGACACGAGCCCCGCGACGAGCGCGAGCGGGATGCCGACGCCGTTGGCTGGGTCCATGGTTGCGAAGGGTACCGGCGGGCGGTGGAACCTTCCCGGCTTCGCGGCCCCCTACTCCCCCGTCAGGTCCCGCCGCGCGAACAGCCACGACGCAGCCAGCAGTGCGACAAATGCGAGCACGACCATGATCGCGGCGGCCGGACCCTTAAACGACTGCGCCGGGACGAGCCCGACGTGGTGGAAGGGCGAGACCCCGAGCAGCCACGCCGGCACGCCGAGCGCAGCGCCGAACAGCTGCCAGACGAACGCCAGGCTCACCAGCCCGTACGCGATCCCGCTCGTCGCGCGCGGCGAGGCGGCGAACGTGAGCGCGCTGAGACCGAGGAACAGCAGCGCGGTCGGGAGGCAGTTCGCACCCGCGCCCAGCATGTCGGGCAGCGACACGTCGGCGCCCTGCGAGCGCGCGCCCGCCCACGCCAGCACGGCCGCCGCGAGCGCCAGCACGACCGCCCCGCCGACCGCGATCGCGAGCCGGCCCGCCAGCCAGCGCCGCCGGCCGAGCGGCAGCGCGAGCAGCGTCTCGAGCTGCTGGCCGGCCTCCTCGCGGCGCGCGCCGACGACCTGCGCGCAGCCGAACAGGCTGATCGCGAGCATGAAGAAGAGGAAGTAGAAGCCGAGGATCCCGCTCGGCGTCAGCAGGTTGGCGCCGAAGCGCGCGAGCTCTCTCCTGACGCTCTCCGGCAGTCTCGCCGTCTGGAACGACGTCGAGATCACGCCGATCACGAGCGCGAACAGGCCGATCCCGGCGAGCCAGCCGATCAGGCTGCCGCGCTCGGCACGCAGCGCCTGCGCGGTCGGCGAGCCCAGTGACCCCAGCCGCGGCGCGCGGCGGTCGCGCGAGGCGATCAGGCCGCTGCCGATGTCGCGCCGCAGTGCGATCCGCCCGGCGAGCACCAGCAGCGCGCCGGTCGCCGCCAGCGGCAGCATCAGCAC
>Ga0265319_1000810_pt1 | contig 20003 bp, 20 predicted proteins | sample 4824metaG_FD_192443 | JGI IMG/M metagenome (GOLD analysis project Ga0265319, IMG submission 192443) | Rhizosphere microbial communities from Carex aquatilis grown in University of Washington, Seatle, WA, United States - 4-8-24 metaG | ecosystem: Host-associated > Plants > Roots > Rhizosphere >...
TGGAAAAGTTTCGGTTCCACCCCAACGACATTAAGGAATTGCCGGTAGGCCAAGGGATTGTTCGGATAGTCAGCAAAGGGAAACCCCATATTGTTCTAACGGCGCTTGGAACCGCCTTGGCGGTTCCTATCGGTTTCGCTTGGTAATATAAAATGCCTGAATATTACAAACCGGGGATAAACGAAACATCCCTCAAGGGACCGGATGACGAAGGCGGCGCGGGCTTGGCCGTGCCGTCCAAGAAGGGCGGGAAAGGCCCCGGTGGGGCCTCCATGGGGGATGCAGATGCAGCCTAAGTCACCCAATACCCCCAGCCCGGTTGGGCCTATCCCGTTCCTGGACCCACGGGTCGTTGACCCCAGGGACGTGGATACCCTGGCCTATATCCATTCCAACAAGTTCATCACAACAAAACTCTTCCACCAGAAGTTTCACCCTCACCATTCCTTGTGGACGGCCTGCCTTCACTTGAACCGCTTAGCAGAAAGAGGGTTGGTACTGAGGGCAAGGAACCTTCCCAATGAGGATTCTTTCTACTGCCTAACCCGTCCGGCCCTAAAGCACCTGGCCGGGTTGGCAAGAATCCTCCTTTCCTCGGAAGTCCGTTCCCCTCGCATAAACCTCTTTGAGCGGGAACATGACAAACGGGTGTTGGCCATGCGTATCCAGATTGAGGAAGCCGGGGGCCTGGAAGGCCTGACCTGGCTTTCGGACTACGAGATGCGTTGCGGTCTGAGGATGGATTGGAAGAAAGCTTTGAACCAGGGCCGGGGTTGGGACTTGGCCGGGGCAAGGCTTCACCGGGTACACGACCGAACCCCGGACGGGTACTTCGAAGCCACCATTGAGAGTAAGACCTATGGCTTCGCCTTGGAGTACGAGCATACCGCCTACAACCGGGAAAAGATGGCCGCCATGGTTTTGAACCTGACCAGGGATTTTCCGAGGGCCTTCCGTTTGATCGTCAGCCGAGACAAAGATCATGCGGTAAGGATGCTTGAGGGCTTGGGAACCTTCCTCAAGGGTGATCCCCGGAACAAGGACCTATGGGGCTTTTCCTTTTTCGGGAAGGTTTCCCGGATTCCCTTTCAGCGCGTTCCTTGGGTCAACTTGGAGGGTGACTACCTACCCTTTGTGAAAGACCCCATCCTGAAAAACCTTCCAGCTGGGGACAACCAAGCGAGGGAAACAGCATGAACCGAACGACTAAAAACTTGACTCAGAGGTTGACTCAGACTCAACCCAAAATTAAAAGAAACGCCCACGAAAGAGGGGAATTTTGTTGTTCTGCGACGCCAGCCCCCACTCCCCCAGTATCACTATGTGAGTACTGGAATACGGGAGTGGGGGCTGGCATCTATAACAACAAAATTAGTGTGGGCGTGGGCGTGAGGATAGAAGAAGTAGAAGAAGAAAAGACTAAAGGCGAACGGAAACACCGTGGAAAACCCCCCGAGCTGTCCCTGTCGGGCCAGGCGGGGTTTTCCACACCTTTCCCTGAAGGTATGTCCCCTTTGGGGCAATTTATTTTTTTAACCCTATTTGAGGAGGCAAGCAATGACTGAACGCCGAAGGAACGACCGCCGAGGGCAGAATCAGGACTATCTGATGACGGAAGGCCAAGTGGCTGAGAAGGCAAATGTCACCGTGAACACAGTCCGATATTGGAGGCAACTTGGGAAGCTTCCCTCCGTCAAGGTGGGAAAACACCCCATGGTTTGGTATTCGGTCTTCCTGAAGGTTTTTCAAAAACCTCTTCCCTTCCCCCCTTTTGGGGGTGATAAAATGCCAGGTGCTGGGGACATTAGGAGGGTTGTATGAGTCAGCCTAATGTTCATGGGCTTCCGCAGTTTTTGCGGAAGGATGAGAAAGGATACTTCCTCGACTACCGGGTAGAGGCCGATGGCCTCTCCCGACGGAAAAGGGTCCGGTTGGGTCTTATCCCCATGGCGCAAGCCAAGCGGATTTTGGCCGAGCACTACCAGGAAATCGCGAACGGGAAATACTTGGCCGAAGAGAGGCCGAGGGTCACGTTCAACGAGGCGGCGGATTCCTTCCTGGCCTTTTCAGAGGCCAGGAAAAAGAGCCACCGCAGGGACCTTGTTTCTGTCAAGGCGTTGAGGGCTTTCTTCGGGGCGCGGCCCCTGGAAAGCCTGACGCCCAATTTGGTCGAGGACTATTTGGCGTTCCGAAAGAAGAAGGCCGAGGAGAGGGGCAGGAGCCTGAAGGGTTCCACCCTGAACCGGGAAATGGCTTGCTTGAAGACCATCGTCCGAAGGGCGTTGATCAACCGGCAGATCGACCGGAATCCCGTGGAGGGCTTGCGGATGTTTCGTGAGACTTCCCGGAACCGGACCCTGACTTCCGAAGAATTTCAAAGGTTGTTGGATCATTGCTCCCCGCATTACCAGCCCGTCGTGCAGTTGGCTTACGACACGGGCATGAGGCGGGGTGAGATCACGGGGTTGAAGTGGGACCAGGTGGACTTGAAGGCGGGAGTTATCACCTTGAAGTCTGAGGATACCAAGACGCAGGAGCAGCGGGAAATTCCACTGGACGAGGGTTTAAAAGACCTTTTCCAGAAGATACCCAAGGTCTTGGGAAGCCCATTTGTCTTTAACTTCCGGGGTCATGGGTTGAAAGATCCAAAAACGGCCTTCCTGCGGGCGTGCCAGCGTGCTAAAATCTCGGACTTTCGTTTCCATGATTTGAGGCATTGCGCGGTCACGAACTTTCGGAAAGCCGGAGTGAGTGATTCAACGATCATGTCGATATCCGGGCATAAGACTTACGCGGTCTTTCGCAAGTACGACCGCATCGACCGGGAAGACCGCTTGGACGCTTTGGCGAAAGTCAGGCGCTTCAAGGACTCCAAGGACTCCTATAGGACACAGGGGTCGAAAACGGAGGTTTCACAGGTCGTCGGCTGATAGAATTTTTCTTTTAGTGCAGTGTTTTCATGGAGATGGAGGGTTAGTCCTAATTGGTAAGGCAGTGGACTTGAAATCCACCGGGGGAAACCCCTTGCAGGTTCGAGTCCTGCACCCTCCGCCATTCGATGCACCCGGCTTTTTCGAAAAGAAAAATCCGGGTTGACCGTGGCAGGCCGATTAGGCGGAGTATCAATAAAGCGGCTGTAAAACTTAAACTAGTTTATTTATCCGACACGGAGAGATGGCCGAGCGGCTGAAGGCGACGGTTTGCTAAACCGTTAAAGGAGTAACATCCTTTCAAGGGTTCGAATCCCTTTCTCTCCGCCATATATTTGGTAGTGTCAAAAAGATAAACCCTACGGCTGGACCGCTCACACCCCCCCACTTATCGTCATTCCCCAATTCCGCTTCTTTTGCTTCCCTGTCTCCCCCGGCTTAGGTAAAATAAACCTGTGGAATTATTGAATCCCTGGAGAGTCCTTTGACCACCTTAACGCAACGCTTTACCTTCCTCGCTTTTTTAGCTTTCGCGGTTGTTCTTTTGCCGGCCTGCGGCGGCTCCGGAAATGTCAAAAGCCAAAAAGCCGCTGAAACCGTCTTGAGCCCCGAAGCTTCGCCGACCCCTGTTGCCACCGCCAGCAGCGATTTGGGAATCGCCGGCGAGAAGCACGAGGCCCCCATCAACACCTATGTGGAAAAAATCAAACGCACCAAGAACGGCAAGGAAACCAAAATCACCCTGACCCCCGGAACCCCGGCCGCGACGCCGGAAACCGCCGCGGCTGCCGCCACGCCCAACACCGCCCCTCCCGTGGACGCCTCCGTTCCTCCCGCGAAGGGCGGCTCCCATTGGATTTGGTGGGTTCTTCTCGTCCTAGCCCTCGGCGGTATCGGCTGGTTCCTCAAAAACAAAAGTCAATCCGGCGATTACTCACAGCCCAATCCTCCCGTGGGCGGCCTTTCCCCGGTCAGCGGCTTTACCGGAGTGAAGAACAAAATCGAGGATGAAACGGATTCCGAACCGTCCATCTGGACCAAAAAACTATTTTAAAATGACGATGAAAAAATAGTTTCATGGCCCTTCTCGCCGACCCGGACCGTTATATTGAAGTCATGCAGGTGGGCCGCTGTCCCCTTTGCTTCCTCCTCCATGATTACGTCCACGAGCATCTCAAATCCCTTTTAGAGGAATCCGTCACCGATCCCCTCTCCCGGGAAGCCCTTTTTCGGTCCAGGGGTTTTTGCAACCGACATGCCTGGCAGGGCGTCCATCAGGGAAGGCATTTGGGGATGGCCGTCATTTACGGAAGCCTGTTGGAAAAAGGCCTGGCCCACCTTTCTGCCAGCCCCAAGATTTGGGGCGGCCCCAAGCCAAAACCCTGCCCCCTCTGCGAATCCGAAAAAAGCCGGGACAAGGCCAACCTCCAACAGTTCGCCCTGAGCTGGAGCGAGTCGGAGAAACTCCGCTCCGCTTTTTCCGAGCGCGGAATTCTCTGCTTGAATCATCTCGAAAAAACCTTGGCTCAAAAAATGTCCACCCTCCGGCGGAAAAACCTTTATGAAACCGGCAAAAAAGCCTTGGAGCTCATCCTCAAAGATTTAAATGAATTTCTCGGTAAACAAGATTATCATCGGTCTCATGAGTCGTTGGGCCCCGAAAAAGACGCCTGGATCCGGGCGGTCCGGGCGGTCAGCGGCGAAAGGGAATAACCATGGCCTTGACGGAAAACTATAAAGACAATCGCGAGTCGGGCATCACCGATTATTACTTCATCGACCTGATTGTCATGCTGGCTTCCTCCGCCAAGATCGACTTGGGGGAGCTGGTCCACCCCTACTACAAGGATAAGGAACTGAACCTGGCCCGCGCCAGGATCACCATTAACATGATCGGCTCCCTCATCAAAAAGACCTCCGGAAACCTGAACCTGGACGAGAAAAAGGTCCTGAGGGAGGTTTTGGACGACCTCCAAAAAACCTACGTGGAAAAAACGAAGGAAAGAAGCAAACTAGCGTCCCAAGCGGCGGCTAAAAGCCCCCCCCGCCCCTTGATTCCCAACCCGGCAAGCGCGCCCAAGACCGACGCGAAGGATTGGATCCGCGTGGTTCAGGAAGAAATCGCCAAGAAAAAACAGGGCCCCTCCACCCCGCCCAAAAGCTGATTCCCATTCATTCCCACCCCCCTCCATTAAGCCCAAGAAAAGCCGGCAGGTTCCTTCTTCTCCTTTTACTGGCTTGCGGCTGCTCGGACGATGTGCCGGGCAAGGGGCCCCACGATGTGGCCTTCGCCTATGCCAACGGCGATGGGGTCTATGTGGTCCGGGGCGACGGAACCCTGAACCAAAAAATCATCGGCGGCTATTATTACCAGGCCGTCCTTTCCCCCGACAAAACCAAAGTCGCCTGCGTTTATGACAAGGATTTTCAAATCACGATTTTCACCCTGGATGAGAATTACGAAACCCATCTCAAGCCTAAAACCATCCATAACGCCCAGGCCCTTTCCCAGGGTTCCAAAATGACCGCTGTGGCCTGCCCCCAATGGTCCCCGGACGGCCAGAAACTATATTTTTTAAATTTAAACCATTTGATCGTCTACGATTACCAGGAACAGAAAACCGCCAACCTGTTTGATTTTCCCGAAAGCCAATCGGGCGGCCAAACCAACGACACGGGGATGATGAGGCTTTCCAGGGAAGGGGACAGCCTTTATTGCATGTTAAGCGATGGACAGGACGGCTTGTCCTTTTGGGCCGTTTCGACCGACACCCATCAAGGCGTGCCCCTCGCTTCCTCGAAACGGTCACTGCTTTCGGACTTTAACTTCCCCCCCGAAATGCCGGGAGACTTGATTGAGAATTGCTTCGGCTCGAGGGAAAATCCGGTCCTAGGGCCCATCCCCTCGCCGGACCGCCGTTATTATTTTTTCTTCCAAAAAGGGCAAGGCTTCCTGGCCCATCACGGGATCAAGGGTTATGACAGGACCACGAAGGAGAAATTTGACGTAGCGACGCTGGGGACATCCCTCTACTCCAACGGCCAATAGAAAAACCTATTTCACCACCAAGACACCAAGGCACCAAGAACAACAAACCAAGATGAAAAAAAATAGATCTAATTTTTCATTCGGTCTTACTTGGTGGCGCAATCAGGTCTTATTTTATTCTTGCCGCAAGGTCCTCCCCTTCCAAACGCCGTAGCCCCTTACTAAAAACCATCTCATCGAATTAAACCCGATCAGCACGAACAAAAGATTTCCCAAGGGATGGAGAAAACAGGATGCGAGAGGAAGGCCGTATCGAACCGCTTGGTTGAGCCGTAAAAGCACCTGTAAAACCGCCAGCCCTAAGGCCGCGTTAAAGAGAAAGGTTCCCGGCGGGGCCCAAACTAAAAGGGCGAAGGGGAGAACCGTCACCCCGAGTAAAAAGCCATAACTTGCCAGCGCCCTCGGCAGGGAGAATCCGAAGGCCGGGAAAAAGTTCTTCGAGAATCCTTCCCACACGTCCCTGGCCGAGTGGTACATCCGGCAAAAGGTCATGTCCGCCCCGTTCAAAAAAACCAGCCGAAATCCTCCTTGCACCAGGTGGTTCCCGATTTTTAAGTCTTCCACGATTTCATGCCTCACCGAGGTGTGCCCCCCGATGGCTTGGTAGGCTTTCCGCCGGAACAAAAGGAACTGTCCCCCCGCTCCCGCGAATTTCGAGAAAAAGGTTCCTTTTTTCAAAACCCGCCTCACCGGTAAAAAGGCGATCAGGCAAAAAACCATCACGGGAATAACAAGATATTCCAGCCATGTCCCTGTTTCCTGTTGGGTGAAGCAGGAAAGCAGGTCCGCCTTTTCCCTTTCCGCCGCCTGGACCGAGCGTTTCAACATATCCGGGGAATGCCAGGTATCCGCGTCGGTGAAAAAGAGCCATTCGCCTCGGGCCTTGAGGGACAACTGGTGGCAGGCCCAGGGCTTGCCGACCCAGCCCTCCGGCAGGGGTTTACCCCGCAGGATCTTGAATCGTTTGGACTTCACCGCGTATTCCCGGAGCAATGAATAGGTTCCGTCGGTGGATTGGTCGTCCAACACCAGGACCTCCAGCCGGGGATAGTCCTGTTCCAGGAAACTCTCCAGGCAGGGCCGGAGTCGCAATTCCTCGTTCCTGGCGGGAACACAGACGGAAACCAGGGGCCACTTCTTCCGGCCCTGGTCCGCCGGTGGAACTTTTCGGAAAAGCCTTGTATTATCCCAAGCGCAAGCCGTCAAATAGACGCCCAAGAAACCAAAAAACAACGCCAGGAATGTCATCGCATGAACCTTCTTTCAGGAGTCAACCAGGACTTCCACCGGCCCCCAACATCCCCCGGAGCCTATGAGTGGTGGCACTTTGACGGCGAGGACGGGCGCACGGGATATTCTTTCTCCATCCAATTCTTCGCGGGAAACCTTCATTCGCCCTACTATCAAGATAGCTTAAAAACCTACTGGGAAAAAACGAAATCCCCGCTGGTGGATCAAGGACCCCGGGCCCCAGCCCCCAACCCCTTGGATTTTTGCGGCGTCGCCATCCGGATCTTCCACCAGGGCCTCATGGTCGGCGAAGCCCTTCAGGAATTTTCCTCGAAATTCTTGAAAGCCTCCGATAAACACGGCGCGGTCCTGCTGGGTCCCAACCGGTTCAATTGGGACGAAAGGGGCGATCCCCCTTCCTATGTGGTGACCATCCAAGCCCCATTGCGGGGGGGGAAAAAGCTCCTGCGAGCCAGGTTGTTTTTCACGCCCGAGATGGGCGAGATCCTGAACCTTCCCCAGGCCAGGATCCACTCCACCCATTCTTGGGTGCTGGCGGCCCCCCGGTGCCATGTGGAGGGAACCTTGGAATGGTGCGACGCCGGGGGCGGGGTCGTCAAAGAACAGGCCTTTGTCGGCAAGGGCTACCACGATCACCACTTTGGATCCGTTCCCTTGGAGCGGTTCGTGAAGGCCTGGTATTGGGGCAGGGTATTCTTGGGGGACCAAACCTTGGTCTATTCGGTGCAAATTCCTGCTGGTTCCGATGAGTCCCCCTCAGGGTTTCTCCTGACCGCCGGCAAAGGGGAAATCGAGACCTGGGACGTTGCCTTCCAGCTTTCAAAAAAACGCCGGACTTTTTTCTGGCTTCCCTACCAAAAAAATCTGGGATTTATGGATAGCCATTCCTTGGAAATAAGCCATGAGCAAATCCTCAGCGACGGCCCCGCGGCCCTTTTGTTCGGGGACCAAGTGGTCTGGACGAAAAACGGCGAGACTTTCAGGGGGCCGGGACTGTCCCAGTACCTCTATCCCTCCCGCCTCTCCAGCCGCTTTTTCTTTCCGCTGTTGAAAGGTAAAACCACGGTTTATACCCAAACCTCCGCGGAACCAACCCCGCCCCCCAAGGGGGACGTCACTACGACCAGGCCGGAACTTTAAACAACCAAAACCCATTTCACCACGAAGGGCGCCAAGTTCACCCAGAACAACGAAAAGCCGAACCATCTCAATCGATTTTTGGGACCCTAAAATAAAAAAGGAGGCGGGGTTTCCGCCTCCTCTCCAAAACTACCCATTACTAACTTCTAACTATTAGTTCAGCGTTTTCGCTCCCGGGGTCCAGCCGCAGCCCGTCAACTTGCCGGTCTCGAAGGCCGCCAAGGTGCGGATGGTTTCTTCCACGTTGCGGCCCACCGCCGTGTCGTTCACGGTGGAATGCTTCAAGTTGCCTTCCGGATCAATGATAAAGGTGCCGCGCAGCGCGAATCCCTTGTCCTCGATCAAGACGCCGTAGGCGCGGGAAATCTGGTGGTTGTTGTCCGCCAGGTGGGGGAACTTCAGTTTTCCCAGGTCCTTTTCCTGCCAGGCCTTGTGGCTGAATTTGCTGTCCGTGGAGCAGGTGATGATTTCCGCGCCCATTTTCTTGAACTCGTCGAACTTCTCGTTGAAAGCCTTGATCTCCGTGGGGCAGACGAAAGTAAAGTCGAGCGGGTAAAAAAACAAGACAACCCACTTTCCCTTGTAATCGGAGAGCTTGATTTCCTTGAACTCACCATTCGGCATCACCGCTTCGCCCTGGAAATCCGGGGCTTTTTGTCCTACTTGCGTTGGCATAGCTTCCTCCTTTGAAATTAAACCTGACGAACCACGGCTTTTTTAGAGAGCAGTAGTATCTAAACCCCGGGCCCTTGGTTCAAGCCCCGCCTGAGGATTTTTTCGGCGGAATCGGGTTAAATACATTGATCCACGGGCCTGCGGGAGGTTTTTGGCCAATTTTTGATCTCCGGTTGGCCGAATCTTAAAAGGAAGACCGGATCCTCCGCCGGATCCGCGCCGAAGACCCGCTTTAAGGCGCCACGGCCCGACGGCAGCGTGACCGGCAGATGGAGGGCTTGGGATCCCAATTCCAACTCACTCAAGGTCAGGGCCAATTGGGCCAGCCAACGGCCGCAGTTGATATAACCGGCGGCGCTGGAATCACGGGTGGCAGCCAAAAGAAAAGCGGGAGCTTCAATGCCGTGGCCCTGCCTTAAAAGAGCCTGCCGTGCCACTTCTTTTATTTCCCTCCTGTACCCGACATAGCGGAGCAGGTTGAAACGGGCCCGGACGGAGATGGGAAGACCCAAAGCCGCCAGGGGAAGGCCTTCCAAGGCTTCTGGGTTGGGCCTCAGCCATCCCGCGCCCTCTTCCACCAAAAGGGGGTCCGCCGAACCTTCGTGGGATAAATCGTGGAGGATTTGGGTTAACTCCTCCAACAGCGGCCCGCCGCTGATGAAATAAATTTTATCGCTCTTGGAAAAGGGCGGGCAATGCCTTAAACGGTCCAGGTGGATTTCCTTTACCGAGCCAGGGTCGTATTTCCCCGCGTGGGTCTGGCGGGTTAAAAGGGTCGCGAAAAGCGGCTCCGGCATGGTCTCCGCGAGGGGATGGAGGGTCAACCGGGCCGCCAAATCTTTCGGGCCGTCCTTGGGGAATAATTCCACTTTCAGTTCATAACCCAAGCCCGGCGCCGCCAGGGCCATATGCTCCAGGCAGGCGCCAAGGCTTAGGTAAAGGTCGCGGCCATGGGGGTCCAAACCAAAGGGCCTGCTCCTCGACGGATCCGGGAACAGATCCACCACCCCTTGGCCGGAATAGGTGATAAACCTCCAGGGTTGGCTGTTGTAAATCGAGGGCGCTAAAACGCCGTACTCCAAGAGCCTTTTGGTTATTTTTTCGTAACCCATTTTTTATTCTTCCCGAGTAAAGTGAGCCTTCATGACGGCCGTCATATCCCGCCGCGCCGTTAAAACGTAAAACCGATTCCAAGCTTCGCGGGAAATTACGGTTAAAAGAAGAGGGCCCGGTTGTTTTCAGTGATTTTCGCCATTTAAATTCACGTTTAAACTTGTTTGCATCTTAAGCCAAACATAAAATGAAAGCCATCCTCCAACACAAGGGGCCTTATGTCGAACGAGAAAGCCAAAATTAAAATGCTGACCGTGGCGGAAGCCAACGCCCTCCTGCCCCAAATCCGCTTGAGTCTTCAATCCCTCCGGGAACAGCGGAGTGTGGTCCTCAGAATTCAGGCCCAAATCGAGATCGAGGAAATGACAGGCACGGATTCCAAGGGACAGCTTTCGCCGGCGGCCCAGGCGGCCATCACCAAGCAAATGGAATCCTTTCATTTCCAAACCCGGCTCTTTGAGGAAAAACTGGAAGACCTTTTTCAAATGGGCGCCCACCTGAAGGATTTGGACACGGGACTGGTGGATTTTTACAGCCGCCATGGCAGCGAAATTGTTTTTTTATGCTGGAAAGAGGGCGAAGCTGAAATCCGCCATTGGCACGGATTGCAGGGCGGCTTCTCGACCCGCAAGCCGATCAAAGAAAATTAGGAATTGGGAATGAGGAGTTAGGAGTTTTTAAGTCTTTCCAAGACTTTAAATCCTAAATATCCTCAAAATTCCCAACTCCTAATGACTAATTCCTAATTTTTTCAGGAGTGTTCAATGAAACCTTTCGATCAAGCCGATACCTTAGCGATTAACTCCATCCGCCTTTTGGCGGTGGACGCCACCCGTCAGGCCAACTCGGGCCACCCCGGGATGCCCATGGGCATGGCCCCGGCCGCCCATGTGCTTTGGAGCCGCCACTTGAAGCATTCTCCTTCCAATCCCCATTGGCAGGACCGCGACCGCTTTGTGCTTTCCGCCGGCCACGGCTCCATGCTCATCTACTCGCTTTTACACCTGCACGGCTACAACCTGTCCCTGGACGAATTGAAAAATTTCAGGACTTGGGGCAGCAAAACCCCCGGCCATCCCGAATACGGCCACACGGAAGGCGTGGAAACCACCACCGGCCCCTTGGGCCAGGGTATCGCCACAGCGGTGGGCTTCGCCATGGGCGAGCGTATCATGGCCGCCCGGTTTGGCCAGGAGCTGGTCAACCACAAAACCTGGGTCATCGCCTCCGACGGCGACCTGCAGGAAGGCGTCTCCCATGAGGCCTGCTCCCTTGCGGGACATTTGAAGCTGGCTCAATTAAAAGTTATCTATGACGATAACCACATTTCCATCGAGGGCGATACCAATCTAGCTTTCTCCGAGGACGTGTTGAAACGCTACGAGGCCTATGGCTGGCATACCTTGCGTGTCACCGACGCCAATGACCTGGAAGCCTTGGACAAGGCCATGGCGGAAGCCAGCGCCGAAACGAAACGCCCTTCCATCATCGCCGTTCGCTCCCATATCGGTTACGGAAGCCCGCTTCAAGACAGTTCAAAAGTCCACGGGTCACCCTTGTCGCCCGATGACATTAAAAAGACCAAGGACTTCTTTAAGTGGCCCCAGGAACCAACTTTTTACATTCCCGAAGAGGCGAAGAAGCGCTGTTTGGAATCGGTGGAAAAGGGCAAGAAAATCGAGGCGGAATGGAACGCCAAAAGGGACGCCTACGCCAAATCCAACGCGGATAAATTCAAGCAATACCAACAGGCTTTGGCCAAGGAACTCCCGGTGGATTTGGAAAAGAAACTGCCGGTTTTCCCCGCCGATGAAAAGGGCCTGGCCACCCGCCAGTCCTCGGGCAAGACCATCAACGCCATCGCCAAGGAAGTTCCCTTCTTTTACGGCGGCTCCGCCGACCTGGCAGGCTCCAACGATACCCTGATCGAGGGCGGAGGGGATTTTGAGGCGGACAACTATTTGGGACGCATCTTCCACTTCGGCATCCGCGAGCACGGCATGGCCGCGGCCTTGAACGGCATGGCCCTGCATGGCGGCGTCATTCCCTTCGGCGCGACCTTCTTGATGTTCAACGATTATATGAAGCCGGCTTACCGCCTGGCCCACTTGATGGGGGTTCAGTCCATTTTCGTCTTCACGCATGATTCCATCGGCCAGGGCGAGGACGGGCCCACCCACCAGCCAGTTGAGACCTTGGCCGCCATGAGGGCTACGCCTAACGGCTGCGTCATCCGCCCCGGCGATTCGGGCGAGGTTCCCTACGCCTGGCTGGCGGCGCTCCAGCGCAAGAACGCCCCTACCGCCCTGGTCTTTTCCCGCCAGGCCGTACCCACTTTCGACCGCACCAAGTTCGCCCCAGCTTCCGGAACCTTAAAAGGCGCTTATACCTTGTCGGACGCCAAAGGCGGCAAGCCCCAAGTTCTGTTGATTGGAACCGGTTCGGAGCTTCAGCTTTGCGTGAAGGCCCAGGAAGCCTTGGAGACGGAAGGCGTCGCGGCGAGGGTTGTCAGTGCGCCGTCTTTGGAACTTTTCGCGGCTCAACCCACTTCTTATCAAGATGAGGTCCTGCCGCCTTCTGTGAAAGCCCGTGTCGTGGTGGAAGCCGCTTGTTCCTTCGGCTGGCAACGCTGGGCCGGGGACAAGGGAAAATTCGTGACGCTGGAGCGCTTCGGCGCCAGCGCGCCCGGTAATGTGGCCTTGAAGAACCTGGGCTTCACCGTGGAAAACGTGGTGAAGGCCGCCAAGGAAAGCCTGAAAACCGTTTAAAGTCCAAAGCCAAACCTATTCACCACAGGCCCCTAACGGGGCCACAGAGGCACAGTTAGGCAAAAACAAAGATTTTGATTTTAACGATAATTTTTAACCGTGTCTCTGTGAGTCCTGAAATGGACCTGTGGTGAAAAGGCCTGAATGATAACGACTTCCCACGCCATCCTGAACGCCGCCATCTTGGGCCGCAAGGAAAAACCCACCCATCACTTGGCGGTTATCTTAGGTTCCATTCTCCCTGACTTCCCCATGTTTCTGTATTTTGGTTTCTATCTACTCCATCACAGCCATATCCGCGTGGCCCCGGGATATCTTGAGGAATACCATTTCCGCCAGCTCTGGGTGGATTGGGGCCACTCCATTCCCCTGGCGTTAGCCGGTACCTTGATCTGTTTTTTGCTGAAGTTCCAGAATGGGATTTATTTTTCCCTTGGGATGTTCCTGCACAGTTTGGAAGACCTACCGGTCCATTCCGAATACGCGCACCGGCACTTCCTGCCCTTCAGTAATTTTCGTTACTACAGCCCCATTTCCTATTCGGATGTCCACCACCACGCCAATATCGTGGCGCCCCTGGAGTGGCTGGCGGTTGTTATTTCTATTGCCGTTATCTGGAGGCGAGGCTTAACCCCCACCTCGCAGGTCCTTCTGCTATTCGTCGGCATCGGCCAGGGATTGTTCTTGGTTTATACTTTTGGGGGAATCCACTGGTAAGTTCGAATTCTATCCGGGGACCCCAATAAGGAAAAAACTTTATGCGCCTTTGGTCGCTGCACCCTCAATATCTGGACTCTAAAGGCCTTGTCGCCCTTTGGCGCGAAGGACTCTTGGCCCAGAAGGTACTTCAGGGCAAAACTCGCGGCTATCGCAACCATCCCCAACTTGACCGGTTTAAATCACGATCCTCCCCCAAGGCCTCTATCGGACGCTACTTGCTGGAAGTTTGGGAAGAAGCTAACCGCCGGAATTATTCTTTTGACCGAACCAAGGTTAAAAACGCGGGAAAGAAGGTAAAACCCATTCCCGTCACTCGGGGACAGTTGAGGTATGAATGGGAGCACTTTAGGAAGAAACTTCGGCGCAGGGATCCGTCGAGATTTAAGACCATGAAAAAAGATCAGAAGGTGAAACCACACCCATCATTTCGAGTGATTGCGGGAGCTATTGAAGTTTGGGAAAAACAAGAAAATGGCATATTTAAACTGAGCTTGCCACGTCGTAATCGTCCCGCTATTCGCGGGCCATTCCTCGCAATGACAACTAACTTATTTTTTCTTGAGGAGTGAAGCGGCTGCCGCGTCCATGGCGAAGATGAGTTTTCCGTCCGTGGGGCGCAGGTACTGCACCGGGTAGCGGGGCGGATCGGACCTTCCTTCCAGCACGTCCTTCAAGCGGTCGGCTTTTTTTTGCCCCTCCATCATCACCATCAGGATCCGGGAAGCGTTGAGGACCGGGAAGGTCAGGGAGACCCTCTCCTTGCGCTCCTTATCCACGAAATAGCCTACCACCCACTTGTCCAGTTCGTTGACCTGGGGCATTCCGGGAAAGAGGCTGGCCGTGTGGCCGTCGTCGCCCATGCCCATCAGGCTCAGGTCGAACCGCGGCAGGGCTCCCCTGCCGAAAAATTTTCCCATCTTGATTTCGTAAACCGAGGCCGCCTGTTCCACCGGCAAACTTCCATCGCTCATGGGAAAAATATTCGCTTTCGGAATAGGGACTTTCGACAGGAGAAATTCCTGGGTCATCTTGAAATTGCTGGTGGGGTCGGTGAAGGGCACATGCCGCTCATCCACCCAAAAGACGAAGGTCTTGGCCCAGGGCATGAGGGAAAGATAGGGCTCCTCGGTCAATTGCTGGAACAAAACCTTGGGCGTATTCCCGCCCGACAGGGCCACGACGAAACGGCCCCTGGCGTCGGCGGCTTCCCTGGCGGTCTTCATGATGAAGGGCGCCGTTTCCTCAAAAAGAAGGGACGCCGTGGGGTAAATTTTGAGCTCGGGGGAAAAGGAAACAGCCTTCACCTTGCGCGCGGCTGGCGGAGCCCCTGATTTCGACTTTGATTTCACAGGGGCTTTTTTCCGGGACCCCCCTTTAACTTTTTTCGCTTTCGCGGGCTTGGATTTCTTTTTGGCTGGGCTCATGGGTTTCTCCTAGGCTTCAGACGTTTCTCGGGGGGACTTTGTTTTGGTTAGGATTGGGTTAAATCCGGTTTTTCCATCACCGTTCCCATCATTTGAAGGGTTTTCATCCAAATGGCGTCAGGTTCCAAGTGCTTTAATCCCACGGTCAATATCTCGTTGGAATGGAGATGCTCGAAGGAAACCACGCGGGAGAAAGCTACCTTCCCGTTGATTTCGGATTTCGCCGTGACGCTGTGGGGATCCTCGTTGCGAATCACCGTAAAAACGCCCGTGTTTTCCCCGCCGGTCGTGAGCCCTACGGCGAAGATTCGGTCCCTTTTGCTGTCCTGGACCGGGACTGGCTTTAAAATAACCTCGATGTTTCCCTTGGGCCCCTCGAAATTCAACTGCACCGGAATGTCCGTGACCCTCTTGCCCTTGTATTTCCAACCCAATTGGGAGGCCAGCCAGCAGGCAATGAAAAAACTCCTGGTCGGGGAGGTCCTTTCCCCGAAAGCGATGCTCACCCGGTTGACGTCCTTCAAGTATTTTGACCATTCCCCGTCGAAAAGCTCGGCGATGAGGGAGCGCCAGCGCTGGATGCGGAACCAGTTTAAGTCGCACAGCATGGTATGGGGATAACGGCTATGCCAGAAGGCGGAAAGCCTGGCCAGGGACTGGATGGGATCCTTGAATTTCGAGGAATCCACCCAAACCCTGCCCGATTGTTCCGCCATCTTGTCGAAGAAAACGTTCTGGTAAGGCAGGTTGCCGGGCCACCAAAATTCAACGGGAAGATCCGGCATGAGCAGGGAAAAGGTGAAGCCGTAAAGGTTCTCGATCACTTCCCTTTGGGCTACCAGCTTGATGATGTCGCAACAGACCCTTTTTTCTTTTCCGGCCCCGAACAGGCAATGGCCGAGGATGTAATGGCGGAGGGGGTCCTCGCTGGTATCCGCCGCGGGGCGGATGAGGATGTAGCGGCCCGGGTGTTTTTCCGCCAGGTCATTGAGGATTTGCTCCGTGCGGTAGCCTTCCTCGTGGTCCATGGCATAGACCACCAGGTTGGTGGTGTAAACCCGCTGGAGCCCCAGGGCCTTGGTCTTGCCGTCGGACGGCGATTTCCAAAGATCCGTCAGGTCCTTCTCGATGATTTGCGCTGAAACTCCCATAGCAGCCCCTTCAAAAAGACATTTTCACCACGAAGGCACCAAGAACGCGAAATAACCTTTTGTTCAAATCAACCCAACGTTTTATTCCTCATCTTTCTTCGAGAACTTCGTGCCTTCGTGGTGGATTTGTTTTATAAACGACGCCACTTGCGCCAGGGTTTTTCCAGGAGATTATCCGCCTCAGCGGGACCCCAGGTTCCAGCCTCGTAATTCGGAAAGTCATTTTCCGGCTCGGTGGTTTCCCAGTTGTTGAGGACCGGCATCAGGGCCGCCCAGGCCGCCTCCACCTCGTCCCCGCGGATAAAGAGGGTGGCGTCGCCCAGCATGCAGTCCAGCAAGAGCCGCTCATAGGCCTCGGAGGTTCCCTCGGCGAAACTGGTGCCATAGCGGAAATCCATATTGACCGTCCGCACTTCCATCGTCATGCCCGGGACCTTCGTCTCGAACTTGAGGGTAATACCCTCGTCGGGCTGGATTCGGATGACCAGCACATTAGGGGACAGGTCGCTGACATTGCCCTTGAAGAGAAGATTCGGCGGTTCCTTGAATTGGATGGCGACTTCCGTGGCGCGTTTGGGAAGGCGCTTACCCGAACGCAGGAGGAAGGGCACGCCGTGCCAGCGCCAAGTATCCAGAAAAACCTTGAGGGCGGCGTAGGTGGGGGTATTGGACTTGGGATCCACTCCCTCCGCCTGGCGGTATCCGGGAACCTTTTCCCCCGCCAGGTAGCCTGGGCCATATTGGCCCCGGACCGCCCATTGGTAGACCGTATGCTCGGTGAAGGGCCGGATGGACTTGAGGATCTTGAGCTTCTCGTCGCGGATGGCGTTGGCCTCGAAAGCGACGGGCGGCTCCATGGCCACCAGGCTCAAGACTTGGAAGAGATGGTTTTGGAACATGTCGCGGAGGATTCCGGAGGATTCGTAATAACCGGCCCGGCTGCCGACGCCCAAGTCCTCCGAAGCTGTGATCTGCACATGGTCCACGTAACGGCGGTCCCAAATGGGCTCGAAGATGGAATTGGCGAAGCGCATCACCAGGAGGTTTTGGACCGTTTCCTTGCCCAAGTAATGGTCGATACGGTAGATCTGCTTTTCCTTGAAGACTTCCTTCACTTTTTTATTCAGGTCCTGGGCCGAGTCCAAATCATGGCCGAAGGGCTTCTCGATCACGATCCGCGAGAATCCCTTTTCTTCCTTGGCCAGCCCCGCGGCTCCCAAATTGGAAATGATGTTCTCGAAGACATTGGGAGGGGTGGACAGGTAAAAAATCCGGTTCCCCGCCGTGCCGTTTTCCTTGTCCATCTTGTCAAGAATCTGGGAAAGGGCATAGTAGGTCTTGCCGTCGTCATAGCCTCCGGCGATATAGTGGAAGTTTTGGGAAAAGCTGTTCCAAAGCGAGTCGGATAATTGGGGCTCGCTTTCCTTCAAGGCCACTTTCAACCCGTTCTTGAAATCCTCGTCGCTGATCTTGGAGCGGGAAATGCCGATGAGGCTGAAGGAAGCCGGCAGCAGGTGCTTCTCATAAAGGTCGAAAAGAGCCGGGACCAGCTTGCGGTGGGTCAGGTCCCCCGAGGCGCCGTAGATGACCAAGCTGCAGGGTGCGGGAACGCGGTCCGCGAACAAGCCTTGGCGAAGGGGATTTTCCAACAGGATCGGGGTGGTCATGGAAACCTCGAAGGAAAAGAATAAAAACCGGACTTTTATTTTACTGTTTTATTCGGGCGGAGGCTTGTATTTCTTTTGGGCCCTTCCCAAACTACATCAAGATCAGCGTTTTCACCACTAAGACACCAAGGCACCAAGAAAGGCAAAATGAATAGGCTTATTTAAAAGGGCCTTTAACCTTAAAACCTCATCCATGAGAAAACGATCTTACGCTTGGAATTAAACCTTTTCTTGGCGCCTGGTGGTGAAATTTATTCTGTCGAGGTAATTATATGGCTGACTTAAAAAAGAAAGTCCCTGAAAACATCGAGGGTGAATTCTTCGTGGATTCTTCCTGCATCAATTGCGATACCTGCCGCCAGTTGGCGCCGGGTGTTTTCGAGGACGGCGGCGGGACTTCCTTCGTGAGGACCCAGCCAAAAAATCCTGAAGAAACCAGGGAAGCCCTCCGGGCCCTTTTGGCCTGTCCCACCGGCTCGATCGGCACCCTTCACGAGAATGCATCCTCGAAAACCCAAGGGGATTTCCCTTTTCCCATTGAGGACGGCGTTTATTATTGCGGCTACAACTCCCCAAAATCCTTCGGCGGCAACAGCTACTTCATCGAGCACCCGGAGGGAAATTGGCTGGTTGACTCCCCCAAATTTCTACCCTCTCTCGTCCGGTCCCTTGAGAAAAGGGGCGGCATCGCTTACATCTTTTTGACCCACTCGGATGATGTGGCCGAGGCGGCCAAATATTCCGAGAAGTTCAAGGCCCGGCGGATCATCCACGAGGCCGACCAGTCCTCCCAGCCTGGCGCCGAAGTCATCGTCCGGGGAACCGATATCCTGGAGCCTATCCAGGACTTCAAGATCATCCCGACACCAGGCCACACCCAGGGCCACTGCGTCCTGCTCTACCGGGACAAATTCCTCTTCAGCGGCGACCACCTCTGGTGGAGGCGCAAACGCCGGCAGCTGGGCGCCTCCCAAAGCGTCGCCTGGTTTTCCTGGCGGCGCCAAACCGAGTCCATGGAAAAATTACTGCGGCAGGATTTCGAGTGGGTGCTGCCAGGCCACGGTCAGAGGATCAAACTCCCGCCGGACGAGATGAAGAAAGAATTAGAGGCCTTGGTGAACCGAATGAAATCCTCATTGGAAGGTGGCTGGAGCAATGACTAACAGCGGTTTCCAAACCAAAAAAATTTTATCATTACCACCAGGACAGCAAAACTTCGAGGGAATCATCAGTCAAATTAAAAACTAGGTTTTGGCCTTCCCTGGCGTCTTTGTGCCTTGGCGGTTAACCAGGTTTTCGTTGTTCCTAGTATTTAATGTCTTTTATTTTTTCCCTTACTTGAGCGAGAAAAGAATCGGGCAGGGGGACAAACGAAAGGCCGGCCAGGTTTTTTTGGCCGTCGTTGAAAATCCATTGGATGAAATCAAACATGGCGCGGGCTTTAGGGTGGTCGTGGGTCGCCTTGAACTCGTCCTCATAAACGAGAAGCCAGGAAAAGGTACAAAGGGGGTAGGCCTCCGGCGAGCGGGACCTGCCGAGGACAATCCTGAAATCCCCCGATAGGTTGACCCAATCCTCGGTGGCCGCCAACAGGGACCGGGGGGAGGGCGCCACGAAATGGCCCGCCGTGTTCCGCAATTGGGCCGTCGGCAGTTTATTCTCGGCCGCGAAGGAAAAATCCACCGCCGCGATGACTCCCGGCCAACGCCGGAGCTTTTCCACGACTTTCCCGTCGCCCTTCACGCTCCTCCCCACGGGCCATTTCAGATTTTTTTCCTTCTCCCGCTTGGCGGTCCATTGGGGATCCAGCCTGGCCAGGGCGCTGGGGAATAAATCCCTCAAGGAACTTTGATCCTCCCGGTGGATTACCAGGATATCCATCGGCGGGAATTGGGTCCCAGGATTGAGCTCGGTAATGGCGGTGTCGTTCCACCGCTTGATCGTTCCCATGAATATTTTCGACAGGACCGGCAGGGTTAACTTGATCCCGTTCGGCACTCCGGGAAGATTGTAGGTCACCACCACCCCCTCGATCGCCGCGGGCAAATGCAGGACCTGCCGGCCGAAGGATTTCTTTTCCTCCAAGTCCGTCAGGTGTGTGTCGACCGCGGCGAA
>Ga0265319_1000812_pt1 | contig 19950 bp, 33 predicted proteins | sample 4824metaG_FD_192443 | JGI IMG/M metagenome (GOLD analysis project Ga0265319, IMG submission 192443) | Rhizosphere microbial communities from Carex aquatilis grown in University of Washington, Seatle, WA, United States - 4-8-24 metaG | ecosystem: Host-associated > Plants > Roots > Rhizosphere >...
TTGCTAAATAAAAATCAATTGATAATCTTTTTAACCATTCAGTTCTATATTGATGAATAAATTCAATATTATTGTTTTCTAAAAATTTTTTAAATTTAAGTTCATTTTTATTAAATTCTTTTCCACAATCAGGACATCCAGTATTATGATTTATAAAATTAGCATAATTAGGTTTCCATTTACAATCACATTTTTTACAATTTAATGACAATATTGTTTTAAATACATCAATATATTTAAATGGTTCTAATAAAATATAATTATTTTTATCACACTGATTTAATACTTTAGCCTCTGCTTCTTCTTGTGTTGGCATATATACACCGCTACACACTGAACAATTACCATCTTTATAAATAAAATCTTGATATGATGGATTCCATTCATTATCATGTTTATCACATCTTAAATATAATTTAGATTTTTGATTTTCATAAATAAATGGCTTTAGTATTATGTAATCTAATCTTTTACATTTTTCATTTATTTGTTTTAATACAAATTCTTCTTTAAATTTTACACCTCCATTACAAGTAGGGCAGCCTCTTTTAATATTTATAAATTTTTTATAGCGAACAGGCCAATCATTTTTACATTCATTACAATATAATTGAATAATACTATCATTATTTTTATATACAAGAGGTTTGAATAATGAATAATTCATTTCTTTACATCTATCTAAAATATTTTTTAATGCTTCATCATATGTTAATCTTTTTGACGAAGCACTTTTTTCCCAACTACAAATAGAACAATTAGTATCTCTATTAATAAAATCATTAAAACTAGTATCCCATTTATTTTCATCATTATTACATTTTAAATATACTCTAGTTTTATTACCATTATAATTAATATCTAATAATTCATAGTTTTTATCTTTACATTTTTTATTAATTTTATCTAAAATTTCTTCATTAGTATACGGTAATTTACCACTACAATTTCTACAACCACCATCTCTAACAAAAGATACATATGGTATAGGCCAATCATCATTACAAGTATTACATTTAATATGTAAAATAGTTTCTTGTGATTTAGTATATATAAATGGTTCTACTAATCCAAAATTTCTTTCTTTACATCTTTCATTAACCCTTCTTTCAGCTTCTTCTTGTGTTGTTTTTGACATTTTAAGTTTTTAAGTATTATAATTATTTTTTATTTGATTTACAAAAACCATTAATAAGATAATCATAATCATATCGTCTATGCCCATTAGGAGTGTAAATAACATTAATTTTATTTTCTTTTTCCCAAAGTCTAAGAGTACTTTGACTAATACCTAAAATTTCGCATGCTTTTTTAATGGAAATTAATTTCATAATTATGATTTATTATAAATACTTAAAAATATATAAATTTCAATAGATTTAACTAATATTTTCATACTAATATATATGTTTTACTATATTTAATATGGTAATCTAATTCTTTAACAACTTTATTTTTTATTAATTCTTTAGCCGCTTTTTGATCAATATCAACAGATTGTTTATAATCATTCTTATCAACTTGATATTCTTTTATAAAGAATATTTGTTTTTTGGTTTTTTGTTTAAAAGGAATATACTCATTTAAATGAAGATAAAAATAACCTTGATTTAAATAATCAATTATTTCTTGTTGTTTTTCGGTAAAAATCATGATATTAATATTTTAATAAATTAAATATTTTACAAATATAAATATTAATTTTTAATATTCCTAAATAATTATTCTAACCATCCTCTCATGCCTATATTTTTATGATATGTCCCTAGTAATGAACCTAATATCTTATTATATTCAGGATCTTCATGATTATATTTAATAATATTTTTATTTAAATTATTATTACTGTTTATTAAATTAGCAAGCCATACTTCCGGTGATAATGACCCCCTCATGTCTCTATCTATTTCATTTTCATCATTTAATGTTTTAATATTATTAAACAATTTTGTAACAGCATTTTTAGAAAAAAATATTGACTCCATCATTATATAGTTTCCAAGTTTTTCAGGAGATCGGCAAATAATATCATAATATCCATTATATATATCATTAATATTTTTATTAAAAATATCTATATATTCTCTATTAATATAGACATCATCATGGCTAAAAATACAAATATCAAAGTCTTGATCTAATATCTGTTGTATTGATAATATTAATCCATTAACACAGCCTATTTTATGAGGTTCTTGTTCAAAATAAATATATTTATTAATAACACTTGGGTAATTATTGTTTCTAAAAAAATCTATTAACCTTTTATTATTATAGGCAACAGAAATAATACTATCTTGGAACAATTCCTTTTCCACCTTGATGGTTTGTATCAGCGTATTAGGTCTGTCGAATGTATTGTGGCAAAAAGCTAGTCTCATTTATTATTTAAATAATAATTTTCACATTCAGGTTGAATACATCCAATAATTTTTCTAAAGAAATTACGTTTAACACTTGATTTACATAAATGACATATTTTAGATTCATCTTCTTTTACAATTCTACATAATGGAGGTTTTGGTAATTTATTATTTTTCATAATATGTTTATTTAAAAAGGTAAATCATCATTACTATTATCATTATTTTCATTTATATCATCTTCTTTTAAATCCAATGATTTTAATAATTCATATCCATCATATAATTTATATAACTCATTGGTTCTTTTAACCATTTTCTCAGAAATAATTTCTTTAATTTTATTGTTAATACTTTTTTGGTCAGCATCATAAATATTAACATGCCATGAATGTTTCCAACTATCCATATCAATTAATGATTCTAATAATTCTTTTTGCTTCTCAGTTATCATAATAGTATATTTTATTGAATTATTAATTTACCAAATACAAATTTTATATAAAGTAGCTGCTCCGCAATGGTATCCACGAGTATATCCAGCCCCATTTTCAAATAAAAACGTATCAAGTGTACTTCCAAGGTCAATGAATTCATTATTATTATTTGATTTAAAACATTCATGTATCAATATATTAGAAAAAGGCCCAGCACAAAATAAAAATATATAGTTTTCAATATTATTATCTTGAGTATAACTTTTCATTTCATCGATAAGATGATAATCATTCATCCAAGCATTAGTGCCTATCTTATAATGTTTTACTATATTCTTGCTAAACGGAAGATTATTAATATTTGCCTTTTCATTAGTAACTATAATAATTTTCATATTATCTCTACTAAATAATGGTAACATCTCATTTATAAACAAAGGAAAATTTGAATTAACAAAGACGTTTCCAAAACTTAAATTATCTTCATCTAATGTTGTCATTTTCTTAAGATCTTCATGATCATTATCTCCTAGACAGCATCTGCAACCAATTCCAACTATGTAGTTATCATCATGATACGTTGCAGATTCAATTAATTTTTCTCTATATTTATTATGCTCTTTATTATTAGGGTCGAAGATAAATTCACCATTACATTTATTAAGAAGATTAATATATTCTCCTTTCATAATAATATATTCTCCATCGTTACATCGAGATAAAGCAAAAGGTTTATAATCTCTAACCATATCTCTAAATTTATAAAATTCTTCTCTGAAATCTTTAGTCATAATATTCTTTCTATTTATAATTCTTTCCTAATTTTATCTAAATATTCATTTTTAAAATAACCACCAAATTTATATGAAATTTCAATTATTTGTTGTTTAAATCTTAATTGATTTAATTTATCTTCGCAAGGAAAAAGTATATTAGAGTATTTATTTTCCAATATTTGATATTCTTTATCATATTCTAATTCTGCTTTTGCTGCTTCACATTCACAATAATAAAAATTATATTCTTCTCTTTCATCCCAATATTCTATATCATGTTTACATTCATTAGCACAATATATATACAATAATATTTATTTCCATTTTTTTCTGATGTTGTTGATTTTTTCATAATATATTATTCTAATTCATTATAATATAACTTAATAAATTTTCCTTTACCGTCTTCAGACATTTCAAAATTAGATAAATCCCCATGAATATATACATGAAAATTTCTATCTAATCTTAATACTCTCTTTAATCCTTTTTTTACGTCATCCAAAAGTTTTCCCATTTTATTATAATTTTAAATTTATTTCATAAGGACAAATATAATACTTTTTGGGGATATAATCAGCATAAATTACAGTTTTTTGTTGAAAATAAATCTTAATCCCTGAAGTATCCTTTGCTGTAAGCCAAAAATATTTTATATTATTTTTATATTTATCACTATATCTATATTCCTGGCCTTTTTGAATTTGAATATTATCATTCAATATTTGATTTTCATTAATTTCTATAAAAGCACCATAATCACCAATAACAATATGATTGTAACCATTTGCAATTAATGTTCCCTCATTTGATAACAATTTAAAATTAATATCTCCATTAATATTTAATATTGTCGGCAATAATTTTAAATATTCATTTCTAACAGACTTTGATAAGTCTGGAGGTAATTTTTTATAATCATATTTTTCAGCTAATTCATCTTGTAACATAATAATATAAATTTATTTTTATCCAAAATCACAACTTGTAATCAATTTATTATTAATATATAGATTTATTCTATTAAGTCTAAAATCACATGTTATAATATAATTTATTGAATCAATATGAACAATTCTTGGTGTAAATCCATTATCATTACATATTTTCATTCCCTCTTCTTTAGTTTTTCCAATTAATGATTCTAATATTTCATCACGATTTATAATTTTATTTTTTTCAAAAAATTCACCACACTCATTACATAAAATATCGATTATTGGACGTTCCTTTTTACTATAATCATAATTATAATGAAAATTTTCAGTATTTCCACATTTAGGACAAATTACAATTTTTTCTTTCATAATAAATTTATTAATATTTTAATAACACCACATTATATTAGAATTTAAATATGTTGGCTCTTGTTCAAAACCTTTATTAATCATTAATCTAAATGGTAAATATTCTAAATTTCCACTTAATTGAATTTTAAATTCTATTAAATTATTATATAATTCTGGTTCGTTTGGTGACCAAATTTCTTCATTAAATCTATATGCAAATTCTTGAATAAAAATTGCATTTAATTTAACATTTTTTATAATAAGATCTATATCTTTTATTTCTCCTAATTTATATTTTTCAACAAAAAGCTTAGTTAATTCAATAATAAATTTGTATTTTATTTCATCTAATTTAGTCATATATTTAAACTATTTTATTAATAAATTCAATTGGTGTACATTTATACTTTTCAGATAGATTATATATTGTCATTGCTTCATTTCTTCCAGTAGTTAAGCCAATTTTATTTTCTATTTCGACAAATAATCCTTTAGTTTTTGCTCCTTTTAAAGTTATTTTTGAGACATCCATTTGTCCAGGCACACACTCTCTGCACCAAAAGTCAATATAACTATTATTAGTATCATCATTATTAGGTTTAATATTATCATTATAATATTTTTCAATCTTATCTAAATCTAATAATGCAATATAATAATCTTCATCTAATTCAAAATCATAACCGCTTCTAAATGGTTTTGAATGTTCCATTTCAGGAAATGCTTTAATAACCTCTTTCGAACATAAAAAGTATTCCATAATATAAAAATTAAAATAAATTTGTAACTTCTTTAATATAAACAGAACATCCTAGAAAAGTTTCTGTTTTATAACCAGTTTTTTTATCAAAAGGAATATCTAAACCATCAATATATATCATATTATCAATAATACTACTTATCATTCCCTTTTCTTCGGTTGTTGCCCAAGGTGTTTGAACTACTATAGTAACAATATCGTTTATTTTCATTTAATTTTATTTACTGTTTGCCAACCATTATCAATATAATTTCTACAAATTTCGTCCCTTAAACCTATATGATTTCCAATAATCAAAGATGAAGCATTCTTATCCATGCCTATGCTATTTCCAAAATTTGGATCAGTAGACCATAAAGATTTATCATTTTCTGGATGTGGTGGTACAAAAGTATTAATATTACCATATTTCTGACACATATATGAGAAATGAATATCTTCGCCATTATTCATACTATATGGTTTATCCATCCAAAAATATTTTATCCATTTACGTCTAAAAAACCAACTGTGACCACATAGATCAACCCTTTCAATCTTATTACTATGTAATCCATTCCAACCCACTTTATGGTTTGGAAAATAACCATAATTATCTAAAATTACACCACTACCGCCATATATACCTTCAACCTTTTCAATTGAATCTAAACAATTTTCAATCCATTTACTTCTAGGTAACATATCGTCATCAAGCATCATTATATATTCAGTGTCCAATAATAATGGTACTGTAAATCGGCCAAAAAATTTAGTATTCCATGATGATTCATATGTTTTAACATTATTATTTTGTGGTAAAAATTGTTTTACATCTGGTGTATTATTATACCAAACATGAATGTTTTCAGGTTTAATCCTATATGATTGATTTAATATAGCGTTAATCTGAAGTTCTAAAGTTTCAGGACGTTTATAAACATTAAGTATAATTGAAATGTCTGACATAATCTTAATTATTTATTTCTTTTTCTTTAGTAATTTTAATAAATTTAGGTTCTTTATATAAGAATATAAAATCAGTTTTCCAACCAGTTAAAGGTAAAATCCAATATTGGATACAATACCATTGAAAATGTTTTATTTGACCGACGCCTCTTGATCCAATACTATTATCTGGCATTAAATCAAAACTAATTAATTTATAATTAGTAATTCTTTTCTCGCTACATTTTGTTAATCTAACGAAAAACCATTGAAAGAAAAAAATGTTAATAGTTTTTAATTTTGTCATATTATTTTATATATCCATTCATTTCAAATAATTCATAACCTAATTCTTCGATTCTTCCATCCCAAGAGTATAAATATTCACATATAACACCCTTATTTGTGAATTTTTTTGTTATAATATCAACAGGACATGAACTACCTAAATCAAGTAAATATTTAGTGTTTAATTTAATTTTGTTTTTCATAAATTTTTAATATTTCTTTTAATTCCTCAATAGCAATATTGATATTATATTCAACAATTTCATTACAAGACAATTTTTTAATGTTTCCAATCATTTCACATGGATGCAATCCACCTCTTTCATTTAATCTTTTTAATGTTTGCGAATGAATATGCTGTGCCCATTCTTCATTAAAAATTTCATTAGGTAGTGACTCTGGAAAATCTGGAAATAATTTACTTTCATTATAATTAAATAATACCCACATAATTATATATTTTTTAAAAATCTATTAGTCCATCTAATATATCTATGATTCCAATATTTTATAACAAACCAAGAATTCCACGACTTATTTTTTGAAATGTTTAATCCATAATGTAATTTATTATTACCACTACAATAACTACAAGAGCAATTTTCTTCATCAGGATTCCAATCACTAGCTTTTTCTTTGGTGTGTATTTCATGTAATATACAAATACAATTATTACAAATTATTTCACCATTTATTCTTTCCATAATATTATTTAATTAATTTCACTCTTATTAATTCTTCTTCCATTAGTTTCCAATTAATATATGGTCTACTATGAAAATTTGGGTTATATATTAAAGGTGCAAATGCATTAATGTCGTCAATATCATAATGGCTATAACTTTTTAAACTATTTGTCCAACTTGACTGTTCTGGATTAGTATTAATGCCATATAATGGAATATCATTTTCTTTAAACCAATTTATAGCATCATTTAATGGTTTATCTCCAAAATCTCTCATATTATATGATCTCATTGTATTTAATATTAATCGATGACCATTATTTATTAATTTTTTTAAAACAGGCACTGCTCTTATATCTTTTCCCACTCTTGGAAAGTCATGTGTTACTACAGTGCCATCGAAATCGATTGTAATTTGCATATATAAATTTTTAATTACTTCCAATCATAAATCCTAGTTCAAATAACACCATTGCTGTTATTATTTAATAATTCGCTCTCAGATTGAACAATATTATTACTAACATCATTATCTTGAGTCTTAGATGTTCCAGTTTTTAATTCCAACATCTGTTTGTTTCGATCTAATAATATCTTTTTAACATCAGTATATTTTGTATATAATGTTATATTATTTTCATTAAATCTGTTTAAAATATTCATTGCTGAATTATAATGCACATTTAAACCCTTGTCACAATGTGGACAATAAAATTCATTCGTTGCAGATCTTTCACCAATGAAAAACCCACAATTTGAACAAATTTGTGATGTATATGCAGCATTAATATATTTAATATCAATATTATTGATATATGATTTGTAAATTATTCTTTCATTAATATATCCCTTACACCATGAAGATAATTTATTCTTAACTTTTTTGTTTAATCTATTTTTATTAAATTTAAGACTTTTATTACCATTAATTTTCTTTTTAAACTTCTTCTTTTTACCATTAAAATCTAATTTTTCAACAATTATTGTCTTAGGCTTTTCATTTTCAATGAATTCATTTAATGAATTATTAATTAACGATTTAAACTGTTCCTTAACCTTACAAATATTCTTTAAATGCTTTTTATTACCTAAATTATTATTAATTATGTTATTATATTTAACGGGATTATTAATTTCAAATTTATTTCTTAATAATCTTAATTTTGTTTTCTTTTTTCCATTAATATTAACTAAATCAGTATAATTATTATATAATTTATTAATATCATCACCATAAATATTATCATTAGAGGAAGCAATTACATTTTCATAGTTTTTATCTATTCCGATAATATTATTATTATCATTTTCCTTTTGTTTAATATCAATAGGACAACATATCTTGATAGATTTATTATTATTATCAATGATAATATTTAAAATTTTATTAAAAACTTGATTAGTATTGGTTTTTAATACAATTCTTTCATTTTTTATTGAAGATTGAATTCGAATATTATTATTTTTATAAAGATACATCATTGTATCAATAAAAAATCTATTATTAATAGTAGTATGCGGAGTATTAAATTTATGTTTTCTAACTTGTCTTTTAATATAATTATTTAATTTATTATAATCTATATTATTAAATTTTACTTTTTCTGGAATATTAAAATCAATATTATTTAATACATTATATAGTAATTCGTGCCATTTTAAAATATAAAATATGTAATGTTTTTCATTATCACTTAAAGTATTATTATTTTTAACATTTACTTTAACTTTATTAAGTGTATTAGTCCAACATGATTTTATAGCTCCAATACATTCCTCTAAACATATTTTCCAATATCTTGCAGGTAAATTAAAATTAATTAATCTAATATTTATATCTTTAGTTAAATCATTCCTGATAATATTTTTAATATTAAACAATAAATTATATGTTTTAATTCCTGAATATCTAGAATAAAAATAATTTTTTGCTTTCATATAATTAAAAGCAATTTTATTTAATTCTTTTAAATCTTCAGAATTAATATTATAACAATATTGTTTAATCGTTTTTTTCAATTTTATTTAATTACTCCCTATAATAAAGCCACCACCCAAATTTTCATTTACATACTCAATAAATCTTTCTCTTGCTTCATCAAAAACAATTTCATCAGATTCAAATTCTTCAATATCATTAATTAATTCACAATATTCTGTATCACAAATATTATTAATATCAATTAATTCTGTTTTTAAACTATATATTTCACTGTCATCAGCATTAAATGCTTCAATAATTTCTACAACATTACCATCTTCAGTTATTCTTCCATAAACTGTTTTAATATCATCAATTTCATCTGGATCGTCATTATAATCACTAAAATCAACAGTGTAATAAAAAGGAAATTTAATATCAATTTCTTTTTCAATCTCTTCAACTTTTGTCTCAATTACTTTAATTTTCATAATCTGGATTTATTAAATATTTTTACAAAGATAATTAATTATTTTAAATTACTTAAATAATTTTTAATTTCATTATTTGAAACTTTATAATTTGAAAAGTCATTATTATCTGCCTTATTTGGCATCTTATAAGTTAACGTATCATTGGTTTGTTTAATAACAATTTGTTTATAATAATAATCTGGTATATAGTACTCTTTAACAATATTATGTGTTGTTATACAACCAGTTTTAATAATTAATGTATCATACTTAATTGCTAATGATCTAACATAATTTTCTAATTTTCTCCATTCAACTTCATTAAAATTTGAATTTTGTGGTGCAACATTTGTAAAATACATCGATTCATTTTCAGATTGTGAATCATTTCTAAAATCATCAGATGGTGATAAATGACCTTTATCAAAGGTCATATTTTTATCTTTAGAACCATTATTTAATATAATATAATCTTTATCAGATAATTGATAAGATTTATCAATATTAGGATCATTTATAAATTTAAGGGGTCTACTGACATTTTTAACTTGATTTTTTGTTAAAATATATACACTATATACTGGTACTTTCTTAGAAAGATTATAATATGTTTTATTCGATTTATGTATTAACATAATATATCTATCATTTTGTTGTGCATTTAAACATAATATGAGAAGTAAACTTAAAAAGAATAATACTGTTTTTTTCATTTTATAAAATTAAGTTATTAACTTTGCAAATATAATAAAAATATTTTAAATAAACAAATAAAATTTTTACCAGCAATCATAATCTGTTATATCTTTTTTATATTTACCTGCTTTAACTATAATGCCAACACCAATTCCACCACCATTAGTGAATGTTATTTCAATATTACTTTTATATTTTTTAGGCAATTTCTTTACAAAATCATTATATGCCTTTTCTTCATTTTCATTTAATTCAAATTTCATCATAGCATTATTTTAATAATAATGTTCTTCAATCAATAATCTATTACCAATTCTAGATTTATAATCTCTTTGCCATTCAATATCGTCACCTTGTCGATATGATTCCAAAACTTTATACCAATTTCCTTTTAAATATTTTCTAACAATTCTAAATCTCCAAAACCATTGATTATCTTTTAAAAATAATTTTAATGTTTTCATATATTTTATTTTTCATTCAAAACCTCCTTATATAATTCAATTACTTTACTGGCTGAATATTCTGCTGAATACTTATATATATCTTCTGGAATATTCATAAATGTTTTACTTTTAATATTTCCTTGTTTATCTACATTATAAATATATCCAGGTTTTCCACAAAGAAATCCTTCAATTGTTGATCTTCCAGTAAAGATTCCGGCAGTATAATCACATTGTTTAATGTAATCTTCAACATTAGGTTTAATACTAAAATATTTAACATTATTTGAAATAAGTTCATTAGAATAATTTCCATTGTCAGCCCCAATAATCCACAATATTTTATCTTCTTTAATAACTTGTTCTTTTAAATCAAATAACATATTTTTTCTTAAATAATCTAATGTTCCAATATATAATATTATTTCTTTATTATTTTTTTTCTGTTTATAATTAGTGTTAAATCTAGTTGTATCAAATGGGTTATCAATATGAACAATATTACTTTCATTTATAGCAAATGACTTAATATATTCATTTATACTTGACCTAATTGAAATATATTTTTTAATATTTAAATGTAATATAGGTTCTTCAAATACTGGTATTACTTCAGATCTTACATGCATTACAGCAGGAGTATTTGGAAAATAATATAACACAAGTTCACCAATAGGTTTATGATTTATATGTAAAATATCAAACTTTTGATTTTGAAGATTAAGTATTTCATTAATACTATAAACCTTTATTCCTGCTTTCCTTGCTTTATCTAGTAAAGGATTTCCGACAATTGTAGATATTAAACTAACTTTATGTTTTTGCCTAACTAATTCTTTAGCAAGCTCATAATTAGACATCTCAGAACCAGTATAGTTATTAAAAAATTGACAGCACATTAAAATATTCATATATTAATTTTTATTAATTTCAATCAATTTTTCAGTAATTTAAGTTTTGAACCAATATTATTAATTCTTTGAAATTTTTATGATTTCTGGACAAACTTCAATGCCCTCTATTCCATCAGCAAATACTTTTGGAATTGCTTTACGTAATATGTTATAACTTCCATTGACATCAGCATTAATTGTAGTATTAGAGTTCTTGATTTTATACAATCCTCTACTAATCCTATAACCGCTAAATTCATACTTAGTATCATTACCCCTTTTATAAACAGGAATATGATCTAAATTTAGAAATGATGCTTTTGAAGTATAACTTTCTTCGTTAACTTTAACATTTATTCCTTGTATTTCGCATTTATACTGAAGCATTTGTATAAATCTACTATGTGGAATATTTATGAAATTTTGATTATTTTTCTTTGACATTTCAGACTCTTGTTTCCAAGAATCATTTTTACCGATAATTAAAGTATTAATATTATTATCAATACATTGTTTAATTATTAGTTTACTTGCTTTATGTAAGTAATTATCAATTTTATTCTTTCTTTTTAAATTTAATAAATTTAGATTATTACTATTAAACTTATTATTTCTTAATTTTAAAACTGATTTTAAATCAGAATTCTTCTTATTATAATATTGATTTATACTTTTAAGTGGTTTACCATTAATAATAACAGGTTTAATATCTTTAATATTAGAAGTTATTGTAGCTAAATTATTTATACCTAAGTCAATACTTAAATATCTATTATTATCAATTAATATTTCTTTTTCTTTAATTGCATAAATCACTTCAATAATATAATAACCATTTCTAGGTACTATTCTTACACAATTAATAATATTAAAATCAATAATTTTAGTTTTAAATTCAATATCAATCTGCGATAATTTAATTTTATTAGTCTTTTTGAATACTTTTTTAGAAATAGCTTGACTATTATATGTTGTTATAAATCTACCATTAATTTTATCCAAATAAAAAGGCAATCTAGGTTTACTATTATATTTATGGGGATTAATATTATAGTCTTTATTAGCTTTAAAAAATGATTTGAAATTATGCTGTATATCTAATATTACTGCTGATGATACTTTTCTTGGTATAGATTTATATTCAATGGTATCTTTCATTAAATAATAAAGATTATATAATATATTATTATGATTATGAATATATTCTTGTCTTATTTCATACAAACATTTATTATAAAGATTTTTAGTTTTAAAACATAGATCGTCACATGTTTTAAAATATTGATCGTTAGATTTTATAATATGCTGTTCTACTAATAACATTATTTATTTTTCTAATTCAATTGGTAATTTATTTTTATATTTTTCTAAAAACATTAATCTATTTTTTTCCCAAGTGTTATTAGTTTCACCAATCGAATAGTGTAAAATGTCAATATTGTTTATAACAGAAATACGACATCCTTCAATATAATTTTGAAATGTCCATGAAACATCATAAAAATGATAATCATCAAAATCTTCATCAAACCAATGTTTAATATTATTTGGATTACAACATAAGAAAACTCCATCAAGTACAATCACATCAGATAATATTTTTTTATTATTTCCGTAAACTGATTTCCATGTTTTTAATCCATCAGAATGAAAAGCATGACCTTGTAATTTATATGTATTCATTTGTCCATTAATATCTGTCCACCAACATCCATTTATTAATTGAGAACTTCCAGCGATTCCAGCAATTGCTAAATCTGAATTATAATTAAATTGTTGTAATAATATTTTATCCCAATGTTTCGAAAGTATCCTAATATCATGATGACACAGTACTATTATCCATTCATCAAGATTATTATTTGTAAATTCCTTTACTTTTTCAATACCTATATTATAAGCTTTTGTTAATGAAAAATCACCATAATTTTTAATCGGAAATATTTCAACATTATAATGATTAAAAGTGTTTTCTAATAATTTTTCATTATACTGCTCAATAAAATCAGTATATTTATTAGTAGAATATATTATTGCAATTTTTGATTTTTTCATTTTTATATTTTATTTAAAATTTCTTTTCCAACACTAGTAAGTGAAACAAATTGTTTATCACCATATTTACCATCATTATCTATATATGTTGTTGATAATAAACCTAGATATTCTAAATAATATACTACTGAATTATATCCAAACAATATTAATTTATCTTGTTCTTTAAATCTTTTTAAATATTCTATATGAATATTTTCTAATTCAATATCTATATTAATTTTCATACTGGACATATTTTTTTAGGTGTATTTATTAACCATAATTTATGAATTTCTGTATAGCATTCAAGACAAATCCATAAATCTTTTTTAAAATTCATACTATCATGTTCTATACAATATCTAGATTCTACTTCTTTATTACAACATTTACATTTTTGTTTAAGACCAAAAATACCTCCACCAACTATTCTATCATGATATTCTTTAGATATTTCAATTATTGTCATAACTGAATTTTGATTACCATTATATTCTTTTGCAAACTTAGAATTTGGGTATAATTCTATAACCTTATCTACAATCCATTCTTCACATTCATCTAAATTATAGCTGTTAAATTCAGCTACATAGCCACTCATATCATTTCCAATTTTAATATCAAAACCAGCATCCCAAAACCAACCAAATTGTAAATTGATTTCGCTTTCATAAAGTTGTTTAAATAGATTTTTCATTTTACTAAAATTAAATTTAGCAAAAATAATAATATTATTTTAATTATCCTAATAATTATTGATTAATAATTTTTTTTAATCCTGCTTCGAAATAAGAGATTGCAGTATTAAGTGGAAATGGTATGCGACACACAAAATTTTCTTGGAACTCCCATTGATTTAAAAATTGAGGATTAGCTAGTTCTATAAGCCAATCATATGTCGGGTTGCCGTAGTATTTATATGATAATTTATCAAGTCTACTGCTTCCTTCAATCCATGTTTCATATTTATCACTTGGGTTCAAGGGAATATTAATAAATGGCATTGGACTTATTGTACCATCGTCATTAGTAAGAAGCTCATATCTATTATAATCTGTAAATGCCATATATTATTTAATTAAATCTCTATTATGTTGTCTATTTAATTTTTCACTATTTAATGTTGTTATACCATTTTTATCACCAAATTCTAATGCTTCAATTAAAGAAGGTGTTGCATATGTTCCAGTGTTTTTAAAGGTACTATTAGCATAATAGTTAAAAGATACTGCATTTTGTAATACAGAAATAGGTCCAGCTAATGATTGACCACCAATAACCTTTAATTGCATACTAATATTTGCAATCATTGGCTGCATACCAAAACCTTCTGGATTCATATCCCAAAGATTATCTTCATATGTAATAGCAATATTTTCAATAACTATTTTAGTATTAAAAAAATCTCCGATTCTTAATACACATATAGGTTGTTTACCAAAAACTGAATTTTTAGAACTTGTTGCCCCATTAGTACCTATTTTTCTAATTGCATTACCTTGTCTAGTACATTGATGTAAAAATGTTAATCTTTTATGTAAATCTTCAGGTGTTTGACTATTAAATCCTGGTATAAATTTATTCTTTTTAACATTTTTAAAACCAATATTATTTGTATCATCAGGAGTATATTCATTATAATATTCATTAGTATTTTGAATACTCTGTGATCTAATACTATCTATTTGTTTTTTTAATGCAGCAATTTCAGCATCTAAAGTAGTTGCATCAGCAATATTTTGCGATGTTGTTGGTATATCTTTGTAATTTACAGCACCATTAGGAATAAAATTAATAGCTACAGATCTTTCTGTTTTAGTATCATATTCAGAAATTCTTTCTATTGTTGCATTTTTTGGATCTGCTTTTGTAGAGCCTTCATTAATTATTACAAAAACACTATCTTTTAAATCTTTTTTATGAATTATTTTATATCTAGCCTTTATAAAAAATTTAGTACTATTAATTCTTCTCTGTGCTAAATTTTTATTATATTCTGATTCAGATATTTTACTATTTTGATCATAAAGTTTTGATGACGCGCCAACTAATTGTATACTAATAAAATTAAGATTTTCATCTGTTAATACATTTTTAATAACTTTATCAAATGTTGTTACAATATTAGGATCATTATATTGAGAATTACCACTTAAATTATAAATACCAGCAGTTACTCCATTTAAACCAAAACTATTACCTTCACTGGAATTTCCAATGATTTTATCAGTTACTTCATAATTATCATCAAACATTTTTTGTATAACATCATTAATATTATTATCATCAGGTACATTATTTTCAAATGAAATTAATATTTGAGGAAATGAAGTAATATCAGGTCTATTTATTTGTTGAATATTAGTTAATGTTTCTTTTTGTTGTATTAATTGTTTTAATTTTAATTCACTTTGTGCAAAATTAGTTTGTGTATTAGTTGTTCCATTAAAACCAAATGAATAAAATTCAGATAATCTTTTATGATAATCAGGATTGTTTTTAAATTGTGATATTTGTGGTGGATGATCAACAATTAATTTAAATGTTAAAGTAGCAGTTCTTTCACTATTATTATATGTATATATAGGTTCACCTCTACCAATAAATTCAGTGGATGTATATTTAGCTATTGCATTTTCAGTTATTTCAATTCCATATGGTGGAAACCACATCATTCTGCAATTATTAGCTCCTATTTCAGATATTGGTATAACTGTAGCATAATCATCTTTAAGATATCCTACCTTATATTTATCATCTTTAATAACATCAACAGCTAAATTTTCGATTGAAAACATTAAATTTTTATTATCTATGTCAGTTCCATTATATGATGGAGCTATTTTAGGAATAACTGATTTATATATAACTGAATTTTGATTACCATTATATTCAATATTGCCATTAAATCTAATTGCTTTAGTATAATTATCATATGGATCTAATACTGTATGTTGTCTTATACCTTTTTTATTTTGAAATTCAGGTAAAGAATCACTTGGGGCAACATATACTCCAGAGCCATTAAATCCAACTAATTTACTACCATCCTTAAACACTTTTTTCGTTTGATCAATAATATTACCTTGACTAGCATTTAATAATTGAGATGTAAAATACAAAAGATCTCCTGTTGTATTAAATCTACTATAATCATTTGATATAACAGTTTCTGTTCTTAATTGAGATGATATTTTATTTGTACTATCATCAATACCATCTCTACCCCAAATAATATTATTATTTATATCATCATTAAAACCATAATTATTTGAGTCAATCCAAGTATTATTATTTGGATCAAACATTTTATTATTATTTTTATTATCTATAATAATACCATATTCTTGAGTATTATATAAATTATATTCATTTATTATTCCTTGTTTAACATTTTTATTTGCATTATTAAAATTGGGATATTTTATTTGGTCAGTAAACCATATTTTATTAGCTATACTATTTGCAACATTATTTAATTTAAATTTTTTTGAACTAGTAATATTAATAAATGCATGATCTGATTCTTTATATCTATTTTGATTTATTTGACTATAAAATATTTTTAATTGGGCATTACCTGTATTATTAATAAAATTTATATTAGTAGCATTTTTAACAAAAGGATTACTATATATAGGAGTAACATTATTTAATGTATCTAAAACTTTGCTTATAAAACTTGCTCCTTGATTAACTGTAATAGTATAATCAACAGCATTACTTATGAATTTAGTATTAGAATCTCCATCAAATAAATTATTAAAATTAACAACAGGTAATGTCTTTTTTTGAAGGTTAGAAGCAACATTATATGCAAGTTGTACTCCTAACATTTTAACACCTATCTTACCCAATGGACTATCATTTAATGCCAATCTTCCAATTAATGTATTACTAACATCAATAGATTTAAATGGTATAAGTATATCAGCTAAAGTGTTTAGTGTTTGAACTACTTTATTAGTACCTAACTGATATTCATTATCAGGTGTATAAAGATTTCTACTTTCTAATGAATTTCTTAAATTTATTGAATTTGATTCAAGTCTTGACATTTATTTTGTCATATTTCTAATGAATTATATAATTAATTTCAGGTTTCATAGACTCACCTAACGGTAACGCATCCACCTGTTTTTGTTTTATATCCGACTCAATCCCTGAACCAGATAATATGTTTAAACCTTGTTTTAAAATGTTATTTGCTGCATTAATATCTCTGTCATGAATAATATTACAATTAGGACATGTCCATGATCTATCATTCAATGTTAAATCCTGATTTATATAATTACAAACATTACATGTTTTACTTGAAGGAAAGAATTTACCAATTTTAATAATAGTTTTATTATTCCATTCAGCCTTATAATTTAACATTTCATAAAAAGTACCTAATGCAACATCACTAAATGCTTGAGCTAAACAATGATTTTTCATTAAATTTTTAACCACTAAATCTTCAATACAAATAATATCGTGGTTTTTGATAATCTCCATACTAACTTTATGTAAATAATCCTTGCGTGTGTTTGTTACTTTCTCATATATTCTAGTTAATTTTAATTGTTGCTTATATTTAGATTTACTTCCTTTAACTTTTTTACTTAATTGTCTACTATTATATTTTATTTTTTTAATATTAGTTTTAAGTGTCTTAATATTTTCATATTTTTTACCATTTGATAAAATAGCTAAATCCTTTATTCCTGTATCAATACCTATCTTAGAACCAGTTTTTTCAAATAAATTATATACTACTTCACAAGTGATACTTATATAATATTTATTTGTTGGTGTTCTACTTATGGTTCCAAATAATATTTTATTATTAGTAATATCTTCATGAATATTAATCTTAATACCTTCCCTAAATTTAAAAATATGTAATTTATTATCTTTTAATATTATATTTTGTGGAATAGTAAAACTATTATGGTTATCTTTCTTACTTTTAAATCTAGGAAATTTAGATTTTTTTCTAAAAAATTTATTATATGCTGTATCTAAATTACGTAATGATGATTGTAAACTTTGAGAATTAATTTCCTTTAGCCAAACATATTCTTCTTGTTTCTTTAATAATGTAAGATCATTACAATTATCATAATAATTCAATGATTTATTATCAACCAAATATGATTCTTTTCTTTTATTCAGATAATAATTATATATAAATCTACAAGCACCAAAATGCTTGTTTAATAATTCTATTTGTGAATTATTTGGATAAATTCTGAATTTACATGACTTATATATTAATTTGTTCATTTCAAATATAAATAGTCATATTAAAATAATATTATTTATTGTTATTATAATAACACTGAGGATGGGTCATGGTGGGCGGAGGTTATATATTTTTATTTTTAAAAAATAAAAATTTTTGGGTGTATGATATGAATATTTTAAATGAAAATATTTTATATAAATTAATTTAGATAATATATATTATTACTTTTCAACTTAATTGAATTGAAATAAGTATCATTTAGTTTATTGTGTTATATATTAAGAATTTTAATATTATTAGGTGAATAATAAACTATAATTGTAATTTTCAAGTAATATTAATAAATAAGCTATAATTTATAATACTATTCTTACTAGTTGAAATGCTTATAATTTGTTATTTTGTTTAATATTAATATTTAATTTAAATAAACAAAATATATAACTTTTATATTAATTTTAATATTATTAAATAAAACTATATTATTACTTTCAATTTAATAATATATCATACTAGTTAACTAAATTAATAAATTTAAGAAGTGAAGTTAAAAACAAAAAGAAAATAATATGCCTTATATTGTTTGAAAATTAAGTTTGCGGTAAGTAAAATAATAATTAAATTTTAATTAAAAATATTTATTATTAACTTTATTATCTTTATAAGAAGTAATAAATAATTAAAATTGCTTAAAACTTTCATTTAGCAAAGTTAGTTTTTAT
>Ga0265319_1000813_pt1 | contig 19941 bp, 21 predicted proteins | sample 4824metaG_FD_192443 | JGI IMG/M metagenome (GOLD analysis project Ga0265319, IMG submission 192443) | Rhizosphere microbial communities from Carex aquatilis grown in University of Washington, Seatle, WA, United States - 4-8-24 metaG | ecosystem: Host-associated > Plants > Roots > Rhizosphere >...
TTCTCCTGACCGGCGACAAGAAGGAGAAGGAGCAGGAGCAGGACCCGGAGCCCGCTCCGCCGCTCTCCTGAGCCGCCACTACGATGCGAGCGCGCCGTGACGCTGCCCGCCCTTGCCCATCGGCCGACCATCGTCAGCGCGCTCGCTGCTGTGGGGCTTGCGCTGACGTTCGGCGCCATGATCGCCTTCGACGCGTTCGCGACGCTCGGCGCGGTCGCCTTCACACCATGGGTCGGGCTGATCGGCCTCGACACCGGCATCGCCGGCGGCGCGCTGGCAACGGCTGTCGCGACGGGACTGTGGGTGATTGCCGCCGAGCACCAGATCGGCTCGATCGGAGCCGGCCAGATCATCGTCCGCGTCTCCGCATTCGCCCTCCTTGGCATCGGCGCAGGGCTTGTCGGAGGGCGGCTGCGTGAGAGCGAAGGATCGCAGCACAACGTGGCGGCTCTGCAGTCCGCACTCATCGACGCGACGCTCGACGGGATCTGCCTCACCGACGCAGCGGGAAATCTCCTCATCTCCAACGCACCGCTGCGGCGCCTGAGCGCCGAGCTCGGTATGCCGACGACCGGAACCGTTCCGGAGCGGCTGCTCGCAGTCTCCGTCCGTCTGGTCGACCCCGACCGGTATCGAACGCGGATGCACGAGCTTGCGAAGTCCGTCGACGCCGAGACGAGCGACGAGTTCGAGGTCGCCGGAACCGGTCGCTCGTTCCGCGGCTACACCTCGCCCGTCCACGACGGCAACGGCTTCATCGTCGGACGCGTCTGGACGCTGCGCGAAGTGACGGCCGACCGCGAGCTCGACCGGATGCGCGACTCGTTCGTCGCAACCGTGTCGCACGAGCTTCGCACGCCGCTCACGTCGATCTCGGGCTTCCTCGAGATGCTCCAGGACGAGGAGCACGGACTCGGCGACAGCGGCCGTGCGTATCTCGAGGTGATCCGGCGCAGCACCGACCGGCTACACAAGCTCGTCGAGGAGCTGCTGCTGATCGCGCAGATCGAGGCGAGTCGCATCGAGCTCGATCCCAGCTCGCTCGATCTTGCGGAGCTCGCATCCGAGTGCGTCGACGCGTTGCGTCCGGTCGCCGTGGAGAGCGGCGTCTCGATCGAGCTGGTGACCCACCACCCGCCGCCGGTCGTCGGCGATCCGCGACGGCTCGCGCAGGTCGTCGACAACCTCGTCTCGAACGCCGTGAAGTTCACGCCGGACGGTGGCTCGATCATCGTCAGCGTCACCGGAGACGAGAAGCAGGTGCGGCTCACCGTCGAGGACACCGGCATCGGCATTCCGGCGGATGAGCAAGGGCAGGTCTTCTCGCGCTTCTTCCGTTCGCGCACGGCGACGGAGCGTGCAATCTCCGGAACGGGGCTTGGTCTCGCGATCTCGCGAGCGCTTGTCCAGCAGCACGGGGGGACGATCACCGTGCAGAGCGAGGAAGGCGTGGGCACGACCGTCACGGTCACGCTGCCCGCGGTGCCTCATGAGGAGGACTGAATGAAGCGTTTCCTCGTCGTCGTCGGAGCAAGTGCGCCGTTGCTCGTTCTCGCCTTGCTGCTCGGACGCTCGAGCGCGAATGCGTTGCGCGTCCCGTCGGCGCCCGCCTGCCCGATCTTCCCGGCAGCGAACGCGTGGAACCAGCGGGTGGACACGCTGCCGGTCGCTGCCGACTCCGCGCAGCTGATCGGGTCGATGGGCGCCACGACCGGGCTGCATCCGGACTTCGGCTCGGGTCTCTACGACGGCGCTCCGATCGGGATCCCGTTCGACGTCGTGTCGAAGTCGACCCCGCGCTCGCGGGTCACGTTCGACTATGCGGACGAGTCGGACAAGGGGCCTTATCCGATCCCGAAGACGGTGCACATCGAGGGTGGGCGTACGTCCGACGGCGATCGTCATGCACTACTGCTCGACCGCGACGCGTGCCGGCTCTACGAGCTCTACGCCCTGTACCCGAAGACCGGGGGCGGCTGGAAGGCGGGATCGGGTGCTATCTGGAACCTGCGCACGAACGCGGTGCGGCCCGCAGGCTGGACGTCGGCCGACGCCGCCGGGCTGCCGATCTTCCCCGGCCTCGCCCGCTACGACGAGGTGGCGCGAGGGACGATCGACCACGCGCTCCGGTTCACCGTCTCGCGGACGCGAAGCGCGTACGTCTATCCCGCGCGTCACGACGCGTCGAGCTCCAACGACCCGGCGCTGCCGCCGATGGGCGCACGCGTGCGTCTCAAGGCGAGCGTGGACATCTCGGGCTACCCCCGGCAGGCACGCATCGTGCTCCAGGCGCTGAAGACCTACGGAATGATCCTCGCCGACAACGGATCGAACTGGTACATCAGCGGCGTGCCCGACCCGCACTGGTCGAACGACGCGCTGCACTCGCTCGGCGGCATCAAGGGATCGGACTTCGAGGTCGTGGACACGTCGTCGCTACCGCATCCAGGCGCCTAGATGATTGCTGCCGCGACCACCTGACGAAGCTCGGGCAGAACCGCCGGGTCGATCGTGTGGTCGACGGGCAACTCGCGGTAGAGGAACTCCGCACCGGCGTCCTCGAGCGTGGTGCGCGCACGCCGCGCGAACTCGACGGGGATCACCGGGTCGTACTCGCCGTGCACGATCGCAATCGGCGGGAACGGCGGCTCGAGGTCGGGCTCCCAGCCGTCGACCGTCGGGATGAAGCCGCTCAGCGCGAGCAGCGCCGCCGGTCGCGCGCGACCCTTGCCGAGCCCGAGCGCGTACGCCATGACGGCGCCCTGCGAGAACCCGCCGAGCACGATGCGCTCCGGTGGGAACGGCAGTGCGTCGAGCCACTCCACCGCCGCCGAGTAGCCGACCCGGAACGACTCGGGATCGGGATAGCCCACCCTCGGCACTGCGTACCAGTGCGCGCCACCCGGCGAGAGCGCGAGCGGCGCGCGCGGCGTGAACCCCTGCAGTCGCCGCTCGGGATCGAGCGCGTCGAGCAACGGGAAGAGATCGTGCTCGTCGGCGCCGCGACCGTGGAAGAGGACGAGCGCACCCTCCGGCTCGCCTGCCGCCGGCCGCTCGAGCGCACGCAGGCTCATGCGCGCGTCCAGCTCTCGCGCGGATTCGGCAGCTTCGTCAGCAGCGGCTCGACCTCGCTGCGCAGATGCTCGAAGTCAGGCGGCAGGATCAACGCCTCGCCCAGGTGCGCGGGATCCTCGTCGGTCGCGAAGCCCGGGCCGAGCGTGGCGATCTCGAACAGCACGCCGCTCGGCTCGCGGAAGTAGATCGAGCGGAACCAGAAGCGGTCGATCACGGGCGTCGGCCGGCCGCCTGCCTCGGCGACGCGGCGCTGCCACGCTTCGTGCTCTTCCATCGTCGAGGCCCAGGCGACGTGGTGCACCGTCCCGGCGCCGGGCATGCCGGGCTCGGCGGGTGACGGCTCGTACTCGATCCAGCCTCCACGCGCTGCACCGCGCGTCTCCCACGCCGTGCCGTCCTTGCGTTCGAAGCCGAGCGCGTCGAGGAACGGCCCGCTGTGGCGCTCCGGGTCGCGCGCGTACGCGCGCACGCCCTCGAAGCCCTGCAGGGCGAGCGCCGCGGGAATCTCGGGATGGTCAGCGATCAGCGGCTCGTCCGGCACGGCCGCGACGACGAGCTCGTGGCGGAGCCCTTCGGGGTCGGCGAAGCGGACGATGTCGCCGTCGCGCTCGACGCCGAGCCGCGCGGCCCAGAAGTCGAGCGCGTCGGTCGAGCCGACCCGCCAGACGACGGTGTGCACCATCCCGGAGCCTGCGCGCCCGAGGGCAGCGCCCGGATACTCGAAGAAGGTGATGTCCGACCCCGCGCTCCCCTTCTCGTCCGCGTAGAAGAGGTGGTAGACGGTCGGATCGTCCTGGTTGACGGTCTTCTTCACGAGCCGCAGCCCGAGCATGCCCGTGTAGAAGTCCACGTTGCGCGGCGCGTCCCCCGTGATCGCGGTGACGTGGTGGATGCCTTCGAGCTTCATCGTTCCTCCTGGGAGAGATACTTGCGTGCTCAAATACTAACAGCAAGGCGGGCGGAAGAGAAGGTCGACGAGGTCGCCGACGAGGAGGGTTAGCCCTCGACCAAGACGACGTCGTTCCGCCGGAGCGGCCGTCGCCGCTTCGCGGGAAACACGAGCGGCACAGCGACGCCGTCGCGCTCGGCATGAATGTGGAGATGCGGCTCGGAGCTGTTCCCCGAGTTGCCGACGCGACCGAGCGGCTGCCCGACGGCGACATGGTCGCCCTCCGACACGAGCACCGAGTCGCGGCGCAGATGCGCGAGCAGGACGAACGTCCCATCCGCGTCGATCGCGACGCAGTTGCCCGGTGGCCGGTCAGGCGTGCGTAGAGGGGCCTCGAGATCGGTGACGCCGTCGACGGCCTCGACGACTCTGCCGGCGCATGGCGCGACCACGGGCCGGTCGAAGACGGCGTACCGCTCGAGCCGACCCGGATAGACAGCGGGCGGCGAGCAGCGCGAGCCGAGCGGACCGAGCGCAAGGAGATCGAGCGCGGCACTCTGGGCGGGGTTCGCGGCGTGCCGGTTGAGCAGCGGCGGGCCGCCCTGCGCGACGACATACCTGCCCGGCCCGAGTGGGAACGCAAGCTCGAGCGGCGGTGCAGCCGGCTGCGCCATGCCTCGGGCGTCGCGCAGCCGGAAGCCGGCGAGAACGACCAGCAGGCCGAGGATGAGCACGGGCCACCACGGAACGCCTCCGGTCGGCAGGCCGGGCAGCCGCACCGCCGATGCCAGAGCCGCGAGCACCGAGCCGCCGACGAGCGGTACGCGGAGCCAACGCGAGACGATGTACCAGGGCGTGGTCGACCAGCTGCCGGCGCAGAAGAGAGCCCCCACAGCCGCGATCAAGGCCCAGCCGAGCACGCTGCCCTCCGTCCAGAGTGTCGTGGCGAAGACCGGCGGCGCGATGCACGGCAGGAACGCGGCCGCAGCGAACCGCCGCCGCACCACCGAGCGCGGCCATTCCCGATAGGGAACGTCCGCCTCGGCCGCAGTGGCCGCCGGCCCGATGCCGAGGCCGGCGATCCGCCCGTCGGCGCCGAAGCGGGCGATCACCGGCTCCTCACCACGCTCGTAGTACGCGCACCAGAGCTCGCCGTCACGCTCGACGCGCACGAGCGCGCCGTGCCGGTCGAGGAACAGGCGGACGGCTCCTTGCACGATTCGCAGCGGATACTTCTGCAGGAACTCCGGCTCGAACCATTCGCGCGGCGGGGCCTCACTCGCCAGCACGCGCTCCAGCGCCCGCGCGTCCGCGTCGCTGTCGGCGGTCACCTGTCCTCCGGGGGCGGCGGAACCGCGCAGCTGCCCTCCCGGCGACTCGGGATACGACCGCGATTCGCCGCGACGAGTCGGTACACGCCGGCGGCGATCGCGCTCAGGCCCGGCACGGTGAGCAGCACGCCGCACACACGCCAGAGGCCGCCGGCGTCGCGCAGCCAGGCAGCGACGGCCCGGTGGCCCTGCAGCCGCACGCCGTCGGCGCCGAGCCATTGGAGAGCGCGTTGCGCGTCGCGCTCCGGAACTCCGAGTGCGGCGAGGTCGGCGCGCTGCCACGGCACGATCGACACGCGTGTGCGCAGGCGACGCGAGGCAGCCTCGACGCACGCCGTGCAGAAGCCGCACTCGCCGTCGTAGATCACGGTTGCGGCAGTCACCGGCCTAGCCTGCATGCCCCTGTCGCGCTCCGCAAGCCGACGCGCGGATCTAGGAGGCGCCGGCGAGCAGGAAAGCGCGCGATTCCTTCAGCATCTCGCGCGCGATCACGAGGCGCTGCACTTCTTGCGTGCCTTCGTAGATCTGCGTGATCTTCGCGTCGCGCATGAAGCGTTCGGCCGGGTATTCCTTGATGTACCCGTAGCCGCCGAGGATTTGCACCGCTTCGGTCGTCACGTACATCGCGACGTCGCCGCACTTCAGCTTTGCCATCGCGGAAGCCTTCGTCAGCTCGGCGTTGTCGGCGCCTTCGTCGACCATGTGCCCGAAGCGGTAGAGCAGCCCGCGCGCGGCCTCCGTCTCGGTCTCCATGTCGGCGAGCTTCGCCTGGATCAACTGGTGCTGCGCGATCGGCTTGCCCATCGTCTCGCGCGTCTTCGCGTACTCGAGCGCATAGTCGGTCGCGCCCTGCGCGATGCCGAGCGCCTGCGCCGCAACGCCGGGCCGCGAGCGGTCGAGGATGCGCATCGCGATCTTGAACCCTTCCCCTTCCGCGCCGAGCAGGTTCGCGGCCGGAATCCGCACGTCGTCGAACGCGAGCTCACCCGTGGTCGAGCCGCTGATGCCCATCTTCGGCTCCAGGCGCGTCACCTCGAAGCCCGGCGCGTCGCCCTCGACGAGAAACGCGGAGATGCCCGCATGTCCACCGTCGGGATCGGTCTTCGCAAACACGGTGTAGAGGTTCGCGACGCCCGCATTCGTGATGAAGCGCTTCGACCCGTTGAGAACGTACTCGTCGCCGTCACGACGGGCCGTCGTGCGCATCGCAGCCGAGTCGGAGCCCGAGCCCGCCTCCGTCAGCGCGTACGCACAGAGCCATTCGCCACTCGCGAGCCTCGGCAGGTACCGCTGCCTTTGCTCCTCGGTACCCGCGAGCTTCAGCCCGAGCGAGCCGAGCTCCTGCACCGCGAGAATCAGGCCGCTCGTAGCGCAAACCTTCGACACCTCCTCGATCGCGATCAGCGCCAGCAGCGTGCCGGTGCCGAGACCGCCAACCTCCTCGTCGAAGAACAGCGCGAAGATGTCGTTCTCGCGAAACAACTCGACGACATCCCACGGAAACTCGTGCGACTCGTCGATCTCCGCCGCCCGCGGTGCGATCCTCTCGCGCGCGATCGTCCGCACGAGCTCACGCAGCTCGCGCTGCTCGTCGGTCAGCTGATCCCAGGCCACGCCCTCGATTGTAGACGCGGTCCGGGAAAGCTACTGACGCGAGAACGGGGTTTGACCCGATTCGCGTCCCAGCCCGTGCAAGCAGGATCGGTGGCGTCGCTTAGCTCTCACAGGTTGGGGCCTCCGCCGTCCCTGACGGCCGGCGGAGGTTCCTTCATCTCTCAGACGGGCGTGTGGCAGACCGCCTCGACGTTGTTGCCGTCGGGATCGATCACGAACGCGCCGTAGTAGGTCGGGTGGTAGTGCTCGCGGACACCCGGCGCTCCGTTGTCATGGCCGCCGGCGGCCAGCGCGGCTGCGTGGAACGCATCGACGGTCGCGCGGTCCTTCGCCATGAACGCGATGTGCGTCCCGGTGCCGTACGGCTCTCGCTGCGAGAACCAGAACTCCGGCTTGTCGGCGGTGCCGAAGCCGGCCGCCTTCCACTCGTCGAACTCCATCACGACATGCCAGCCGAGTGGCTCGAGCGCCTGCTCGTAGAACGCACGGCTCGCCGGAAAGTCCTTCACGTTCAGACCGACATGGTCGAACATCTCCAGCTCCTCTCGTTAGTCTCGACACCATGATCCTCCAGAACGGCATCGTTCGCACGCTCGACCCGTCGCTGCCTCTGTCGCGTGCGCTGGCCGTCGCGGGAGACCGCATCGCCGGCGGCGTCGGCGTGCACGAGACGGCGCTCGTGAGCCCGGAGACGATCGACCTCGGCGGGCGCTGCGTCGTGCCCGGGTTCACCGATTCGCACGTGCACTTCCCGACGTGGGCGGTGGCCCAGCACGAGATTCGCCTCGACGGCTGCACCTCGCTCGACGAAGCGCTCGGCCGGATTCGCGGCGCGGAGCCGCGAGGGGATTGGCTGCGCGGCACCGGTTGGCGTGACGCCGACTGGACCGGCGATCGCCGTCCGACGAAGGAAGACCTCGACGCCTTCACCGGCGCGCGACCCGCCGCGCTGATCTCCAAGGACTACCACTCGCTCTGGCTGAACTCTGCGGCGCTCGCCATTGCGCACGGCGACCTCGAGGTCGACGGCGGCGTGGTCGAGCGCGACGCGCACGGCGAGCCCACGGGCGTCCTGCGCGAGGAAGCGGCCTGGCGGTTCAAGGACCGCCACCTCCGGATTCCCGACGACGAGTACCTCGACGCGATGCGCGCGGGCATGAAGCTCGCGCACGCGCGCGGTGTGACCTGCGTCCACGACAAGGACGGCTGGCTCGGCGCGCCCGGCCTCTGGCAGCGCCTCGACGAGCACGGGGCGCTAGTGCTGCGCGTCTGGCAGTCGGTCCCGCACGAGACGCTGCCGTCGCTGGGTGCGCTGTCGCTGCGCAGCGGGATCGGCTCGAACATGCTGCGCGTCGGCTACCTCAAGGTGTTCATGGACGGCACGCTCGGCTCGCAGACCGCCTGGATGCTCGACGGCAGCGGCGTGCAGATCACCAGCGGCGAGGAACTGGCCGAGATCGTCCGCGCCGCCGCGGAGGCCGGCTGGCCCGTCGGCGTCCACGCGATCGGCGACCGTGCCAATCGCGAGGCGCTCGACGCGTTCGAGCAGACGCGCGACGCGTGGCAGCCACGCGGACTGCGCCAGCGGATCGAGCACGCGCAGTGTCTCGCACCGGAAGACGTGCCGCGGTTTGCGCAGCTCGGCGTGGCCGCCTCCGTGCAGTTCAGCCACGCGCCCTCCGACCGCGACCTCGCCGAGCGCTTCTGGGGCGACAAGCTCGACGGCACGTATGCATTCCGCTCGCTCGTCGACTCGGGCGCCGTCGTCGCGAACGGCTCGGACGCGCCGGTGGAGGAGCTCGATCCCTGGAGAGGCGTCGTCGCGGGCGTGCTCCGCACACTCGACGACCGGTCCGCCTGGCGAGCCGAGCAGGCGCTGACGCTCGAGCAGGCGCTGCATGCGACGTGCGTCGCGCCGTCCTGGCTCTCGCACGACGAACGCGTGCGCGGCACGCTCCTCCCCGGCCGTCTCGCCGACCTCGTCGTGCTCGACCGCGACCCGTTCGCCTGCGAGACATCCGAGCTGCCCGAGGTGAAGGTCGTCGCAACGATGGTCGCCGGGCGCTGGGTGCACAACCCTCCTCCGTGGGATTAGAAACCGGCGCTAGCGTGAACGCCCAGAGGGACAGCAACCACGGGAGGAAGCGCATGTCTGAGCAAACCGACGTGCCGGCCGCGCAAAGCGGCGTGATCGAGCTCGGCGGTGAGACGACCGTCAACCGCCTCGGCTTCGGCGCGATGCGCATTACGGGGTCCGGCATCTGGGGCGAGCCCGCCGACCCGGATGAGGCGCTCAGGGTTCTGCGCCGTGCGGTCGACCTGGGCGTCAACTTCATCGACACCGCGGCCGCGTATGGCCCCGAGGTGAGCGAGCGGCTGATCGCCGAGGCGCTCCATCCCTACCCGGACGACCTGATCGTCGCGACGAAGACAGGGCTGCAGCGCAGCGGCCCGAACGCCTGGCATCCCGACGGCAAGCCGGAGACGATCCGGCGCGAGTGCGAGCTGAGCCTGAAGCTGCTCCGCGTCGACACGATCGACCTCTACCAGCTGCACCGGCCCGATCCGGGCGTGCCGCTCGAGGACTCGCTCGGGACGATCGTCGAGCTCCGCGAGGAGGGCAAGGTGCGCCTGATCGGCGTCTCGAACGTCACCGCAGACGAGCTGCGGCGTGCGCAGGCCGTCACGGAGATCGTCTCGGTTCAGAACCGCGCGAGCTTCGGCGACCGCTCGAGCGACGACGTGCTCGCGATCTGCGAGGCGGACGGCATTGCGTTTCTGCCGTGGGCCCCGCTCGACGGCGGCGACCTGACGCGGGCCCGGCAGCTGGAGGCCGTCGCGGTAGCACACGACGCGACGACGGGACAAGTGGCGATCGCGTGGCTCCTCGCACGCTCCCCGATGATGTTGCCGATCCCGGGTACCTCGTCGGTGGCTCATCTCGAGGAGAACGTCGCCGCGGCTGCGCTGCAGCTGTCGCCCGAGGAGATCGCACGGCTCGCCTGAGGCGCGCCGTCGTCCAGGACGCGTTCGGGGTCTCGAGCTAGAAGGGGCCGCGCGGCTCGTAGCTGCCGCGACGCGCGCCGACCGAGACGAACGTGAGCCCGTCGGGCCCTGCGACCACCTGCCGCGTCGTCTCGGGGTCGAAGCGGATCACGGTTCCGCGCCGCGCGGCGACGTCCTCGCCCTCGACGCGCCAGTGCCCGTCGCCGGCGACGACGATCGAGATCTCCTCCTGGCCCGACTCGCTCTCGTCGTGCTCCTTGCCTTCCGCCCCGGGCGGCAGCTCGAACCAGTTGACGCCGAAGGCCAGCACCCCGAGCTCGCGGCGCACGAAGCGCACGGCGCCGCCGGGCCCCGCAGGCTCGAGCTCGTCCACGTTGACGATGCTGTAGCTCATGCCGGTTGCGTTATACACCGCTCCCCCAGGCATGAGAAGCCTCGATTCGCCTCAGTCGAGGGATGCGCCGATCGCCACGTCTGGTGGTGGCACGTACAATCGGAACATGAACCGCACGATGCATGCCGTCCACGAGTCGACCGCCTGCGGTGTGGCGGCCTCGGCGGAGATCATCGGGGCCAAGTGGACCGCCCTCCTCGTCCACGATCTCTCGGAGGGGCCGCGGCGGTTCTCGCAGCTCGAGCGCTCCTGCTGCGGCATCAGCCCGCGCACGCTCGCCGAGCGGCTACGGGCGCTCGAGGGCGAGGGCATCGTCGAGCGGCACAGCTATCCAGAGTCGCCCCCACGCGTCGAGTACGAGTTGACGGAGAAGGGCGAGGCGTTGCTGCCGATCATCGACGCGATGCGCGAGTTCGGCCACACGCACCTGAACTGCGAGCACGACCACTCGCACCACTAGCCGGCGCGTCGCTAGCTCTTCGGCAGCTCGGCGAGCTTCGTGTAGAGCGCGGCGGCCGTGTCGACGCCCTGCTCGAAGTAGCGCACGAGGAAGCGCTCGTTCGGCGAGTGCACGTTCGACTCCGGCAAGCCGAAGCCGGTGAGGATCGTCGCCGTCCCCTTGTCCTGGAGCGCACGCATGATCGGCAGCGTTCCGCCGGAGCGGACGAGCAGCGGCCGCACGCCGAGCACTTGCTCGAACGCATCGAGTCCGAGCTGGATCGCGGGTGCGTCGGGCCGGAAGAGCGATGGTTGCGCGCCGCTCCACTCGATCTCCACCTCGGCTCCTGCGGGCACGGCGGCGCGCATGAGCGCCTCGGCTGCGGCCCCGATCGTGTCGATGTCCTGTCCGGGCGCGAGCCGGATCGTGCACTCGCCTGCCGCGTGCACGGACAGCGTCGTGTTTCGCAGTCCGGGCTTGCCGCCGAGGATGCCGTTGATGTCGGCGGACGGCTCGGCCCAGGTGCGCACATAGAACTCGGCCGCAGCGTTCGCGTCGAGCGGCTGGGCACCCTGGTCGCGCAGCTCGTCCGAGCCGGGCGGCAGCGCCGCCCAGGCTTCGAGCTCCTCGGCCGTCGGCGCGGCGATCCCCTCGCGCAGCGGCTCGGGCAGCCTTCCGTCAGGCCCGGCGAGCACCGCCTCGAAGACGCGCATCAGAACGTGGATCGCATTCAGGGCGGCGCCCCCGTACATGCCCGAGTGGAGATCGCGCTCGCCCGTCGTGACCTTCAGGTCGAACCCGATGAGCCCGCGCGTCGCGAGGTCGAACACGGGCACGTCGACGCGGAGCATGCCGCCGTCGAAGATGATCGCCGCGTCGGCCCCGACCTCGTCCTTTGCGATCCAGTCGACGATCGTCATGCCGCCGATCTCCTCCTCGCCGTCGCACGCGAAGCGGAGGTTCACCGGCAGCGCGTTCTGCTCGACGAGGCGCTGTGCGGCCTTGAGCAGGATGAACACCTGACCCTTGTCGTCGGTGACGCCCCGCGCGTATGCCCACTCGTCCTTGATCGTCAGCTCGTACGGCTCCGACTCCCAGAGGTGAAGCGGCGCCGGCGGCTGCACGTCGAAATGGCCGTAGACGAGCACGGTCGGCGCGTCGTCCGGATCCTTCGACGCGCGGAAGTCGCCGAGCGCGAGCTCCTTCTCGCCGAACGGCGTCAGCTCGGCCGTGCCACCCGCGCGCCGGATGAAGGCGCAGACCCATTCGCCGGCCCGCTTGACGTCCTCACGGTGCGCCGGATCCGCGCTCACGCTCGGGATCGCGAGGAACTCCTGCAGCTCCGTTCGCCAGGTCTCGTCCATGGCGGCGAACCTTAGTCGGGCACGTCGGCTCCCCGCCGGGAGTACCGCACTGTCCGGCCGCGCGTACATGTCCAGCAGGCACACGCCCGGTGCCTGGCACCAGCCGTGGGAGCAGCGGACATATCCGACCGGGACGCGCTGCCGTAGGGGCGGGAACCCATCAGCTTCGGGACGAACGCGCATGTCCAGCAGGCACACGTCCCGTGCCAGGCACCGGACGTGGCCCGCGCGGACACTGCGCATGATGCGCACCGTGGCGGCGCACGAGCCGGCGACGCTGCGCGCCGTGTGCCTTACCCCTCGAGCGAAGAGCGCCTACGCGACGTCGCGCAGGCTGTGCGAATCGGCCAGCGCCCGCAGCTTCTTCAGGCTCTGGTTCTCGATCTGGCGGATGCGCTCGCGCGTGACGTTGAACGTGCGCCCCACCTCGTCGAGTGTCCGTGGATGCTCGCCGTCGAGGCCGTAACGCAACTCGAGGACACGACGCTCGCGGTGCGAGAGCGTGCCGAGGATCTTGACGAGCGTCTCCTTGCGCATCGAGACATCGGCCGCTTCGTCGGGCAGCGGCACGTTCTCGTCGGTGAGGAAATGTCCGAACTCCGACTCCTCCTCGTCGCCGACCGGCTTCTCGAGCGACACGGGCGTCTGCGCGCTGCGCATGATCTGCTCGACCTCGTCCACCGGCAGGTCGAGATCCTGCGCGACCTCCCAGGCGAGCGGCTCACGGCAGAGCTCGGCGCGGAGCTTGCGCTCGCTGCGCACGATCTTGTTCAGCTTCTCGACGACGTGCACCGGCATCCGGATCGTGCGCGCCTTGTCGGCGAGCGCACGCGCAACCGCCTGGCGGATCCACCACGTCGCGTACGTCGAGAACTTGAACCCCTTGCGATGGTCGAACTTCTCGGCGGCGCGCACGAGGCCGATCGTCCCCTCCTGAATCAGGTCGAGGAACGGCAGCCCCTGGTTGCGGTACCGCTTGGCGATCGACACGACGAGGCGCAGGTTCGCCTCGACCATCTCCTGCTTGGCGGCGTGGTCGCCGCGCTCGATGCGCTTCGCGAGCTCGACCTCCTGGGCCGCGGTGAGCAGATCGACCTTGCCGATGTCCTTGAGAAAGAGCTGGAGCGAGTCGGTCGAGATCTCGCGCGGCTCCGCGACGATCTCCTTCTCCGGCTCGTCGGCGCTGACGCCGACAACCTCGATCTGCAGCTCCTCGAGCGCGCGGTAGAACTCGTCGATCTGCGCTGCGTCGAGATCGAGCTCGTCGAGACCGAGTGCGATCTCGTCGGTGCTCAGTGAGCCGCCGGCCGCCTGCGCTGCGTCGATCAGGTTCCGCGCCTCGTCGGTCTCGAGGATCTCGGTCACCTCGCGTGGGACCCGACCTTCAACCCCTGCTGCACTCAAACTGGTTTCCCCCTACCTGAGTCCTGCCTGGTCCAACGTTAGTGCTTTTTTTGGATGCCGCACTGTGCCATGCGAATCGGACGTGACGCCATGGGCCGTTCGGCTCATCATTTTCCCTGCTTGGTCCCAGTGGGGGCAAGGGCGTGGAGCAGCCGCTTCGCCTGAATCGCGTACGGCGAGCCCGGGTCGAGCGAGGCGGCCAGCCGAAGTTGCGTGCGCGCCTTCGACAGCTGGTGCGTCCAGAGCAGGAGCACGCCGAGGTGGAACCGCACGACGCCGGCCCGCGGAAATCTCCCCGTGAGCGGGCCGAGCTGCGAGAACGCGAGCACGGGACGCGCCTTCGAGAAGGCGCCGACGGCTGCCACGGTGAGCACCATCGGATCGTTCGGAGCGAGAACGGCTGCGGCGCGGAACTCCCGCTCGGCCGACAGAGGGCGGCGCAGATTCCAGAGCGCGATGCCGTAGAGCACCTTCGCGTTCGCGTCGGGGCGCGCAGCAGCCCGTTCGAGGGCGCGTAACTCCTGCTCGGCCGGGAGCGACGCAACGCCGGCGGGCACCTGGAGCGTCGTGACGATGTACGGGAGCCCGGGGGCGTCGCTCGGATGGAGGACGTCGGCCGCGGCGACGGCGGACGAGGAGTCGGGCTCCACCTTCACGGCCTGCTCCCAGGCCTTCACCGCGTCGCCCACCCTGCCCGACCAGTAGAACGCCCAGCCGAGGTGCAACTCGGCGAGCGCGCTGTGGGAGTGCGAGGCGACGAGCAGCTTCATCGTGTCGAGCCCATGGTCGGGCCAGCCTGCGAACGCCGCGCCGATCTGCGCGGGCAGCGAGTCGTAGCGCGCGAAGATCCGGCCGGCCTCCTGCCGCCGTCCGTTCCGGTACAGCGTGGCGGCGCGACCGATCGCCCGTGTCTCCGCGTCGTCGCGGAGGCCGAGATCGAGGTAGAGCGGCGGTGCGCCCCGCAGGGGCTTCGTGACCGCCGGGAGCGTGACCTTGCTCGGGGCGGAGCTCCGGGACTGGAGGACCGTCACGCCCACGATCGCTGCGACGGCGAGCGCCGCGGCGGCCGCGGCGATCGTGTTGATCCTCATCCGCCGGCTCATCTGGCGGCGAGGGTACCGGTGCGGGATCCGCGCAAGCGCAGGCCTATCCTGTACCGCTATATTCTGGAAAGTCATGCCGAGCTACCGCGACCTGCTGGCCCAAGTCAAGACCGAGATCGACGAGGTGGACGCCGCGCGCGCCCGCGAGCTTCTCGACGCGCCCGAGCCGCCGCTCTTCGTCGACGTCCGCGAGTCGGACGAGTGGGACGAGGGCCACGTTCCCGGCGCAGTTCATCTCGCCCGCGGCTTCCTCGAGTCCCGGATCGAGACCGCGGCGCCCGACCGGGCACAGCCGATCGTCCTCTACTGCGCCGGCGGGTCGCGCTCCGCGTTCGCCGCGAAGTCGCTGCAGGAGCTCGGCTACGAGAACGTCGTCTCCCTCGCCGGCGGCTACACCGACTGGAAGCGCAACGGCCATCCGACCCAACTGCCCCGCACGCTCGATGCGGAGAAGCGCTCGCGGTACAGCCGCCACATCCTCATCCCTGAGGTGGGCGTCGAAGGACAGTTGAAGCTGCTCGAGTCGCGAATCCTGCTGATCGGCGCCGGGGGCCTCGGCTCCCCCGCCTCGCTGTATCTCGCCGCAGCCGGGGTGGGCACGCTCGGCATCGTCGACGACGACCGCGTCGACGCCTCGAACCTCCAGCGCCAGATCGCGCACTCGACTCAGACGCTCGGCGACTGGAAAGCCGACTCCGCCAAGGCGACGATCGAAGCGCTGAACCCGGACGTGAACGTGATCACGTACAAGGAGCGCCTCACCTCCGAGAACGTCGACCGGATCCTTGCCGACGGCTGGGACGTGATCGTGGACGGTGCCGACAACTTCCCGACGCGTTACCTCGTGAACGACGCCGCAGTGTTCCACGACATCCCGCTCGTCCACGGCTCGATCTACCGCTTCGAAGGACAGGCAACCGTGTTCAAGCCGCATGAGGGCCCGTGCTACCGCTGCCTCTTCCCGCAGCCGCCGCCGCCGGAGCTCGCTCCGAGCTGCGCCGAGGGCGGCGTGCTCGGCGTGCTCCCCGGCATCATCGGCTCGCTGCAGGCGAACGAGGCACTGAAGCTCGCGCTCGGCATCGGCGAGTCGCTCTCAGGCCGGCTGCTGCTCTTCGACGCGCTCTCGACCGAGTTCAGCGAGGTCACGCTCCGGCGCGACCCGAACTGCCCGGTATGCGGTGAGCACCCGACGATCACCGAGTACATCGACTACGTCGAGTTCTGCTCCGGACGACCCGCGCACGCATGACGACAGTCAGGATTCCACCCACCCTCCGCGTAGAGACGGGCGGCGAACGTCAGGTGACGGCGAGCGGCGCGACGGTGCGTGAGCTGCTCGACGACCTGATGACGCGCTTCCCCGGCCTGCGCACGCAGCTCGTGGAGAACGGCGACATCGCTCCGTTCGTCAACGTCTACGTCGAGGGCGAGGACGTGCGCACGCTCGAGGGCATGGAGACGCCGGTGCAGGACAGCGCCACCGTGATCCTGCTGCCTGCCATGGCCGGCGGCTCCGCCCGGCCGATGACGCGCACCCCGGTCAAAGCCGAGTCGATGCTCGACCTCGTCGGCCACACGCCGCTCGTCGAGCTGCAGCGGCTCTCGCCGAAATCGTCCGTCCGGATCTACGCGAAGCTCGAGGGCGAGAACCCGACCGGATCGATCAAGGACCGGGTCGCCAAGGCGATGATCGAGGCGGCCGAGGCGGCCGGCGAGCTCGAGCCGGGCCGCGAGCTGCTCGAGCCGACGAGCGGCAACACGGGAATCTCGCTGGCGCTGATCGCGAAGCTCAAGGGCTACAAGCTGACGTGCGTCATGCCCGACAACGCGACGGAGGAGCGCCGGCGGCTGCTGCGGCTCTACGGCGCGACGATCATCGACTCCCCCGGCGAGCAGGGCTCGAACGGCGCCGTGCGCCTGGCGCTCGAGCTGGCCGAGCAGGACCCGCGCTACTTCATGCCGTTCCAGTACGCCAACCCGGCGAATCCGCGCGCGCACTACGAGGGCACCGGCGCCGAGATCGCCGAGGCGCTCGATCGTGTCGACGTGCTCGTTGCGGGTCTCGGCACCGGCGGCACCCTGATGGGCACGGGTGAGCGGCTGCGCGAGAGCTTCCCCGACATCGTGGTCGCAGCGGCGGAGCCGCTTCCCGGCGACCCCGTGATGGGCCTGCGCTCACTCGACGACGGCTACGTGCCGCCGATCCTCGACGTGTCGAAGCTCGACCGGAAGGTGCTCGTCTCGAACGACGAGGCGATCGCGGCCGTGCGTGCGCTGCTCGACCTCGAGGGCATCTTCGCCGGCGTCTCCGCCGGAGCGGTCCTGCACGTGGCACGCAAGCTCGCCGAAGAGCTTGATGAAGGTGTCGTCGTCTGCGTGCTCGCCGACGGCGGCTGGAAGTACCTTTCCGCCGACTTCTGGGACGCGCACGACGTCACGGAGTCGATGGAACGCACGCTGTGGTGGTAGTGCCGCAGGAGGTGCGCGCTGCGCTCGTCGCGCATGCGCGGGACGAGGACCCGAACGAAGCCTGCGGTCTCGTCGTGCTCAAGGACGGCGTCGCCGAACGCTACGAGCGCGGCCGCAACGGCGCCGCGTCGCCGTACCGCTTCGAGCTGGAGGTCGCGCCCGAGCTGTGGTTCCTCGAGGACGACGGCTACGAGCTCGCGGTGTTCCACTCCCACCTCTCCTCCCCGCCGCGCCCGTCGCGCACCGACGTCGAGAACATCGGCCTCTGGGAGGGCAAGCCGTACCTGATCTACTCGCTGCGCGAGGACGATCTCGCCGCCTGGACGATCCAGAACGGCGAGATCGCCGAGCTCGCTATTTCGTGACCTTGAACGTCCCCTTCATGCCTGCGGCGGCATGGGGGTCGCACTGGTACGTGTAGGTGCCGGGCTTGAAGGTGACCTTCCACGTCTGCGTGCCGACGAACGGCACCGTGGTGGACTTGTTCACGCCGGGGCCCTTCAGATGGAAGTCGTGGATGCTCGCCTTGTCCTGCACCTTGATCGAGTAGGTGCCGGCCTTGAGCGTCTTCACATCCTTGCCCGCCTGCTTCAACTCGATGGTGAAGCCGGGACCGACCTCACCGGTGAGGCCGGCGCTCTTCTGTGTGCCCGCGTTGCCCACCGCAACCGTGGTCAGCGAGACGGCGAGGATGGCGAGCGGGAGCAGAAGGCGTCGTAACATGAGATTCCTTTCGGGCGATTGTGCGGTCGACCCTACTACGCGACGCCTTCTGCTCCGGATTTGGCGACCTGACTACGTGACCTTGAACGAGCCCTTCATGAAGCTCGCATGCGGGTCGCAGACGTACTTGTAGGTGCCCTTCTTGAGAGTCACCTTCCACGTCGTCGTGCCCTTGCCGGAGACCGACGTCACCTTGTTGACGCCCGGACCCGTGAGGTGGAAGTCGTGATCCGACGCCTTGTCCTGCACAGTGATCGTGTACGTGCCGGCCTTCAGCGTCGTGACCTTCTTCCCGCCCTGCGTCAAGGAGATGTTGAGCGGATCGGAAACCGAGGCGACGAGCGTCCCCCCGGAGGCGGCGGCGCCGGCGCTCGACGCGAGAACTCCGGTCGTGAGCGCGGCCAACCCTGTAGCCGCAAGCATGCGTGTGCGATTCATCGAGCTCCTTTTGACCTTCGAGAAATGTTCAGACCCCTATCAGCTTCACTGTAGCCCCGGCCCTACGGCCTGGCAGCACGTTACGAACGTTTTACAGCGCTGTAGGAGGGGCTCCTAGTCGAGCTCGTCGTCTCCGAACGGATCGTCTTCCGGCCGCCGCGCGACGGGACGCTCGTTGAACGTGACGCCGATCTTCTCGATGCGGTTGCCCTCGACCTCGAGCACGTCGAAGCGCACGCCGTTCCACGAGACGTCGTCCCCCGCCGCGGCGGCCCGCCCGAGCTGCCCGAAGACGTAGCCGCCCACGGTGTGGAAGTCGTCGTCGGGCAGCACCGTGCCGAAGCGCTCGTTGAACTCGTCGATCGGGAACATGCCGCTGATGTGGTAGGTGTCCTCGTCGATCTGCTCGATCTGCACCTCCGCGACGTCGAACTCGTCCTCGATCTCGCCGACGATCTCCTCGATCAGGTCCTCGAGCGTGAGGATGCCCGCCATCGCGCCGTACTCGTCGATGACGACCGCGAAGTGCGTGCTCGTGCGGCGGAACTCGTGCAGGAGCGAGGCGAGGTCCTTCGTCTCGGGCACGATGTGCGCCGGCCGGAGCAGCCCTTCCAGCTGCACCTCCTCGAGACCCTTCTCGTACAGCGAGGAGAAGAGGTCGCGCACGTGCAGGATGCCCACGACGTCGTCCAGCGTCTCGCGGAACACCGGATAGCGCGTGTACGGCGAGTCGATCACCGCCGCGAGCGCCTCCCTCGGCGGCAGCGAGACAGAGATCGCGACGACCTCGGGGCGCGGCACCATCACGTCGGCGGCGTCCTTGTCGGCGAAGTCGAAGACCTTCTCGATCATCCCTCGCTCGTCCTGCTCGATCTCACCCTGCTCGGTCGAGCGCGTGAGCAGCATGCGCAGCTCGGCCTCCGACATCGCGTCGACCTCGGCGCCGGGCGGCTCGAGCCCGAACGTCTGCAACACGAACTCGGTCGAGCGCCGGAGCACCCAGACGAGCGGCGAGAACGTCGTGAAGAACGCGCGCACCGGCGCGGCGAGCGTGAGCGCCGTGCCCTCGGAGTGCCCGAGCGCGATGCCCTTCGGCACGAGCTCGCCGAGCACGACGTGGACGAACGTGAGCACGAGGTAGGCGAGCGCGATCGCGAGAAAAGTCGCCATCCAGGCGCCGAACGTCCGCGACAGGGCATGCTCGCCGAGGGCGCCGATGCCGAGTGAGGTGAGCGTGACGCCGAGCTGCATCGCCGCGATGAAGCGGGGCGGGTCACTCGTGATCCGCAGCACGTCGCGCGCGCGCCGGTCGCCCTGATGGTGGAGCTCGATGATCCGCGTGCGCCGGGCCGTGACGAGGCCGTACTCGGCCGCGACAAAGAACGCGTTGAGCAGGATCAGGACCGCAACGCCGACGAGCTCGTAGAGGAGTCTCACGCCCTCACTCCAAGGGCGTAGGTACTTGAGGCTTGGTGTGGGCTAGGCGCACGCACGGATGGTGTGCCATACGCGGCGCGCTTCGGCCCGATCCGGCTTGGACGTAGAACCACTATGCCCTGCGCCAGATCCGGCCAAATCGCTTGGTCTGGCCCATCCCCGCACGCACGCCCAACCCACACCAAGCCTCTAGGTATCTCGTCCACCAGGCTGCGGCGAAGTATAGGTAACCGTGCGGTCGTCCTCGCTGCGCGC